>Ga0302324_100017712_pt1 | contig 14097 bp, 22 predicted proteins | sample Palsa_T0_1_FD_201949 | JGI IMG/M metagenome (GOLD analysis project Ga0302324, IMG submission 201949) | Peat permafrost microbial communities from Stordalen Mire near Abisko, Sweden - Palsa_T0_1 | ecosystem: Environmental > Terrestrial > Soil > Palsa > Peat permafrost | place: Sweden: Abisko... | reverse complement strand
GGGCGTACGTCGAGAATCAGCGCAAGCCGGACTGAGGGCAAGCGGCTATCCCCGGCCTGAACGCCGGGGCTTGCGCCCCCCCAAAGCCCCGGTCAGCATCCCGTCGCTGATGATGCGTTGATGTCATCAACCAGACATGGCTCCAGCCCGGCGCACTGCCTTGAGGGTTGCCAGGAACCGCAGCCATTCGCTAGGCGTGAAGGACAGCGCTCCGCCGTCCGGATTCTTGGAGTCGCGCAGCAAGATCACGCCGTTCCCGCTTGCGACCTCTCCGCAGTTACCGTTGGAGAAGCTCCAGCTCGACTTGCGCCAGTTCATGAGGGCCACCTTACGTGGTGCACGGCGGCCGGCGCGGTGGTGACGGTCTGGCACGGGCGGCCATCCTGACGGGTCTGACGGGTTCCCGGCTTAACGCCCCACGCGTGTGGGCGGTTAACCGATAGACACGGCAGACCCGTCAGGAACCCGTCAGCCTTCACTGAGCCCGAGTGCCCGGCACAACGTGCTGCGGACAGGTGTGCTGGTGCAGGCTGCCCGCTGTCAGCATCTTGCAGAGCGCACCGGCAAAAGTGACCGTTGCGTAAGTTTTTCCGGCGCGCTAACCTGGGCGCACGTGCGTGGCGCACGTGCGTGGCGCAACTTGCGCGGGGGAAGCGCACGGCAGTGGGGGATTCCGATGAGCGCAGAGCCTTCGTTAGCCGACGTCCAGCGGGACAATCCGGACCTCGAGTGCTGGCACGGCGTGCCCGGGCTGTTCTACGCCCGGCGACCCGGCACGGGCGCCCCGGCCGTGGCCGAGGGGGAAGACCCGCTCGACCTGAGCGACTCCATCACCCGGTGGCGGGCACGCGAAGCCTGGGACGCCGCCCGCCGCAGCGAGGCGCACGGAGTGGCAAGTTTTACCGGACCTTTACGCATGGTCACGGTATGTTGGCTTGCGCGACCCTGGCCCATGTGCCCCGCAGACCACTCCCAGCCCGGGGGGAGGACGGCAACACCATGAGTGGCCAGGAACCCGCCGCTTCACAACTCGCCGCGCTGATGGCCGAGATGGCCAGGTTCCGCGAGGAGGTGCGGCGCTACCGCGAGTCCCCGCCGGTGCCGCCCCCGCTGCTCGCCGCCCTGTGGGCACCCGCCGGCAGCGAGGCGGTGCCGGTCACCGTGACCGCGCACGGGCGCGCGCTGACCATCCTCGTCACCGGGGGCAACCCAGACCCCGGGGCGTGGCTGGCCATCGTCGCCTTCACCGCCACCGGGCCACCGTCGCACACGACCCTGCACGCGGCCCTCCCCGAAGGTGTCGCGGCCATCGTCGACGGGGACGTGATGACGGTCAGCACCAAAGCGCGTCAGCGGGACGTGAGAGCGGGAGTCGCGGCGCTGCTGCGCGGAGCGGCGGCACGCCCGAAACTGCCGGGCAGCCTCGGGCACAAGACCGGGCTGCCCGGCCTCGGCGGCCTGTAGGTCAGCTCGCCTCGCGCTGGCCGCCGTTGCCGGCCGGCGGCGGCGCTGCGGTCACCGAGCGCGCCATCTCGGCGCGGAACTCGGCGAGCTCCTTCCGGAGCGCCTCCAGCGCCGCCTCCAGCGCCGCCATCCCGCCAGCACCGTCTGGGCTTGCGCCGGCCAGCCGGTCCAGGCCACCGGGACCGAGGCCGTAAGCACGCTCGACCGCTGCCCGCTGCTGCGGGGTGAGCGCGGACCAGTCGCCGGTCTCGGCCTGCTCGGCGAGCTGCCAGCCAAGTCCGGTGTCGGTGGCGAAGGCGGCCCGGTCGGCCCACCGGGGGACGCGGGTGCGCATGGCGATCAGCTCGTCGCCGGGGGATGTGGCGCGGTCCGCGGCCAGGATCAGATCGCCGCCGCGGAGGCCGCGCTCGATCGCACCGGCGTCCAGGTCATAGGCGCGTTCTATCAGGGCGATTGTCTGGGTTTCGAAGTTCGCGCGCCGGCCGCGTTCGATGTCGCTGACGATGCGGTAGTCGATCTCGCGCTCGCGGGCGAAGATCTGGCGGTTGCGGTACCGGCGGTCCAGTTCGATGCGCCGGCGCACGAGCAGTGAGCCCAGGCGCTCCCCGTTTCCGTCTGCGGTCATCAGGGCGGTCCTTCCTGGCGGCCGGGAGGGGACTAGCCGGGATTCCGGCTGAATCCCGGTCTGCGCGCAAGAATCCCCCGTCAGGCACCTGGCTGTCAAGCATCCCGGTAAACCCTGATGCCTCCTGGCGCGTCTACATGGATTCAGGAGGACGCACGTGGCACCGCGAGAGCGGAAAGTTGCCCCGAAACGGTTGACCAAATTCCACTCGAATCCTAGAGTGGGGGCGTGGACACCATCGGGGGGCACGCGGACGGTGCCGAAATCCGGAGACTGCGCCAGAAGGCCGGATACGGCCGGGCCGAATTCGCCGCGCTGGCCGGGATCGCCGCGTCGTCGCTGACCAACATCGAGAACGGCACGCGGAGCCCCAAGCTCGACACGCTGGCGGACATCGCGAAGGCGCTGGATGTCCCGCTGCTGTACGTCCTCAAGCCGGGCAGCAGGCTTCATGCGGCCATCACAAGCAGCAGCAACGGGCGCGGGGATGCGGCATGACCGCAGCCCGGAACATTCGTCTCGACGGACGCAAAGCCGCTGCCGGTGCGGCAGGCAGCCGATCCGCAGCACGCGGGTGCCAGCCGCGCCTGGTCTCCGTAACCGGGGAACGGGACGAAACCCGGTACGGGCAGGCCGTGACATCAGCGGGTGCGGCGCTGGCAGGGCAAGAGCGCAGCAGCGGGCAACGGCCAGATGCGGCCTGACAACTGAAGACTTCGGCCCGGACGCGCAGCAGGGCGCATCCGGGCCGAGAAGGGGCCAGAGCGGGAAAGGACGTTAACCCCTCCGGCCCACAGCAGAAGGATACCGGAAAGGACGCAGGTTCAGAATGAACGGCAATACGCGCACCGGCGAGGACGGCGCATTTGAGGCACTCCTGAACGGCGGCGGCCAGTCATGACCCTCCCTGAGGAGCGTCACGCGATAGAAGCCCGGCACCCCGGATGGCGTGTCTGGATGTCCGACGCCGGGAAGCCGTGGGCGGTGCGCGTGCCAGACGGCACCGGGCGGGAGGCGACCGTGGCCGCGTCGTCCATCACGGAGATGGACCGCGAGATAGCCGTATTCGAGCACGAGCAGCAGTTCGCGGAGGTGGCGTAATGCACCACGTCGACCTTTGCACCGGTGCGCAATGACAACCTCAGCGGCGAGAGGCCGGAACGGCATGTTCACCAGGCTCCCAGTCCTGGTGGCCAGCCTCTGGGACCTCCCCGGTGAGACCAAGCACGAGTTCCCCGCCCAGGCTGTCATCTGCGACCCGTGCGGCACCGTGCTCACCGACCCCGCAGCGGCCAGTTTCGCCGACCTGAACGTCCGCGCCCGCGCCGCCGGGTGGGTCATCGACGGCCCGTGGAAAGTGTGCCCCCGGTGCGCGCCGGGCTGGCACCTGGACGAGCCATCCGGCGTGGTGGCCAGCATCACGGCCCGGCTCGCCGAGTGCACACCCGAGGAGGCCCGGGAAGCGGCACACCAGACCGTGCTCGTGCACGCCGAGCCGCCCACTGCGGACCTGTGGGACTGCCCGGACTGCGGCGGGATGTTCAGCGGGGTCAACGGCACCCACTCGCCATGCAACGACGCCCCCCGGGACGACAGCAACTGGACGGTGCCGCCCGCCGCCGCAGCACCGCAAGCCACCTGGCCTCTCGCCACGGCGAACGTGCGGCTAGTCCCAGTGCCCGCTGTTCCCTCACCTGCCGCCGCCGGGCCTTTGAACCATGCCAGCGGCGAGACCGGTGACGCCCCGGACTTCCCCGAGTGGCTCAGCGCGTTCGGTGACGCCCCGGACTTCCCCGAGGACTCCCCCGAGGACTCCCCGGCTCAGCCCCCAGCCCCCCCGGGGGCCGAGCCGGGGTCACCAGGTGAACGGCAGGACGACGAGGCGTACGACCAGGCAGCGGGAGATGCGGAGTGACCGCCGGCCTTTGTCAGGCGTGCACCGGGCCATGGTTCTACGGTGCCGTCCCGATTGAGGACTCACTGGGCCGTGCCCGGGGCTGCTCTCGCCCGGCCACGGTGACCCTGCGCGGCGGGTGCGTGCATGGGCACGTCAAGGAGAAGCGCTTCTGCGCCGAGCACGGGCTGGTCGACCCTCCTGATGGCGCGTGGTTCTGCCTGGAATGCGCGAGCGCTGGCCATGACTGCCCGATCACGCCAGAGGTGGCCCAATGAACTCCATCACCATCGGCCCCGTGCCTGTCATAGCCCGGACCGTCGCAGATGGCGAGCAGGAAGCCGCCCTCGGATGGCTGGCAGGGCAGTGGGACAACCTCGGAGACAAACGCTGGCAACTGCTGGCCGAGTGGGCCTGCCGGGACCTGACCCCGCAGCAGCGGGAGGAGACGTTCGGGGAGTACCGGGCCGTCGTTGCCCTCGCCGCTGACCTTGAAGACGGCATCGTCACCTGGGATCAGGTGGACGAAACGCTCAACCCGGACGGACACCAGCAGCAGCACGCCATAGAGACCGTGACCAGGGAGGCAGGCGTGCTCCTGGCCATGCTGATGGACGGAACCGGGACGAAGTCATGACCGAACCAAAGGACGCAACGACGGAGAACGGGCTGTATGCCGCGCTGGCGAAAGTGCAGGCCGATCTGCCTAGCGTGGCCAAGAACAAGACTGGCGAGGTCAAGAAGGACGGCAAGAAGGTCTACGACTACGACTACGCCGACCTGACCGATGTGTCCGAAGCGATCATGCCGCTGCTCGGGAAGAACGGCCTGGCGTTCACCGCGCGGCCCACCCTCAACGGCGGAGGCCAGTTTGTCCTGGCCTACTCGCTGCTGCACTCCGGCGGGGAACGGGAGGACGGCGAGTACCCGCTGCCATCAAACGGCACCCCGCAGGAGATCGGCAAGTCCATCACCTACGGACGCCGCTACTGCCTGTGCGCCGTTACCGGTGTCGCCCCCGGCGGGGACGACACCGACGCCGCTGGCGTGCCCGCGCACAAGATGGACCGGTCACGTGCCGACGACTGGGACAACGCCACCCCAGCCAGGCCCGCAGGCAATGGGAACGGCCAGGTTTCACGGCCTGCGGCGCAGGCCGCAGAAACTGACCTGGGTGAGCCCGACGAAGCCGCACAGGCCATCGCGGACGAGGCGCACCTGTGCCGCACCATGACCGGCATCTCGGACCTGCACAGGCAAGCACACAACGAGAGCAAACTCTCCGCCATCGTTGCCAGCCCGTCCACCGGCGGCAAGGGCAAGCTGGCCCCCTACCTGAACTGGCGCCGCCAGCAGATCCAGGCCGAGAACAAGGCCCTGGACGAACTCACCGAAGCCGGGAACGCGGCAGGGCTGGACGCGGGCGGTCTGGACGGCTTCGTCCAGACGGTCACCGGCAAGAGCCTGGAAGCCGCCACCCTAGCCGACCTCAAGACCTGCATCGCCAAGATGTCCGAGACGGCCGGCGCGTCCTCATGAGCTGGGTAGACGACACGATCAAGCGGGTCCGCGACTTTGACCGGTCGCGGCCACGCTCCACCCAGACCGCTGTTGGCTGGTCCGAGGTCGGCGGGTGCCGGGCCGCGCTCGGCTTCCGGCTGCGTGAGGACTTCGTGACCGACGACCCGGACACCTGGGCAGCGCAGCGCGGCACGGCGCTCCATGAGTACCTGGCACCGATCCTCGCTGAGCCCGGGGACCGCGTGGAGATGGAGACCGAATACCGCGGCATCCCCGGCCATGCCGACCTGGTGGGCCCGGACTATGTGACCGACCTGAAGACGACCACGCTGGCCACGGCGAAACTCTGGGCGGCCGACCATTCCCTGCTGCACCCGAAACTGATCCAGGCCAACGGTTACGGTGCCGGCCTGATCGACGCGGGCGAGTTGCCTGCCGATTCCCGGGTGCGCCTGCTGGTCATCCCGGTCGACGGCAAGTTCGCGGACTGGTGGGGGTATGAGGAGACGTTCAACCGGGCGCTGGCCGATGAGGGGGCCGCCCGGCTCGACGAGGTCCGCGAGCGGATGGCGCGCGGCGAAGCCCTGCCGAAGGACAAGCCGTATGCCTTCTGCCGCGACTGGTGCCTAGCAGGCGAGACAGAGGTCGTGACTGCTAACGGCATCTTCCCGATCCGCGAACTCGCAGGCTCCAGCCACTCACTCCTGGTGCCGTCATCGCACGGGCACGGCCAATGGCAGAGTTGCGAAGTCCGGTCACTCGGGCAGCAGCCGCTCATTGCTATCACGCTTCGGCGCCTGAAGACCTCTAAGACCATCTACGCGACAGCCGACCATCGCTGGGTCGCAAAAGACGGTGCCATCCTGCGGACTGCCGATCTTCGGGCCGGCCGTCAGCTACGGTCGATCAGGCGCAACTCCACCACGGAACTCGCCGAGGTCCCGTTCGCGGTGGCACAGGGATTTGTCTACGGGGACGGCAGCCTTCCGGGCGCCCCGGGAACCGCCGTATCACTTCCCTTGTATGACAACAGCCCCAAGCCGAAGTCCATGCTCGGCTACTTTGCCGCGCACGACGTCCGGCGCGTTGCCCGTGATGATCAATCCGGCGGTGACGGGTGGCTCGTGCCCATGCTTCCGCGCACATGGAAAGCCGCGCCGGATCTAAACGAGACGCGCTCTTTCCTGGTCTCTTGGCTGGCAGGTTATATAGCCGCTGATGGCTCCGTTAGCGCTGCGGGCCAGACCACCATTAGCTCTAGCCGCCGCGAGTGCCTTGACCTTGTGCGATCCGTCTGTGCAATCACGGGCATCGGCTACTCGCCCGTCCAAGTGCGCAGCAGGATCGGCTACGGGCAGACGGAGCCGAGCAATCTCTACTCGGTGGCGCTGCGCACTCGCGATCTGCCCGAATGGGTGTTCAAGCACGAGCACCATCAGCAACGCGCGGGGCTGGCGCGAGACAAAAAGGCGCATGACCTCGCCTGGGTGGTCGAGTCCGTCTCTGCGACCGACCGCGTAGAGGAAGTGTTTTGCGCGATGGTTCCCGGTGCGAACGCCTTCGCCCTGGCTGACGAACTACTGACCCGCAACTGCCCATTCTTCTCGCTGTGCCGCACCTCGGATGACCCCAAGGCGGGCGAGCCGATCACCGACCCCGAACTCATCGCCGCCATCGCCGCCTACGGCGAGGCAACCAAGCAGCAGACCGCGCTGAAGAAGCAGAAGGACGGTCTCGCGGCCATCATCCGGGGCCTGCGCGGGTCCACTCCGGAATGGCGAATCTCCCTCGGTGCCGGGGGTGACCCATCCTGGGAACTGGACGAGGACTGGATCCGGGCCGACTACGCCTCCCGTGGCGAAGACGTGCCCGTGATCGAGAAGCCCGGCAGCGCGCCGCGGATGACCGTCACCCGCATCGAGCAGAAGGCAGCAACGACGACGGGTGAGACCAATGCCGCCTGACCTGTACAGCGTCCGCCCATGCCGCTCATCAGCGGACCCAGAGCCGGGCGTACGGCTGAGCCGGGCAGGTGAACTCCTGAACCGCCTCACGCCAGACGAGGCGCGCTCGCTGGGGGCCGACCTCATCCTCGCCGCCGTGGACAAGCGCGTCGCTGACCTTCCGGACGGCAAGTAATGGGCCGCTACGAACCGCAGACGCCACCCACGGCCGAGGCGAAACTGGAGGGCTTCTCCGGGAAACTGGAGGACGCCCGGGACCTGCTCGCCCAGGCCCGCGACGCGGAGATGGTCGCCAAGGAACTCCGCGACGAGGCGTACCGGAAAGCGCTCCTGTCCGACGAGTGCCCCAAGGTCGGGGTGTTCGGCGGGGTCCGGACCACCGTGGCCTACCAGGCGGCATGGGTCGCGGACCAGATCGAGCGGCAGGAGCAGATGCTCCGCCGGGCCACCCTCGCCCGGCGTGAGGCAGCCGACAGGCACCGGACTATCTCGTCTCAGGCCAGTTTCCAGCAGACCCTCGCCAAGTCGGTCACCGAGGACTACCGGGGGACGGGGCGGCATCCATGGTGACCGGCCTCGGAGAGCGTGTCGCCCTCCGTCATGCCCTCATAGGCGCAGCCCTGAGCGTGCTCACGGCAGAGCACAACCTCAGCGACGAGGCTGCGTCGGGGACGGCGCTCCTGAAGGCCGAGGAAGCACTGGAGCTCGCGGCCCAGGATCTCACCAGCACGATTGATGGCCTCCCCCTGACCGCGCGGCCGAGGGGCTGGGTGCTCACTCCGTGAACGTCATCCAGGCACGTGCCGAACTGATCAGGGCCGCTACCCGTGTCCTGGCTGCTGAGCATAACGAGGAAGGGCCGGACGCTGACGCCGAAGCCCGGCCCGAGGTGACGCCATGAAGCGCAGCACCCCCTTGCGGGCCACAACGGGACTGGCCACCCGGACACCGCTCAAGGCCAAGAGCGCACCGACGAGAAGGGCGGCAGCCCACAAGCCACAGCGTGACACTGGGCCGAGCCGCAAGACGCGCGCTCTTGTACTGGCCAGAGATGGCTATCACTGTGTCCGGGATGGCCGCCCGGCAGGCCCCGGCATCGGCCCCTACTCCATACAGCACCGCAAAGCGCGGGGCGTCGGCGGGGACAACTCCCTGCCGAACCTGCTGCTGCTGTGCGGGTCGGCCACAACGCTCTGCCACGGCGAGGTTGAGAGCCGACAGGACCCGCACGACCTCGCCGCGGGCTACCGGCTGGAGTCCTGGCAGGATCCAGCGGCCGAAGGCGTCATGTACATGGAGCGCGACGGTGGCGACTTCACAGCATGGCTGCTGCCCGATGGTGGCCTGAGTTTCGATGGGCCGGTGGCCGCTTGAAGACCATCATCAGGCGCCCGGTCATCAAGCACTGCCCGTTCAGGGACGAGACCGACGCGGGCGGGCTGGTCATCACTTTCAGCGGCCCGGCGCCGGAACTGCACGAACTCGGCGTGTGGGTGGACACTCTGGCCGCCGGGCCCATCAGCCATGAGGAGTTCACTGCTGGCATTGCCGAACTGGTCCCAGGCGCCCAGGTGGTGACCACCTGGCACACCGGGCCATGGACGGTGGAGTGCTCGGACGGCGCGGAAAGCGGGGGCGGGTGATGTTCTTCGCGAATCCGTCCACCGCGCCCATCCGCGCGGCGATGGCCGCCGGTCACATCGGCGCGGTCATGAGCCCGGCGCAGGGCAACCGGCTTCCTGCTGCTGCGTCGTTCATCGTCGACAACGGCTGCGGCCCCGGCAGAGACGGCCAGCCCGGCACCGGGTATCCAGGAGACCGGGCCTACCTGGAACTGCTCTCGCACATGTCGGCCCAGAGCCGCCGCAGGTGCCTGTTCGCCGTCGCGCCGGACGTGCTGGGAGACGCCGCCGCGACCATCAGGCGCTCGGCACCGTTCACGGGCCGGATCCGGGCGTGGTTCGGCCTGCCCGCCGCGCTGGTCGCGCAGGACGGCCTGGAGCACCTGGACGTGCCGTGGCATGACCTGGACGTGCTGTTCCTCGGCGGCTCGACCGCATGGAAACTCGGTGCTGCCGCCCGTGACCTGACCGCTGAGGCCAAGGCCCGTGGCAGGCACGTCCACATGGGCCGGGTGAACTCCCTGCGCCGGCTCCGGTACGCGGACGCGATCGGCTGCGACAGCGCGGACGGAAGCTACCTGGCCTTCGGCCCGGACGAGAACCTGCCCAAACTCCTTGGCTGGCTGAGGGATGTCCGGTACCAGGGTGTCCTGTTCGGGAGTGATGCAGCATGACCGCCAATGCGCGCGGGAATCAGTGCCGCCAGAATTTCCGCCGCCTCACCTTCCGCTGGTGGCCCACCGTCATCTCCTCAGGCTGCGCCTGCGCCTGCGCCTGCATCATCACCGGCTCCTGGTGGTGGCTTGCCGCTGCCGGTGCGGTTAACGCCGTCGCGTTCTGGGTGTGGCGCAGGCACCACAGGAATCTCGTGCTGGGAATGCTCAGGGAACTGGGCAGGCGCGACGAGGAGAAAAAAACACGGGCGCAACTCGGGGTGCCCGCCAGTCATCCGGAGAGCATCACGGCAGAGCTGCCCGCAGCCGATGAGGCGTGGCTGGCGGAGACGTGCTCCGCTTTGTGGCCAGAGGGCGAGTACACCCGCGAGATCCAGATGTTCGGCGGTGCGGAGTGACCCCTCCGCTGCCCTACTGGCAGGACGACCGCGCGCTGTGCCGAGTTGATCAAGGCGCGGCTGCGCAAGCCGATCCAGCCGGTCCTGTTCGGGGAGGCAGGATGACCGCCCCAGCGGGCAGGGAGCCGCGCACCTTCACGATCGAGATGCCCGCTGGCATGGAGCTGCTCAACTCCGGCGACCGCATCTCCCGGCACGTGCGCGCCAAGAGGACGCGGGAGCTGAGGACCGCCGCCGGGTGGTGGGCGCGGGCGCTCCGGATACCGCTGCTGGAGCGGGCGCGGATCGTGGTCGAATACCGGCTTCCCGCCATTACGCGCAACCGCGACGCAGGTAGCTGGGCTCCTACGGGAGAAGCGTGTATCGACGGCTGCCGGGACGCGGGGATAATCCGCGATGACCATTCCCGCATTGTCGTAGAAGAATCCTGCACGATCGGCGAGCAATTCCCGCGCGGGCGCATTGTCATTCACATTACTGAAGTAATAGATGAGCCTGGCGAGGTGACCCCGTGACCGACTCCGGACACGGCGGCGACCGGGTAACCGCCCTGCTGGCCAGCCCGGGGAAGACCTCGCCGGCCAGCGACCCGGCTGACGAGGCGCTGGCGCTGCTGTGCCTGCGGCGGCTGGCCAACCGCCACGGCTGCCGCGAGGACGGCTGCGATGCGGCCCCGGCGGTCCACAACGCCGACGTGGCCTGCCTGAGGGAGTGGCTGGAGATGCTCGCCTTCATCCCGTACCAGAGCGGGGAGCGCGGGTACCAGCCTGAGCGCTCGCCCGTCGCCGCAGCGAGCTACCGGAGGCCGGGGACATGACCAGCATCGAATGGACGGCTGGCGACGACGGGACGCCCGGCAGGGTATGGAATCCTGTCCCCACTCATGCTGGCTACTCCGTCACCGCAGATGGCGATATTCGCGGGCCTCGTTCAATACTGCGGCCTATGCAGACTAGGTCAGGTCATCTCTATGTGCTAACGCAGCCGCCGCGCAAACCGCGCAAACTCTTTGTGCACAGGGCGGTATTGCTGGCATTCGTAGGCCCTCCGCCTACACGCGAACACGAAGCCCGGCACTTGGATGGCAATCCAGAGCATAATGCGCTGATAAACCTCTGCTGGGGGACCCGGCTGGAGAACATGGCCGACAAGGTACGGCACGGCACTCAAGCCTACGGCGAAGACAGTCCGGCAGCTCGCTTGACCGAGGAACAGGTCCGTGAGATTCGTGAGGATTCGCGCGCATCTCGCATAGTCGGTGCCGATTATGGCGTGAGCCACACAACAATCCTGGAAATCAGGCGCGGTCAGCGATGGAGGGTTGCCTGATGTCAATAGGGAGCAAGATCGAGTGGTGCACGGCCACGTGGTCGCCCACTACCGGTTGCGACAAGGTCTCGCCTGGCTGCGACCACTGTTATGCAATGACCATGGCCAAGCGGCTCAAGGGAATGGGCCAGGCCAAGTACCAGAACGACGGCGACCCGCGCACCAGCGGCCCCGGCTTCGGGCTGACGGTTCACGAGGACGCGCTGGGCATCCCGCTTCGCTGCCAGACACCGCACCGCTGGTTCGTCAACTCGATGAGCGACCTTTTCCATGCCCGCGTGCCAGCCGGGTTCGTCGGGCGCGTCTGGGACGTGATGGGCCAGACGCCGCAGCACACCTATCAGATACTCACCAAGCGGCCGGAGCGGATGCGCGCCTGGGTGCAGCAGTGGGCCGACCGCACGGGAGACCGAGATGCAGACGGCCCCCACGGCATGCCGCCGCTGCCGCGCGGCCCCGAAGCGGTGCGCGGCGCCTACACCTCAGGCCGGGCGCGGCTGTTCGCGGACATGCTCGACAGCATGGGCGAGCCGCCCGAGGGCTGCGCCTATCCGCCGTACGACTGGATGGAAGGCTGGCGGTTCTGGCCCGGCGACCTGTTCAACGTCTGGCTGGGCACGTCGATCGAGCTGGACCGGTACTGCCGCCGCGCTGACGACCTGCGCGAGACGCCGGCCGCGGTGCGCTTCCTGTCGCTGGAGCCGCTGCTCGCCCCGCTGCCGTCGCTGAATCTTTCCGGTATCGGCTGGTGCATTATCGGCGGCGAATCGGGGCGGGGCGCCAGGCGAATGGAAGCCGCCTGGGCGCGCGACCTGATCGCACAGTGCCGAGAGGCCGGAGTTCCGGTATTCGTGAAGCAACTCGGGAGCGTTCTCGGCCGTGAATTGAATGCGGGCAGCAAGGGCGGCGCTATTGAGGCGTGGCCCGAAGACCTCCGCATTCGCGAGTTTCCGCAGCCATATGCGGCGGTGACCGCGTGAAGCGTCTTCTCATCGCCGCTGCCGTAGCCGTTGCCGGGGCAGTCCTGTACTCGCAGATCCGTCCCCATAACGCGGAGACATGTCTCTGCTGTAGCTACCTGGAGCCGGTTTGACCTCCGGGGGAGCCGACGTCTGGGACGGTTTCGGAGGGCCTGGCGCGCCGGACGAGTGGCGGGGCACAGGCAGCCAGGCGGAATACGACCTTGCCGCTGCCCTGCCGCTGTGCAAACGCTGCGGTGCGTATGCAGCCGGCGAGGACAAGCGCCGCGCCGGGCGGCTCACGGGAGTCATGCCATGACCAATCCAGACCTCCCGGGAGCGGCCCTCACCCCGTTCGCCGTTCCCGGGACCATGTCTCCGCCGGCCGGACCGCTTGGGGAAGTGGCGCCGGCAGGCGGGGGACGGGTCACGCTGGGCCTGTTCGGAGGTCCCGGGGGCTGGGCCGAGGCCATGCGCTCGCTCGGCATCTCCGAGGCCGGGATCGAGCTCGACGCCGCGGCGTGCGCGACCCGCCGGGCCGCAGGGCATACGACGGTCCGCGCCGACGTGGCGGCGTTCCCCGTGCGGCAGCTCGCCGGGCGTGTCCGGGGGTTCGCGGCGAGCCCGCCGTGCATCACGTTCTCGGCGGCGGGCAGCCAGGCGGGCAACATCATCACGGGCGAACTCGCCATCCTGATCAGAGACCTGTCCGCGGGCCGGCCCACACGGGGCGCCCGCTGCAAGGCGATGGCCCGCACACTGCGCGCATCCCCGTGGCTGGGTGACCAGCCCACCCCGCAGCCGGACACGGCCAGCGACCGGTGGAGGAAGGCGCAGCAGGCATGGAAGGGCAGGCTGCTGGCCCGCCAGGGCTCACGCGCGAAACTGCGCCGCGCCATGACCGACGCGCCACCGGGGCCGCACCTGACCCGCGAGCAGCGGTCGGCCCGCATCTGGGGCGCGGTCAGGTCCGCAGCCCTCGTCGCCGAGCCTGCACGGTACATCCACGCCTGCCGCCCCGAGTGGATCGCCCTGGAACAGGTGCCCGCCGTGCTGCCGCTGTGGCGGACGTACGCGGCCGAGTTCCGCAAAGCCGGGTACTCCGTCTGGTGCGGCCTCCTGAACGCCGCTGATTATGGCGTGCCGCAGACGCGGATCCGGGCCATCCTCATCGCCAGCCTGGCCCGCAAGGTCACCTGCCCGGAGCCGACACACTACGACCCCCGCAAGGGCATGCAACTCTGGGGGTCGCCGTGGGTGAGCATGGCCGAGGCCCTGGGCATGGGCGCGACCAGGCGCCCGGCACCGACCGTGACCGCAGGAGGGACGGCCACGGGTGGCGCGGAGCCGTTCGGGCACCGGGACCGGGACGCGCTCAAGGCTGAGCAGGACGCTGGCCGGTGGGCGCTTCGGATGGATGCCCAGGAGCGCGCGTCCGTCCGTGACGTGACAGCGCCAGCGCCAGCGCTGAAGTTTGGGCATTCAGCCGCGGAATGTCAATGGGTCCTGCGCACATCCTTCGGCGAACCGGCCGCCGGGCCGAAAAGCGCCGGCAGCGGTAGCCACGGCTCGCACGAGATGAATCCGGTCACGCAACCCTCGCACACGGTCACGTCTAAGGCGAAGGACTGGAAACTCCGCAACAAC
>Ga0302324_100017711_pt1 | contig 14097 bp, 12 predicted proteins | sample Palsa_T0_1_FD_201949 | JGI IMG/M metagenome (GOLD analysis project Ga0302324, IMG submission 201949) | Peat permafrost microbial communities from Stordalen Mire near Abisko, Sweden - Palsa_T0_1 | ecosystem: Environmental > Terrestrial > Soil > Palsa > Peat permafrost | place: Sweden: Abisko... | reverse complement strand
GCCTATCTCGACCGTTGCCGCCGACGTGATCGCGATCTCGGCGAGACTAACGTCGTCGAACAAGGCAGCATCCACAGCGGCCCGAACGAACAACACAGGCGCCGATTCGAGACTCGCGCCGATCGTCTTGTCGCGGCGCGCGATTTCGAGCGCGCCCGTCACCACGCGCCTGAGCGCGCGAATTCGATTCCATTTCTCGACCAGCGCAGGATTGCCCCAGCTCGCAGGGGTCTCCGGGAAGACCTGCAGATGCACACTCTCGTGCTCGCCGGGAAAACGCAGCAGCCACGCCTCTTCCATGGTGAAGCACAGGATGGGCGCGAACCACGTCACGACGCGGCGGAAGATCTCGTCGATGACGGTGCGGGCGGCCTTGCGGCGCGGATCGTCCGCGCGATCGCAATAGAGCGCGTCTTTGCTGATGTCGAAATAGAACGCCGACAGCTCATTGGTGCAGAAGCCGAACAGCATCGAATAGACGCGGTTGAAGTCGTATTCCATATAGGCCGCGCGGAGCGTCTTATCGAGTTCGGCGAGCTTCGCCAGCATGAAGCGTTCGAGCTCCGGCATTTCGGCTGGCGCAATGCGTTCTTTCTCCGAAAATCCTTCGAGATTGGCGAGCATGAAGCGGATCGTGTTGCGCAGACGGCGATAGGCGTCGGTATTCGCCTGGATGACATCCTGGCCCATGCGCATGTCTTGCGTGAAATCCGATGACGCGACCCACAGGCGGAAAATATCGGCGCCGTTCTTCTCCGCGATTGCCTGCGGCAGGATGACGTTGCCGACCGATTTCGACATCTTGTCGCCCTCGCGATCGAGCACGAACCCTGCCGTCAACACTTCGTCGTACGGCGCGCGACCGCGCGTGGCGCAGCTTTCGAGCAACGAGGACTGGAACCAGCCCCGATGCTGATCCGAGCCCTCGAGATAGAGGTCGGCGTGATCCTTCTGCGGCCATTCTTTCTCGATCGGCCGTTCGACCGTGAAGACATGCGTCGAGCCGGAATCGAACCAGACGTCGAGAATATCCTTCACCTGCTCGTAATCGTCCGGATTGCGGTCGTTGCCGAGGAAGCGCGACGGGGGAGAATTGTACCACGCGTCCGCGCCTTCGGCGCGAAACGCTTCCGTGATGCGCTTGTTCACGTCGGCATCGTCAAGAATCTGGTCCGTCCGCCTGTCGACGAAGATTGCGAGCGGCACGCCCCAGGCGCGCTGGCGCGACAGCACCCAATCTGGGCGGTCCTTCACCATGCCGGCCATGCGGTTTTCTCCCGAACGCGGATACCATTTGGTATCGCCGATGGCCTTCATGCTGCGTGCGCGCAACGTGTCGTGTGCATCTTTCGTGATCGGCTTGTCCATCGCCGCAAACCATTGCGGCGTGGCGCGGAAGATCACCGGCGCCTTGGAGCGCCAGCTGTGCGGATAGGAGTGGCGCAACGATCCTTTGGCGAGCAACTTTCCGGCCGCGATCAATTCCTTGATCACCGCGCCATTGGCATCGCCGTCCTTGCCTTCCGGCGTGAGGATGCGTTTGCCGGCAAAGAGCGGAACGTTCGCAGCGAAAGACCCGTCTTCCTTCACGATGCCGAACGCGTCCGGATTGCTCGCGGCGTAACCGGGAAACAAATCCATCATCAAGGTAAAATCTTCGTCGCCATGACCGGGAGCCGTATGCACGAAGCCCGAGCCGGTATCGGCGGTGACGTGTTCGCCGGGCAGAAGCGGCACATCGAAATCGAAACCCTGTCCACGGAACGGATGGGCGCAAACGAGACCGGCCGGATCGACATCGCTTACGCGGCGGAGAACCAACTTGGCGTGATTTGCAACCTGGGCCGCGAGTTCGTCGCCCAGCAGCAACATACCACCCGCATGCGGGAGCGCGCCCTCTCGCTCTTCTGCGACCTCGTACAGGCCGTAAGACATCGCGGGTGAAAACGCGATCGCGCGATTGCCTGGGATCGTCCAGGGAGTTGTCGTCCAGATGACGACACTCGCATCGCGCAGCGCATCGGGTCCTTTGACCACGGGAAATTTCACATAGATCGTGGGTGAGGTTTTCTCGCGGTACTCGACTTCCGCTTCGGCGAGCGCGGTCTTCTCCACCGGCGACCACATCACGGGACGAAAGCCGCGATAGAGGAGCTTGTTCGAGACGAATTTGTGCAACTCGCTCGCGATCACCGCTTCCGCGCGATAATCCATCGTCGTGTACGGCTTGTCCCACAACCCGGTGCAGCCCAGCCGCTTGAACTGTTTGCGCTGCACGTCGATCCAGTAATTGGCGAATTCGCGGCAATCGCGGCGCAGCTGATCGATCGGCACATCGTCCTTCGATTTGCCTTCGGCGCGATATTTTTCCTCGATCTTCCACTCGATCGGCAGGCCATGGCAGTCCCAGCCGGGGATGTAGGGCGCGTCGTAACCGAGGAAGCCGCGCGAGCGCACCACGATGTCCTTGAGGACCTTGTTCAAGCCCGTACCCGAATGGATTTCGCCATTCGCGTAAGGCGGGCCGTCATGCAGGATGAACAGCGGGCGGCCTTTGGCGGCAGTGCGGATGCGGCCATAGAGGTCCATCGCCTCCCAGCGCGCGAGCCATTTGGGCTCAGCCTCGGGCAGGCCCGCCTTCATGGGAAAGGTGGTGGAGGGCAGAAAAACGGTGGCGCGGTAGTCGCGCGGCGCGGGGGCTTGGGTCTCGGTCATCGGTCTCGGGCTTTCAGGGGGTTGCGGACAAAATTTCCCGGCGTCCGCGAACCCAATGGAGCGTCATGCCCCCGGCCGCGAAGCCGGGTAGCAAATTCGCAAAACTCCCCCAAGACCCAACGAATTCATGTCAAATGCCTGCAAATCGGCGGCGCACCTTCTACCAGCGGGAGGCCGGAGCGTCCAGCGGGGTCGGGCTGCGAAGCTGATTGCAGATTGAAACGCTGCCTTTCTTCGCCCGTTTACGGGGCAAGTGGATCGCGCGCGCCAGCGCGCGAGAGCTCCCATCCCGGCCTTTGGCCGGACTTCCTCGTAAACGGGGGAAGAAAGACATACACATGAAGCCACTATGGAATCGACGCAAGTTTCAACGCCGCCCGCGCCGCGTCCGAATCCGCCGCGATCTGCGCCTTGAGCGCATCGAGGCCGGCGAGCTTGGCTTCGGGGCGAATATAGGCGATCAGCTCGACGGCCAAATGCTTGCCGTAGAGATCGCCATCGAAATCGAACAGATAGGTTTCGAGCAGCGGCACGTCTGTCTCGAACATCGGGCGTATGCCGAAATTGGCGACGCCATGATAGGTGCCCGCCGGCTTGTCGTCCTCGATGATCGTGGCTCGCACGGCATAGATGCCATAGGCCGGTTTCAAGGTGTGATCGAGCCGCATATTGGCGGTCGGAAATCCGATGGTGCGGCCGCGCTTCTCGCCATGCTCGACGCGCGCCTCCACCGTCCACCAGTGGCCGAGCAGGCGCGCAGCCTCGTCGGGCTTGCCCCCCTTCAATGCCTCGCGAATGCGCGACGAGGAGATCTTGTCGTGGCCCTGGGCCGCGATCGGCTCGAAGATCGTGACGCCGAAGCCTTCCATCTCGCCCATATAGGAGAGCACGGTGGCGTTGCCTGCCCGGCCCTTGCCGAATTGGAAATCCGCGCCAACCACCACGCAGCCGACGCCGAGGCCCCGCACCAGGACTTCGATCACGAAATCCTGCGCGGAACGCCCCGCCATCTCGGCATCGAAGGCGAGCGCATACATCATATCGGTGCCCTGGTCCGCGATCAGCCGCGCCTTGGTGCGGAAGGGGGTCAGCCGAAACGATTCCGGCGACGGGCGAAAAAACTCCTGCGGGTGCGGCTCGAAGGCGAGTACGCCCAGCGGCGCGCCCCTCTCGTCTGCGATGCGCCGCGCTTCCCCGATCAGCGCCTGGTGGCCGCGATGCACGCCGTCGAAATTTCCCACGGCGACGATCGCGCCCTTGTAGGCGTCCGGCACGTCGCGATGATGACGGAATATCTTCATGCGAGCCGTGTCAGGCCTTTGGGCGCGCAGGCGCCATCACGAGCGCTTCGCCGTCGACGACGGTCACCTCGCCCACCTTGCATACACAGTCGAACAGCACGCGGCGCTTGTCCGCGACCACCTCGCGCACCGTGCAGGTGGCGGTGACGGTGTCCCCTATGCGCACGGGCGCCTTGAAGCGTGTCGTGAGGCTCATGAAGATCGTGCCCGGCCCCGGCATTTTCATGCCCAGCACAGTCGAGATATAACTCGCGCTCAGCACGCCATGGGCGATGCGTCCCTTGAAGATGGTGCCCTTCGCGAAGTCCTCGTCGAAATGCACTGGGTTCACGTCGCCGCTCACCTCGCCGAACAGTTCGATATCGCGCTCGGTGACCGTCTTGGTAAAGCTCTCGCTCATGCCGGGCTTCAGGTCTTCGATGTAATAGGGCATTTGTTCCGTCCTTCGGTGCAAATCGTGTCTTATCGGCAATCGCAGCTACCAGACAAGCGCACGCATTGCCGCTTGCGCGGTGACCCCGGATTTGGCGAACAAGTCCGCCAGATGCTCGGCCGAGAACTCGCGAATATCCTCACCATGGATGCCGTCGGCGATGAACAGCGAATCAAGGCCCGCGCCGTTCGCGCCTTTGACGTCGGTTTCGAGCCCGTCGCCGATCGCCAGCGGGCGCGCTATATCCCGCCTGGCCGCCTTGCGCGCGACAGCCAGCGTCGTGTCGTAAATCGGCTTGTAAGGCTTGCCGTAATGGACTACGGGGCCGCCCATCTTTTCATAGGCCCGCGCGATCGCGCCGGCGCAATAGACGAGCTTGCCGCCCCGCTGTACGACAATGTCCGGATTGGCGCAGAGGAGCGTCAGCCCGCGGCGTTTCAATTCCTCCAGCATCTCGCTGTAGTCATCGGGCGTCTCGGTGTCGTCGTCATAAAGACCGGTGCACAGGATCACCGATGCGTTTGGCGCATCGACACAATCGATGGGCAGACCTTCGAACACCCCGCGGTCGCGCTCCGGGCCGATATGCAGAATCGCGAGCCGCCGGTTGTTGGCACGCAGTTCGAGCGCATCGCGGGTGGCGACGCCGGATGTCACAATCGCGTCATAGCAATCCGTGGGCACGCCTATGCGCGCGAACTGCTCTTCGAGCACGTCGACCGGACGTGGCGCGTTCGACAACAGCACGACGGGACCCAATTCGCCGCGAAACCGTCGGAGCGCCTCGACCGCGCTCCTATGCGCGCGATGGCCGTCATGCAGCACGCCCCAGACGTCGCAGATCAGCGCGTCATAACGATGCGCGATCTCGCTGAGACCGCCGATCAATCTTGGAAGAGTTGCCATGAGGGTAGCGGTCGCATGCGCGAGCCAACGAGGTCAATGGGCGAGGATCAACCCGCGCGACGAAATGGAATCACGGGTGTCGGCGGCTCGAGCTTTTCGGGCGCCTTGATAGAATCTTCACGCACCGCGCGCGGCTCGCCGAACAGATAGCCCTGGCCGAAATCGACGCTGTAGTCGAGCATCTGGACGACTTCTTTCTCGCTCTCGACGCGCTCGGCGATCAGATTCATCCCGTGCCGTTCGAGCAGCTTCTTGAGGTCTTCCGCGGCGACGGTCGAGTTTGCACCGGTCATGCCGCTCATCAGAATGTCGGCACGGACCTTCATATAGCGGAAGCCCAGCGTCTTCAGACGGCCGAGATCCATCGCGAGCGTGTCGACGTGATCCATCGAGAGCGCAAAACCGAGGCTCGCGAGATAGACGAGGTTTTCCTCGCCCTGCGCACCGGCCTTGAGCACGGCGTCCTGCCCGAATTCGAAAACGATGTGATGGGCGAGATCGCGATTATGATGCATGTATTCGAGGAACTGGGGAAAGAATTCCGCATCCGTCAGCGTATCGCCGGAGATGTTGCAGAACACGCCTATCTCGCGACTCTTCTGGACGAGGCGGCGCACGATCTGCACGCAACGGAACAGGAGCAGGTTGTCGACGACAGACATCAGACCCACGGGTGCTGCCACTTTCATATATTGCGCGGGCATGATCACCGAGCCGTCTTCGGCGCGCAGGCGCGACAGCGCCTCGTAGAAACGCAGCTTGCGCTGCGGCAGGCTCACGATGGGCTGCAGATAGAGGTCGACGCGGTTTTCCTCGAGCGAGGCGCGGATGGTTTCCAGCAGGCCGGATTCGCCCAGGGTGTCGAGATAGGTGCGCGCGGTGTCGGTCGCGCGGCGCTCGAGCAGCGCATCCTCGGGCGGCGGCACTTCCTTCGCCTTGGCTGTGATCTTGGTCGCAAATTCGCGCATCAGCCCTTCGAGCAATTGCAGCTCGGCCACGATCTTGCGGCTCTGCGCCGTGGCGTTCGCCTCGATCGTCGCCTTCACGGTGTCGATCTTCGCATGTGTGTCTTCTAGCGCGAGTGCGAAGCCCTGGCTGATGCGCTTGAGACCGGCGATCTCGCGCGTCATCTTGCGCTTCTCGCGCCGGCGCAACATGCTCGCGTGAAGCTGGCCCGCGAGCATCAACAAGACGAAGCCGAACAGCACGCAGGTGGTGGGGCTGGCGAGCCTCGTCATCGCAAGCAGCACTGCGGCCGTGGCGCAGGCCATTGCATAGGTCACGGCAATCAGGGCGTTGGTCATCGGGGTCTCAGCCTGGATCGCCGCCATTGTGACAAAGCTGCTGTTTCGAATTCGTTAACCAAGGAAAGGCGGGCGCCTGCCACGCTTGCTCCCTGCCGCCGGACCCGCATACCCTCCCCAATCGCCATCAGGAGACCCCGCCATGGCCGCCAAGACCGCTTACGATTTCAGCTTCCAATCCATCGACGGCGGCGAACTTCCGCTCTCAAAGTTCAAGGGAAAGGCGCTTCTCGTAGTCAATGTGGCCAGCCAGTGCGGGCTTACGCCCCAATATTCCGGGCTCGAAGCGCTCTGGAAGGCCAAGCGCGATCAGGGCCTCGTCATCCTGGGCGTGCCGGCGAACGATTTCGGCGCGCAGGAGCCTGGCAGCGAAAAAGAGATCAAGACCTTCTGCGAGACCCGGTTCAACGTTGATTTTCCCATGACGGCGAAAGAGCACGTCATCGGGCCGGAGGCGCACGCGCTGTACAAATGGGTGGAAGGCGAGTTGGGCGAGGCCGCAGCGCCCAAATGGAATTTCCACAAATACCTGTTCAACCGCGACGGGACCATCGCAGGCACCTTCGGCTCCCGCACGACACCGGACGCGCCCGAACTCGGCACCGCCATCGATCAGGCGCTGAAGTAGCAATTCCTGCGCAACGTTTTTGCCTCTCGCCCGATGAGGTGGAGGGACGTCAAGTCGCCATGCGCGGGGTGATGCGGATTTCGATGCGGCGGTTGCGCGGCTCGCTGACATTTCCGCCGGTCGGAATCTTGAGGCCCTTCTCGCCGAAGCCGCGCGCGAGAATGCGGTGGGTGTCCACGCCGTCGTCCGTCAGCGCCTTTGCGATGGCGCTGGCGCGCGCCTGCGACAGTTGCTGATTGTGTTCCGGCGAACCGGACGTGTCGGTGTAGCCGTTCACCTGCAATTGCGTGCTGTCATATTTGCGCACAACATAGGCCACGGAAACGAATACCTCGTTTGCGCGTCCGGCGAACGCGGCCGTACCGGTCTCGAACAGCGTATCGCTTTTCATATTGATCAGGAGATCGTTGCCGTGCCGACCCACGACTGCGCCGCTACCGCGCAACGCCGCGCGCAATTCCGCTTCCTCGGTGTCGGTATAGGCTTCGACCTTCTGCGCCGTGAGAACACCTGCGCCGATCGGCTTCACATTGTGGACGACGACTTCCGGCGGCGGACGCGCGGGCGCGCGGTATGGCGTGTAAATGGTCTGCGGCGGGGGCGGCGTATAGGCAGGCGGATAATCATAATGCGAAGGCGGCGGCGTCTCGCAGCCCGCCAGAATCAACAAGGCTGCGGCGGAAATCATAGCCTTACGCATACGGAACATCCTTCGGGGTTTTCGCCTGAAATTCTAGAGAGCCGGACCATTTGTCGCCAGCCCTCGCAGTGATTAAGAATGGTTCCGCAGACATAAATATTCATCAGGGAGACCTCCATGAATTTGTTCGATTTGAACGGCAAGGTTGCGCTCGTGACCGGTTCGACCAAGGGCATCGGCGAAGCGATCGTCCATCGCCTTGCGGAGCACGGCGCGAAAGTCGTCGTCTCCAGCCGCAAGGCGGATGCGTGCGACAAGGTTGCGGCCGATATCAACAAGGCGCAAGGCAAGGAAGTCGCCGTGCCGATCCCCTGCAACATCAACTACAAAGAACAGTTGCAGCAGCTTGTGGCCGGTACGCGGCAGAAATGGGGCAAGATCGACATTCTCATCTGCAATGCCGCGCTCAATCCCTATTTCGGGCCTCAGATGGAGATTCCCGACGAAGCGTTCGACAAGATCATGGGCGCCAATGTGCGCTCCAATCATTGGCTGTGCCAACTCGTGCTGCCCGAGATGCGGGAGCGCAAGGACGGCTCGATCATCATCGTCTCCTCCGTCGGCGGCCTGCGCGGTTCGCCGGTGCTGGGCGCCTATTGCATCTCGAAGGCTGCGGACTTCCAGCTCGCGCGCAATATCGCGGTGGAATACGGGCCGGAGAATATTCGGGCCAATTGCATCGCGCCCGGACTGATCAAGACCGATTTCGCCAAGGCGCTGTGGGACAATCCCGATATCCTGAAACGCTCGACCTCCGGCGCGCCGCTGCGCCGCATCGGCGATCCCGACGAGATCGCGGGCGCTGCCGTCTTCCTTGCGTCGAAGGCCGGCGCCTTCATGACCGGCCAGGCCATCGTGATCGATGGCGGGGCGACAATTTAAGGCACGCGCCCTATATTCCCAGCACCGCTCCCGCGCTCTTGAACGGCAGGTGCTGCGCCTCGGCGACGGCTTCGTAGGTCAGCGTGTGCTTGTAGACGTTGAGGCCGGCGCGCAGATGCGGGTTCTTTTTCATCGCGGCTTCGGCGCCCTGTTCCGCAAGCGCGATGGTGAACGGCAAGGTCGCGTTGTTGAGCGCGAAGGTCGACGTGCGCGCCACCGCACCGGGCATGTTGGCCACGGCGTAATGCACCACATCGTGGACCATATAAGTGGGATCCGCATGCGTCGTCGCATGCGAGGTCTCGAAGCAGCCGCCCTGGTCGATTGCGACGTCGACAAGCACCGAGCCCTTCTTCATCTGCTTGACGAGCTTCTCGCTGATCAGCTTCGGCGCGGCCGCACCCGGCAGGAGAACGCCCCCGATGACGAGATCGGCGCCGATCACGTTTTCCTCGATCGCATCGATGGTCGAATAGATCGTACTCAAGGTCTTGCCGAATTGCAGATCGAGCTCGTAGAGGCGGTGGATCGAGATATCGAGAATGGTGACATGGGCTTCGAGGCCCATTGCCATGCGCGCGGCGTTGGTGCCGACGACTCCGCCGCCCAGGATCACGACTTTTGCGGCCGGCACGCCAGGCACGCCTCCCAGCAGCATGCCCCGTCCGCCTTGCGCGATCTCCAGGCAATGCGCGCCCGCCTGGATCGACATGCGCCCCGCGACTTCGCTCATCGGCGCCAGCAACGGCAAGCCGCCGCGCGCATCCGTCACCGTTTCATAGGCGATCGCGATGGCGCCGGATTCGATGAGCCCCCTGGTCTGCTCGGGATCGGGTGCGAGATGGAGGTAGGTGAACAACACTTGTCCAGGCCTAAGCCGCTTGATCTCGACCGGTTGCGGCTCCTTCACCTTCACGATCATGTCGGCGGTCGCGAACACTTCCTCCGCATCGGGCAAAATCTTCGCGCCCACGCGCGTGTACATCTCGTCGTACAACCCGATGCCGTCGCCCGCTTTGGTCTGGACGAACACCTCGTGTCCCCGCGCCGTCAGTTCGCGCACGGCCGACGGCGTCATGCCGACGCGATATTCGTGGTTCTTGATTTCCTTGGGCACGCCGACGCGCATGTTGGCCTCTCGATCTCGTTCGTTGTTCTACCAGCGATCCCGTGCTTCGAGGATCGCGACAAAGACAAAAGCCGCCAGTTCGGCATACCATGCCAGGGTCAGGACCAGCGGGTCGATGGCGTGGTTCGTGGCGGTAATCGCATAGCTCGTGGCCTTGTACATCAGGGTCGCGAGCAGCGGCGGTATAACAAGGACCAGGAGAACGATAAAGCCGCGTCTCGCAAAGGTCATTCGAGCCCTCCGCCTTTTCAGTCCAGCCGGCCCAATATGGCGCGAACCCCGTCGACGATGCGCCCGATATCCGATTCGGTCGCGATCAGCGGCGGCGACAACGCAATCGTGTCGCCCGAGATGCGAATCACGAGGTTTTCTTCCGAGAACGCCTTGCGCATCGCATCATAGCCGCGCCGGCCGGGCGCCTTCGGATCGGGCTCGATGTCGATCCCGGCCGCGATCCCCACACTGCGAATATCGGTGACGCGCGGTGCACCCTTCAGGCTGTGCACCGCATCGGCGAACGTGGGCTCGAGCGACTTCGCGCGCTCGAACAGACCCTCGTCGCGATAGAGATCGAGCGTGGCGAGGCCGGCGGCGCAGGCAAGCGGATGACCCGAATAAGTGTGGCCGTGAAACAGCTCGATGGCGTGATCGGGGCCGGACATGAACGCATCATGGACTTTGTTGCTCACGATCGTGCCGCCCAGCGGCACCGCGGCATTCGTCACGCCTTTGGCGAAGTTGATCATGTCGGGAGTCACGCCGTAGCGCTCGGCTGCGAAGGCCGCGCCCATGCGGCCGAAGCCCGTGATCACTTCGTCGAAGATCAGTAAGATGCCGTGCCTGTCGCACAGCGCGCGCAACCGCTTCAGATAACCCTTCGGCGACGCGAACACGCCGGCGGATCCCGCCATAGGCTCGACGATGACGGCGGCGATCGTCTCTGCGCCATGCAGCGCCACGAGCCCTTCGAGCGCATCGGCATACTCGGCGCCCCCTTCGGGTTCGCCTTTGGTGTAGGCCATGCGCGCGCGATCGTATGGGAGAGGCAGATGATCGTCCGTACCCGGAAGAAGCGGGCCGTAAGGCCGGCGGTTGTTGCCGAGACCGCCTACGGAGATGCCGGCGAAGGTCGTGCCGTGATAACCCTTCTCGCGCCCGATCAGGCGGAAGCGCCCGCCCTGCCCGATCTTCTGGAAATAGGCACGCGCGATCTTGAGCGCCGCATCGGCGGCCTCCGATCCCGAATTGACGAAGAACACATGATCCATGCCTTCGGGCGCCAACGCCGCAATGCGTTGCGCGAGCGCGAAGGCGGACGGGTGGCCGAACTGGAATGTCGGGGCGAAATCGAGTTCGCCGGCTGCCGCGCGTATCGCTTCGACGATAGGCTTGCGGCCATGGCCCGCATTCACGCACCACAATCCCGCACAGGCATCGAGCAGCGCGCGCCCGGAGGGATCGTAATAATGCATGCCCTCCGCGCGCACGAGCAGACGCGGGTTCGCCTTGAAACTGCGGTTCGGCGTGAACGGCAGCCAGAACGGGCCGAGATCGTTGGGACGCATGTGAAGCTCCGATCCGACCAGAGCCGGCGGTGCCAGCTTATATTGAGTTCGCAGCAAACACGCCAACCCCGGCGGTCGCCCGCCGGGGTTGAACGTCAAGCCGATGATCGACCTGAACTCGAGATCGATCGGGGGGCTTAACGGTGCCCGCGCCAGCCGCCGCGATAACCGCGCCAGCCGCCATGGAACCAGACGTAATTCCGTCCACCCCAATAACGATAATAGTGAGGGCCATTGTACCAGGCGCCCCCGATCCAGACGGGACCGCCCCAGGCCGGATAGCCGCAATAGCCGCTATAGGCATAATTGTAGTTGTAGCAGGGTCCGGGAGGATAATAGGCGGGCCCATAGGCATAGCCCGGGCCGTAATAACCCGGCCCCGGAATGCCGATACCGATTCCCACATGGACGCCGGCGGAGGCCGGCGCCGTCGTGGCCACTGTAGTCCCCGCCGCGACGGCCGCGGTCATCAAAGCCCCGAATGCAAGTTGTGCGATCTTCTTCATGGCTCCATTCCTTCGTTCGTGCTGGTCAAGCTGCCCATCGACCATGACGCAAATCTGCCTCGGCGCACCTGAACCCAAAATGAATAACGCAGTCAGAAACCCGCAGTTGATCACACCTCTTGCGGCCTCACGCCGAGCGTCCGCGCGCATCGACAGGCCAGACCGCTTCCAGCGTCGTGCCCCGCATCGCATGGTAGCGGTCATAAAGATTGACGGTCGGATCGCAGTGGGGAACGACGCAGCGCATGGCGTCTCCCGGCTTCAGCTTTTCTCCCTGATAGATCACGCCACCCTGCTCGTCGCCGAAGAAGAAATAGGTGGCGCCCGGCGGCGCGCCGGATTCGATGACGGGCGATCCCGCATCCGTCGCGAAGGATTTGAATCCGGCATCGGTGGTGGCAAGCCCGTCGCGATTGGCGCTGATGACGGTCGTCTGCACGAACAATGACGTTTCGAACGGCGTGCGCTCGCCGGGCTTTTCCCACACGTCGTTATATTGGCGATCCATGAAGATGTAGGAGCCCACCTGCAGCTCCGTCAACACGCGCGCATCGGGATCGATATCGAACGTGCCCGTGCCGCCGCCGGTGAGAATGCGGGGCGCAAGGCCCGCTTTCGCAAGTGTATCGCGCAGCTCGCCGAACTCGCGCATGGCGGACAATGATTTGTCCCGCCGCTCGTTCGGCGATTCCATATGCTGCACCTGGCCCGCATAACATTGCAGGCCCATATATTCGAGGCGGCCGCTGTCCGCGACTTGCCGCACCAATGTGACGGCACCTTCGCCCGGACGAATGCCGGTGCGGCCCATGCCCGGATCGATGTCGACGATCACGTTCAGTTTCTTCCCCGACGCTTTCGCGGCCGCCGCGAGGCGCACGGCCACTTCGGCATTGTCGCAAGTCGCCATCAGATCCGGCATGCGCGCGTTCAGCGCCATCAGCCGCGCGATGCCGCGCTCGGTCACCACCGGAGACGTGATGAGGATCGAGCCGATGCCGCCATCGGCGAGCGCTTCCGCTTCGCCCAGCTTGGCGCAGCAGACGCCCAGCGCACCCGCCGCGATCTGCAGCTTCGCGATGGCAGCGCTTTTGTGAGTCTTGGCGTGAGGCCGGAGCGAAATGCCATGCCTGCGCGCATGCTCCGCCATCTTCGCGATGTTGCGTTCGAGCCGGTCGAGATCGATCACCAAAGCCGGCGTCTGGAGCAGAGCCGCCCCGTCTTCACGTCCGATCAGATCGTCGTTCAGGCCTTGCGTTGTCATAAGTGCCTCGCGATGCTGGCGGGGCCGTCATGATCGCCCTCGCTCTCATCCTTCTTTCCGCCGTCGTGCATGCCGTCGTCAACCTCCTGACGAAACGGGCCGACGATCCCTATGCCATGCGCCTGCTGATAGGAGTGTTCTCCGCCGTTCTGGTGTCGCCGTTCCTGTTCTTCGTGCCCCTCCCCCATGGGTTTGCCGTGTGGCTGCTGTTCGGCACGGCGGCGGTTCACGCGGTTTACGAATTGCTGCTGGTCAAATCCTATGAGAGCGCCGCGTTCTCGGCCGTCTATCCCGTCGCGCGCGGCACGGGGCCTCTCTTCACGGCCATCGGCGCGATCGTCATCCTGCACGAGCATGCGCCGCTCACGGAGATCGCAGGCATCGCGATGGTGTGCGGCGGCGTCATCGCGATGGGCCTTTCGCATCGCGCCACCGAAGGCGCGATGAAGGGCCTCGCGTTTGCGCTGGGCACGGGATTGACCATTGGCTGCTACACGCTGATCGACGCGTCCGGCGTGCGCGCGGTCGTCGACCCGTTCTCCTATGTGTTGTGGTTCTTCGTGGCGCATGGCGCGTGCGTGCTCGCAACCGCACCGGGCATTCGCGGGCGTCGCGTGATCGTCGAAGCGCGCAAGCAATGGAAACTGGGCGTGCTGATGGGCGCACTCTCGATCACCACCTACGGCTCCGCGATGCTCGCCTATCGCTATGGCGCGACGGCGCAGCTGGCAGCGTTGCGCGAAACCAGCGTGCTGTTCGGAACG
>Ga0302324_100017708_pt1 | contig 14098 bp, 10 predicted proteins | sample Palsa_T0_1_FD_201949 | JGI IMG/M metagenome (GOLD analysis project Ga0302324, IMG submission 201949) | Peat permafrost microbial communities from Stordalen Mire near Abisko, Sweden - Palsa_T0_1 | ecosystem: Environmental > Terrestrial > Soil > Palsa > Peat permafrost | place: Sweden: Abisko... | reverse complement strand
CCCGACCGGGCGCTGGAAAAGCTGCTCGCCGGCGCGGGTCGGCTCGATGCCGCGTCCAAGCCGATCCTGGAAATCAATCCGCGGCACGATCTGGTTGCGGCGCTCGCCGCGCTCGGCGAAGACCGGCGAACCTTGAAAGAAGACGCGGCGCATCTTTTGCTCGACGAGGCGCGCGTGCTCGAAGGCGACCGGCCGGCGGACCCAAAACTGTTTTCCGAGCGCCTGGCGCGCGTGCTGGCGGGGAGCGCGGGGAAGCGCGACTAGGGTGTGAACCCATAAATTCAGAGCGGTCGGCGGACGTCCGCTTTGTCGCGCATAACGGACTCGAGTCCGGCGTCGCGCTATGTCCGAAAAGTGCCAAAAGCAGACTTTGTTCCGATTACGTGCTTGAAGGAAAGACCGCCTTACGGCGGTCCTCCAATTGTGGAGCGCGATTTGTCTGTTCAGCGGTAGCGGACCCGCCTTCACCATGCGGCGTTTCCGAGGAAACCGACGTCCGAAGCTTCCCGATCGGCAATTCTCACAACCATCGTCTCCGCGTCACCCGTTACGCGTCCAATTCCCTCTTCCCCTTGCCCCGCAACGTGTCGAGCAGTTCCTGCGATCCGATCATCATCCATTGCTAGAGTGCGTCGAAAAGAAGTGAATGGGAGATTGATTGGTTCCACAACAACTCAGAAGCCGAGGCAGGTGCGTGGAAACTAGCGGGATAATCGACTATTCAAGCAACCGCCGGCTGCGCAGCCGGCCGGGGCGACCCCGTCGTTTTCGTAACGTCGCTGGCGATCGAAAAGATTTTTTCGACTGTCCCGCGCAGCGAATGCTCTGCGAGAGCGCTTTTATCCGAAAACTCTGTATGAGCTGCCTCTGTCGTGTTTCCCAAAAGCGCTATCAGCACGGGCGTATCGGAAGTTCGACGGCGGATACGCCTCACTGCATACCGAATCTGCGCGGATGAAGGATTGCCGACGTAACAGAGGCAAATGAGGGCGACCCCTTCGGTCTCCCAGCCTGTTATTCGCGAAATGGAAAGCGCGTCGGCGTGTTCGACCCGAGCACGAATGCCAAGGCGTTTAAGAAGGTGGGCGATCATCAACGCAGCAGCTTCGTCAAGCTGACCGAGACCTGGAATACATAAAACGGGTGTTCCGACTTGCCATCCTGCCTGCAGCGTTCCGATGGTCGGTCGATCCTCGGCTCTTTGAAGCTGTGCGAGAGGCAGCTCTCCAGTTAGTGGACTGATTTCTTCTCTTACAATTGCGTTTTTATCCTGATGGATTTCCAAATCGTCAACAATCTCAACAACTGCGTCGCGGACCCGCTGCATTCGCTCGTTATCAAGCAGTCCGCGTTCGGCATCATTTTGTGCGAGCTGTAGTCCTCCAAGGAGGATTTCATCATAGAACGCCGCGAGCGTATTTTCCTGCAAGAATATCTCTGCTTGTTCGGCGGCCTCTACCGGATCGCGGGCGAGCATACGCTGGTAAATCAATTCGGCCGGCTTTAAAGGAGGCTCGTCGCCGAACATAACTTCTAGAAACTTTAATTGTTCGACGTGTCGACCAAGGACGACCAGACAAATCGTCAACGGTGTAGCAAGTATCAAGCCGATCGGGCCCCAAAGCCAAGTCCAGAAAGTTGCCGAAACGATAACCGCGACCGGAGACAATCCGGCACTGCGGCCATATACCAGAGGCTCAACAACCTGACCGGCGATAGACTCGACAACAAGGAAGAGTGCAGCCGTAGCGAGGACCATTGACCACCCGGTTCCGACCGCTGCCGCAAGTATGAGGGGGAATATTGCTGAAATGATCGCGCCGATGTACGGGACGAAGCGCAATATCATGGCAAATATGCCCCACAAGGGAGCGCTTGGCACACCGATGATGTACAATCCGAGTCCGATGATGAGACCGAAGCCAGCGTTCAATCCGAGCTGAGTCAAAAATAACTTGCTCAGCCTCTCACCTGCATCGTCTAGCGCCGCCGTCGTTCGTTGAAGGTCTTTGGTTCCGGCTAGCCGGACGAGCCTATTCCTCAGGTCTTGATGCTGTAGCAAAATAAAAACCACAAAAATGAGAACTACGCCCGTCGTCGTGAGTGGATGAATCAGCGGTTCGATGAGAGCTGAAAGAGTTTGAAGGGTGCCAGGATCTGGCTGCCTGACCTCGACTGGGATTGGTTTGTTAGGTGCTGCGCCGTCGCGCAATAAGTCGGCGGAATTACCTTTCGGTTTATCAATTTCTTGGCTCAAGTCATGCAACACCGCGGACGCGCGTTCCAGCGTACCAGTGCCTGCCGCAGCGCCTCGCAAACTGCCAATTTTAGCTGATAACGTTGTTTCATAGCGCGGAAGGTCTTGCGCGAGACCATTGACTTGAGAAACCATCAAGGTCCCCAATCCAAAAATCCCGGAAAACGCCACCGCTCCTACCGCGATCACGGCAACAACACGGGGAAAGTGTGCCCTCTGCAAGAAGCGCACGCATGGCGAGAGGATGAAGCTCAGTAAGACGGCAAGGGCGATTGGCACTAAAACTTCTCTACCGAAGTAGAGCGCGGCGACGACCACAACTCCTACCAGGATCGTTGTCACCGACGCGTCTTGAATGGGCTTGCTCAAAGCCGCGAATTTGTTCGGGGACGACGCGGGCAGCATAGATTCTCCTCATGCCGACACACAATTATGTGCGGCATCGTCAATTATCCGAGCCGCTCGTCAGCCAAGTGTCGCCATCGTCGGCGTACCGATTGTGCGAGGAGATTTTGGATTCGTTTGGGCGGTGGGAGTTGTTGTTTGCTGACTCAAAATCAAGTGACAACACTTGCCGATAGCCCAGCACTAGTTCTTCCAGAATCCTGGCGGTTATAACCCCCGGCAGATCGGAGCCGCGGGCCGCCGATGCCAACGAGAGTCCCAGTCTAATCAAATCATGAGCGGGATTACCAATAACCGTTTGATCGAGATCGCGGATTTGCACTTGAACTCAACCCTTTGCATCCGCCAGTGGGCCGAGATTACCGACATGACAGTCTCCACAAATCCAGACTGGAGGGCCGATTGGCACTTTCGTATCACCACCGGCCTCCAGCCATTCGTAGAACTTGGTCGTATTACCGCGGACGTAAGCGTGCGCGGAAAGCGCCATCTTGCGGTTTTGCGCCGCGATCAAAACCTTTTGTCGGTTTTCGGGAGCTGTAGACATTGCAAACGGTCAGCTCGCTCGCCGCGCTCAAAGCCTTCCGAGAAGCACCAATACCAACACAATAATGATCACGAGCCCCAGGCCGCCACCACCGTAATAACCCGTTCCATAAAATGGGCCGCCTCCAAATCCGCTGAAGCCGCCGAGTAAGACGAGAACCAAGATAATGATTAGGATCGTGCCGAGGGACATAAAATCGTCTCCGATTGGTCAGCTGGCTTACCAACCTGTACGCTACGGATCGCTCGCTCTTCGTCAGTGAAAGAAAAGCGCCAACAGGATGATGATTGGGATCGGAACGCCCAGTAGCCAGAGAAGAATGCCTCTACCCATGATGTTCTCCTCTACAAGCGACGCGAAAGAGACAACGCGGTGCAGATCGGTGTCCGTGAAACCACCGACGACACCGGCTGTCGCGGATAAGTCCACACAAGCAAGAAAGTTCCAGTGCCATCAAACCGCCTCACACGGCGCTTTTCACCGGTACGCGGGATCTTCACTCAGCGATGGGCCTGCAATCTTGGCGTTACTTAGTGCGTGGCGCTAAGCCGCTCCGCCTGAGCACTGACCATTCATTTCCACGCCGAAGGGCCGCACGATTACACTTCGTTGTTCTTCGTTCCGGGTTCGCGGCCGTTTGATTTGTTCGCGGGGCGGCTCGATGCCGCGTCCAAGCCGATCCTGGAAGTCAATCCGCGGCACGATCTGGTTGCGGCGCTCGCCGCGCTCGGCGAAGACCGGCGAACCTTGAAAGAAGACGCGGCGCATCTTTTGCTCGATGAGGCGCGCGTGCTCGAAGGCGACCGGCCGGCGGACCCAAAACTGTTTTCCGAGCGCCTGGCGCGCGTGCTCGCGGGTTCTGCCGGGAAGCGCGACTAGAGCGCGATGACTTCTCTTCGAATCGGCATCTCGCTCCAGCTTGTTGATGGAGCATGATCTTTTCCGAGAACCGGTGTCCACTTTTCGGGATCATGCTCTAATGAAAATCGCGGCTTTTGAGAAGCCGGGTATCGAGCGGATGCGCGGTCGGCAGCGGGCTCGGAAATAGTTTGCCGTTGTCGGAGGCCGCGCCCCGCGGCGCAGGGCCGCCGGAAAATTTCGGCGAGAACAGATCGCCGCCTTCGCGCAGCCACGGCAGCTCGGCGGAAAGGTCGATGAACCTTTCGGCGACGATGTGGATGACAAGGCCGGCGCGCTGCAGGCGGCCGCGCACAGCGAGAAAGCGCGCCGTCATTACGGTACGGCGATTCTTTTCAAAGGCTTTCGGCCAGACGATGATATTGGTGATGTCGGTCTCGTCCTCGAGCGTCATGAAGATGACGCCTTTCGCCGTGCCCGGGCGCTGCCGCACGAGAACAAGGCCGGCGACAGTCACCCGGGACTCCTGGCCCAAATCCTCGCCGCGCAGCTTGGCATTTTCGATGACGCCGAGCTTGGCAAGCCGCTCGCGAAAGAAACGCACCGGATGCTCCTTCAGCGACAGGCCGGTCGCCACGTAATCCTCCACGACGTGCTCGGAGAGCGGCATGGCCGGCAGCGCGATGGCAGGTTCCGGGAAAAGCTCGTCGCTCATGTGCGGCGTTAAGAGGGGGACTTCTTCAATCGGAGCGGCGTCCGGCCGGCGCGTCGGACGCGCGCCGATCACATCGAGCCGCCGCGCCGCCCATAGCGCCGCGCGGCGATCGAAGTTGAGCGAACGGAACGCATCGGCTTCCGCCAGCCGCTCGACGGTGAAGCGGGAAATGCCGGCGATAGCGGCCAGCCGTTCGATCGAGGAATAACCATTGCCGCGGGCGGCAACGAGTTTTTTCACTTCCGCTTCGCCGAGCCCGTGGATCAGGCGAAAACCGAGGCGGACGGCGTGGCGCTCGTCCTCGCCCTGTTCCAGCGTGCAATCCCAATCGCTGAAATTCACGTCGACGGCGCGGATTTCCACATCGTGCTGGCGCGCATCGCGCACCAGCTGCGCCGGCTGATAAAAGCCCATCGGCTGGCTGTTGAGGATGGCCGCGCAGAACACGTCCGGATAGCGGCATTTGATCCAGGCCGAGGCATAAACGAGCAGCGCAAAACTCGCGGCGTGGCTTTCGGGAAATCCGTATTCGCCGAACCCCTCGATCTGGCTGAAACAGTTTTCCGCGAAATCAGGATCGTAGCCGCGATTGATCATGCCGTTGATGAATTTGTCGCGGAACAGATGGACCGTGCCGTTGTGCCGGAAAGTCGCCATGGCGCGGCGCAGCCCGTCGGCCTCATCGGGTGTGAATTTGGCCGCAGTGATGGCGATCTGCATCGCCTGCTCCTGGAACAGCGGCACGCCGAGCGTACGCTTGAGCACGTCCTTTAATTCGTCCTTGTCGCCCTGGCCCGGATGCGGCGACGGATAATCGGGCTCCTTGCCGGTTTTCAGTTCGTCGCGCCGGCGCAGATAAGGATGCACCATGTCGCCCTGGATCGGGCCGGGGCGCACAATCGCCACTTCGATGACGAGGTCGTAGAAACATTGCGGCTTTAACCGCGGCAACATCGACATCTGCGCGCGGCTCTCGACCTGGAAGACGCCGACTGAATCGGCGCGCGACAGCATTTCGTAGACGGCGGCATCGTCCTGCGGCAGCGTGGCGAGCGAATAATCCTCGCCGTAATGCTGTTTCAATAGATCGAACCCGCGCCGCACGCAGCTCAGCATGCCGAGCGCGAGCACATCGACCTTCATCAGGCCGAGCGTGTCGATGTCGTCCTTGTCCCACTCGATGAAGGTGCGATCGTCCATGGCGGCATTGCCGATCGGCACCGTCTCGTCGAGCGGCGCCCGGGTAAGCACGAAACCGCCGACATGCTGCGAGAGGTGGCGCGGGAAGCCGATCAGATCGTCGGCAAGCTGCACGGCCTGACGGAGCACCGGGTTGATGGGATCGAGCCCGGCCTGGCGGATGTGCTCGTCGGGCAGGCCCTCGCCGTAACCCCAAACGGTCTTCGCCAATGCCGCGGTCACGTCTTCGGTCAATCCCATTACCTTGCCGACTTCGCGAATCGCGCGGCGCGAACGGTAGTGCACGACGGTGGCGCAAATTGCCGCGCGGTTGCGCCCGTAGCGGCCGTAAATGTATTGGATGACTTCTTCACGCCGTTCGTGCTCGAAATCGACGTCGATGTCCGGCGGTTCGCCGCGGTTCTCGGAAATAAAACGGGCGAACAGAAGATTGCTCTTGTCCGGGTTCACCGAGGTGATGCCGAGACAGAAGCACACGGCGCTGTTGGCGGCCGAGCCGCGGCCTTGGCAGAGGATTTCCTTTTCCTGCCGGCGGGCGAAAGCGACGATATCGTGGACGGTAAGGAAGTAACGCGCGTAATCGAGCTTGGCGATGAGTGCAAGTTCGCCGCGCAGGCGGTTTTCGACGTCTTGCGGAATGCCGTCGGGGTATTTGTCTTTGGGATAGCGTTCCCGCGCGCCGGCGAAGGTCAGATCTTCGAGATGGCCTTGCGCGGTTTTTCCTTCCGGCACCGGCTCGTCGGGATATTCGTATTTCAGTTCCGTGAGCGAGAAGTTGCAGGCTTTGGCGATGGCGACGGTGCGGGTGATTGCGTCGGGGAAATTTTTGAACAGCCGCGCCATTTCCGCCGGTGTTTTGAGATGACGTTCGGCATTGACGGCAAGACGCAAGCCCGCCTCGGCCAGCGTGCATTTCTCCCGCACGCAGGTGAGTACGTCGAGCAGCGGCCGGCGTTCCGGTACGTGATAGGAAACGTCGTTGACGGCGACGAGCGGGGCGCCGAGGCGCTCGCCGAGTTCGGCCAGCACACCGAGACGGCGCGGTTCGTCGCCGCGATGATTGTGGATGCCGGCGACGAAGGTTCGCCCCGGCGCCGCGCGCGCGAGGGCGCAGAGGCGATCGGTGAATACTTCAAACCCTCCCCTGGAGGGGGAGGGTGGCAAGCATCGAAGATGCGAGCCGGGTGGGGTGGCAAACTTCGCCGCTCTATCACCCCCTCCCGTCGCGCTGCGCGCGACGACCTCCCCCCTCCAGGGGGAGGTTTTTTGGGCCTCCGCAATTGGATCAGCAAATAAACCATGCGGCGGGATCGCGATCAAAATCTGGCCTTCGCTGGCGTTGAGAATCTGCTCGAAGGTCAGATGGCATTCGCCTTTTTCGGCTGTGAGATTTCCCGTCGTGAGAAGCTTGCAAAGCCGGCCATAGGCGGGGCGGTCGGTTGGGTAGGCGACGGCTTCGAACCCATCAATGGTGACGAGCCGCGTTCCGACCAAAAGCTTTATTTTTCGATTTCGCGCCTCATCAAAGGCGCGCACTATTCCGGCAAATGAATTGCGGTCGGCGATGCCAATGGCAAAGCAGCCGAGCTCATCGGCGGCAGCCACCATTTCTTGGGGATGCGAAGCTGCGCGCAGAAAAGAAAAATTAGTTGTTACAATGAGTTCGGCATAAGCGATCATCTGCGGTCTCACGCGAAAAAACTCACGCAAATAGTCCCTGCACGAACCAGCGTGCCGCGGCTGTTTCGCGTTCGTAGAGACCTTCGCGGTAAAGCCAGAAGCGATGACCGCCGGTGTCCTCGACAAGATAATAATCGCGCGTCGGTTCAGCCGATCGGTGACCGTTGTGATTGCGCCACCATTCGCTGGCTATGCGTTCTGGGCCTTCGGCGCCGGCGATCTCGTAAGTCACGCCGCGCCAGCGAAAACGCCGCGGCGGCCCGTCGGGAATGAGCGCCACGACTTCGGTCGGCTCGGCCTGCGGCAACAAGAGAAGCGGGCGCGGTTTCTCCTCGGTCGGTTCTGCTCCGGCGGTCGTTTTGAGCTTCGCGGGATTTGAAGCATTGGCCGGCAGCAACATTTCGGCGCGCTCGGGAATGTGGCTTGGGACCGGTGTAAACCAGCGCACGCTGTGCGGCCCGAGCCGCTGGCGCAGCGTATCGATCAAGGCGGCGCACCGCTCAATGCTGTGCTCATCAGGGACTTCAGGGTGATTTTGAATATCTAACTCCGTCTGCTGCGCCGGCATGGGCTCGGCCCGGGTGACAGCAAGCCCGATGGCTTCAAAGCCGAAGCCGGCATCGTGCATGGCGGCTTGGGCCTCGAGCTTGAGATCGAGAAGGCGCGTCACGTGAGAGACATTGCGCGTCGGCAGCGTCAGTCCGACGTCGATCGTTTCCACGGCCCCGTCGACGCGATAGAGCGAAAGCCGTAACGCCCGCGCGCCGACATCGTCCCGCGTCAGCACATGCGTCAGCGTCTGCATCAGCCGGCGCGTCAGCGCGATGACGGCTTCCTGGGTAATGATCGGCTCGATGAGATAACGCAGAGAGTGATAGACCGGCGGCGCAATGATAGGGACGAGAGGCTCCTCGATGCGGCCGAGCGCCTGATCGATACGGCAAAGAAGCTCGGCCGGAAAACGCGCGGCAAAAGGCGCGCGCGGCTTATCGAGCAACGCACCGACGGTTTTAAAGCCGAGGCGGCGCAGCGTTGCGCACGTCTCCGGCGAAAGCCGCAACGCTTCGACCGGCAGCGGCAGCAACGCTTCGGCTTCGCGTCCGCCGGGAAGGATACAATTGCGCGCGGCATGAAAGCGCGCCAGCGCCCAGGCGGTGCCGGACGTATCGGCGATAGCGATCCGCGCCGGCAGGCCGAAATTTTTTTCAAGCCGGGCCGACAGATCGGCGAGCAGCGCTTCCTCGCCGCCGAACAAATGCGCAGCCCCCTCGATGTCGAGGAAAAAACCGTCGGCGCCGTTCGCCGCGCTCCAAGGCGAAGCGGTCGGCGTATAACGCGTCGCCCACAACGCCAGACGGCGCAACGCGGTGGCGTCGGTGGCGCTGTCAACGGCATGTAGCTGCAATTCGCCCGCTTTGGCGCGCGCATCGGCCAGCGGCTCGCCGAGCACGAGGCCCACGGCCTCTGCCGCCTCGTTCAAGGCGGCGATGCGCGGGCCTTTGCCGCCGCTACCGATCAGAACGAACGGCCGGTCCGGATCAACCGGCTTGACTGAAGGAGTTTTCGTTTGCGTCGCGAGGAAGCGCAGAATCGGCCAGCGCGGCAGCCAAACTGAAACGATGCGCGACATGATCGTACTCCACCATCCATTCGCCTGAGCGTCCGTTGCGGCAGCGTTCCAACATCAGCCGCCAGCGGGCGCGCGCGATCAGGCCGAAGCGATCGCGCGCGGCAGGGAGCGCGTCGACGCGCCAACGCGTCGCTGCGGCGCTCGATTGCAAAATTTCCGCGGGTCGGAGCAGGAAAAGCGGCAGGCCCGCGTCGGTGGCGGCGAGCTGCAATCTTTGACTTAAGCGCAAGTCGAGCTTGTCGATTAAGCCGACGACGGCGGCGGGCGCGCGCGAATGCAACGCTTCCTCGATGGCCCACAAGGTGTCCTGGCGGCGCGCCGTTTCCACCAGGATGAGACGGTTCGGATCAAGCCCAAGTGCGCACGCGCCGTGGCCGTACAGGCGGCCGTAGCGGCGAAACCCATAAGCCGGGACGACGAAAAAGAGCGTGTGAACGCGCGCAAGACGGGCCAGCAGCGCCACCACAAAACCAAAGGCGGCCGACAGTGCGTCTGGTTCGGGGACGATCTCATGCAACGCGCCGCCGGCAAGGCCGCCTTGCGGCAAATAGCGATCGATGGCGGCAAGGCCGAAGGGAATGGGGGCTGCCTTCCTAACCCCTTCCATTTTCGGCAATAAGCGGCGCAGTTCCTCTGCCACGGCCGTGCGGTTACGCAATACGGAAAAACCAGGCCCAAGCGTCATATCGCGCTCCCTTCAAGGGGAGAGCGATCCTAGAACAAAACAGGAACATTGCAAGCGGACTCTTTGCGCATTGCCCTTAGCGGCCGGAAGTTTGGCTTGCCGTGCGATGCCGATATCTGCGGCTTGACGCGGTGAGCGGCGCCTTGCTGCCGCAACTACGATGCAGCATAGGTTGCCCCAGCGCAGGCGCTACGAGACTGCCCACCCAACGAGGAGCCGATGCCGGAAGTCGACAAGGAAGGCCAACGCTATGCGGCCAACCAGCCGCAGCAGACGCTAGGCTTTTATCTCAAGGGTTCCCACCAGCTCGATTGGGGAATGAAAAACCGCCTGGCGCGCGTGTTTTCTCCCGCCAGCGGCCGCACCGTGATGCTCGCGATCGATCACGGCTACTTTCAGGGTCCGACCACCGGACTCGAACGCATCGATCTTTCCATTGTGCCGTTATTGCCGTCCTGCGACGCGCTGTTTTGCACCCGCGGCGTCTTGCGGTCGCTGATCCCGGCGGACTCAACAAAGCCCATGGTGCTGCGCGCAAGCGGCGGCCCGAGCATTTTGCGTGACGACCTTTCCGACGAACAGATCGCGATGGATATGGACGACGCGGTGCGCTTGAACGCCGCCGGCGTCGGCATTCAAGTCTTCATCGGCGGTGAATTCGAGACTCGTTCCATTCACAACATGACCAAGCTCATTGATGCCGGGCTGCGCGCCGGCATGCCGGTCATGGGCGTCACCGCCGTCGGCAAAAATATGGTGCGCGACGCCAAATATTTTCGGCTCGCCTGCCGCATCATCGCCGAGCTCGGCGCCCAATATGTGAAGACCTATTATGTCGATGAAGGTTTCGACACCGTCACCGCCTCGTGTCCGGTGCCGATTGTCATGGCGGGCGGCAAAAAACTTCCCGAGCTCGACGCGCTCACCATGGCGTATAACGCCGTGCAACAGGGTGCGGCCGGCGTCGACATGGGACGCAATATTTTTCAGTCGGAAGCGCCGAAAGCGATGCTTGCCGCCGTCAATGCGGTCGTGCACCAGCAAGCAAAGCCGAAAGAGGCCTACGCGCTGTTCAGTTCGCTAAAGCCCGGCGGCTGAATTCTTTATCCGTAGGTCCGCTGCGGCGCGGCGCCGATCAGAAACCAGGCGATTGTTCCGGCGGCGACCGCGCCGGCCAACGCCGCCATGACTTGGGCGATCCAACCGGGACTGCCGACCGCAGTCTGAGTGGCCTCCGGAGCAGGGGCGGTAAGGCTGGCTTTGATGGAATCGGACTTTGAGGCGGTGTCACTGACGACAGCCGCGGCGGGCGCCGACATAGCCGCCATTTTGTAGCTCGGCGCGGCGTCATTTGGCGTGGCATTGACCGGCGGGGCATTCGCCGGTGCGTCGGCGGCCTTATCGGCGGCGAGATCGAGGGCATTGACGTCGTTCTGCGAGGCGATCTCGACGGGCTGATCGCCGATGACAAGCGGTCCCATGACCGGAGCGCCGGGTGACGGTGCGGCCGGTTCCGCCGCGGCGAAGCTGGCCGGTGCGGTGGTGTCGGCGTCGTCAGCGCTCACCATAGGCACCGCGTCCTGAGCGGTGGGCGTGCTTTGCTCAGCCTTGGCTTCCGCAACAACGGTGTGCCGCCTAAGGCTCCTTGCGGCGACGGTGCGATGCAACGCAGCGTGAATTCTGGTATGCGCCACGGCCTTCGGTCTGGCCGGTGCCTCGACAATGCGCAGGAGCTGAAGCGGCTTGCCAGGCGTGTCGGCCGTTGCGGTCTGCGCGATCGCGCCGTTGATCGCCGCGCCGGACACAAACAAAACAACAGCGCCAGTGGTGACCGCGCGCAAGCTCAGCATTTCGTTCTCCGTTGCTGATCCACCAGCCGCATACACGACAGAGTGGCATGTCCTGAGCGTGACCCAATTGCGGATTTTTTGGCGCAAAGCACGGACTAAAATCAGTCAACCTTAACCGTGGCTTGGTTACTCCGACCGGCGCTCACAGTCCCTCCGAGGCGTGGTATCGTCTATGGAACTTTTCGGACACTGTGCCGCCCCAGCGCGAATGAACCCGCATGATCGACCTAAAAGACAATAACGGCATCGCCACCGTCACCATTACTCACGGCAAGGCCAACGCGTTCGACATCGAGCTTAGCGACGAGCTGGCGGAATGCTTTGAGCAAATTTCCGAATCAGCGGCGCGCGCCGTCGTCATCACCGGCCAGGGCCGGATATTTTCGGCCGGCGTCGACCTCATCCGCTTAAGTTCCGCGGGGCCGGATTACGTGCGCAAGTTCCTCCCGGCGCTGCACCGGTCTTTTAGCGCTGTGTTCTTTTGTCCCAAGCCGGTTGTGGCGGCCGTCAACGGTCACGCCATCGCCGGCGGCTGCGTGCTCGCCTGCGCCGCCGATCGGCGCATCATGGCGCGGGCCAATGGCCGCATCGGTGTCACCGAGTTGCTGGTAGGGGTGCCGTTTCCGGCCATGGCGTTCGAGATCATGCGGTTCGCGGTGCCGGCGCGGCATCTGCCGGAGGCGCTGTTCACCGGAGCCACTTACGACGTCGACGCCGCGTTGGAACGCGGCTTGGTCGACGCGGTCGTCCAGCCGGACGAACTCATGCCGAGCGCGATGGCGGCGGCGGAGCAACTCGCCGCACTCTCGCCGGCGGCGTTCGCCCAAAGCAAGGCGCAGTTGCGGGCGGAGGCGCGCGAGCGTCTCGAACGCACCGGTGCTGCAACCGACAAAATCGCGACTGATATATGGGCGGCCGAGCCGACGCTGCGCTACATCCGCGATTACGTGGCGAGCACGCTGAAGAAAGCCTAGCCGCGTACTCGTAGATCGATAGGCTGCGTTAGAAGGAGATTAGGGGCTCGATGTCGTGTCAATGTTATGCGCAGACCGATAAGCCGCCGCCTCTTGGTGAAGCTTTCGGACGTCGCGAGCCATTTCGAGGCAGGTGATCAATTCAGTATAGCTCGATTCCCCGCCCATCTCCGATTCACTTATGCAATGTGCCCGGTCAGCCGTATCGAACCTTTCCCATGCAGTCATTAGCTGATTGCGAATGCGCTGTTCGCTATTAACGCAATCTCTCTTCGTGTCTACCGTCTCGGGTTTGGGAGCGTGCGCCATTAGCGGTTCGTGCAAAGTGGCGCCGCCTTGCTCGGCGATTCCTCGGCAGACTGGCTCTACATCCAGATTAGGAACTCTATCCGTCGCCGGCGACGTCGCCATAACGGTTGATATTTTTGTCAGTCGAGGTCGACTGCATGCCTCGTCGACACAAGTTGAATATCTAGTTTGCCGCTGAGCCTCTGCATAAAACTGCGGAGGCCGGTCAACACAAGCCGCCAGCATAAGGCCGAGCAGCGCGCCCGAAAGGCCAAACCGCATTGCGATCCCCGGATCAGTTCGTGAATCATCGAACCGCGCAGACGCGCGGGCCAATGAAATGCATAGACTTCGGGACTTGGTGATACTGTGCCGCCGACACGGCGGCTGCGACATGGCGACGACAACGCCGCAAATTACGGAAGCGAAACGTAAGATAGTCGCGTATCCGAATCGCTCGCGACCTGCGACCATCGATGTTGTTGGTACGGAGCTTAAAGAATCCCTAAGAGTGAGTTCCTGAATCAAAATCCCCTAATTGCCGCGCGATTCGCTTCTTGGCACCTATCGAAGCCCCGATGGCGGTGCATAAAATCAGACACATGGCGGATGGAGCTCGAATTCGACGTTTCCGCCATGACTTCTCGCAGCAACAATCCCCGAAGGCGGAGCGTTCCCAATTGCTGCAGCACCTTCGGGGCAACCGTAAAAAGGTTGCGTTGCGGCATTCAACTGTTTTGCATAGGCTCTCAGAACTCGGGGCACAGACGAACTATCGGCGGCGGATTGATTTTATCGACTTCAGTGCCGCGATACTTAACCGCACTGATCAGGTATTACAGAAGTCTAATGGACCCAACCGGGTTCGGGTTATTACAGTGCGGGCCTGAAATCTCATGCGAATCCGCCTCGGTTGCGAGCTCCGCTTCGAATTTCCGCAAACGACGCCCATGATTGTAATGTTGAACGTGCACTTCTCGCGCACCTCCGAACTGGAAGGTCCAGATTA
>Ga0302324_100017706_pt1 | contig 14099 bp, 15 predicted proteins | sample Palsa_T0_1_FD_201949 | JGI IMG/M metagenome (GOLD analysis project Ga0302324, IMG submission 201949) | Peat permafrost microbial communities from Stordalen Mire near Abisko, Sweden - Palsa_T0_1 | ecosystem: Environmental > Terrestrial > Soil > Palsa > Peat permafrost | place: Sweden: Abisko... | reverse complement strand
AAGGGCGGCGTGCGCTCGAGCGGTATCTGGACCATATGGAAGCCTTGATACGGGCGACGCGGGAAATGTAGGGAGGCAAATTTTTTTGACGCGAGACTTTATGAAGGAAAGTACTTTGGGCAATCCAAGTCCTCCCGGTTTGCACGTGGCGGTTTTGATGGATGGCAACGGTCGCTGGGCCGCTGCGCGCGGCCTTCCGCGGTCCGCGGGGCACCGCGCCGGCGCGGAGACAGCGCGCCGCATCGCCGACGCTGCCCCCAGGCTGGGCATCGGCACGCTGACGCTGTTCACATTTTCATCCGACAACTGGGAGCGGCCACGAGGAGAAGTTGCGGCGCTCCTGGGTGTGGTGCGGGATTTTCTGGAGGCTGAAACGCCGCGCTGCGAGGCAAAGGGAGTCCGCATTCGCGTTATTGGACGGCGCGACCGAATCAGCCGTTCGCTGGCGTCGGCAATTACGTCGGCGGAAGAGCGCACTGCGGAGGGCGGCAAGCTCGATCTTCGGCTGGCTGTGGATTATTCCTCGCGCGACGCAATCCTGCGTGCCGCCTGCTGGCTGCTTTCCAGCCGCGAAGTTACGCAGCAGGAATTTTCTCGGCGCCTGGGTCAGGTGATGCAGGTGGACGGCGCCTCGCCGGACGTGGATCTGCTGATCCGCACGGGTGGCGAACAGCGACTAAGCGACTTTTTGCTCTGGGAGTGCGCTTATGCCGAATTGATTTTCACGCCGCGGATGTGGCCGGAATTCAGCGCTGCCGATATGTCTTTGGCGGTGAGTGAATTTCATCAAAGGGAACGGCGCTTTGGCCGCGTTCCGGAAGCCGCAGCCGTCTAGAGACTTTCAGGTCGCGGCTTGTGCGGGAGCGAGGCGCTCGAAATGGCGCGATGCCGGGCCATTTCGAGCGCCTTGCGAAGGACGCGAATCACCGTTGGCGTAAGGGAAAAACTGGGGAGTTCTTCTTCCCGCGCCCAAATGAAGTCCAGGACGTCACTGGCGGCTTTCGCCGTTCCGCTGATGCGCTCGCAAAGATAATCCAGGATCACATAGTGATACTGGACGCGTCCCTCCGCGTCGCGGAGCATTCGCCCGAAGGCCTCAATCAGTTCGAGCACCCGGACGTCCAACCCCGTCTCTTCACTCAATTCCCGGCGCACGCCCTGCTCCAGCGTCTCGCCGACTTCCAGCGCACCGCCAGGAATGGACCATTCGCCCTCCAGCGGAGGCGCGCCCCGGCGAATCAGGAGCGCTTTGCCTTCTTCGATCACCACGCCTCCCACGCCCAAAATTGGGCGGGCAGGATATTCGCGGTTACGCATGTCACATGTCTCTCCGAACACCGCGCTACACCGCGCGCGGCCATTATATAATAGCCGGGATCGCGCAAGCGCGGCGACTTCTCGAAGGAGACATTGCGGTGGCCAAGTGCCCAGAATGCGACGCGGAAATTGACCTCGACGAAGAGGAAGTGGAAGAAGGCGAATTGCTGAGTTGTCCAGAGTGCGAAAAAGGACTGGAGGTAGTCCAGACGCATCCTCTGCGCTTGGACGCCATTTCAGATGATGACGACGAAGCGGATGATGATGAGGAAGATCTGAAATCGGATGACGATGATGACGATGATGATGTGAAAGATGCCGAGGAAGAAGATGACCACGACGAAACAGAAGATGAGGCAGAGCCGCGGTGAAGACGGCTTGGCGGGCCTATGGCTCCTGTGGGTGTCACAGGAAGCTTTTTCTCATGCTTTTGAATAAATTCTTTTCCGCCGGGTCCGTGGGGTTGTCATGAGAGCCTCTGGAACCAGGGGATGAGGCTTGGGCCGTAAATGCCAGACCGTGCGTGGGCTTGCAGTGCGCATCCGGATAGCGGAGGCAATATGAGAGGCAGGGCGGCGGTTCGATGTTGGATTCAGCGCGTGGACCTTGTCGTTCTGGCGGCGACGCTACTGTTAGCGGGGGCCGCTTCCGCGCAGGCCCAGGACAAGAAAAAAGAAACGGATTTGCGGACGATCCATGGGATGGTGGTGGATAAGAGCGAGAATCCGGTCAGCAGCAGCATCGTATACCTGAAGGACTTGCGCACCTCCGCGGTGAAAACCTACATTTCCGACGATGCCGCGAAGTATCGCTTCAGCGGCCTGGATCCTCATGCCGACTACGAAATCTATGCGGAGCATCAGGGAACGTGCTCTCCTCGTCGCACGATTTCCAGTTTTGATATTCGCACGGACGTTGACGTCACGTTGAAACTGACTCGCGAAAAGTGCGACTGACCGCTCTTGGCCGATTTACGCATGTCCCACGGCGGGATGATTCGGGCCGCCCTGCCGGGGAGCGTCCAAGAAGGGAAGTTCTGTCTCGGGTTATGGCCATCGTCAATCCAAGACAACGCCGGCGGATAATGCCGGCGGTGGGACTCGAACCCACGGCCTAGGGATTATGAGACCCTCGCTCTACCTCTGAGCTACACCGGCACCGGCAACGGAAGGATGGATTGATGCTAAAGGCGAGCGCGGCAGAGTGTCAAGCGGGGAAGTCCCGTGGCGTGGCGCGCGGGCATGGCTCACGGTCAGTAACCAAATGAGCACACGGGGAGCCATTGCCCTAAGAGGCAGTTGACAGATGAGGAATACCCATGTACCGTTATTAAACTATTCGGATCCATTTCCCAAGAGCCGCAGCCCAGATAGACAAGGGGAGTGCCTCTTAGGGTAGAACACAATATAACCCTTGCCTTGCAAGGCATAGGCCAATATACTTCCCCCCTGCGGTAAATCCGCTTGGGAGGTAGTGCCATGAATCGTTGGCTAACGGTTTTTGTGTTGGTTCTGGTAGTGCTTGTGGGCGCGATGGGCTTGCGCAATTTGGTGGTAAATGCGCAGCCAGCAGCAGCGAACGGGACGGCGTCTCCGGTATTGATGGCCGGAACGAGTGCTCCGGTACCGCCGGATGCATGGAGCGGAACGAGTGCTCCGGTACCGCCGGATGCATGGAGCGGAACGAGTGCTCCGGTACCGCCGGATGCGTGGAGCGGAACGAGTGCTCCGGTGCCGCCGGATCCATGGGGAGTTCGCTAGTACTTTCTGCTAGTACCCTTCGCGTAATAAAGTAGTAGCCACGGGCAGGCAGTTCGTAGTATGGTTTAAGGACGATATGCTGAGCCCGTTTGATTACCTCATTTGGTGTGCAGGATTCTTAGCGGGGATTTATGTGGTGGTGTGTTCGCTGACCCGCAAGCAATTCATGCGTTATCTCTCTGTCCATGTATATATTTTGGCGACTGCCGCTGCTTCAGTGGCGCAATTTGTGATTTTGCGCGACTATGGATTTTCCTCCCACCAATACAAGTACGCTTATTATTATGGCGACTGCCTGTTGACCGTGCTCCTCTATCTGGTGGTGATTGGACTATACTCGCATGTTTTTCAAGAATTGAAGGCCAGCCGTTACTTGCGAGTGGCCACGGTAATGTTATTGCTGGGCGTGGCCGGGTTTTCCTACCTTGTGGTCCGCCATAACCAGCATAATTTGACGGGCAAGTTTGTCCTGGAACTTTCGCAGAACCTTTATTTTGTCGGTGCCGTGCTTACTTACGGTTTGTGGGTCGCGGTTTTGAAATTGCGGGAGACTCGCGCACGGCTGATCCAGTTGGTTCTTGCCATGGGCGTGTATTTCAGCGCCTTTGCGGCGCTGTATGCGCTTCGGAACATGTTCCCGAATTTTGCGTTCTTGCATGGGATCCCGCCGCTTCTGGGTGTATGGTTGCCGATGGCGTGGGCTTATACACTGACCCGAATTCCAGAGGAGGCGCGGCTGGCACCATCGGCGTTGGCTGCGGAGGCCCGATGATAGCCGTAATAATCTGCGTGGCGTCGCTCGCCGCCCTGATGCACTTTTTCATTTCCTATGCCCGGTCGTTGGTGGCCACGTATCGTTGCGTGGAGCTCTCCGACCAGGTTCGCAATTTGGCGGAAGCTCGGAGTTCGGGTGTGAGTGCCGGCGAATTCAGGCGCTTGCGCCAGCTCGTCGGACTGTGTCCGGAGCGCGCGGATGATCACTTTCAGATCCAGGCCGTGGGCGCATATTACGAACTGGTTACTTTCGCCGGTGCTGTTGTGAAATCCGTTCCTTCTGTGCTGCGATGGCTGGAGCGAGAGCGCGCGGATTGCGCGCATTTCGCCGCAGTGGCGCTTGAGCAGCGTATCCGATATAGCCGTTCCCTGCTTGAACACGGCAGCAGCGCGTCTTAGTCAGTTACGGAAAAGGCGCGCGTCTGCGCGGCACCACCGTTTCCGGTTGCTCTCCCTCCTGATTGCCTGATATCATAAGCGTCTAACCCGGAAGATCTTGTTCTCCGGCCTCTGGTCTTCTCGTGCTGCCATCACTCGAAAGGCGGGTTTTGCTGGCCGTTCGCCGCGGGCAGTTGACTCAGCCAGGCGATTGGCTGGGCGTGGCCGTGTCCGGAGGCGGTGATTCGGTAGCGCTTTTGCTGCTCTTATACGAGCTGCGCAGCGAATTGGGAATCAGTCTGGCGGTTGTTCATTTCAATCACTTGCTCCGAGGCGCCGATTCGGGCGCGGACGAAGCGTTTGTGTCCAACCTGGCGCGAACATGTCAGCTTGAATTCCTGGTGGCACGGGAGGATGTAGCGGCGCTGGCCCACAGAAATCGCTGGAATCTTGAAGACGCCGCGCGGCGGGCTCGGTACGGATATTTCAAGCGCGTCGTGAGAGAGCGAAAAGCCACGCGAATCGCGGTTGGGCATACATTGGACGACCAAGCCGAGACAGTGATCGCGCGCCTGCTGAGAGGGACTGGGCTGAGGGGACTGACGGCCATCCATCCGACGCGCGGCCCTTTTGTCCGTCCGCTGCTGGAGATTCGGCGGCGGGAATTGCGGGATTATCTGGAGCAGCGCGGCGCACCGTGGCGCGAGGACGCCACAAACGACGATGAGGGGAGGTTGCGTGCGCGTCTTCGCGCTGATCTGCTGCCGAAAATCGAAGAGGATTATGCCCCAACAGTTGCCATTCACCTTGCTGAACTGGCGCGGCAGGCGCAAGCTGAGGAAATATTTTGGTCGGCGCTTATCGAAGCTGAATTTCGCCGTCATGTGAACGTATGCCCGCAAGGGCTGGAGATCAATGTTTCGGATCTGCTCGCCCCGCTCACGGGGATGGAGGAGGCAGGTGGCCCTCCGCAGCAGCACGCCGTAAGCCGCCGGCTGATTCGCAGGATCGTCGAAGAAGGTTGCGGCCGCGGGAACTTTCCGGCGGCAAAGCACGTCGAAGAAGTCATGACTCTCGCAACGGTGGGACGGAGCGGCCAAACTGTGCACCTTCCGCATGGGCTTCGTGTGGTGAGGGAGTTTGAGCGGCTCGTGTTTGTCTCGCCAAAGATTCCCAGTGGGCAGAGGATGCAGAGTCCGGCGAGATCGATTTACTATGAACATCGATTTGAAGCGCCGGCCAGCGGATTTGTGCATATTTCGATTCCGGAAATCCGCAGGCACTATCGGCTGAAATTGATTGACTGGTCCTCCATGGAGCGAGAAACTAGAGAGGGTGCCGAAGCTCTCGATCCGGCCTGTCTGCGTTCTCCGCTCGTCCTGCGTAATTGGCGCGCAGGGGACGCATATTGTCCCGCCGGAAGGCGGCGTTCCTGGAAGGTATCCCGCATGTTATTGCTTCGGCGGATTCCGAGAAGCGAGCGAGACGGGTGGCCGGTTCTTACCAGTGCGGGCGAAGTAATCTGGACCAAGGGGTTTCCGCCGGCGAAACACGTAATGGCGGCGGAAGGCGCCCAAAGCGCCCTGGTGATACTGGAGCAGAAGGACTAATGCATGTGTTGCACACCTTCTGGCGGGAATAGCATCTAAGCGAGGGAAGGGCAGCGGTTGAGTTTGGGGCCGGTGCGGGGGATGGAGTACGAAATTGAATTCAACAGTACGGACAATTTTCTTCTGGTTGCTGATGGTCATTCTGGCCGTTGTGCTGTGGAAGATGGCGTCCACGGGCGGGCAGTCCGCGCATGAGCAGGAACTGAGCTATACGGATTTTCTGTCGCAGGTGCAGCGCGGAAATGTCGGTGAAGTGACCATTTACCTCGGTCAGATCAGCGCGGAGGTGCAGGGTGAGCTGCGTGAACCCAGCGGCGCGAAGTTTCGTGGTGTGACCATCCCTCAGGCGAATTTGCCGGACCTCACCAAGCAGCTTCAGGACAAGGGAGTGCGGCTGAACATCAAGGAAGTGACGCGGGCGGATTGGATAAGCTTCCTGATGACGGCCGCACCATTGATTCTGGTGATTGCCTTCTGGATTTTTATGGCGCGCCAAATGCAGGCCGGAGGCAATAAGGCGCTGAGTTTCGGCAAGTCCCGAGCGCGTCTCCTGACGGCGCAACAAAAGAAAGCGACGTTTAAGGACGTGGCGGGCATTGAAGAGGCTAAAGAGGAACTGCAGGAGATCATTGATTTCCTCCGCGATCCCCAGAAATTTCAGCGGCTCGGCGGGCGCATCCCGAAAGGCGTGCTGTTGGTTGGGCCTCCGGGCACCGGCAAGACATTGCTCGCTCGCGCCATTGCGGGCGAAGCAAATGTGCCCTTTTTCTCAATCTCTGGCTCGGACTTCGTGGAAATGTTTGTGGGCGTTGGTGCAAGCCGCGTGCGCGATCTTTTTGAGCAGGGCAAGAAAAACGCGCCCTGCATCATTTTTATTGATGAAATTGACGCGGTGGGCCGGCATCGGGGCGCGGGCCTAGGCGGCGGTCATGATGAACGCGAGCAGACGCTGAACGCGTTGCTGGTGGAAATGGACGGTTTTGAGTCCAACGAAGGCGTAATTCTGATCGCGGCCACAAACCGCCCGGATGTGCTGGACCCGGCGCTGCTGAGGCCGGGTCGATTTGACCGGCGCGTGGTGGTGCCACGGCCGGACGTGAAGGGCCGCGAGGAAATCCTGCGCGTGCATTCGCGGAAAGTTCCCCTGTCGGAAGACGTGGATCTTTCCATTCTTGCCCGCGGTACTCCGGGGTTTTCCGGCGCTGATCTGGCGAATCTGATCAACGAAGGCGCGCTGTGGGCGGCGCGGCACAATCGCAAGTCCGTGATCATGTCGGATTTCGAGATGTCAAAGGATAAGGTTTTGATGGGTGCGGAGCGGCGGTCGCTGATTCTCTCCGACGAAGAGAAGAAGAACACGGCGTATCACGAGGCCGGACACGCGCTGGTAGCATCCATGGCGCCGGGCGCGGACCCGCTGCACAAAGTGACGATTATTCCGCGTGGAATGGCGCTGGGTGTCACCATGCAGCTTCCCATTGACGACAAGCACACCTATACCAAAGAGGTTCTCGAGACGCAACTTTCCGTTCTGATGGGCGGGCGCGCGGCCGAGGAGATGTTCCTGCACCACATTACGACCGGCGCAGGCAACGACATTGAGCGCGCCACGGAAATCGCCCGCCAGATGGTTTGCGAATGGGGCATGAGCACACTGGGCCCGCTCACCTACGGACGGAAGGAAGAGGCGATATTCCTGGGCCGCGAGATCGCGCAACATCGCGACTATTCCGAGGATACCGCCATCCGCATTGACCGGGAAGTCCACGGCATCGTCACGGATGCCTACAATCGTGCGCACAATATCCTGGAAGCAAATCGCGATGCGCTGGAACGGGTCGCGCAAGCTCTTCTGGATCGCGAAGTGCTCGAAGCTCGCGAAATCACCATGCTGCTCGAAGGCAAGACGCTGCCTGACAAGCCGTTGCCGCCTCCACCCTCGGCGCCGCCGCTGCCTAGCCGCGAGCCGCAGCCCTCGTTGCGTCCGCAACCCAGGCCCATTCCGGGCATGGCCAAGGGCGAGAAGCCCGCGCCGGCCTGATTTTTATCGCGGGCGGATCACGCATCTAATGTTTTTCCAATACTATAGCAGTGTGAGGTGAGGCTGTGTCCGACGCCCACCTCGGCGTACAATAGCCCCATGGCAACCAGCGATTCGCCCACCTTTGAAATTGACTGTCCATGCTGCGGAGCGCGCTTGGCTGTGGACGCGCTTTTGGGTGTGGTGCTGTCCCACGTTGCGGCAAAAGCGCCGCCTTCGGTGGACCTGGATGACGCAGCGCGGATGCTGCGCGAACAGCGTGAACGCATCGAGGAAAAATTCCGCCAGTCCGTCGAGGCCGAGAAGATCAAGGACGACGTTCTGGAGAGGAAATTCGCCGAAGGTCTCCGACGTGCCAAGGATGCGCCCGTGGAAAAACCCCTGCGTGACTTCGACCTGGATTGATCTGTTGGCTGAGGAATCCATTCCCTGGCCTGCATGCCCTCAACTGGAATTGTGCACATGAATTCACGAGCGATATTTCGCTGGCGTCTGCCCCGGCGCACGCTGCTGCTCGGAAAGCGTACCCTAATAATGGGCGTGCTAAACGTTACGCCGGATAGTTTTTCTGATGGGGGCGAATTCGTCAAGACGGAAACAGCAGTGAAATGCGCTCTGGCCATGCAGAAAGCCGGCGCGGACATCCTGGATGTCGGCGGCGAATCCACGCGACCGGGTTCCCACGGCATTTCCGCCAGCGAGGAGTTACGGCGCGTGTTGCCCGTTCTGGAAGCATTGCGCAGCCGTCTGCGGATTCCTATATCCATTGATACCCGAAAGGCTGCGGTGGCGGAAGCGGCAAGCCATGCGGGCGCGGAAATTGTTAATGACGTGACGGCTTTTCGCGCCGATGCGGAAATGGCGTGCGTGGCGCAGCGTCGCCAGCTGGGCGTCATTCTGATGCACATGCGCGGGGATCCGCGGAGCATGCAGCGGCAGCCATTCGCGCGCAATGTTCTCCGCGAGGTTTCCTCGGGTCTGCGAGAAGCTGTCCGATGCGCGGAAACCACCGGAGTTTTGCCGTCAAGAATCGTTCTCGACCCCGGCATTGGTTTCGGAAAGAGTTTTCAGCAAAACTACGAGTTGCTAGCGCGACTGTCTGCACTCGCGCGGCTGGGTTATCCGCTGCTAGTGGGAACCTCGCGAAAGACATTTTTGGGAAAGACTCTGCGCGGCGCACCGCCGCAGGCGCGCATCTGGGGCAACGCGGCAACGGTGGCAGCGAGCATTCTGGAGGGCGCGCACATTGTGCGCGTCCACGATGTGGCGGAGATGACGCAGGTGGCGCTGGTTGCGGATGAGGTTTTGAAGGCCGCATCGGCAGCGACTTCTAGGAAGTAAGGTGGAATGGGTGGAGGCACGCTTTTCGTGTTTTCGCCGTCGGCTTCGCTATAATCTCTCCCGCATGCAAACTCCTGAGAAGCTGCTTGTCGGAGAACAATGAATCGAACGTCGCGTAGCGCCATCTTGATAGTCGCCTGTGCCGCAATGCTCTCGTTGGCTCCCATGGGTTGGGCACAGCAGACTCCGCTGGGCCAGCCGCAGGGAGGGATTTTCAATCCTTCCGTGCTGAAAGGCGAAGGCGGATGTTCGCTCACCTCGAATTGCGCGGACGTGGCGCCGGGAATGATCCAAAGCGCGCTAGTTGAATCGCCGCTGGAAGAAAATTTGCGCCAGCTTACTGACCACTTCGGTGGCCGCTTGACAGGCTCACCGGCGGCGCATGAAGCCGTGGAATGGGTTGTGGAGGCGTTTCATCAGGCTGGCGTGGATGATGTCCACGTGGAAAAATTTACGATGCCTCACGGCTGGAGCGAAGGAGCCACGCGGCTCGAGGTGCTCACTCCGGCGCAATTTTCAGTGCGCCTAGTTTCGACAGGCTGGTCGCCGGCCACTCCGCCCGCCGGCATTATGGCTCCAGTGGTGGATGTGGGCGCGGGCGACGACGCAGGTTTCGCCAAGGCCGGCCAATCCGTCAAAGGCTCCATTGTTCTGGTGCACAGCAGTATTCTTGAGACCTACGAACAGCTTGCCGACGAGTATGTTCAGGACGTCGCGATTGTTCAGCGCGCGCAGAAATCAGGCGCGGCTGCAATTTTCTGGATGTCCTCGCGGCCAAATCGTCTGCTTTACAGGCACACTCTCTCGTTTGAAGGAAACCCTGAGCCTTTGCCGCAAGCCATTCTTGCCCGCGAAGACGCCGAGCGGATCGCGCGATTTCTAGCGCATAGCCAGGTTGTCCGAGTTCATTTCTATATGCCCAACCGCCTCACGGGGCCCGTGGAATCGGAAAATGTGGTGGCGGAAATTCGCGGCAGGGAAAAGCCGGACGAATTCGTCCTGCTTGGCGCGCACCTGGATTCCTGGGAGCTGGGCACGGGCGCGCTCGATAACGGCTGCAACGCCGCGTTGGCGATTGATGCGGCGCGGGTGATTCACTCCTCCGGGGTGTTGCCGCGACGCTCGATTCGTTTCGTGCTGTTCACGGGCGAAGAGCAGGGCATGCTGGGTTCGGCTGCCTACGCGCGCGCGCACCAAGCTGAAATGGACAAAATGGTTGCGGCGATTGTTTTCGATTCCGGGAATGGGCGCGTGACGGACTATTCCATCAGCGGTAGGAAGGATATCGCCAATGCGTTGCGCGAAGATTTGAAGCCGGTGCAATTCTTGCACCCGGTCAACGTCACCTTGGACGCCGAGCTGGGAACCGACAATTTTTACTTCTTGCTGGAGGGCGTTCCCACGCTGGTGGCTGACCAGGATCCCGCGAATTACATGCTGAACTATCACGCCGAATCGGATACGCTTGACAAGGTGGACATCGTGGAATTGAAGAAGAATGTTGCGGTGGCTGCCGTCACCACGTATGCAATCGCCGACGCTCCTGAGCGGCTCGGCGAGCGCCAGTCTCGCGCCGAGATCGAGCAGTTGCTGAACGACACCGGGCTCGTAGCGCAAATGAAAGCCATGGGTTTCCTGCCGTTCTGGTTGGACGGCACGCGAGGACGTCAGTAATTCCCGGTGTGTGCAGCGCCTGGGCCGGTGCATTGCCGCACCGTCCTGACGCGTTATAATTGATTCAGTGACCGTTTTGCCCCGAGAATCAAGGACTGCCGCCGCCGTTTCCATGTCTTCCGGAGAAGTTTCTTCGAGGGTCATGGCGCTGGATTATGGCCGAAGACGGATTGGAATCGCACTGTCGGATGAGTTGCGCATGATCGCGCGGCCGCTGGGAGTGATCGAACGGACGAATCGGCGAAATGATTTGCGCCGCCTGCGCGAGATTGTCCGGCAGCACGGAGTCCGCCTGATTGTGATTGGATATCCGCTGCAGTTGGATGGAACGGCCGGTGAGATGGCCGAAGAGGCCGCGCGGTTTGCGCGGCGCGTCTCCCGAGAACTGGGAGTGGAAGTTCAACTGGCCGACGAACGGCTGACGAGCTGGGAGGCGAAAAGAATCTCGCGTTCGGTGCAAGGGCGTCGCGGAAATCCTCGGGATGAAGATGACGATGTAGCCGCTGCGATCCTTCTCACTGACTTTCTGAATCACGCCACGCCGGTCGCGGAACCGGTTGTGCCGCCCAGCCGCGGGACGCTGCGCTGAGGCCGCAGGGGCGATGAGGCGCGCGTTCCTTGGATTTGTTTTCCTGGTTGTCTGTGCGACCAGCGCAGTGACCGTCTGGACGATTCTGGAAATCCGCAATCCGTATCGCGGATACGCGGGCAGTCAAGTTTTCGTGGATATACCGCGCGGCGCTTCACGACATGAAATCGCGCGGCAGTTGGTGGCTGCGGGAGTAGTACCCCACTGGCTGCCGTTTGAACTCTACAGCCGATGGCATTCGGCGCATCCGCTGGAAGCCGGCGAATATCTTTTCGACCAGGCGATTGATCCGCGCGGAGTTTTTTGGAAAATTGCGGAAGGACGGGTCTATGTCCGCACCATCGTCGTGCCGGAAGGCTGGACGATGTTCGACATTGCCGCGGCGCTGGATCGCGCGGGGATTTGTTCACGAAGGAATTTTCTGGCTGTTGCGGACGACCCGTCGCTGATTCACGATCTGGCTCCCGATGCGACGACCTTGGAGGGATATCTCTTCCCGGCCACATATGAATTCACACGCCGGGAGACAGCGGGGGATATTGCCACGGCGATGGTCAGCCGCTTTCGAATGGAGTGGTCCCGGCTGGAGGGTATACCGCGATCGAATGCTTCCGCGCTCCAGGTTGGCGCGGTCCCGCGCGGTGCCAGCAGCGGCATAACACCCGAACATAACACGGCCAGCGCGGAAGACGTGGTGACCATGGCCTCGCTGGTCGAGCGGGAGACGCCGCGAGCGCAGGAAAGGCCGCTTGTGGCCAGCGTCTTTTACAACCGGCTCGCGCTGGGCTATCCACTGCAATGCGATCCGACCGTGCAATATGCCTTGGAACTCGCCGGGCGTCCAGAGGCGGAAGTTACACCGCGGGATTTACAGTTCGATTCGCCCTACAATACCTACTTGCACCGGGGATTGCCGCCGGGCCCGATTGCGAATCCGGGCGAAGCGGCGCTCCGAGCGGCGCTGGCGCCCGCAAAGACAGATTATCTTTACTTTGTGGCCGACGCGCAGGGAGGACATTTTTTCAGCCCCACGCTCGCAAAACACAATCGCAATGTAATACTTTATCGGCGCAGGCTGGCGGGCGATGCGGATGCCCAACCTGAGGCGCAGTCTTCGCGCCGCCGCAAACGTGGGGGGAAAGGATGACCAGGCAGTCCAAAGCGGGGTCGCATTCCAAGAAGGCCGAGTCCAAAGCCGGACCGACGAAAAAGGAAGCGGTATTGGCGGTTGCCAAGGAAGTGGGCGCCAAGCGCTTTACTCCCGCGGAAATCGAGCAGATTCGGCGGCAACTCATCGTGCGCCTGGGACCCGCGGGAAAAACTTCCGCCGAATACATCGCCAAGATTCTCTCCGAGGCCAAGCTGCCCGTTGCGCTCACACATCACGTCGATGAAATGTTGCAGTACGACCACGAACTCCATGACCTGTTGCATTTCTCGACGTTTGAAGAGGCCGAAATGTGCATCATTCGGATGGACGAGCTGATGCGCAAGTTCCGGGCCGAGGGCGTTAACCGCATGGAGGAGTACCTCCGTGAAGTAGCGCTGTTAGGCCGCCGCCGCGCGGAAATGATTGCCCGCAACCGCGCCGTCGATCCTGAGAAACGCGCACAGAAGGAAGAAATCGCACACTGGTTCGGGATTTGGCTGGAGACGCCTGACGCGTTCTTCGATTGGCTCGAGATGCGCAAGCAGTCGCCCGAGTTTCAGGCTCAGTTCGGATCGCTGGCCTCGGAAGAGGCATGATTCCGTGCCTGTGATTCTTGAAATCGAAACGCTCGATTTGGGGCCGGATATTCGCGCCATCGGGATGGAACTGGTGGAACCTGGCGCGACACGCGAGCCTGTGTTCGGCGCGCAGGCGGCAAGAGTCTGGAGCCCCGTTCTGCTGGCCGTGGCCGCAGGTGAGTCGCTGGTTTTCGATTTCTTCAGCCATCTCGAGCGTGTACGCGATTTTTGTGTGCGGCGCAACCTGGCCTGGCGCGAAGGCTTGGGAAATTATCTGGGCGTATCGGCTCCTTCCCGCGAATTACTGGCGGAACTGCTCGAGCGTTTCGAGCGCGAAACTCTCGGCGCGCGTGCCGGCCGCCGCGTGGACCAGGGCGACCCGGAGCTTGAAGAGAGATTGTCAAAGCGAGGCGCGGATGCCTACCATGCCGTATATTCGAATTACATCTTTTGCGCGATTCTTTCGCTGGACGAAGCGTCGGTGACCTTGCTGGCTCCGCAACTATGGGCCAGCGAAGTGGTTCGGCTTGCGCGACCGGTTCTCAATGGACTCGACGTGGAACTTCGCCAGCCAGTCTAGTTCGCTCCCATGGACGCCGCGTTTGGAATATCAGTGTGCCCTCCGCGAGGCACGCGCTTGCAGACTCGTTGACTGGGCCTGCACGCCGGACTATAGTCAAATCTTCCGTGGAGAGTCACAGATTACCGACCGTCATTTACGGAACTTCACATGAACCTGCCGAATAGTCTGACGGTTTTGCGAATCTTCTTCGTTCCCTTGCTTGTGGTCGTGTTACTAACGCAGCAACCCAATTGGGTTTTTTGGGGCTTCCCCGTTCACTTCGAAGTTTGGGGCGTGCTAATCCTTCTTGCGGCGGCTGCGACGG
>Ga0302324_100017704_pt1 | contig 14101 bp, 16 predicted proteins | sample Palsa_T0_1_FD_201949 | JGI IMG/M metagenome (GOLD analysis project Ga0302324, IMG submission 201949) | Peat permafrost microbial communities from Stordalen Mire near Abisko, Sweden - Palsa_T0_1 | ecosystem: Environmental > Terrestrial > Soil > Palsa > Peat permafrost | place: Sweden: Abisko... | reverse complement strand
GCCGGTCGAGAAGGGCGCGGAGGTCATGGTTCGCATGGCGACCATCGGCAAGGACGGCCCGACCGGCACGTTTCAAGAGGACGAGGACGAGCTCGCTTGGTAGCGCCACATCCGGTGACGCGGTTCCCGCGTACCCATTGACCACATGACCGAATGGAGCCCACAAGGTCTCCTCACTGCAGAGAAGAGAACGGCGATGGCTCACATTGCCGCGCTGACGGCCGAGTTCGACGACATCGTTGCCGCAACGACTGATGGCAACTCGGATGATGAACACGACCCCGAGGGTTCGACGCTCGCGTTCGAACGCGCCAGGGTTTCCGCACTTGCTCAGCCAAGAACGCGCATACCTGGAGGAGGTCGAACGTGCGGAGGACCGAGTCGCAGATGGCACCCACGGCCTCTGCGCAGCGTGTGGAACTGCACTGCCGCCCGAACGTCTCGCGGCACGGCCGGCTGCCCGTACGTGCGTGCAGTGCCCGACCCCACAGGGGTCCGATGTGAAGCCGGCTATCCGCCCTCGACGACCCTGAACGCGACGGTCCGGTGCACACGCGGCTGGCGCTTCCGCAAGCGGTCGTACCACCCCGACGATCGGCTCGAGCCGTCCGTCCTTGAGCCGCTCAGCGAGGTCCGCCGCCGGGAGCGGCTCTCGTGCGACGGGGGTTACGGCTCGACGACGGTCCAGCCACGACGACGAAGCTCGACCGCGAGATGTTCAGAAGCAATGTCGCGCAGCACCTGCTCCCGTGGGTACCGTCGCCACGTTGGAACCTCGACCGACTTCCCTGCATCCGACTCGGGGTCACGTAGTCGCTCCAAAAGGACGTCGGCCTCGGTGCGAGTGAACTTTCCGGCAGCCTGGCGTTGCGTGAAACCCATCGGGCCGCGTGCGTCTCGAAAGTCGCTGTGCCCGGCCTCCTGCAACAGGGTCAGCAGTTCCTGCACCTGCCTCGCCGAAGCCGGTGGTCCTTGTTGCTGCCCGAATGCCATGGCAAGCAGTCTTGCCGATCCCTGTGAGGCAACCGCCTGAGCACCGAATCACGGCCCAGTTCGCGGCATGATGGGCCGATGATGAAGAACACGGGTGGACCCTCGAGGTGGTCGTTGTGGTCGGAGGACTCGTTTCTCTCAATCGGCTCCAAGGGTTCGATCCTTTCGATCGGTTCGATCGGATCGGCATGTTCGATTGCCTCTGTCGGCTCCTTCTTCTCAATCGGCTCCATTGGGTCCGCCGGCTCCGCACTCTCCGTGTTGTCGGCTCTGTCTCATCGGTCGATGCTTTCTTTCAGATCGACCAGAGCGGTGATGAAATCCGGGTCCGACTGACGGGTTGCGCGGGTCCTCGCACGTCGGACGGCTCGCGGATCGAACGCCCGGGCTGCGTGAGAGAGAGTCGGGTCAGCGGTCGGGTGCAGGGGACTCGGTCAGTTCGGCGAGCGCTCCGGCCAGAAGCCATCGGCTCGCATCGAGCAGCGCGCCCTTGGCGGCGGGAACGTCAAGGCCGACGGCGTCGATCAGAGAGATCATGGCCTCGGTGCCGAAGACGAGGCCCAGGGCGTGTGCGACGCGGTCGAACTCTTCCTCAGGGAGCGAGCCGGCGAGGGGGCTGAGCACCTCCCTGATCAGTTCGTTGCGTCGCCCGGCGCGGATTGGCCTCCGCCGGTCATCGGGCGCTTCACGCTGGCGAAACCACTGTTCCAGGGCGATCTGAGCGACCCGGCGGAACGGCGCCTGATCGTCGATCATGGCAAAGCCGTTGCGCCGGACAGCCGCCTCGAGGCGCGCCTGCGGCTCGGATCCGGCCGCCCTGGCCCGCTCGATGGTCTCGTCAACGGTCTGTTGGAACACGTCGGCGAGGGTCGCCTCCCACCACAGGTCCTCGGCGGAGGAGAAGTAGCGATACGCGGTCGCCACCGACACCAGCGCACGGTCGGCCGCTTCCGGCATGGAGGGGGATCTGCCCTCCCGAAAGAGGTTGGTGGCCGCCTGCAGCAGGGCAGCGCGGGTCCTGGTCTTCTGGTTGGTCCGTCTGCCCTTTTTGAGAGAGGGGTCTCGAAGTAAGAGAGTCATCACATAATGATACCGCCGACGCAGCGCCATCGATAGTGCAAATCGAGGCAAAAGGAGCAGGTCCATGCGGCAGGACGAGATGATCGCCATCGTGGAGGGGCACCTCAAGGCCGAAGGAGCCGGTGACGTCGAGGGCGCGGTGGCCGTCTCCACCGACATCGTCCACGACGCCGTGGGATTTCCGGGTTCACCCCTTCGGGCAAGGAGGGGGCGCGGGAGTTCTACCGGTTCTCACGGCCAACATCCGCACCGAGACAGAAGAGCCGCTTCACCGGTTCTTCGACGGCGACACCATGGTCCTCGAGCAGACCCATGACGGGCACTGTCATCGGTGAGATGCTCGGCATTCCCGGACGTGGGCGCTGCGTCACGTTCGGCATTCTCCACGCGTTCGCCTTCCGAGACGGCCTCGTCAGCCGTGAGCAGGTCTGGATCGACGCCGGGTCCCTCGTCGGCCAGCTCACCGCCACCTGAGTTCGCCCAACCCCGCGGGGCGCCGCCGCCGCCGAGGAGTCAGGGGCGGCTCCGGATTGCAACGCCGAACTCCAGACGCTAGGCAGTGGCAGTCGTGTAGCAGAGGAGGTCTCCGTGGCGGGGTCGAGGAAACCATGGAATGGGAGGCTGGCGGCCATAGCTGTTTTCGTCGCTGCAGTCGGGAGCGTCCTCGGAATCGGGGTCTCCACGCAAGAGGCGTCGGCTGCCGCCGCCACAATGGGTGTCGTGTCGATCACGCCTTCGTGTTACGACGATGGATCCGGTTCGATCTTGGCCGTGCTCACATCACCCCTCGGACCCGTGCAGGATGTATCGGGCACTCTGTCGGCATGGGCACAAAGCCCCGGTGACCCCACGCCCTATGGAGGGCAGCTCTCGATGACTGGGTCCATAGGGACACTGGTTCACGTCTACCCGGGAAGCTATGACGTACAGCTCTCCGCACACGACGCCCAGGGGACCACCTACGACTACAGCGGGACGGTTGCCGTTCCGGGCTGTGACAACGCGTTCGCCGGAATCCAATCCGAGCCGAACCCTGACGGGGGCTATCTCACCTTCACCGACAGTGCTGCCGTGTCGTCCCTCGGACCAAACCATGCATCCGACGAGCCGAGCTTCCTCATCAGTGATCCACACGCGCCGATCGTGGGCATCGGGGCCATCTACAACGGCTCGAACGCGGACTCCTACTACTTTGCCGCGGCCGACGGTGGCGTCTTCGCCGTCAATGCAACCTTCTACGGATCTGCCGCCGGGCTGAGCCTGCAAGCTCCCATCGTGGCGATGGCGCTCACGCCAGATAACGGGGGCTACTGGCTGGTCGCCGCGGATGGGGGCGTCTTCGCGTTCGGCGATGCCCACTTCTACGGCTCCCTAGGAGGGCACGCCCTCGATCAGCCCATTGTGGGCATGGCGGTCGATCGAGCGACCGGCGGTTACTGGCTCGTGGGCCGCGACGGCGGTGTCTTCGCTTTTGATGCGCCGTTCTACGGCTCTGCCGACAGTCTCCACCTGAACGCACCCGTGGTCGGCATGGAGAGCGCACCCAGCGGGACGGGCTACCGATTGGTTTCGTCCGACGGAGGAATCTTCAGCTACAACGAGCCGTTCTACGGGTCCATGGAGGGGCGGCCACTCGCACACCCTGTTGTCGGGGTGGCCGAAGACCCCGCGACCGGCGGCTACTGGGTCGCGAGCTCGGACGGAGGCGTCTTCGCGTTCAACGCGCCGTTCTACGGTGCGGGGGGCCAATCGGCCTATGAAGCGGGCGGCCAGCCGGCCACCTGAGCAGACGCTCGCGGCTCGCCGGAGGCGCGGCTCAACGAGTGAGGATCACGACGCCGGCGTTGGCGCCCCGGCCCACCGTGTGCGACAACGCGACGCGGGCGCCCTCGACCTGGCGCGGCCCGCACTCGCCCCGTAGCTGGCGCACCAGTTCGACCACCTGTCCCAGTGCGGAGGCGCCGAGCGGCTCGCCCTTGGAGAGCAGTCCCCCGCTCGGATTGACGGGGAGCCGCCCGCCCAAGGTGGTGGCACCCGAATCGAGCAGCGCGGCGGAACCTCCCGGCTCGCACAACCCGAGCTCCTCGCACGAGCCCAGCTCGCGGGCGGCGTCCGTGTCCTGACACTCCACGACGTGCAGGTCGGAAGGCCCGAGGCCGGCCTCCTCGTAGGCGTCGAGGGCAGCCAGCGTCGTCGGCGGCGGCGCATCGTCGGCAGCCAGGCCAGCCAGTGGAGTGGATTCGCTCAGGACCGAACCGGGAATATGTGAGCGCAGCACGGCGGCGGCGAGGGTCACGCCCGACGGCGCGAGATCGGCGCGGCGCAGCACCAGCGCGGCAGCGCCCTCGTTGGGTGAGCACAGCATGAAGAGGTGCAGCGGATCGCACACCACCCGTGACCCCAGCACCGCCTCCGCCGTCGTCTCCTTTTGATACATCGCGTCAGGATTCGATGCGCCGTGACGGCGGTTCTTCACCACGACCCGCGCCAGGTGGTCCTTGGTCACGCCCGAGGTGACGCAGAGGCGCTGCGCCCGCAAGCCGAAGAACGCCGGCGTCGAGGCGAGGCCTGCTTCCTCCTGCCAAGGCTCGAAGAATGATGAACGAATAATTCCCTTGGGCATCTTCTCGGTGCCGAAGACGAGCACGGTGTCGTACTGCCCGGCCCGAATGGCCGCCGCCGCCAGCATGAGCGCGGCGCCCCCGCTCGCGCAGCCGGCCTCCACGTCGACGATGGGCATGCCTGTCATACCGAGACGGCTGAGAACCTTGTGGCCCGTCGCCACCCCTCCGTAGGCCGTGCCACAGAAGGCGGCCTGGAAGTCGCCCTTGCCGATGCCCGCCTCGCGCAGCGCGGCGCGCACCGCCACCACGCCCATGTCGGTCGTCGAGACGCCATCGAAGCGCCCGAAGGGATGCAGCCCGACGCCGGCGACGCTGACGCCGGTCATGCCGGCGCGAAGGCGTACGTCACCACGTCGCTCCCGTCCTCGTCCTGATGCAGCGGCACAATGCGCAGTTCCATCGGTTGGCCCTCGGCCAATGCGCTGGGGTCGCTCTCGGTCAGCCGGGTGATGACGCGCACCCCCTCGGGCAACTCGACCACGCCCACACCGAAAGGCACCTCGCCGCGATAGCCCGGAGGCGGCGCCGTCACCGCGGTCCACGCCCACAGCGTGCCCCGTCGTGAGAGCTCAATCGGCTCGGGATCCTCGGTGGCGCAGTAGGTGCAGGCGTCTGCCCGCGGGAAGTGCACCGAGCCACAGGCGGCACAACGCGTCCCGAGCAGGGCAGGCGGGTCGCCGTCGGTGAACAGGCCGTCGCGGACCAGGACGCGCACGGTGCCGCTCAGCTCCCCAGTTCAACCATCTCGAGCCCGTCGAACTCCCAGTAGGCGCGCAGTGAGGCGATCTTGCCGGCGCCGTTGGTCCGGTAGGTGTACACCCCGTGGACGATGGCCTGGTGGGTGCCGCCGGCCAGGGTGGTCCGGATGACACCGACGTCGGCCACCTCGTCACCGCAGAGGTAGGACTCGGTGATGTCGAAGTCGATGGCCTCACTCGAAGCGATGACGGTGTCATAGAACGCCGCGATCGACTCGCGCCCGTGATGCCCTTTCCCTTCGGGGTCGAAGGCCGAAGGGCCGATGGGGTCCTGCACGAAGGCGTCGTCGGCGAACAGGCTGAGCCAGCCCTCGCGGTCGCCGGCCGTGACGGCGGCACGCGACTTGCGACCCAGTTCGCGGGCGTTCAGAGGTGCGTCGGTCATGTCCCTCCCTCTCTCAGCGGACCTTGGCGATGACGTCGTCGGCGAACCGCTTCAGGTTGTCGACTTTCGTCGCCAACGTCTCGGAGTCCTGCTCCACGCCGTAGGGCCAGCGGAAGCCCACGATGACGTCGGTGACGCCGAGCTCCTCAAGTTGGCGAACTCCATCAGGAGTGTAGGCATCGAGTGAGATCACATGGACCTCGAACGGCTTGTTCTCCGTGCCGTGTTCCTTGCGCAGCTCGGCCAACCGCGCCAGCAACCCGGGAAGGTCGGCAGGGTCGCCCCCTCCGTGCAGCCAGCCGTCCCCATCGATGGCGGCCCGCTTCAGAGCGGCATCATGGTGGCCTCCGATAAGTATCGGCACGGGCGCACTGGGTGTTGGGCTCATCTTGATGGATGGCACGTCGAAGATCTCGCCGTGGAACTCGAAGAAACCACCGGCCATCAGCCCACGCATGATGGTGATCTCCTCGTCCATCCGCTTGCCCCTGCGTTCCCAGGGCACACCGCAAATCTCATAGTCCTCGGGCCACGGGCTCGTACCGACACCGAGCAGGAGCCGGTTGTTGGTCAGCACCGCTGTCGAGCTGACCTGCTTCGTGATGAGCACCGGCTGGCGGATCGGCAGCTTGATCACGAACGTCACGAAGCGGAGACTCTCGGTCAGCGCCCCCATGGCGGGAATGAGCGAGAACGGCTCCAAGAAAGGCTTGTCCTCGAGGAATTCCCTGGTCCCGTCCGGGTTGAAGGGGTAGGTCGTGTCGGACACCTCGGGGTAGCAGATGCTGTCGGGCACGACCATGGAGTCGTAGCCCGCCGCCTCGGCTGCCTGGGCCAACGGAAGGTAGAAGGACGGGTTCGTCATCGACTCGGCATACGAGAAACGCACTGCACCTCCAGCTGTCTACGCGGGCGGGCGCGCCTACCATGCGGCCCGTGCCCGCTCATCCTGCCAGGACCGATACGCCCGGGCACAACCCTGCCCGGCGGAGTGGTGCGGCGACCCTGGTCACCGACCTTTCCCTGGAGGACCTCGAGCACGACGCCCGACACGTCATCGGCGAGATGGCCTACGCCTACTACTCGGGCGGTGCCGAGGACGAGCGTCTGCTGCAGGGCAATGTGGAGGCCTGGAGCCATTGGCAGCTGCATCCGCATGTCCTGGCCGGGATTGCGGAGGTCTCCCTGGCCACCACCGTGCTCGGCACCCCTGTCAGCTCGCCCGTCGTCATCGCCCCGACGGCCATTCAGGGGCTGGCTCATGCCGAGGGTGAGGTGGCCACTGCCAGGGGCGCTGCCGAGGTGGGTGCGCTGCTCATCCTGTCCTCGCTCGCGACCTGCCCGCTCGAGGACGTCGCTGCGGCGGCGCCGGACGCTGCCCGCTGGATGCAGATCTACATACTGCGGGAGCGGATGCGCACCGAGGAGCTGGTGGAACGCGCCGCCTCCCACGGCTACCGGGCGCTCGTCCTGACCGTCGACGCGCCGGTCTCGGGCCTCCGCCTACGAGAGTGGCGCATCGGCATGCACCTGCCCGACGACCTGGTCCTGCCCAACCTGGCGGGGGACAGCACCGAGAGCGCGCGCGAAGGTGGGTTCATGGCCGTCGTGACGAACGAGTTCGAGCCGGCGCTCACGCCCGACGACATCGGGTGGCTGGCCGGAGTGAGTGCGCTGCCCGTGGTGGTGAAGGGCGTGCAACGGGCGGACGACGCCGTGCGTTCCGTGGACGCCGGCGCTGCCGCCGTCGTGGTGTCCAACCACGGTGCCCGCCAGCTGGCGGACGCGCCGGCCACCGCAGACATTCTGGCTGAGGTCGTCGACGCCGTGGCGGGTCGGGCCGAGGTCTATGTCGACGGCGGCGTGCGCCGGGCCCCCGACGTCGTCAAGGCGCTCGCACTCGGGGCACGGGCGACACTGGTCGGGCGCCCGTCCCTGTGGGCACTGGCCACCGGTGGGGCCGACGGGGTGGCGGGGCTGCTGCGCTGGTACGAGGCCGAGCTGCGGCGCACCATGCACCTCTGCGGCGCAGCCACTGTCGACGACCTGGACCGCAGCCTGGTGCGCCGGACGCCGGGATGGGCCCAGCCATGACGACCGTCGCCGCCCTGCTGGCTGCCCGCGCCGACGACGACCGCACCGGGGTCATGGACGCCGAGTCCCGGTGGACCTGGCGCGAGGCAGTACACGAGGGCGCGACGCGAGGTGCCCTGGCCAACTCCCTCTTCGGCTCCGGCAAGCCGCACGTCGGAGTGCTGCTGCCCAACGGCGCCGAGTACCTCTTCTGGCTGAACGCAGCCGCACTGGCGGGAGCGGCCATGGTGGGGATCAACCCGACGCGGCGGGGCGAGGCGTTGGCCGCCGACGTGCGGGCCACGGACTGCGCCGTCATCATCACCGACGACGAAGGCTCGGCGTTGCTCCGGGGTCTCGACCTCGGCGTGCAAGACGACAAGGTCCTCGTGGTCGGCACGGAGCGCTACGAGGCTCTCGTGCATCGGTTCGCCGGCGGCGTCGAGGCGCGGGGTCTCATAGAGAACGCGGACGCTATCGACGAGTCGGCGCTCTACCTCCTCATCTTCACGTCGGGGACCACCGGCGTGCCCAAGGCGGTGCGCTGCACACAGGGCCGGCTGGCCGGCATCGCCGAGGTGGCGGGACCCGGCTTCGGCTACGGGCCCGACGACGTCTGCTACTGCCCCATGCCGCTGTTCCACGGCAATGCGCTGATGGGCCTCTGGGGGCCTGCGGTGATGATGGGCGCAGCCATCGCCACCCGGCCGCGCTTCAGCGCGTCGGCGTTCATCGACGACGTACGCCACTTCGGCGCCACCAAGTTCAGCTACGTCGGCAAGGCAATCGCCTACATCCTGGCCACGCCCGAGCGGCCGGACGATGCCGACAACACCTTGGTGAGCGCATTCGGCACCGAAGCGTCGGTGCGGGACCGCGACCGCTTCCGGAAGCGCTTCGGGTGCTACCTCATTGAGGGCTACGGCGCGAGCGAGGGGGGCGCGGCCATCAACGCGGTGATCGGCATGCCCAAGGGCGCGCTGGGCAAGCCGGTCGACGGCGTTGACCTCGCCGTCATCAGTCCCGAGACCGGGGATCAGTGCCCGCCGGCGGAATTCGACGCGGAGCGGCGCCTCCTCAATGCGGGAGCGGCCATCGGCGAGATCGTGAACCGCAGCGGCCGCGGCAGCTTCGAGGGCTACTACAAGCGGGCCGACGCCGAGCAGGAACGGCTGCGCCGCGGCTGGTACTGGACCGGCGACCTCGGCTACGTCGACGCCGACGGCTTCTTCTACTTCGCCGGTCGGTCAGGTGACTGGCTGCGGGTCGACTCGGAGAACTTCGCCGCTGGACCGGTCGAGGCGATCATCGCGCGCCATCCCGACCTGGCGGTGGCTGCCGTCTACCCGGTGCCCGACACCGTGTCGGGCGCGGGCGACCAGGTCATGGTGGCGATCGAGATGGTCCCGGGCACGAAGTTCGACCCCGACGCCTTTGCCACCTGGCTGACAGCCCAGGCCGATCTGGGACCCAAATGGCTCCCGCGCTACGTCCGGGTCTCGCCCTCCTTGCCCCAGACGGCCAGCGGGAAGGTGACCAAAGTGGAACTTCGGGCCGAGGCCTGGGCCTGCGACGACCCGGTGTGGTGGCGACCGCTCGGCAGCTCGGATGCACGGTTCAGCCTCCTCACCGACGACGATCGAAAGACCCTGGCCGCCGCCCTGGCCGAGAACGGCCGCGCCCCGCTGGTCAGCTCGCCGTAACAGCCCCGCCGGACCCGGTGCCTTCTCCACGTGACACCCGCCTCAATGCGTCCTCTGGACCGGCCTCCTACTCCGGCGTCACAAGTCCGAGGCCGTCAATGACCTCGAGCACGCCGGTCAGGTCACCGACGCGGTGGTCGCCGGCCTCGAGCGCCGGCGGGCGGAGCCCACCCCTCTCCTCCTCGCGCCAGACGTGCACGGCCGTCATGCCCATGCGACGCGGCCCCCGGACGTCGGGCTCCCAGGAGTCGCCGACAAAGACGATTTCCTCGGCGTCGACACCCAGCGCCGAGACGGTGACGTCGTAGATGCCCGGGTGCGGCTTGCGTGATCCGGCGCGGGCCGAGGTGACGCTGACGTCGATCAATGCCAGCAGGCCGGCCTGGTCGAGGAACGCATCGAGCTCCCAGCCCCAGTTCGAGCAGACGCCGATGGCGAGTCCGGCCTCACGGAGTGAGGAGATGGTCGCAGCCGACTCGGGGTACGCCACCATGGGACTCCGATCGACCTCGCGCAGGGCATCGACCAGGACCTCGACGTGCGGGTCGGTCACGCCACAGCACCCGGTGAGATCGCGGAGGCGGGTTCGCACCCAGGCCTCGTAGGCCTCCTCACTGATCGAGTACTCGCAGTGCTCGACGCCGTCGTAGCGGGAGTAATAGTCGTCGAGGACGGCCTGCTCGAGCGTATAGCCGTGCGCAGCGAAGATCGTCGGGTAGCTCGCGGCGTAGTCGGCGGCACCCAGGTCGGCGGAGCGTGCGAGGGTGCCGTAGAAATCGAAGATGACTGCGCTGACCACCGACCCATTTTGCCCTGAGGGCGTGACATGCCGAAAAGGGTCGACTCCGCCGAGGGACCTGGGTCAGGGTCATACTTTCAGCCGACATGGAAGGCGACGACCAGGCGGCAGGAACCCCGGACCCGGCGAAGGGCGGGGAGGGCCAGGAGCAGGACCAGGACAAGGCGGCCTCCTCCCGCTGGATCGTGGAACTCGTCGGAGTCGTGGTCGTGGCGATCCTCGTCGCCGTGCTGCTGCGGACCTTCGTGGTGGCGACCTACTCCATTCCCTCGGGTTCCATGGAACCGACGCTGCAGATCGGGGACCGGATCGTGGTGGACAAGTTGAGCTACCACCTCCATGGGGTCGACCGCGGCAACATCGTGGTGTTCACCACTCCGCCGAACGAAGACTGTGCCGGTCCGCCGGTGGCGGATCTCGTCAAGCGCGTGATCGGCCTCCCAGGCGAGATCATTTCCCTCCAGGACGGGAGCGTCTATATCAACGGGCGTCTCCTCCCCGAGCCGTTCCTCCCGGCGGGCCTACGGACGGACACCTATCCGGGACCCTCGAACAATGGCTTTGCGCTGCACCACGCGTATCGAATCCCCGCAGGCGACGTCTTCGTGATGGGCGACAACCGGCCCGAGTCGTGTGACAGCCGCTATTGGGGGCCGATCCGGGAGTCCACCATCGTCGGCGAGGTCGACCTGCGCATTTGGCCATTGTCCCGCATCGGGTTCTTCTAACTCCCCGACGTCTCCCACATGCAGCGGCGTCCTGCCTCGGAGCGTCACCCTTCAGTGGTGCGGGCGTCGCCGACCGGCAACGACTGCGTCACAGCGTCGGGATCGGTGCCGGGCGCCGTATCCCTCACGTCCTTCGCCTCGTCGACAACGGCAGTGACCAACTCCGTGACAAGCCCCTTGACGGTTCCCTGGCACTGCGGCCGCTCCGCGCACACTGCCCCGACAACACCCCCATCAGCACGAGAGCCGCGATCCAGAAGAACGATAGAGCAAATCCGAGCGCAGCAAACAGGACCGCCAGCGTGAGGAGGACGAGCCGGACCGAGCCTTCGCGCCGGGACGATGGGCTGTCTCGCACGACGCCAAATTGATCAGACGACACATCGCGTTGCGTTGGGCCCGACCTGCGGACCCAGCCGATTTCTTGGAGGCTGCTCGAGTCCGGCCGATCGCAATGCAGGCCCGTGGAATCGCTCGCTCGAGCGAACCGGCGATCTGATCGGGCGCCTCCGTTCTCGACCGCGCACAGACGCCGCGGCGCGAACGATCAGACGTCTGACCGAGACTCGAATAGGCGTTCAGAACACGGAGCGGGCAGTATGCGTGTCGTCACCCCTTACCAATCAAGGAGCGAGAGACACCCATGACTGCGCCGTATGCCGAGAGTCCAGGTCGATGGCAGTTCCTCTCGGCGCAGGATGGGAAAGCAGAGATGTCCTGGACGCCGACGCCAGATATGGCAAACCCCTTCGGGAGCGTCCATGGGGGAATCATCGCCACGGTCATCGATGAATCCACCGGGGCGGCCCTGATGCCGTCGATCGAGACCCCTTCGGCGCCCACCGTCTCCCTCAACGTCGAGTATCTGCATCCCGTCCCTGTCGGCGGGACCTACACCGTGCTGAGTGAGATCGTGCGAAGAGGCCGGGCGATGGCGATCGTCGACGCGCGCATCCTGAACGAGGAGGGCACGGTGCTCGCCCGGGGCACTTCCTTCTTTCAGATTCCCCGTTCGAAGTAGGCCGCGGCACGTTCACCGTCGCTCGCGCCGCCAGACAACGCGCAGACCAGTCCAGGTCTCGTCGATGGCACACACCTTGTTGTCCACCAAACCCAAAGGAAGCGCCACGGCGCGCACGACGTTCTCGTCCATGGTGGTGACCCTTCCCGAGGATCGCTTGGGCCAGGCCACCCACAGGCCGCCCCCGGGGAAGATCAGGCGCCCCAACGCGTCAACGCGACGTTCGAAGTCTCGCCGCTCGGTGAAGAAGGCCACCACCACGTCGGCCTTGCCGCGGGCCTGACGCTTCACCGTCACCCCCGGCGGCAATCCGACCACCACGCCGGAGGGCTCACCGAGGAGCGCCAGCGTCGACCCTTCGACAATCCCCAGCTTCTTGGGCAGCGGCGTCCCGCTGTAGCCGGCCATCAGGCGTTGACGGCCTCGTAGATCCGGAAGGCCAGCGGGTACTCGTACTCGGCGCCCTCCAAAGCGAAACGTGCGAGATGCGTGTCGAGCACCGCCTCGGCCTCCCCCAGCCGATCGGAAGCGACGCCCATGAACCCGAGCAACGAGCGGTCGGCCACCGCGCTGGCGGGCGCCCGGACCGTGATCTCGAACGCGCTGCTCTCGACGTCGCCGAAACCGGCGCCACCCAAAATGTCGCGCACGTACTCGTCGTCACCGAGGCTGAACGGCCCCACCGGGCTCTTGCCCGGGGCGGGAAGGCGCGGCGGCGGGACGAAGGGGCGGAGCGCGGTGCCCGTGTGCCACGGGTTCTGCTCCACACCCTGCCAAGAGGCAAAGACGAAGCGACCGCCTGGAAGCAGCCCGGCGCGGATGGCGCCGAACGCCGCCAGCGGCTCATCGAAGAACATCACGCCAAGCTGGCTGACGACCAGATCGAAGGGTTCCGAGCCCAGGCCCCCGGTCTGCACGTCCCCCACGACAAACGACACGTTCGCCGCGCCCGCCTGGCTCGCCCGCTCCCGCGCCAGCTCGACCAGCGGTGCGGAGATGTCGATCCCGACCACCTGCCCCGTCGTTCCCACCGCGCCCCCCAGGGCGATGGCCAGCGCTCCTCCCCCACACCCGATGTCGCAGACCCGCGGGCCGGAAGGCGCCCCGGCATCGATGGCCCCCAACAGGTACGGCGTCAAAGCCTCGGTCAGCCGCTCCCTCTTGGGCCATGCCGCCACCCACCGATCGTCGTTCCAGCGTCTCGATTCCCTCTCGTTGGCCACTGCGACAACGTAATCTCAAGATAGGTTCGGGTCTGTGCGCGTCGGACTCGTCGTTCTCCCCTCGGACCGCTGGGCCGATGCCCGCCGGCAGTGGGAGTGGGCCGACCACGCCGGCTTCTCCACGGCGTGGACCTATGACCACATTCGTTGGGGTGGCATGCCCGACGGGCCCTGGCATGCCGCAGTCCCCGTGCTCGCCGCCGCAGCCGCCGTGACCGAGCGTGTGCGGCTCGGCACCCTCGTCGCCACGCCGAACTTCCGCCATCCCGTCGCACTCGCCCGCGACGCGCTTGCGCTCGATGACCTGAGCAACGGTCGCCTCGACCTGGGCCTCGGGGCCGGCAGCGCCGGCCCGGATGCGACCGCCCTCGGGCAGGAGCCATGGACGGCGTCGGAACGCGTCATGCGCTTCGAAGAGTTCCTGCAGGTGCTCCAGCCCGTTGTGGACGGAGAGCCGGCGACGCGGACATCCCTACAGACGGCGCACTACAGCGCGGTCGAAGCACCGAGCACCCCGGGGGCGGTGCAGCGGCCCCTCCCCCTGACGATCGCGGCCGGAGGGCTCAGGGGTCTGCGGCTCGCCGCCCTCTACGGACGCCACTGGGTCACCGTCGGTCCCACCGGACGGGGGCGCGGCACGCCCGAGGACGTGTTCGACGCGATCACGCGACAACTCCCCCTCCTCCATGAAGCCTGTCGCGTCGTCGGCCGCGA
>Ga0302324_100017703_pt1 | contig 14101 bp, 8 predicted proteins | sample Palsa_T0_1_FD_201949 | JGI IMG/M metagenome (GOLD analysis project Ga0302324, IMG submission 201949) | Peat permafrost microbial communities from Stordalen Mire near Abisko, Sweden - Palsa_T0_1 | ecosystem: Environmental > Terrestrial > Soil > Palsa > Peat permafrost | place: Sweden: Abisko... | reverse complement strand
TGTCATTGCCGTCACCGACCTTGATGACGCCGTCACCGTAGATCGTAAGGTCTACGTTGCCGCTGCCAGGAATACTGATAAAAGTTGCCACTTCCCTTCTCCCCTAGGATCAACCGCAGCAGGCGGCGATCTAGTTATTCGTTACTGCCAGCAAATTGTCCTGGCAGGTTGCAGCGAAATGTAACCGAAGTTATAACCTGGTCACAATGTAAATTTAACTTAATAACCAAATATTTTTGAGGCTTTGAGTAAGTTTTTTTGGACCGCGAAATCGACCACGCCTCGCGCGGTAAATGCAAGGAAGAACTCTCGATTTTTTCTGCAGCATCAATTCGCGCTTCTCGCAGAATATCGCGGGAAAAATAGCGGATTTGATGCGTACACGCTGAACGAAGGTACTTGCGCGGTACAAATTTAGGCTCGAGTCAGTGAGCGGCAGGCGAGCCCCGCGGCGTGCGAGTTGTACCTGGTTACAGCGCGGTCCCAACCGCAGGCGACCGTCCTCGATCAGCTTTGGCGTTCTTAGAACTTGAAGCGGGCACGGTGAGTGGATCGGATTCGTTTGGGCGGTGGTGGTAGAACGCCAGCGTGCGCTTGCGCGAGCTGCGCGCGAGCCATTCGTCATCACACTGTCGCCAAACACCGACGCTTTTCTCCGCCTCGATTACTATATTCGCAATGCGAGCGTGACCTGAACGTGACCTGAACGAGAAGGGCGCACGGTTAGCGCGAAGTCGACCCGCACTCACTGCCTCAAAGGGGGTACGGCCCCATTGATGAGCGGTTAATTCGGCACGCGAATCGCACCGCGAGCGCGTTAGACGACACTTCCTCACGGCCAGTCTTACTTGCCGCGTGAGGCGACAGGCGGTCGCGACAATTCGGCGGTGAACTGGTACACGATGCCAGCGGACAGGCCCTGTTATGATGAAGATCATATGCTTACCCTCGTCCTTAGCAGTAAAGGTACAACAGTGAATTCTGTAATCCGGGGTCGGGCCCGCATCCATTGGGCCTTACTCAGCGTCGCCGCCTAGCCAGGAAACAAGATCGTGGCTCGGCGCACTAAGATGCCGTCTGGGCGCTCGCCAAGCGATGCCAGCCAGAACACGAACGGCGATGTGATCCTTGAGGTCGGGATGCCGGACTTATCCACGGCAGCTGCCGATTTCTCAACGAGTGAACTTGTTTCTGAGGCTGCCTTCGATGAGGCCGGCTACTTACGGCTCAATCCCGATGTGCGCGAGGCGATAGAGAACGGCGAAGTCGATTCGGGCTATTCCCACTACATCAAGTATGGGCGTGCCGAGGGCCGTCCGTTTGCAAATGCAGCACTGGAAACACAGAGCGTAGCGCCATCGCCGGCAAGCAATCAGGTTAGCTGCGCGATCGATCCATTGCTCGTTGCGTCCGACGCCGGACTCATGGTCACCGGCTGGATTGACGATGATGGCCAGCCCCTGAGTCGCATTCGGATCAGCTCAGCGAGCTGGCGGGTCGAAATTGAAGCGTCGCGATTGGTTCGCCTACGCCGCATGGACGTAGAGAAGGCTTTGGGCAGCCGGGCACCGCACGCCTTTGGTTTCTTCGGCTTTGTCACGCTTAAGAGGGGTGATACGTCGGAAGCGATCAAGGTTGAACTGCACCAGAGCAGCGGCAAAGTGACGAGCCTGCAGGCTTCGACCATAAGTGTAAGACCCATCGACCTGCGCTCCTCAGCGTTGTCTTATCTTGGCGGCGCACATTTTTTCGGTAACGCGCCGCTTGAGAGCGTGCGTTATCTCGGAGAAGGCGTGGGTGACGAGCTCGTTCAGTTCAACGAGTCACTCACCCGGCGGCTTGTGTCTGCGCCGCTCGTGGAGCGATTTGGCCCGCAGATCAGCAGCCCGCGCGGAACGATCATCGTGTGCCTGTACGAGAAGCCGGAGTTCTACTTCTTGCAGAACTGCCTTTTTTCCGGCTTGCCGGGTATTGAAGAGTACGAATTCGTCTACGTTTCAAATAGTCCGGAGATTGCCGAGACCCTCTTGCGTGAGGCGCATTCTGCAAGCCTGATCTATGGGCTGACCAATAGCGTCATGATTTTGGGCGGAAACGCAGGCTTCGGCGGCGCCAATAACGCAGCTGCCGCGATTGCGCGCAGCGATCGACTGCTCTTTATCAATCCGGACGTCTTTCCGCGCGACCTCGACTGGGCGCGTAAGCATACAGACGTGCTCGCATCCGCCGCGCCCGAGGCGACCAGGCTCTTTGGCGTGCCTCTGTATTACGACGATGGCTCATTGATGCACGGGGGCATGTATTTTGAGACGGACTACGGCGTGCTAACGACGGATGGCGTGCCCCGTGCACAGAAAATATGCCGCGTCGAGCACTACGGTAAGGGTGCGCCGGCCGAGACGCCGCAGTTTACACGTGCTCGGCCTGTGCCCGCCGTGACGGGAGCTTTCCAAAGCATCGCATCCAACTGGTTTGAGGAGCTCGGAGGTTTCTCGGAGCAATTCATATTCGGGCACTACGAAGATGCGGACCTGTGCCTGAGAAGCCTCGAAAAAGGGGTTGCGCCTTGGTTGCAGGACGTTCGCATGTGGCACCTTGAAGGCAAGGGCTCAACACGCAAGCTTGCCCACGAAGGCGGCTCAATCGTGAATCGTTGGCTATTCTCGAAGAAGTGGATGAGCACGATCGATAATGGGCTTCGAGGTCCGAAACCCGATCATCCGCTGCTTCAGCCGCGCTCTGCCATCGGGCCCGCACTGACCGAAGAGGACTGGGCTCAATCGAGGTCGCCGCGCGGGCGGAGCGCCTAGATGAAGGTGTTGTTGGCCAGTGTTTATCACCCAGAACTCGTCCGGGGAGGAGCGCAGCAGATCTGTTATGAGCTCTTCAAGGGCTTGAAAAACCGCAGTGGTGTCAACACGACGCTATTGGCCGCGATCGATCCGACGTTTAAGGCGCTCTATAAGGTTGGCGCGCAAATTACCGGCTTTGATGGCAGAGACAGCGAGTTCCTCTTCCTGAGCCGCGACTACGATCCGGTCTGGCACCGGGCATCAAGTACTGCCCTGGTCAGATCGTTTGGCGAATTTCTCGAGCTCACACAGCCAGACGTTATTCATTTTCATCACTTTCTACTGTTCGGAATCGACTTACTGACCCTTGCGCGTCGCGTTCTGCCCAATGCGCGAATCGTCATGACATTCCATGAGTTTCTGGCGATTTGCGACGCACAGGGGCACATGCTGCGACGCTACGACAACTCGCTGTGCACGCACGCATCGCCGGTGCGCTGTCATCAGTGTTTCCCCGAGCGTAATCCAGAATCCTTCTTCGTCCGTGAGATGTGGTTCAAGAAGCACCTGGCGGCTGCCGATGCGTTCACGGTCCCCAGTCACTTCATGGTCCAGCGTTACACTTCGTGGGGACTTGATCCAAAGAAGGTCTTTCACGTAGCCAATGCTCAGCCGGACTACAGTGGCGGCAAGGTGCAGCTGGATAAGCGCGCAAGGCGCAATCGCTTCGGCTTTTTTGGGCAGTTCGTGGACGACAAAGGATTGTGGGTGTTACTGCGCGCCGTTCAGTTGCTTCGCAGCGAAGGATTCACGGATTTCAAGATAGAACTTAACGGCGACAATCGTCAGTACGCCTCCGAGGCGCATCGCGCGGAAATCGATGCCTTCTTGAAAGCCGAGAGCGCGTTGCCTCTAGGCGAGCGCATCGTGACTTGGAATGGGTCATATTCCATCGACCAACTGGCGCAGCGCATGGCGCGTGTCGATTGGTGCATCGTTCCATCGGTGTGGTGGGAGGCTTTCGCCCTGGTGATCTCCGAAGCGTGGATGTTCAAGCGGCCCGTCATCGCCTCAAACGTGGGTGCGCCTGGCGAGCGTGTTACGCACGAAAAAGACGGATTGCTCTTTAACTGCGCAGACGCCGCATCGCTCGCAGAGGCCATGCGCCGGGCTTGCACCGAGGAAGGCCTGTGGGAGCGCTTGGTGAAGGGAATTGCCGCCCCCGCCAGCGAGCAGACCATGATCGATGACTATTTGGCAATCTATAGGCGGGAATTACCCACCGATGGAGCGCATTCTTTATCCTAAAGGGCGTCGGCGCGGAATTGGATTCTGTCAAGCCGAAAGCAGCCGAAAAACGGTGATTCTTGGGCGGGGCGATAAATGGGTAACGCGGGCCTCGCCAACGTAATCGCAACAGTTCAGGAACCGTAGATTTTCTGAGAAGATCAGATCTTCACAAGCGAGGATGGCATGAATAAGGGACGGACCAGGAGAAAACGGGCGCCGCTGCTCGAGTCTCCGACTCCTACAGAAACAACAGAGCCAACAGAACCGATTTTCAAGAACGTCATCGGGTTTATCGAGGTCGTCAATGAGAGCGGCATTCACGGTTGGGCGTACGACCAGAATGAACCAGCACGGCCGATTGCGCTTTTGTTCTTGATCGACGGCAAACGGATCGAAGAGGTTGGCTGCATAAAGTTTCGAAAAGACGTTTTTGAAGCTGGTCACCCGCGCGCGGAAGTTGGATTCCACGTGCGTATCCCACGCGAATACTTCGATGGCAACACCCACACCTACAGTTTCACAGACTTAAGCGGAAACAGCGTTCCGCTTCATTCTGTGGAGGTTGCCGGCTCGGGAGTCAACACGTTTTCCTGGACGACTTATTTCGATGCCGATTTTTATCGCAAGTACTACTCCGAAGTGGGAAGTGATCTGGAGGCCTACCAGCACTGGCTGGGCACGGCAAACTCGTCGGGCCGGTTTCCCAATCACATCAAGCTCGTCGAGCATCTCGGACAAACGGGTATTCCGTTGCCCGACGATTTTTCGCCGAAGATCTATCAACGCCTGAATAAGGACATCGCGGAGAAGATTAATTCTGAGTGGGAGGCAACCCTTCACTACATCGAAAGAGGCAAAGCCGAGGGGCGTAACTACAGGATCGCGGGAAATCGGTTCATCGTGGACCTCTATTTCGGTGGAGTGCAGCCGCCCAGCTCTGAGCTGGAGCGCTTCCTCTTCAGTCCTCCCGAGCTCATTTATCTTTCCCTTGAGGAGCTATTGGAGCGCAACGGAATCACCAGCCAGGCGTTTATGAGGGAACTAAATGTTTCGGACTACGCGGCAGATAATCCAGACGCAAACCTGCGGAGCCTAATGCAATGTGTGCGGCACTTTGCAGAATCAGGCATCACGGAATGCAGACCGTTGTCGTTCGATCATGGCTTTGATCACACGTTTGTTTGCGAGGTCGATCTGCAGTATGCGGACCTCTCCCAAGCGGATGCCTATCGCCTTTGGATAAACGCCGGCATCGATGCCGGCGTGGCGCCAAACGGTGCAATTTTTCTGCGCAAGCTGGGTCTGACGGATGTCAGTGGATTCCCGGCAGACTTCGACGCTGAAGTCCATCTGGCGAGAAATCCAGACCTCAAAGGAGCCCTGCGCTCGCGCTGGGCAGCGCTGCAGCACTTCGTTCAGCACGGCCTTGCCGAAGGCAGGCACGGCAGTCGAATCAGCAAGCGAAATTGCGATCTGTATCGTGCGGCAGCCGACCGGCTTGCGGTGGCGGAGCGTCTTGAGAGCGCCAAGAAAATTTATGAGGTTCTCCTGGCTGAAGATCCGGAGAACACGCTCGGTCTGCGGCATTACGCGGACTGCCTGCTGCGTCTCAATGATTATTTCGCTGCTGCGCAGGTCTATGAGAAGACCGTCGACTTCGGCAAAGCGAACATCTGGACCTACCTGAATCTTGCAAACTGCTACATGAAGCTCGAGCGCTGGCGCAATGCGAGCGACACGTTATGCCGCGCCTGCGCGGTTTACCCCGGCGACCGCAATCTCGTGCGTCGGCACGAGGAAATCATGCGGCAGAGCCACGGTGAGCTCATGAAGGAGGTTGATTGGCTCGCCAAGAATAAGTTCTACTCGCAGGCGAGAAACCGGGCGCGCGAAGCTTGCGCGCTGATGGCAACACCGATATTGGCAATGGGTCCAGTGCCCGCGCTTGCGCGCGATGGCGTCAGGACGCTTGCGATCGTTGCGGATCTGGGACTGCCGCAATGCAAGTTCTACAGGGTTGAACAAAAAGCAGAGCAGGTGAGTGCGGCAGGCTTGCAATGCAGGGTCTTTGACTACCGCAGTGAGCTTGAAAAGTTCACTCAGCAGATCCCGTCGGTCGATGCCGTTATCTTCTACCGCGTCCCGGCGAGGCCGGACGTCATGCGGGCCGTCAAGATGGTGCGCGCCGCTGGGTTACCCGCATTTTTTGAGATCGATGACCTGATGTTCGATGGAGATCGCTTCCCCGATTCGTTTGAGAGCTACGGTGGGCAGATAACGCACGATCTCTACGCCTCGCTCGTCACTGGCTCGGTATTTCTATCGGCAGCGATGGCAGCTTGTGATTATGCGATAGGGTCCACTCCAACTCTGGCGCAGGCAATGGAGTCTCTTGTCGTCAGCGGCCGAGCTTTTGTGCATCGTAATGCGCTCAGCGGTCCGCACGAAAAGAGTTATCGCGCGGCTCGCTCCTCGCGTAACGGCGGCGATCGCGTGCGCATTTTTTATGGTTCGGGCACCAAGGCGCATAACGATGACTTCGAGATTCATCTTGCAGGGCCGCTCGAGCAGTTGCTTAGGAAGTGGGGTGACAAACTCGAGATCGTCATTCTGGGTTATCTGACGCTGCCCGCGGCATTAAAAGCCTACGGCTCCCAGATCTCGATGCACGATCCCATATGGGATTTGCATACGTATTGGGGTCTGCTACGCGAGATGGACATTAATATTGCCGTCTTGAAGCCTGGCCTGGTTGCAGACTGCAAGAGCGAGATCAAGTGGCTCGAGGCCGCGATGTTGGGCGTACCGTCGGTGGTCACTGCGACGCGGACCTACCAGGAGGTCATCGAGGATAAAGTCACCGGAATTCTGGTCAAGGACCCGCACGACTGGTTCCGCTCGCTGGATACGCTAATTGCCGATGCGGCGCGACGGCGATCAATCGGGAGCGCAGCTCGGGATGTTGCTCTTCAGAGCTACTCGCTCGCAGCAATGGCTGAAAATATTCGCCAGATCATGGGTCGCGTAACTGCAGCACCCCGATCGGGCAAGAAAAGAGTTCTGATCGTGAACGTCTTCTATCCGCCACAGGCAATCGGCGGAGCAACGCGAGTTGTCGCCGACAATGTCCGCGACGTTCTTGCGGCCCACGGCGAGGAGTTCGAATTCCAGGTCTTTTGCACACTCGAGGGCGGGGCCAAGGCGTACGTGGCAAGAACCTATTACCTGGACGGAGTCAAAGTCACGGCGATCACGGCGCCGGTTGAGCCGAACATTGATATGAAGGCGTGGGACGACCGGATGGCGGATGCGTTCACCGGCGTTGTCGAGCGCTTCCAGCCCGACATCGTCCATCTGCACTGCATTCAGCGAATCACGGTAAGCATCTGTCGGGTGCTGCGCGAGAAAACCATTCCTTACGTCGTGACCGTCCACGACGGATGGTGGATCTCGGATCAGCAGTTCCTGGTTGACGATTACGGGATAGAACAGCGCTACGATTTCACCGATCCATTGTCGGAGTTTCGCCGCGGCGGCCGCGAGAGATTCGAGCGAATGAAACTCAAGCAGGAATACCTCATGGCCGCGCAAAGGGTATTGGCGGTTTCCAAACCCTTCGCAGACATCTATCGGCGCAGCGGGTTCGATAACGTCAGCGTCATCGAGAACGGCGTTTCGCCACTTGAATTCCTACCCAAGCGGCCCTCGCCCGACGGCCGCGTCCGATTGGCGCACATCGGCGGCGCAAACGCTCACAAAGGGTACAACCTCATTCGTGCTGCCTTATTCCGAGGCGATTTCAAGAATCTAACGATGCTGGTGATCGACCACGCGATGGATCCGGCAGCGGAGCGCCACGCGGTATGGGGTAAAACGCCGGTGACATTGCGCGGAAAATTCCCGCAGTCGCGGATTGCAGAGCTATATAGCCAGATCGACGTTTTGCTCACGCCTTCGGTCTGGCCTGAAAGCTATGGGCTCGTTGCTCGCGAGGCGGCCTTGGCGGGGTGTTGGGTAGTTGCGTCGAATCGCGGAGCAATTGGCCAGGACATCACTCCCGAGATGGGGTTTGTCGTAGAAGCCGGCTCCTATCACGATCTGCTGTCAGTATTTTCGCAGATTGATCGCGATCCCGCTAAGTACACATCGAGCCCTGCGGCGGTTCCGAGCCTGCGGCTGGCGAGCCAGCAGGCAGAAGAGGTAGTAGATCTTTATAGGACTTTGCTGCTGCCCGAGAACCGGTTTGCGACTCAGCAGGTACCTACTCTTTCCACCAACGCTGGCGGGATCCCGCGGAAAACCCATAAGTTTGGCTGACGGCGGCTGAGACTCGCTCGGCTCTAGAGTGAAGAAGGGAAACAATGCGCCTGCGCGACGTAACTGATGTGCTTACAAGTTTCGGGACCGGCCGGAGGCGAGTACAGTCCGCTCCCGAGAAGGGAAGCGCAGAAAAGGTCGACCCAGTGATCAAGTTTGTCATTTGCGGGATCGAACACAGTGGGACGACTCTTATCTCCGATCTATTTCGCCAGATCAAAGGAGTCGACGCGGGATTTGAGGTGGGCGTACTGCTTTGCGACACGCCTAGGGCATTTAGGAAATTTGTTCCGTTTTCCCAGAATATTCTCAAAGGCTGGGAGGTGACGCCAGCAGAGCTCGATCATTGCTGCGACACTGATCAGTTCGGCGAGTTCTATCAGCGGCTGCTGGCAGCTTGCAAGACGGTTGCAGCAGGCACCACCATCACTTTCGACAAGACTCCGCGGTATCTTTCCAGTCTCGATGCCTGCATGGCAAAGGTGGACGTGCCGTTCATTGTCAGCTACAAAGATCCACGTGCCATCGTCTACTCCGATTTTGTACGCGCAAAAGCGGACTCGTTTGACAACTGGTTCCGTCAGTACTTGCCGTTGAAGCTCAAGTATATGAAGAGCCTTTACAACCAGTACAAGGCGGCAATTGAGCAACGCGAGGCGCGAACCTGCTTTATCGCTCTAGAAGATCTATGCCTTAAGGCGCGTGAATCGTGCGATAGAATCTTTGCGCACGTCGGCCACGAGTTCAAACTGGAGTACTTAGTTCTGCAGAATCTGCGCTATGAGCACAATCGGTCGACGTCGATCAGCGCCAGCATTCCGTTTGAGTACAGGAAAGCGTTCGCTCCGCACGTGCAACAAACGATCCGAACGGAGTTTGCGGCATGCGAGAACTGGTTCTATGACTAGAGAGTCTATGTCATCAAAGAGATTGCGCCCGGCTATGGCTCGATTGTCGGTTCGGCTCGCCGGCTGAGCCGCGTTATGCAGCGTCGGAATCTTCTGTTTATGCTCGGTGCGGGGTCTACCCTTAATACCATGGCGGCAAGTGCAGCTAGCGGAGGGGCTATGGAGCCTCCGAAAATCTTTGCGACGGTCGCGGAACTTACTAAGCAGGCGGGTTCCGCGACTGCGGCTGCGATGGTCCTCGGCTATCACGAGCCAGATGACGGCGGTGGCGGACTCTTCTACTGGGACACGCATAGCACGGAAACTGCAGACAGCGGCCTCATGCTTGCTCCTTCCGGAGCCCAGCAATCGGGACGCTGGCGGCGGTTTTTGGATGGCACCTCAGTGTCAATTCGCTGGTTCGGCGCCCGCGGCGACTGGGACGGGCGCCGCGGGACTGACGACAGTGCCGCATTTCAAGCGGCGCTTTCGCACGTAGCCAAGCGCGGCGGCCAAATTCACGTTCCCGCGGGCGCCTATCTCCTGAATCGGTTGGTTCAATACGAGGGTGCAGATTTGATGCTCTCCGTCGTAGGTGAAGGCGTCGGCGTGTCTCAGCTCGTTGTGGCAGAGGCCAACCGTGATGGGGCAATCAGTCTGCGTTTTCGCGACCGAGCAAGCCAGATCACGATTTCGGACCTGTCATTTGTCTCCTACGCGGCCGGCGCCGGGACCGCACTCGCGATTACCCAGCCAGGTGGTGGCAACCGCCACAATCGGACAGCTTATCTTGAGAATGTGGAAGTTCGCGGAGCCGACCCAAGCGCCCACTATTTTGTCAACGGAATAGATCTCACCGGATGCTGGCGACCCTTGCTGTCAGCTGTTGCCGTTGGGGGTCCCTTTGCGCCCGAGCTGCTGCAGCCGAAACCGACGGCCAACTCCAATCTTTTTGCTATGAAGATTGGAATCAACCTGGATCAATGTTATGAGCCAGATATTCGCGACACATACGTTTGGTCCTGTCGTGTAGGGATGACAAGTATCAACGATACGGGCCGATTGCCCGAGGCCTTCAACATCCGCAGTTCCCGCATCGTCAACGTCATGACGGGAATAGAGTTTCGCCGAGCCGGCTATGCGCCGACCTTTTGGATGCGCGATTGCCACGTGAATTTTGCTGAAACGGGAGTAAATTTACGTGGCTGCCGCCTTATCCTGATTAGCGGCACCGCGTTCTACAACACCGACGTTGATGGTTCCCGGGTGACGCCTGCAGACATCAATCTGCGGGAATGCCGAGAAACAATCATTGAGTCGAACTTTTTCCATTTTGATGGCAATGCGGAGCGGACCAATATCGCAATCGGCTCCGGCGCCGAACAAACGATGATCATCCAAAATAACATTTTCAACGCGCTGGCAAAGACGGCTATTCGCTTCGCCGACCGTGAGATTCAAGTCAAGCCGACGACCAGCATCAACGGGAATCTAATGTCCGGCCGCATTCAGCGGCAGATAGTTTACGGGGAGTAAACTATTAGGGTGCCATCGGTCCTGCGCGGCAATAGATTAGTAAACTGCTAAACAAATGAGTGCAACATCGATGACGACTCCGACCATATTGAGTGCCGCAGAGTTCAGGAAGGCGCCCTGGCGGTCGCTCCGGTCCCAGGAAATCAAGGAATTGGCTGCCCTCACGTTTCCAGAAGAGCGGCAAGTCGCCGTATGGCTTGCCAAGGAATACTACAAAGGGCAGGGCGAAATTATCGACGCTGGGGCCTTCTTCGGTGGGTCAGCGCTGACGCTTGCACTGGGCGTGCGTGAGAATGCCAGCCTGCAAAGTGCAGACAAAGCAGGACGCGTGCACTCCTACGACAACTTTACCTGGGCCTCGTGGATCCGCAAGGACCTGCAGCCTCCCGACGTTCAATTCGGCACCTCGTTCCTCAACAAGTTTCACGACACAATTAGAAAGGCGGAAGATGCGATCGTTGTGTATCCCGGCGACATTACGCACCGCGTTTGGCGCGGCGGTCCCATTGAACTGCTATTCGTCGACTGTGCTAAGACCTTTGCCGCCAACGCGGCGGTGATCCGCATATTCTTTCCGCATTTGATACCGGGGCGGGCCATCGTCAACCAGCAAGATTTCGCCATTCAGTCCCGCCTCGTATGGATACACGCTGCGATGGAATACTTCTGGGACAAGTTCGAGGAGCTCGGAAGCACGATCCGTGGCGGAACGACTCTGTTTAGGCTGACGAGAGCCATATCTGCCGAGGAATGCGAGGCTTGTGTCTCTGCTCTTAAGGGCGATTGCCTAACTTTGGCGGAGAAGGCGGCTCGACGGTTTGACGCCGCCGATCGCAGGCACGGCAATATACTTGCGTCGATCGAGGCCTATCAAAAATCCCCTTTGGATCTCGCAGAGGTTTGCTTGCCTTAGGCAATCCAAGCTAGCGCTTAGTCCGATCGAGCAGGTTGTAGAAAAGACAGGGAAAACATAGTCTATGCGTCATAGGCGCATCTTGGAATCTAGAAGGGTTCCTGTGTTCTTTTTCAAACACCTCTGACGCCTGCTAGCTCGCGAGTGGCTCTGCAGTTCTTCGGGCAGCGGGTTCTTGATCGCCGCATTCTCGGGGGCAGTGCCGTAACAGCACGCTTACTCGTCCCCCAGGAAGGAGCGAACACGCGATGGGTTTCGTTAACTTCGTCGTAGGCGACGGATCGTGGCCGCATGGGCGCTAGTTGACGGTGCATGGGCACCGATATTAATAGGGCTATAGTGCAACGGGCGTATTACGTTCCCACGTCAGTAACGCGGCGCTGCGGCCCGCCTCCGCCGCTGTTGAGCCATCGCACCGCCCATGGCGAGCAGAAAAAGCGACCCTACCGGAGGTCGTGCCACTGAACCGCTCTTCAGGGCACCGAATGCTACTGGGGTTCGCGCATGGCTTCTGAACCCTGCTGGAAGACGCTCTCTGTCAAATAGGACATGATAGTGCGCTTCCCGATCATAATGTCGCCGACGAGCGTCATTCCAGGGATCAGTCGGAAATCTTTGGGCACATCATGTAGGTCGAGCCTTGTCACGTTTACTCGGACCTTATAATAAGGCGCGACTGGCGTGTTGTTTGCATCCACCGAGAACGATCCCTCGCTGATCGACTTAACGACTCCTTTGACCAAGCCGTACATGACGAACGGATAGGTATCGAGCTTCAACTGCACTGGGTCCCGAACCGAGATGAAGCCGATGTCCGAGGTTGCGATATCGAGCTCCGCCTCAATCGGCGCATCCAGCGGCGCGAGGGTGAATAGTGGATCGGTTCCCGGAGTAATCGAATCTTGGCCCTGGCCGGCGGCGACAGATCCAGGTGACAACTTGCCGACCTTGAGCACTATCGCGTCAGCCGGTGAGTCTAGGCTTGTCAGATCCTGAAGCTTCTTCGATTTATCAAGGCCGTCCCTCGTAAGCGTCAGGTCATTGACGTCTGCGACGAGTTGTGTCGCCGTATCGGCATACCACTTGTGTATGTACGATTCTCGCTGAGCCTTCAATGACGCGATAGTCTCTCGATATTGAGAGATCTGATTCTGAGCGTCCGCCAGCAGGCGGCTAATCTCGGTCGTTGTATCAGTTGAAGTCAGTACCTGAAGCTTCGACACGTAACCTTTTTCGAGCAAGGGCTCGTAGACGTTTTGGATATCTTGATTCAGGCGCAGTCGCTTCGTGTACTTCTCCGTATCTGACTTGGCTTGCAACATCTGCGCCTGAACGCTATTGATCTGACCATCATAATTGGCGAGGTCGGCGAGATACTCGGACTGGCGCTTGTGCCAAATGCCGCCCTGAATCGCCTCGTACTTATCGGTCTCTTTGAACTCGTATGGCTTGCCGGCAAGCTCAGCTCTCTCTCGCGCGACGGTGGCTACGTCGCTCGCCATGTGCTCTTCCATTTGAGTGAGGTCAGCCTGGGTAAACGTTGGGTCGAGCGTCGCGAGTGGCTGGCCTTTCTTAACAACCTGACCCACCTTCACGTCAACTTGCCGCACGACAGACGGGTTCAGTGGTGACACATAGAGCGATCCGTTCGACGTCACAACAATACCCGACACGCTCGTGACGACGCGGTCGAGCTTCATGAAACAGCAGAACAGTATGGCGATAACGAGCATCGCCGAGAGCACGTAGGTAGTGATGCTTTTGCGGCCCGGGGAGGTTCGCTGAAACACCGCAACGGTGTCGGACTCGAACGCGCCAATGACGTCCCCGACGGAGTCCGAGCGTCGGACCACGGGCAGCTTATTAGTAGCTGTAAGCTGATAACCCATTAGGCCGCCCCACGAGATGCCGGCACGGGCTTATCGGTTGCACGCGGATCTAGGTGACGGTTCTGCGTATACCACATGTGCTTGTAGATGTCGCAGCGACGGAGCAGTTCCTCGTGAGTGCCAAGGTCGTAGAACTTGCCTTGCTCGAGCACGAGAATCGCGTCGCATTCGATGAGCATCGACAGGCGATGCGAAATGGTTAGAACCGTGCGACCCTTAGCCATGCGCTTGAGATTAGCGTTGACGATCGCCTCACTCTCCGCGTCGAGCGCGCTCGTCGCCTCATCCATAATCAGTACCGGCGGGTCGATCAATAGGGCGCGCGCGAGTGCAAGGCGCTGACGCTGACCGCCGGAGAGGTTGGTGCCTCCCTCCTGGATTGGGGTGTCATACCCACGCGGCGTGCGTTCAATAAACTCCTCAGCACCGCTCAACTGCGCTGCGCGAACAACTTCTGCAAAGTTCGCGTCCGGCTTA
>Ga0302324_100017700_pt1 | contig 14102 bp, 14 predicted proteins | sample Palsa_T0_1_FD_201949 | JGI IMG/M metagenome (GOLD analysis project Ga0302324, IMG submission 201949) | Peat permafrost microbial communities from Stordalen Mire near Abisko, Sweden - Palsa_T0_1 | ecosystem: Environmental > Terrestrial > Soil > Palsa > Peat permafrost | place: Sweden: Abisko... | reverse complement strand
GATGCATATTAACGGCAAAACGCAAGATCTGTTGATTATTGGCGGCGAAGATCACAAGACCGGGCAGGCCGGGGGAATTGAAGGCCGATTCACACGACTGGCCGCCTGGGGACGGGAACATTTCCCCGGAATTAAAGAAATTACATTTCGATGGTCGGGACAGGTGATGGAATCGATGGACGACCTGGCCTTTATAGGCCGCAATCCCAAGGACCATTCGAACGTGTACATCGTCACCGGGGATTCAGGAGCGGGACTTACGCACGGCACAATTGCCGGGATTCTCTTGCGCGATCTAATCGTCGGTCGTGACAATCCATGGGGCGCCTTATACGACCCTGCGCGAAAAACGCCTCGTGCAGCAGGTGCGTTTCCGCGAGAAAACCCTAAGGCGGGAGGGGAATATGCCCATTGGCTTACGCCCGGGGAGGTGAAGACAGTCGAGGAAATCAAGCCTGGGATGGGCGCGGTGATTCGCCGGGGCTCGTCCAAAATCGCAGTCTCTCGCGACGACACCGGCAGGCTACATCAGTGCTCTGCGGTTTGCACGCACCTGGGTTGCATCGTGTCTTGGAATTCGACGGAGCGCACGTGGGATTGCCCCTGTCACGGCTCGCGCTTTGCTCCCGACGGGAAACTGCTCAATGGACCTGCGCTTGAGCCTTTGAGCAAGAGCCGTTAACTCGTCAAATAAGCTTCGCCGGTGGAAGCGAAGGTGGCAGTCTCAGTGTGACGAGAAACGCTTAAACGGCTCCCTCCGCGCCCAGCGGAGCCATCCACACTATGTTCCGAAGACTTTCTCGACTTGTCCGATTTTCTTTTGGACTTTCCCGCCTACCTTTTCGTCCTGGCCATCGGCTTCCAGGTCGGGATTGTTCGTCAGTTGTCCTGCCTTCTCCTTAACCTTACCCTTCACTTCGTGAACCTTGCCCGCAACCTCATCCTTGGTGCTTGGCTTCATTTTGGTGCCTCCTTGGAAAGGATTTGGATACTGCTGCGCGTGGGAAACCTTTCGGTTTTCACCACGCGCCCAAAATTGGATACTGCGAAAATCGCCCGCGCCACGACCAATAAGAGGTCACTCACTCGTGATCGCGTCTAGAAGCGAAGGCGCTAGTTCCGACGATAACGAGAATATCCCCAGCCCCCGCCGCCGAGCAAAAACACAACGAGAAGAACGATCAGGATGGTTTCCATGTCTCTACCTCACTTCTCGGAGGAATCCGGTTCGCCAAACTTCCCCCGTGGCAGCATCATAAAAGAGTCGAAGCTGGATATCTGTCCACATTGACACACAAAGTCACTCCGCCCCTGGCTGCGCCCGTCAAATTTAACGCATTTCGCAACTGTGCGGAATGGGACTGCACGGCTTACGTCTCGATGCCATGATGGGCACATGCCGCATAATAAAACCAAGCAAGAATCCGGAACCGCAATACGCGCCAGCGTCAGGAAGGAAATGGCGAAGCCGCGCATGGCCAGGTCCGCAAGAATAGCGGAACTGAGTTTGGATACTGCGCGAATTTCAGAGCAGCCAAGCGTCTCCATGCCCGGAACCGTCGCTAAAATCATCCCCTCCCCGCGTCCGAGCCAACCGGAGAAGGCGCAGATTGCTGTTGGAGAAGCCGACCACGGGTATCAAGATCTCCGTATTGAAAATACGTTAACGGATGAACATGGCGATGATGTGAGTCTCACAAAGGGGGCTCACGTTCAGGTTACCGTCACAGCGGAGCCGGGGACAGCTGCTGGCATGCTCGCAAGAGTCCCTAAAGTTCTAGTCGGGCCTACTTAATCAGCGTCTTGGCTTGCTCCCAACCCTCATCAATGTCTCACCCGTTACGTACGTCCATTGCCAAGTCGCGAGATGGAGAGAACCTGCGTAGCCCGACAGGAGGTTACATACCATGAATTCTGTGGACACAGCGATTGGCCAAGGCACCAAAGAGCCAAGTCCAAAGTGGCGTGAACGACTGAAAGCGCTATCTAGCAACACTCCGCCGATCGTTCGAATGGTGTGGGAATCGGCTCCGAAAGTTGTGGTAGCAAGCCTTTCGGCGCGATTGGTCGCGGCTCTGATCCCCCTCGCTATGTTGGCAGTAACAAAGTTAATCATCGATGCAATCTATGCCCTCCTGTCACATCAGAAGGCGCTCCCTGGGAAGTTTTGGTGGTTGGTTTTACTGGCATTTGCTCTTGCGAGCCTGGGAACAATCTTGGTTCGTATCCTCGATTTCTGCGACAGCGTGCTGGCTGATAAATTCACTCGTCACATCAGCACCCGAATTGTGAAGCATGCTTCGCGTCTTGACCTGACCTCCTATGAGGATCCGCTCTTTTACGACATGATGGAGCGCGCCAGAGTGCAAGGCACAGACCGCTTGATAATGATTCAATCGGCCGGTCGCCTGCTCCAGGAGGGCGTCACAGCGGCTAGCTTAGCAGCTAGCATTTTTCTGTTTTCTCCATGGCTTCTTTTCGCTCTCATCATCTGCGTCGTTCCGGCTTTCCTTGGCGAAACCCACTTCGCATTCCTGGGTTACTCGCTATGTTTCCGCCAGACTACCGCTCGTCGCCAGATGGACTACCTGAGGACCTTGGGCGGAAGTAAGGAAAGCGCCAAAGAGTTAAAACTTTTCGGACTGGCGCCGTACCTCGTGGGTCGTTACACAGCGCTTTCGGATGAGCTCCATCGCCAGACAGTGGGGCTGGCAAAACGCAAACTAATCTTCGGATCATTCTTAACGCTTCTGGGCACGGTTGGGTACTACGGGACCTATGCGTTCGTCATTTATCGGACGGTCACGGGCGCACTGACACTCGGAAACATGACCCTCTTAGCTGGAGCTATTGCGGGGGCCAGCCTGAACATCCAAGCCTTCTTTTCAACTTTTTCTGTAATTGCTGACCAAGCGATGTTTATGACCGATTTGCTGAAATTCTTGTCCGTACAGCCTAGCATTTTCTCGAAATCTGGCGCTTTGCCTGCACCGCGACCCATTCGGCGAGGCCTTGAATTCAAAAATGTTTCGTTCTCATACCCAGGAAATCCCAGGCTCGTACTCAACAACATCAGCTTTCACCTGGAGCCTTCGTCGAGAATCGCTCTGGTTGGAGAGAATGGCCAGGGCAAGACAACCATCGTAAAACTGCTTACGCGCTTGTACGACCCTACCGGAGGCCAGATCCTTCTGGACGGTGTAGACCTCCGTGAGTACGACCTGGAAGATCTGTGGAAAGAGATTGGTGTCATCTTCCAGGACTTCACACGCTACGAGATGACCGTCTCTGAAAACATCGCTATCGGTCAAATCGAGGAGCGAAACAACCTATTTCGCATTCGCGCCGCCGCCCATAAGAGCCTGGCAGAGACGTTTATCCGAAATCTGCCTAAGGGTTATGAACAACCCCTGGGCAGCCGATTCCAAGAGGCGGTTGATCTGTCTGGCGGAGAGTGGCAGAAAATGGCTCTGGCTCGGGCCTATTTGCGTGATGCCCAGTTGCTAATCCTCGATGAACCGACCGCCGCATTGGATGCAAAATCCGAGCATGAAGTATTCGAGCGATTCGGTGAACTCACCAAGGGCAAGATGGCCCTTTTAATTTCCCACCGTTTCTCGACAGTTCGAATGGCGGACCGAATCTTCGTCCTTGAGAACGGAACGATAGTCGAACAGGGGCCCCACGACGAACTTATTCGGATCGGCGGCCGCTACGCAGAGATGTTCGAACTGCAGGCGGCCAACTATCGCTGAAAGTATTGAGGGTGAGAGCACCGGAGGTTGATGGCGTCTCCACTGACGGTAGGGTGGTGATCGGCGAAAAAGTGTTCAGCCCTGGCTTGGCATTGCGAATCGGAAAGTGCCGGAGGAAAACGGACCCGAGACGTATCTGTCACTGCTCGCATACGGTCTGAATGAAGTGGGATTTCTTTGACCTCTCTGTGAGGAGCTTGTAAATGCCATTGCGAATACGGAAGACCTTCGCGATTTTCACTTCGGGCACTTCTCTCCGGCGACGCGTCTTATACAGCTTCGCCATCGTGAGAGTGGTTCTTGCCCCGGTTATTTTATTGGCTGTTTATTATCTATTCCAGATGGGTTGGATCGTGGATCGGATCGTCAGCGTGGATGCCCCGGCAGCCTCTCTGGCACAGCAGGCTTCAATTCAAATGCTGGAAGCTCGACGCGCCGAACGAAACTATTCCTTGCTTCGCGATACCGCATACGTCGATACGAACCACGATTTGATTGTTAAGGTGACGGATATTCTAACCAAGATCCGTAACCTTGAACCGGAAGAACAAGCCGCGGCTCACAAAACCTTGGAAGCGATACACTTTTATCAGCAGCAATTTGGAGCAGCGGTTGCCGCAACGGGGCAGTCAGGCAACACCCCTCGTGAGCGAATTGAGGCCGTTGTCCGCAATTATGAAAGAGATTTGAATGGTTTGGTGCAAAAGGATAGTAACAAGAGTCGGGCAAAGCTCGTCGACGAGCTTCGCACCCAGGTTGATTCGTTCGATGCTGAGATTACGAATACAGTGGAGATGGGCGATCCCACATTCCGCCGATACGCCAGCGATATCGAAAGTTCGAGCCACGAGGTGTTCGATCTAATATCAGGATTGGAAGCACGAAATTGGCAACGGATACAAGATGATCATAGGGATGCTCAAAGGCTTCTTCGTCACGCCGAATGGGTGTTGAGCACTGTTTCCGCGATTGTTATCCTGGTCAGCATTTGGATTACCTTCACGCTGCCGCGCGAGATAGTCAAACCATTGATTAGCCTCAAGAACGCCGTCGATGACGCAGCTTCCGGAAATTATCAGATCGAGTTTGAGCTAGATGGGGAAGGCGAAATTGTGGACTTGGCGAGAAGCGTATGCAACTTGATCGCGCACATTACACCGGTGCGTCAGACGGAAGTGGGCTCGTGCTCTGTCTTGTCCAAGAGCCGTTGAGGGTTGCCCTCCCCGCCAAAGATCCTGACCGAATCCGGAAGGATCATCCGACGATCGTGTTCTTTGATGAGGCGGCAATTATCGAAAGGTTTGAGGAATCGTACGGAGTAGCGCTCACGGCGCGGCCGTTAAAGATCGTGGCAATCAGCAGTGCGAAGCCGGGAGAGTTCCGAAACATCACGAAGGACGCGAAGCCGGTGCCGTGGCCTTATTCGCCTCCGCCGCGTTGCGAATAAATTGGAGCCCGGAAATTCTTGGTACTAGCCCCGTATATGTAATCCGACTTATCAGATGGAAGGAGTTAGCCGCGCGCCTAAGTAGCGTTTGATCGATCCCGATAACGCCTGCCGGTTCGCGCTTTGCAGGCACCGATTCCGGGAGCGCTCATGCCGCTCTTGGCCGTACACTGAGCATGTGGCCTCCCTTTTACATGAATCGCGCATAGCTCTGGCCTCTGGACTGACGAAAATCAAGAAGTCATTCCATGGGCTTAGAGCGCGCACGAGACGGGCGTGGTGGCGGTCAAAAGATGGCTGGAGCCGCCTTACGGCGGGGCTGGAAATCGAGGAACTCTGGACGCAATTCAAGTCCGAGGCGCAAGAAAGCTCCCGGCTGTACAAACAGGACGTCAGTGAGCACGAGGGAAGGCGCGAGCAATCCTGGAAGCGTCCGTTCGAGATAGTAGGGACTCTGGTTTGGAGCGTTCTGAAAAAGCTTTCTCCGGCCCGGCGGTTGTTCTTGCTTCTCGCTGTGATCCTGGCGTTTCTCGCCGTGGTCGGATTTCACTTCTTTATCTTCACGGAGGAAGTTGAATTCATTGCGGCGTTCGCCGCCCTGCTGATCTTGCTGGTGCTGGTGCTTGGCGATCACATCTCGATGAAGCGGGATGTCGAGATCGCCCGCGAAATCCAGCGCTGGCTTGTGCCTCGCAGAGCTCCCGACGTGTCCGGAGTAGACATTGCGTTCGTCACACGGCCCGCCAAGACGATCGGCGGAGATTATTTCGACGTATTCCGCCGCGCCACGGACGGCCCTCTATTAATCGCCGTGGCGGATGTTTCCGGCAAGAGCGTGCCGGCAGCGATGTTGATGGCTACATTTCAGGGCGGCCTGCGAGCCCTCGGGGGCGCCGGCGGGTCACTCTCGGAGCTTGCAGGAAGTCTAAATCGACAGGTTTGCGCCAACAGTCAAAACGGCCGTTTCACGACTGCCTTTCTTGCCGAACTGGACCCTGCGACAGGAAATCTCAGCTACCTTTGCGCCGGTCACAATCCGCCCATTCTCAGACGAGACGATGGGACCTTCGAACGGCTGAAATCTGACAATATTCCCCTTGGCATCGAGCTCATGGAAGACTACAAGACCCAGATCACACGGCTCGAGCCTCATGATTTGCTAGTGATTTACACCGATGGCGTTACGGAAGCCAGAAACGAGGACCAAGAGGAATTTGGAGACGCTCGTCTCGTGACGCTGCTACAAATCGCCGGCGAGGAGAGATCCGCGCTTACGCTCGCGAACATCATGCAAAAACTCGACGAATTCGTCGGCGCCGCCCTCCAGCATGACGACATCACGTGTTTGGTTGTTCGCCGGAACTAGGAACCCTGTCAATTTGGTGGCGCGTGCCTCTGAGTTAACTCCTGATTAACGCTTACCGGAAGTTTGGAGTACTAGCCCACCATCTGTCCGGTTTGCCGATGGATTGCCGCGCTATTTGGAGGCGATTTGCTGCACGATCGCCAGTGATTTTGTCACGTGCCGGTCGGGCGAAAGGTTGTCGTCCTTTGATGAAAACGTGGCGATGATCTTGTGGTCTTTTCCAATGACAAAAGTTTCACGTTCGATAAAATTATGGTCAATAGCGACGCCGCGCACATCCTTCGCGTCAGGTTTAGGGGCGGCTGGTGTCAGATTGTAGGAGGCGGCGATCTTGCCGGTTGCATCAGAAGCTACCGGAAACTTACCGGCGCAATAATCCGGATCTGCAGAGAACTGATCGAGCCGCGCGACGCTGTCGCCAGACACGCCGATGATGGTGGCACTGGCGGCATCGAATTTGTCCTTCTGCTCGGCAAATGTGTGCGCTTCGAGATCGCAGCCTTTGGTGTAGGCTGACGGGTAGAAATAGACCACGACCGGGCCTTTCTTCAGCGCATCCTGAAGAGAAAAGTTAAATTCTTTTCCGGCCAAGGAAGCCCGAGCCGAAAAATCGGGCGCCTTATCGCCTACTGTGAGCGCAGCCAAAACGGGCAAGGCTGCCAACGCGGAAACCGCGACAACCAAAAGCAGTTTTTTCATGATGAGTCCCTCCCCGGCTATTGAAGTATGAGAAACATATCATACCCCGATGCTCGCAGTGCAATGGTTGGCCCCTAGTGCCTGGTTACCGGGGAAATAAAAGCATTACTTTAAATGGACGGTAATCAGGACCTGAGAGAGAGGATTGTGAACTGACGCTTATAGGGGGGCGTCGAGTCCTGCGATCCACTGGTCTAGAGACCGTAATTGTCCCGCGTCCACGGTCGTAAATGCCAGGCCCATGCCGTTTCCACTTTGTACATAGACGACCTTAGCGCAGGCCCTAAAGTATTGGTTTGCCTTGGTTATTCGCAGCGCCAGAATAGTCCCCACTGCAAGAGGATTGAGCGTATCGATATAACAACCGCCTCGATCGATGTCAGTGGTACGAGCAGCCAGCCGCGAATTCGAATTGATGTGCACTATGTCCGCGCTGGCGACGAAGGAGCAGCGCCCGTTATTCCGCCGCTCCCTAAAACTTGACGCCACATTCTTGATCGTTTCGTTCAACTGTCCTTCAGCCATCTGACCTCGTCTGAACAAGGGGGATACCCAGTTCGACTTGCTACGAAGGGCAATCCACATACCAGAAGGGCCTTGCGGTTTATTACATGGCCGTTTGTTATCTGGCGATTGGTGGTGAGCATTCTTGCCCAGTAACGAGTTATGTATTTCCCCGGTAAGACTTAAGATGAACGGCGAAGCTGGGAGAGTGTGGATTTTCGCTAGCTACGCCCCGACAAACGCCTTTCGACGGGCCTCGAATTCATCCGGGGCTGCTTGTTCGTTCTCTTCCGTAACCGTTTCTTTGGGGGCCCGGTGCTCCGCAACGAGAGACTTCGTGGGCATTTCAACGTTCAAGTTTGAGAGATCGATTCTCTGAGTTGACATCGGATCCTCCTGACGCAGCCTCACCACGAATTGGGTTGTTGGCAAGTTGCAACTGCTATGTGAGCCCTTGCTTTCGGCCAAGACCCAGCAATCCCACCAAACCCGTACCCAAGAGAACGATTGTGCTCGGTTTGGGGGTAGCGACAGACCCAGATAAAAGGAGAACATCACCGGTTGTGAAAAGAGTGGTAAGTCTCATTTCTAAGTCCCCTACATAGGTCTGATGATGCTGTCGGAACACGCCGAACGGAATCGCGCCATAAATGGGAAAGCATGCTTGAGGCCAGTCAGGATAGGCAGTTTTTGTCAGCTTGGTCCGGAGAAAAGTGTCAGCTACGTAATGATATGGGGGCGATTGTCAATTTATGTTTGTGCTTCCCAGTTGGATGGATATGCAAAAAGATGGCCATGAGCGGAAACCTGCAAGGCGGTTCGCTCATCTCGAAGCGTTTGGATACGGGAACTCGCTCTCGGGTAACTCCCGTGTAGTTCTATAAAGGGAGAAGTCAAGAAAAAACACATCTCCTCCGGCTGGAATTTTTCTTGCTTCGCAGCCCACTTGATCGAGCGAGATCTGTTTTGACCGACCGCGCCATGTGCTCGGTTGCGGGGCACGATGGCCCTGTAGTGGTTGGGGTTTTCTCTACCAGCGGTTTTCATCGCTTCTTCGCGACGAAGCCTGTCAGTTCCGAAACCAGCAAAGCAGAACAGTGGTCAAATGTGGCGACCATGGTTCTATCGGGGACTCGTGGCCCATAGCTTTTTCGGGTTGTCCGAGAGGGACTAGGGTCGGATCGGAGACTGGTGCCCGAAGCACGCAGCGCCTAAGTACACAGCTGAGACTCGCTCTCGAACCCGAGTGTCTCGAGAACCCGACGGCCACCGCCAGAGAAATCCCCAGAGATGGAGCGGACTCGATCCGAAACACTCAAGCTGTTTGTGGTTTCAGATACTGGGCGTCGAAGCACGCTCCTGTCTTCCACACGATCAACACGATGGTGGCAATCTTCCTGGCCAAGGTCAGACGCGCCATCTCCGGCCGGATGCCCTTGGTCAACAAAGCGGTGTAGAACTCCTGAAACGGACCGGGTTTGCTCGAAGCCACGATCGCCGCACCCTTAAACAGATTCTTCAGATCGTGATTGTGGTTTCGATTCAATCCGCGAATGGAGATCTGTTTCTTTGCTCGTTGCAGCTGCCCGTTGACACTGCGGTGATCGGCGCTGCTTTGTGTCTCGATGCCAAACCCGCTGTACGTCCATAGCTGCCTCTTGGTGCGGAAACGGTGCGGCGTTTGCAGAATGCCCAGCAGTACGGCTGACCGGATCGGACCGATCGAAGGAATCTGGCAGAGCCGTTTCCAGGCCTGGTGTTTCTTGCCCTCCGCCAACAGCTCCCGCCGGACTTGCTGACGCACCGTCCGCAGCGCATCAAGTTGTTGGTAGTAAAACTCAGCCCGCCGGCGCACTCCCGGTTCGCCGATCTTCCCGAGCCACTCGGCACGATAACGCGGTGCATAGACTTGCTTGCCGGTGCAAGGAATGGCCCAACTGCGATAGATGGCCTTCACTCGCGACATGACCCGTCCGAGATCCTTGGTGATGGTGAGATAACTGCGTACCAGTTCCTTCAGGCTTCGTAGGCCGTGTTCACCGTGATAGACGGGGTTGAGATGATTGAGGCGCAGCAGCTCGGCCAACCGGCGGGCGTCGATCTTGTCACTCTGGTTGCCTTCCCTCATGGAGGCATTCTTTCGTGGATCGCACACCACCACTTTCGTCACGTGCGGTTTCAGCAAGTCGTACAGCCAGGCGGCCGAGGTTCCTTCTTCAAACGTCACGTGCAAGTCTCCGCGCAGCCCATCGATACACTGCAGAATCATGCTGGCTTTGGTCTCGATGATGCATTCCATCACGATCTTGCCGGCAGCATTCCTGACCGCGATCGAGATACTCTCCTTGTGAACATCCATGCCGATATACTTTTTGCTATCCATTGAGGGCGTTCCTTTCTGTAGCGATTCAGGCAAACACCCAAACCCTACTCCAAAAGGGCGCCCTTTTATATTGCGTCGGATAACCGCCCATTTAAAGTGAAACTTTATTTCTCCGGCAGCGTTACTCAGGCATGTAGCTGCGGCGTCAACCAAACGGCTGCTGCGAAAGCGCCAAGAGATGCCGATCCCAGCCACTTAATACTCGCCGGGGCGCGGCATCGCCGGTCTTTGCACGGTTCAGAACAGGTGCGAGATGGCAGCACGCTTCCTGTATGATCGAATTGACCGCCGCTGCGTCGGGATAGAGCCCCGAATTCCGGCGTACCACTTCCGCGTGGAAGTCCCCCTCGTTGCGGCGGCCTGCGACGGCCAGACAAGAGAACGCCCACCAGAACTGAGCTTCAAGAATATTTTTGTCTTACATTGGTTTCTCCCGATGGCCGCGAAGCCGGGGCCCACCCATGTCCCAATAATCAGATTCGCTCATTTCGATCTCGGCGTTATTCAGCATCGGAAACTCGCCCTGGCCTTAGCTGGGGCAGCTTTTTGCGAAGAGCAAGCCCCGGTGAAAAAGCGTTAACTTAAGTTTTGCTGCTCCACGACTGACTGGGTTGCGACAGACGGCGCCGCAGCGTGCAACCCTGTTCCGAACCCCTGCCTGATCAGTTTGAGAATTGTACGTCGATTTTCGAGAATGGTTTTCACCCATGCGAAGAGGCCCATTTGCGGGAAATAAATTCCCCGGAAACAAAGGCGCGCGATCAGCATGTTGATGCGATAACCCAGTGGCTTGTGGTTTAGCGAATCCACCGCTTTTTCGATCGCCTGCGGACTATACGAGTTCGCCCATCCGGCTCGCACCTCGTTGTGGGCCTCGTCGATGCTCATCTTGAGCGGCGTATGCGCCATCGCAAAGGGTATGAACTCTTGCCAGTGCTTCGGACGCGTGAGCCGCCCGGCGGCTTCCAGCTTCTTATAGAGCGGCGTGGCGGGCAGGGGCGTCATCAAGCCAAAGATGGGCAGCCCTGGAGGCCAGCTCCGGATTTCCTTCAGGGTTCGCTCCGCCACACCGGGAGTGTCATTGTCCATTCCGAAGATGAAAGACGTAATTGCATAGACGTTGCGCTGGGCGAGCCGATCGAGCACAGCAGCGTACTCACCTGGCTTGTTGAACCCCTTCTTCACGTCGGCAAGGTTAGCCGAATCGATCGATTCCATTCCGATGAAAATCCATTTGCCCCCTGCAGCGGCGATCAGATCGATGAGTTCCTCGTCGCGCAGCAAATTGGCGCTGATCTGCGCCACCCAATGCACCTGTGCGTTGGCCGCGATGATGTCTCGCAGCAACGATTTTGTGCGTTTTGGGTTGATGGCAAAATTGTCGTCGATGAAAAAGACGGCGATCTGGCCGCCTTCCCGCCGCGCGCGGGCTTTCAGCAGCAATAATTCGTTAACGACGCTTTCATTGGTGCGAAAGCGGATGGAATCGCCAAAAAATCCGGTCACCGTGCAGAACTCGCATCCGTAAGGACAGCCGCGCCCGGACTCCACCGGAATAATCCGGAAGGTTCCCCAGCCAGCTCCCACACGTTTCAGCAGCGGATGCAACATGGCGGGAAGCACATTGAACTGGTCCAGATTGATCTTATCCCAGGGAATCTCGGGATAGGGCCGCAGTGACGGTTTGCGCTCCTGGCCAACGTCGTCCACTGGCGCGTAGACATCCTTGAGCGTGCCACGCGCCGCGTCCTCCACAATTCTGGGCCATGTCTCATCGGCCTCGCCAAGAGCGACCGCGTCGGCATGGCGCGGACCACCATCTCGTCCGAGCGCCTCATCGGCCAGTTCGGTAACGTGAGGGCCGCCCATCACGACCGGCACCCCCGCGGCGCGTACGGCGTCCGCCATCCGATATGCTTTGGCTATCATCCTGGTCATTGCGCCGATCCCGACCAATCCGATGTCGTGTTCATCCACGTACCGCGCAATGTCTTCTTCATTCAGTGGGTGCGCGTTGCCGTCAATCAGAACCACTTCGTGGCCCGCAGGAGTCAATGCCTGCAGCAGAAACATCCAAAGATGTGGCATGAAGTTGCGCGTCACGCCGTTGTCGGGGTTGTAGAGTAAGATTTTCATTGAATCCTTTGCACCTGAAATGGGTTGGACGCCCGAGCGAAAATGTACCGGGGGGGTGCTCAAGAACCCGGTTAACCCGTACATACAGCTCTGGAAGGGTACCCGCAGAATAGGAACGGAAACGCGTCAAGTCAAGTTATTGAGATGCATTATTGCTCAAGAAAACACCGATCTGCACCGTTCGCGAGCACCGCGCGCCCGAAGCGCTCAGCGTGGCTAGCGACCACCGCTCCTTCCCTTCAAAATGTACAGTCATCCGATTCACTAGGAGTTAGCACAGCAAAAAATGCAGGTTTTTGATAGCCCAACATTTCTTTAAAGTTTCCTCGCAGACCACCGATAACATTCGTATCGGGTCATTTCTTACGGCAAAGTCATCCCATCTCCGCATGCAGGACAGCCAGAAAAGGCACAGATTACGGTTGATGAGGCCGACCACCGCTATCGAGATCTGCGTATTGAAAATACCTTAACCGACGAACATTGTAATGATGTGAAGCTCAAGAAGGGCGCTCACGTTGAGGTTGCCGTGACAGCCGAGCCAAAGGGCCAATGAGCAGAGTGAAATTATTAAAACAGGAAATTGCAGTGGAGTTGGGCAGGCTCGCTGGCTGGAGCATGGTGAAGGCAAATCTTCACCGCAGTTTCGGGAGCCTAGCGTTGAGACTGAGCGAGGGTGAAATGAATACATCCATAAGATCTATGGTAGCAAACGGGGGCGCCGGTGCTGTCTCGGTTGCGAGTGTGGCAGATATTCTCGAACGTGAACTCCCCACTCTGATTGGGGAATGGTTAATCCGGGTCGAGAAGGAGCCAGAGCTAATGCGTATCCCTCTGAACTATGAGGAGCGCACCGGCCATCTTCCTCGGCTTATGCATGATGTGAATGTGCGGCTACGGCGGGACGACGATACGAAAGCTGCAATATCAAAAGCTGCGGCCGACCATGGGGACTTGCGGCATAAACAAGGTTACCCAGTAGAGATGCTCATAGAGGAGTCTCGTCTACTGCAGGTCAGCATTTTTACAACGCTGCACAACAACGTGAGGAATTTGGAATTCAGTACGCTGCTTCCTAATATTGTGACTATCGCGGACGAGGTGGATGCGCAGTTGAAGCAGCAGATGAAGCATTTCAAGGCTGCAGATGTTGCCGCCAAGGCCAAGAGCGAGTGACATTTAGGAGGGGAGATTGCTAGCCGGGAATTTGTCCCGTGATGCATTTCGGCGCGAATCAGTCGCTAGAATCGGATGAGCGCAAGTCCGCTTTCAGGATCGATTTGCTTTTGCAGGTGCGCGGGGTTCTCCGTCAGCACGAGTTCGCACGTCGGACGCACGTGAGCCTCTATAAGATGACCGCCGTGCGCTGTTCCGTCCCGTCGACCGACGACCATGTGTGCGTGGACTTGTGGCTCACCATCCTTCAGGGCGATATCACCGATCAGCGAGAGTAGTTCGACCTGCTCGCTTAAATCTCCAGCGAGTTCATATTTCTTGGTTTGCCAGTTCAGCCATCCGAACTTCGCATGCGATAGAGCGCCGATCGCCTTGAAATTGCTCCCTGCAAGGTTTTGTTCGCGAGCAAACTTCATCAATCCAGCTGAAAGTTCTTCACCGGTATCGAAAACAACCACAAAAGTCTTCGGTTCGTCTGCAATTTTCTTGAAACGCATGCGACATCCCTTCCGGGGCGGACCCAAGCTCTCTAATCTTCAACTCCTGTTCTCGGATTTTTCCGTCGCCCCCTAACATACACTTCGCTGCATCCGCATACAAATGGCTAAACGCCTGAGTAACGGATTACCGGACAGA
>Ga0302324_100017698_pt1 | contig 14103 bp, 11 predicted proteins | sample Palsa_T0_1_FD_201949 | JGI IMG/M metagenome (GOLD analysis project Ga0302324, IMG submission 201949) | Peat permafrost microbial communities from Stordalen Mire near Abisko, Sweden - Palsa_T0_1 | ecosystem: Environmental > Terrestrial > Soil > Palsa > Peat permafrost | place: Sweden: Abisko... | reverse complement strand
CTACCCGCGCTTCAAGGCGCCCTTTGAGCGGGCCGGGCGCTGGTTTCAGCTGCGCAACAGCGGCCTTCAAAACCAGGACGTCCTCTACGTGATGACGAGCGCCGAGGACCAAGGACGAGTCCTGCTTGACCCCAACCAGCTGTCTGCGGACGGCACCGTCGCCGTGCCGTCGTTTGATGTGACAGAGGACGGGGAGCTTCTGGCCTACGCCACAAGTAGCGCAGGGTCAGATTGGATGACCTGGCATGTCCGCGAGGTTGCGACCGGCCAGGACCGTCCGGACGCGGTTGAGTGGTCTAAGTTCTCTGGCGCGTCCTGGCTGAAAGACGGGTCCGGCTTCTACTACGGGGCGATGGACCCGCCCACGCCCGGCGCCGAGTACTTGGAAGCGGCCCATCCCTACAAGCTCGGCTTCCACCGGCTCGGGACGCAACAGAGCGACGACGAGATCGTCTTCGAGGCTCCCGAGGAGCCCGAGTGGACATCGCAGGCGGTCGTCAGTGAGGACGGTCGTTTTGTCGTGATCTCGATCTCGAAGGGAAGCGCTCCCGAAGCCCAGGTGCGTGTCCTTGACCGCGAGGATCCGGGGAGCGGCCTGCAACCGCTCGTGGCCGACTTCTCCTCCAAGGCGAGCTACGTCACCAACGTCGACAGCACCTTCTATCTGCTCACCGATGACAGGGCAGAACGCCAGCGGATCGTCGCGGTCGACCTCGAGAACCCCGGACGAGAGCAGTGGCGGGAGGTGATTTCCGAGGCAAGCGCGCTGCTCCTCGCCGCGCGCCACTGTAACGGCCGTCTTGTCTGCCACTACCTCAAGGACGCCTGCTCGAAGCTGGCCGTCTTCAGCTTTGACGGCTCGCACGTACGTGACGTCACTGTCCCTGACGTGTCCTCCCTGCTCGCCCACGACGACGACGCCGGCTTTGAGGGTCGCCCAGACAGCACCAAGCTGCACTTCGTCTCGACCTCGTTTGCCGACTCGGGTTCGCTGTGGGAGCACGATCTGGACAGCGGCGAAACGAGGCTGGTCAGGCCGCCGACCGCACAGATCGACCGGCAGGCGCTCGTGAGCGAACAGGTCTTCATCACCGCCGACGACGGCGCGTCCATACCGCTGTTCCTCGCCCGTCGGCGCGATGTGGAGCCGAACGGGGACGTGCCCGTGCTCCTGCACGGCTACGGCGGCTTCGACGTCTCGATGACCCCGCACTTCAGCGTCAGCTGGGCCGCTTTCATGGAGCGAGGTGGCCTCTTGGCTGTGGCGGTCCTGCGCGGAGGGGGCGAGTACGGGCGGTCGTGGCACCGGGCGGGGATGCTCTCAAACAAACAGAGAGTCTTTGACGACTTCTGCGAGTGTGCGAGGTGGCTCGGCGCATCGGGAAGGTCGCGGCCAGGCCGCATCGCGATCAACGGGGCCTCGAACGGCGGGCTGCTCGTCGGGGCCTGCGTCACTCAGCAGCCGGAGCTGTTCGGCGCCGCCGTGGCAGATGTTGGCGTGCTCGACATGCTGCGGTTTCACCGCTTCACGATCGGGTGGGCCTGGAAGGGTGATTTCGGTGACCCTGATGATCCTGAGCAGTACCGCTTCCTGCGCGCCTACTCGCCGCTACACAACGTCCATCCCGGCCGCCGCTACCCGCCGATCCTGCTCACGACCGGCGACCACGACGACAGGGTCATCCCAGGGCATTCGTTCAAGTTCGCGGCCACCTTGCAAGCCGACGCCGAAACAGACCACGGCGCCTCCGAACCGCCTGCTCCGGTCCTTGTCCGAACCGAGACCTCGGCCGGCCACGGCCACGGCCTCCCGACCACCAAGGCGATAGCCAAGGCGACTGACGTCCTTGCCTTCATCGAGGGCACCGTTGGGGGCGCGGCACAGCCGACGTCGCAGCCGCGCCGGTCGCTCCCGTCGTGATCCTGCCGATGGATCGCCCAGAGCGCCCACCAGGTCCAGGATCAGCTGTCGGACACCCGCGGCAGGATCCGCTTCAGGCTCTCGGCGACCTCTTCGTGGTTGCTGCGCAGGTGGGCGGTCATGGTCGAGCGCAGCCGCTCGTCGTCCCGGGCGCGCGCGGCGACGAGCAGCGGTTCGTGACGCTCACGCGGACTGCGGGTGAACAGCACGTCGGTCTCCATGTAGACGATCCGGATATAGCGCTCGGCGGCATGCCACAGCTCGGTGATGATGCGCTGCAGACGTGGCGTCAGGACAGGTGCCATCAGCGCGGTGTGAAAGGCGTTGTGGGCGTCCCAGAACGGATCTGAGTCCGTGGCGGCGGCCGACAGGAGCTCGAACTGGTGCTCGAGCACCTCGATGTCGGTCGCGCACAGCCGGCCGGCGGCTCGGCCGAGCGCGTCGACCTCGACCAGCTCTCGCAGGCGGTAGATCTCCTCGAGCTCTGACAGGTCCAGCGGCGCGACGACCGCGGTTCGCGCAGGACGCAGCAGGATCAGGCCCTGACCGGAGAGCCGCTGTAGCGCCTCGCGTACGGGGCTGTGGCTGACGCCGAGATCGGCGGCGAGATCACTGATCGACAAGGTCTCCCCGGGACGCAGCCGGCCTTCGAGGATCGCGCGGCGGACCGCGTGGCCGACCCGGTCGACGAGCGACTGCGATTCGGGAAACAGCGGCGTGATGCCCGTTCTCGTCGTCATGTCGGAGGCCTCAGGCAAGCGGCGCGGTCTCGGGCGGCAACCGGAGATCTAGCGGCGTACCGGGATCAAACTCCCCGGCGAAGCTGCGACGGTGAAGTTCCGCCGCGTCGACGCCGTCACGCCAAGCCGTGAGCAGCCGGTCCGGGTCGACGTTGACGCCGATCGGGTTGACCTCGAATTCGGGAGCGGTCCGCATCCACTCCGTCGACGCCGACCAATCGCCGAAGTTGTCAGCCTGCAACTCAACGCTGTTGCCGTCGGGATCGACGTAGTACAACGAGGTCGTCAGCCCGTGATCGAGGCAGGCGTGCGGGAGGATGTCGTGATCCTTGAGTCGGTCGTAGCTGTCCAGCAGTTGGCCGATGTCGGCGTACTCGAACGCCAGGTGGTGCATGCCGGTGTGGGGGATCTTGTCGGGGTCGTCGCTGAGCGCTGGGTGGGCCAGCAGCGCGACGCGGTGGTTGGCGCTGTCGTTGGTCATCCAGGCGCCGAACTGGCTGTGATGGTTGGTCGTCATTCCCACGGTGATCGCGTACCACCTGATCATCTCGTCGACGCGGTTGGTCTTGAGCGTCACGTGGTGCAGGACGGGGTGGGGCGTGACCTGAGTGCTCATCCGCTTCCTCCTCTCGTGCGGCGGCGTGCCGCGCCGCCGGCGTTGACCTTCATGATCGTCAGTTGCGCGGTCGCGCGTCGGGATCGTCGATGAAGGTGTGCGACATCGAGCCGATCCCCTCGATCCAGCTCTCGAGCCGATCACCGGAGTCGAGATACCGTGGCGGCGTGCGGGTCATGCCGATGCCGCTGGGCGTGCCGGTGAAGATCACGTCGCCCGGCAGCAGCTTCACCACCGAACTGAGGTAGGCGATCAGCGCCGGGATCGACAGCAGCATGCTGGAGCTGCGGTTGCGCTGCATCTCCTCGCCGTTGAGCCGGCAGACCAGTTCGAGGTCATCGCGGTTGGCGAACTCATCGGGCGTCACGAGCACCGGGCCCAGCGGCGCGAAGCCGGCCAGCGACTTGCCCAGACTGAACTGCGGGCTGGTCTTCGGCCGCCATTGGATGTCTCGATCAGACAAATCCTGGCCGACGGTGAGACCGGCGACGACATCCCAGGCGCGTCCCTCAGGCACGTGCCGCGCCGGCACGCCGATGATCACCGCGATCTCGATCTCCCAGTCGACGGTCTCGGTCGACAGCGGGATCGCTTCGAACGGGCCGGTGATCGCGGTTGAGAGCTTGGGGAACACCAGTGGCACGTCGGGAATCTCCATCCCGGACTCACTGCCATGGTCCGCGTAGTTGACCCCGATGCCGAAGATCTGCCGCGGCCGTGGCGAGGGCGACCGCAGCCGAGTGGGCTCGATCGTGACCCGCTCGGCGCGTGTCAGGTCACGGCAGCCTGCCAGCACGTCCGCCCACGCCTGGAGCGCGAGCTCGGGATCGGCTGGGATCCGGCCACCGCTGGCCGCATGCACGTCGATTCCGATCGCACCGCCGAGCGGGTCGTCGGGAGCGGCGGCGATCAGCGTCAGCCGGCCGTCGTGATTGGCAAATCGCAATGGGCCTCCTCTTGATCCCGAGTCAGAATACAGGATCGATTTGCGTTAATCGATAACCTTGTTGGACTCGCTGGGCCGAACAAGACGATGGCGAAGGCTGCGACCGCCGTTGGCCTGGACGTGCACGCGACGAAGGTCTTCGCGGCGGTCCCGGCCGTCGGTGGGGGAGCTGTGCGCGATCTCCGGGTCGCGGAGGTGCTGCGGCCAGGATCTGACGATCGAGGGTGCCTACGCTCCGCCCGGCGCCTGCCTCGCAGCGATCTGTTCAAGGCTCCGGATGATCTCCTGTTCGTTGCTCCGCAGATGCTGGGTGAGAGCCTTGCGCATCTTGCTCGCGCTCCGGGCCTGTGCCGCCTCGAGCAGCGGCCGGTGACGGTCCTGCGGGGAGAGCGTGAACAGGACGTCGGTCGCGCCATAGACGATGCGGATGTAGCGCTCGGCGGCCTGCCAGAGCTCGGCCACAATCCGTTCGAGGCGAGGGGTGCTGACTGGTGCCATGAGCGCACCGTGGAAGGCGTTGTGGCTCGTCCAGAAGCGCTCCGAGTCGACCGGAGCGTCCGTGAGTTCTGTGAACTCCCGCTCGACGATCGCCAGGTGCTCGTCGGTCAGCAGCCGCGCGGCTCGCGCAGCCGCCTCGACCTCGACGAGCGTGCGCAGACGGTAGATGTCCTCAAGATCGGGGATCCCCAGCGGGGCCACGATGGCGGTGCGGGCTGGCCGGAGGACGACGAGCCCTTGGCCCGAAAGCTGTTGGAGCGCCTCTCGAACCGGGCTGTGGCTCACGCCCAGGTCCGCGGCCAGGTCGCTGATCGACAGGTTGTCGCCCGGTCCCAGACGGCCCTCGAGGATCGCGCGGCGCACGGCGTGACTGACGCGGTCGACGAGTGACTGTCCCGCGGTGGCGATCGGAGGGATACCGGTTTTTGTGCTCAACGGTGGGTCATTCCTGAGCCGCGGGCGAGGGGCCGCTCGTCGGCGGATGATAGGTGACGCGCCGGCAACCCAGCGGGCGATTGTTGGCGCCCCACGAGCACGGAGGCCGCCGCTCCAGGGGTCTCGGCGCGAGGCCGTCCCGTGACCACCGGGCATATCTGATCGATGATCGTTGCATCGATCAGCGTTAATAGTTTCCTGGTACGCTGGCGCGTAACATGCCCGCGGCCGAACCTTCGCCTGACCTCTTTATCGATCACTCGCTGACCGAGGACCTCGTCGATCTCGGCGAGATCCGCATCAACTTCGCGACGCTCGGATCCTCCGAGCAGCCGGCGCTCCTCCTCCTGCCTGGACAGACCGAGTCGTGGTGGGGCTACGAAGCGGCGATGCCATTGCTCGCCGAGCGGTTCCAGGTCTACGCGGTCGATCTGCGCGGCCAGGGCCGCTCGACGCGCACGCCCGGTCGCTACACGCTCGACAACATGGGCAACGACCTCGTGCGCTTCATCGATCTGGTGATCGCACGTCCGACGCTGGTCAGCGGCAACTCCTCAGGGGGGCTCCTCGCCGCGTGGCTGGCTGCGTACGCCAAGCCGGCGCAGATCACCGGCGTCGTCTGCGAGGACCCGCCCTTCTTCGCCTCGGAGTTGCAACCCGCGTGCGGTCAGGGGCTGCGCCAGTCGATCGGCCCGATTTTCGCGGTCTTCCACAAATGGCTCGGCGAGCAGTGGTCGATTGGTGATTGGCCGGGCCTGCAGGCGGCGATGCCTCGCGAGCTTGCTCCTCACGTGCTGCGCGCCCTGGTGCGGATGGGCATCGCCGGCCCGCCACCGGCGGGGGGCGGCGAGCCTCCGCAGAACCTGAAGGAGTACGACCCCGGCTGGGCGGGCTCGTTCTGGAGCGGCGCGGCCACCGCGGGGTGCGATCACGCGGAGATGCTCGCCTCGGTCCTGGCTCCCGTGCTGATCACCCACCACTACCGGGAGCTCGACCCGGCGACCGGATCGCTGATGGGCGCGGTGGCCGACCAACAGGTCGCGTACGCCCGCGCGCTCATCACGGCCGCCGGCCAGCCCTGCGAGGTGATCGATCTACCCGAGATGGTCCATTCGATGCACCGTCACGATCCGGCGCGATTCGCCGACATCATCACGACGTGGGCGTCGAGCACGATCGGCGCCCGCTGACCGGGCGCGCCCACCGGTTGACGGGAGCGTTCAGGTCGCCGGGCGCCGGCCGGCTCTACGCGGTTGGCGGGTCAGCACCGCAGGAGCTGCTCGGCGTTCGCATGGGCGATCTTTGAGCGGTCGCTGGGGCTGATCGGCGCGCCCGCCAGGAATCCGACGGCCTCGGCGCTGTCCGAGAACGGATAGTCGACGGAGAACATCATTCGCTCAGCTCCGAAGACGCTCAGCGCGCATTGCAAAGGCGCGGTGGTTGTGTAGCCGGAAGTGGTCAGCCACAGATGCTGCTGCAACGTCTCGGCCACCGTCGTGGAGAGATCGGCGACCGGAGTCAGCTCCTCGTCGGCGCGGGCCAGCGAGAACGGGAGGTTCTCGCCCATGTGTCCGACGATCACCTGGAGATCCGGAAAGCGATCGAAGGTTCCGCTGACAGCCAGGCGCAGCACGTGCAGGGCAGTCTCGGCGTGCCAGCCCCAACCCGATGTGGACAGGCGGGCCGCCACCCCGGCGTCCAGCCCTGAGAAGTAGGCGTCAAAGACAGCTTGCGGCGGGGCCGCCGGGTGCAGGTAGATCGGTACCCTCAGGCGCTCGGCGACGTCGAGAATCGGTCGCATCGTTGGATCGTCGAGAAATGCGCCATTGGTCTGTCCGGCAACCATCGCGCCCACGAATCCCAGGGTTTGAACCGCGCGGTTGAGCTCGTCGGCGGCCGCCGCGGGATCGCAGATCGGAAGTGACGCAAACGCCCCGAAACGGTCCGAGTGCGCTTGGACGACGGCTGCCATCCGGTCGTTCAGCTCGCGTGAGATCGCGGCTGCCTGCTCGTTCCCCAGCTTCTGGATGCTTGCGTTGGGGACTGACAGGATCTGAACGTCGATCCCTGCCTCGTCCATGTTCCTGAGCCGTTGCTCACCGGTGTCGCTCAAGGCGTCCAAGAGGCCGCGGACGCTGTTGGGGTCGATGCCCGCGTCGATGGCGATGTCGGTGGGCAGGAAGTGCTCCTCGAGAGCGATCATCTTCATGTTGCTGTCTCCGATCAATCCGATTCTGACCGCATGGCACGGCGCAAGCGGTCGACGACGCGGTGCGCCGCGTCGACGTCCAGATACTCGTTTCGATGGGTGAAGAACGCGACATGCCGGTGCTCTGGGGGGATCTCGGGACCCCTCGCGGTGACCAGGAGATGCCAGTGCGGCTCCCGCTCCCCGTAGGCCTGCAGATACACGCGTTCGGCGTTGGTGACGATGGCCAGCGCCGCGGTCAGCCGGCCGATCACGACCCCGAGGTCGGCCGCCTCGCGCTCACTGAGGGGCGCCGCCTCGACCGAGTGTCGCCGAAGGGCAAGCACGATCCACCCTGGCACCTCGAGGCCGGCCAGCACGCCGGCCACCCAGCTTTCGTCGGCGTATGCCCAGCCGCCCTCGGGCTCGGCAGCGACCATCGCGCAGATTCCGCAGGCGGGTGGGCCCACGGCCATCAGCCGGCCCTCCGCCCGTCGGTCGCTGCTGCGGCGCTCTGCCGTCCGCCCCTGGAAGGCGCCGAACCCCTCACTCGCTACGCGCTGATCGTGACGGTGAGCGAGGCCAGGCCGCGCAGTGTCTGGTTGATCGCGCGCACGGGGTCAGCGATGGTGAAGCGCTCGACACGCTCGACCAGCGCTTCGAGCAGGAGGCGCATCTCCAGGCGCGCCAGGCCAGACCCGGTGCAGGCGTGCCGGCCGAAGCCGAACCCGAGGTGCTCGGCCGCGCGTTCCCGGCGCACATCGAAGCGCGTGGAATCCGGCCAGCGCCGCTCGTCGCGGTTGGCTGCTCCGAACAGCAGCATGATGCGTGAGCCGGCCGGAATGTCGGTCTCGTCCACGGTCACGTCGCGGGTCGCGTAGCGGGCGAATCGCTGGATCGGAGATTCCAGGCGCAGCACCTCGTTGACCGCGTTCGGAATCAGTGTGGGGTCCTCACGCAGGATCGTCCACGCCTCGGGATGCTCACCGAGCAGGAGCATCGCGTTGCTGATGCCGTTGATCGTCGTGTCGAGACTCGGCGCCAGGTAGGCCGACATCGTGGCCGGGCACAGCTCGGGGGCGATCTCCCCCCGCGCTGCGGCGTCGTAGACCCTCTGGGCCCATCCGCCCGGCGCCAGGTGGGGCGGCACGGCCCGGCTGCCGTACTGGAACATTTCGATCGCGCCGGGCAGCGCCGCCTCCGTACGCGGGCCGTCCGGGCCGAGCGCGTCGAAGGTGCAGGCGGCCCATTCGAGCATCTTCTGGCGGCCGGCCTCGGGGATCCCGACGAGGCGCGAGATGATCGTCAACGGCAGATGCTGGGCGAGGTCGCTCACCGCATCGAAGCTGCCCCGCCCGACGAGGTCCTCGACGAGCGTCTGCGCCTCAGCCCGGAGCGCGGGAGTGAGATCCCGCAGCGCCGCGGCCGTCAGCGGGGCACGGGTCACGCGGCGCATCGCGTCGTGTCGCGGCGGATCGCTGGCGATCTGCGCCGAGCCGGCCATCGCCCGGTTCAGCGAGTCGTTGAGCCCGACGCCACGACCCGAGATGAGCACATCGCCGTTGCGCAGCGCCTCGCGCGTCTCGGCGTAACGGGACAGGGCGTAGACGCCCAGGCCGCGCAGCCAGACGGCGGCTCCGGCGGCCCGCAGCTCGTCGTAGAGCGGATAGGGATCGGCCAGTGCCGCATCGGTGAACAGGTCGACGTTGGATTCGGGTGCCGCCAGCGTCGGCATCAGATCACCGGCTTGTCCGTCACGGTCGTGCTCGACATCGGCTCTCCCCCGTGGGTCAGAAAACGATCTATCAGCAGATGCTACATCATCGATTAACTGACACGGCGTGCTGAAGTGTTGCCGTGGATGCGCAGGGATCATCCCAAAACGACCTATGCGCGATCATCTACGATCTACGACGTCTGTTGGTACAGAGGCGGCCCAGCGCGAACGTGAGAGGTCGGCAAACTGAGATGAACACGACGATCGAAGACCTGCCGGCTCACACTCAGACCCTGATCGCAGGCGGCGGTCCGGTCGGCCTCGCGGCCGCGATCGAGCTCGGTCGTCGCGGGATCGACTGCCTCGTTGTCGAACCGCGCACCACCGTCTCGCACGCCCGGCCGCGCTGCAAGACGCTCAACGTGCGCACGATGCAGCACCTCCGGCGGTGGGGCATCACCGAGCGGCTCCGGCAGCGCGCGCCGCTTCCGGTCTCGTGGTCGACCGACATCGTGTTCTGCACGTCGCTGACGGGATACGAACTGTCACGGTTCAGCGGGGTGCTGGGACTCGCCCTCGAGGGTGACCGCTTTCCCGAGACCGGTCAGCAGGCGCCGCAGTACGTCCTGGAGGAGCTCCTGCGCGAGGTCGTGGAGGAGCTTGAGCCGTGCTCCCTGGCGCTCGGTCTGCGCGTCGGCGCCGTCCGGCAGCACGACGAGACAGCCGAGGTGACGGTGCTTGATGACGCCGACCGCTCGACCACCGTCGAAGCTGCTTACGTGCTCGGATGCGATGGCCCGCGCAGCGCGGTGCGCGCGGCCATCGGGGCGACCTACACGGGTGAGCGAGCGCTGCGGCCCAACTTCGGACTGGTCTTCCACGCGCCGGAGCTCTCCGATCACGTTCGTCACGGACCCGCCGTGCAGTACTGGATCCTCAACGAGACCGCTCCGGCGCTGATGGGCCCGATCGACCTTGAGGGCAACTGGTGGCTGATTGCGTTCAACGTGGACCGCGAGTCCGGCGAACGCGGCGCCGGGGCGATCATCGACGGGGCCACGGGCGTCTCGGTCGACGCGACCGTCCTCTCCACCGACCCGTGGACCGCACACATGCAACTCGTCGATCGGGCTCGCGATCGGCGCGTGTTCCTCGCCGGCGACGCGGCGCATCTCAACCCGCCGTTCGGCGGGCATGGCTTGAACACCGGCCTGAGCGACGCCGTCGACCTTGGGTGGAAGCTCGCCGCCGTCCTCGATGGATGGGCCGGTCCCAGGTTGCTCGAGAGCTACGAGGCTGAACGCCGGCCGATTCAGACGCAGGTGATCGCCGCCGCGGAGGCGAACAATCGCGTGCTGGCCACCGACCTGCTGGCCGAGAACATCGATCGCGAAGGTCCCGCTGGCGCGCGGGCGCGCGCTCGCGCGCACGCGATGATTCAGGCGACGAAGCGAGCCGAGTTCCACGCGCTAGAGCTCGTCCTCGACCTTGCCTACGAGAGCTCGCCGGTGATCGCGCCGGCGCCCCCGGCCGCCGGACCGGCGCGCCCCGGTGCGCTGCTGCCCCACGCCTGGATCAGCGAGGGCGAGTCGCTCTATGACCGACTCGGTCCGGGGATGACGCTGCTCGCGGCCGATGACGTGCCCGGCGAAGCGCTCGAGCCGGTCGCCCGCGCCGCCCGGGCCCGTCGCGTGCCGCTCAACACGGTCCGCGCGCCCGCGCGGATGCTTCGAGCGAAGCTGGGGACCGGCCTCGCGCTGGTGCGCCCTGACCAGCACCTTGCCTGGCTCGGCGACCGCGTGCCTGAGGATCCCATCGCGCTGATCGACCGCGTGCGCGGCGCGGAGCGTTCATGAGGTCACCCCGGTGATCCTCGTGCTCGCCGCGGGCGGGTACACCGGCGGACTCGTCACGGGTGAGCTCGCGCGACGGGGGATCGAGGTACGGGGCTTCGTGCGGGACGCCGCGGGGAGTGAGGCGGCTCGTGCGGCGGGCGCCACGGAGACCGTCGCCGGGGATCTTCGGGATCTTTCGAGCATCGAGCAGGCGGTCGGAGGCGTTGAGGGCGTGTTCCTGATCGGTCCGCGCTTCATGCCCGAAGAGGCCGCCGTGGGAAAGGCAACGATCGACGCCGCCGTCCGGGCCGGCGTTCGGCGCGTCGTCTTCTCCGGGGTCTACCACCCGTCGATCTCGGGCCTCGTCAACCACCAGAGCAAGCTCGAGGTCGAGAACCACCTCTACCGCAGCGCGCTGGAGTTCACGATCCTGCAACCGGCACGCTTCCTGCACGGCCTGCTGCTGTCGAGCCGAGATCGGATCCTGAACGAGGGGGTCCTGGCCGACGCGTTCTCTCCCGAGGCGAAGATGAGCTACGTCGACTACCGCGACGTCGCCGAGGTGGCGGCGATCGCCTTCGCCGAGGATCGACTCGCAGGCGGGACCTTCGAGCTCGCCAGTCGTGGCGAGCACACGCTGCACGAGTTGGCCGCGGAGATCGGCGAGGTGATCGGCCGGCCGCTGCGCGCCGAGCGGACGCCTCTGAGCCGGTACGGACCGGCGGACCGCCTGCTCGCCAATCCGTACGCCGCGGTCGGCTTCACCCACCTGCGCGAGTTCTATGACCGCCACGGCTTCCGCGGGGGCAACCCCCTCGTCCTCGAGTCGATTCTCGGGCGCCAGGCCCGGGACGTTCGCAGCTGCGCGGCGGCGCTGCTCGGCGACTGACCGTCCGAGGATCCCGCACCGGGGCGGGGGCACGTCGCGCCGCCGGCGTGGGGCGATGCAGCAGCGAGGCTCGGGGTGGTTCCCGAGCCTCGCTGCGAGCCAGTGCTCCGTAGGGCTGTCAGCGGTGCCAGATCTTGGCGAAGCGCTGCGCGACGTCCGGGTACCCGGTCCACTGACCGGACGGGTCGTAGTTGACGTGCGTTCCCTTCGTGATGAACTCCACCGGGGCGCCGTACAGCTCCTTCGATGTGATCGGCTGGTGGGCGATGAGTCGGGCGGCCGTGTCAACCATCTCCCACGACTGCACGTTGAAGTCGACCGCCAGGCCACCAGTGAGACTGCCGTCCTCGATGTCCTTGGTCCCGATCGGATCGGGCGCGAATCCCATCGTCGTGATGTTGTTGAGGCCCGCGTCCTTGAGCGCGGCGGGTAGCCCGTCCATGCCCTCCTCCGAGGCGAACACGACCGTGTTGACGCTGGGGTGAGCCTGCAGGTAGCTGACCACCGTCGACGGCGCGGTACTGCCGAACGTCGTGATCGAGATCGGCTGGTAGGCGACCTGGCACGACGAGCACGCGCTCGTCATCCCCTGCTTGAAGCCCATCTGCATGTACGGACTGAAGGACAGCTCCGGAGTGCCGTAGAAGACGACGTTCGCCTTGGTGCCGAGACGTGCCACGACCCAGTCGGCCATCAGCTTTCCGGAGACGATCGACGCCTGGTTGTTGCCGACGACGATCTGGACGCCGTACGGCGCCGCGTTCGTCATAGCGACTCCGATCGTGTGCGTTCCACCGGCGACCACCTTGTGCAGGTCATTCCCGAAGAACTGCGGCGCGACTGCGGAGAGCAGAAGCGCGGCCGGCTTCTGGCTGGCGACCGTGCTGGCCGCGCCCTGCAGAGCTGCGGGAGCCGTCTGACTGGGGACCACGTTCAGCTTGACGCCCAGCTCCTTGGCTGGGTCGATGAGGTCCTTGCCGATCCCGACCGCTTGCGGGATGGCAGCCTGGATATAGGTGATCTTCGTCCCCGCCGGCGGAAGCTTCTTGAGGGCAGGCAGCGCCGGGAACGCGCTCGGGCGACCGACGTACGGGGCGATCGCCGCCTTTGCCGCCGTGATACCGGCGGTCGAAGCCGCGGCGGATTGCGGTCCGGAAGAACTTCCAGACCCCGAGTGGCTCGATGTTCCACAGCCGCCGACCGCGAGCGCGGCGACGGTGGCCGTGGCCGCGATCACGCTCGCGTGCCGGCGCGGCACGCGGGTGCCCGCGCGGCGCAACGCCCATAGCGACATGTTTCCTCTCCTCTTGATGCGGGTGGGCCCGGCCGCCTGATTGAGGCAGCTGAGCTGCGCTTGTCGCGGCCAGATTATCGATAATCGTTAGTAGATGTATTAAGAATCGGTGATCTATGGGATGACGGTTATCAACTAGGGTGATCTATGATCTGACGATCGACGACCCGCTCGCGCAGGCTCGGTCGACGTTTTGCCATGAGGAGAGGAAATGGAGAGGTCGCGTGTTCCCCACGCCCGGAGGGCTGCCAACCGATGACTGAAATCCGTTCGGATGACCGCTGACGACGCGTCTGCGCCCCTGCTCCGCGTCCGGGGACTGTCGAAGTCGTTCCCTGGCCTGAAAGCGCTCGACGATGTCAATCTGGAGGTGGGCGCCGGCGAGATCGTCGCGATCGTCGGGCACAACGGCTCGGGCAAGTCGACCCTCGTCAAGATCCTGGCCGGCGTCTACCAAGCCGATCCGGGTGCGACGGTTGAGATCCGTGACGCGGACGGGCACGTGCTGGCCGACGCGGACGGACGTGACGAGCTCCACTTCATCCACCAGGACCTCGGCCTCGTCGACATGTTGACGACGGTCGAGAACCTCGGTCTCGGGCGACTCGAGGGTGCCAGCGGGCTGCTCCCGTTGCGCTCGGCGCTCGAGTCTCGACGGGCCCGCCAGATGATCGGGCGGTTCGGCGCACGCTTTGATGTCTCGGTTGCAGTGGGCGCGCTCTCGCCGGCCGAGCGAGCCATCGTCGCGATCGCCCGCGCGCTCGACGGATGGACCCGCTCCGACAACGTACTCGTCCTCGACGAACCGACCACGGCGTTCCACGGCGAGGAGGTCGAGATCCTGTTCGAGGCCGTCCGGCGGGTCGCGCAGGCCGGCGCAGGCGTCGTGTTCATCTCGCATCGCCTCGACGAGGTCCTCGGACTCGCCGACCGCGTCGTCGCGCTGCGCGACGGCCGAGTGGTCGCCGACGAGCCCGCTGAGCAACTCGATCACGACGGCATGACCGAGCTGATCGCCGGGCGG
>Ga0302324_100017697_pt1 | contig 14103 bp, 8 predicted proteins | sample Palsa_T0_1_FD_201949 | JGI IMG/M metagenome (GOLD analysis project Ga0302324, IMG submission 201949) | Peat permafrost microbial communities from Stordalen Mire near Abisko, Sweden - Palsa_T0_1 | ecosystem: Environmental > Terrestrial > Soil > Palsa > Peat permafrost | place: Sweden: Abisko... | reverse complement strand
CGAAGGCAGCATCTGAGGCTGCCGCAAACCAAGGGACGATCCGTCGGCGGATCGCCCGGCACGGTGGGGGGGAAGATCGTGACGATGAACACGACCCAAAAGAAGCGGCCTGGATGGAGCTGGTGGTACCTGCTGTTCGTGGTGCAGTTCGTCGTCGTTCTCTGGCCGCCGCTCTACAATACCGCCCAACCGATCTGGATGGGCGTGCCGTTCTTCTATTGGTCTCAGATGCTGTGCGTGATCGTTGCCGCCGTGCTCACGGCGATCGTCTATTTCGCGACCGAGCCATAAACGACGCGGATGGCCCGACTCCGGGCCCGAGAATGAAACGAATCGTCGGGGGGAAGCCGTGCAGGAAGTAAACTGGGTCGCGCTCATCATCTTCGTATTGCTGTTCGGCTTCATCACGTGGCTCGGCTTCGCCGCCGCCAACTGGCGCAAGGGCGATCTCGATCAGCTGCATGAATGGGGACTCGGCGGCCGGCGGTTCGGCACGGTCGTCACCTGGTTCCTGATCGGTGGCGATCTCTATACCGCCTACACCTTCATCGCGGTTCCAGCGCTCGCCTTCGGCGCCGGCGCCATCGCGTTCTTCGCGGTGCCGTACACGATCTTGATCTATCCGATCCTGTTCCTGGTGTTCCCGCGGATCTGGCACGTCTGCCATAAGAACGGCTACATCACGGCGGGAGATTTCGTGCGCGGCCGTTACGGCAATCGCTGGCTGGCGCTCGCGATATCCATCACCGGCATCGTCGCGACCATGCCCTACATCGCCCTCCAGCTCGTCGGCATCCAGGTCGTGGTCGGCGCGCTCGGCATCTCGGGCACCGGCATCGTCGCCGATCTGCCGCTGATCATCGCCTTCTTGATCCTGGCCGCCTTCACCTATTCGAGCGGCCTGCGCGCGCCGGCCTCGATCGCCATCGTCAAGGACATCCTGATCTACGTCACGGCGTTCGCCGCCGTGATCGTGATCCCGATCGAGCTCGGCGGCTTCGGCAAGATCTTCGCGGCGGTGCCGCCGCCGAAGCTCCTGCTGGCGGTGCCAGGCGCCAACACCACCGGCTCCTACGGCGTCTATGCGACACTGGCGCTCGGCTCGGCATTCGCGCTGTTCCTCTATCCGCATTCCCTGACCGGCATTCTGAGCGCGAGCAGCGGGCACGCCATCCGGCGCAATGCCGCGATGTTGCCGGGCTACTCGTTCATGCTCGGCCTGCTCGCCCTGGTCGGCTTCTTCGCGATCGCGGCGGGCGTCGCCAACCTTCCCGAATACGCGCCCGGCTTCAAGCAGTTCGGCAACAATTTCGCGGTGCCGGCGCTCTTCCTGCACAGCTTTCCGGCCTGGTTCGTCGGCATCGCCTTCGCCGCGATCGGGATCGGCGCCCTGGTGCCGGCGGCGATCATGTCGATTGCCGCGGCAAACCTCTATACGCGCAACATCCACCGCGAATTCATCAATCGGAATCCGACCGACAAGCAGGAAGCCCAGATGGCGAAGTGGGTTTCGCTGGTCGTCAAGGTCGGCGCGCTCGTCTTCATCCTCTTCCTGCCGACTCAATACGCGATTCAGCTCCAGCTGCTGGGCGGCATCTGGATCATCCAGACCCTACCCGCGGTGATGATCGGCGCGTTTACTCGGTGGTTCAACGATTGGGCGCTGCTGCTCGGCTGGGCGGTGGGGACGGTCGCGGGCACCTCGATGGCGGTCGCCGCGAACCTCACGCCGACTTATGCGCTCGTGCTCGGCGGCTACACGTTCCCCGGCTACACCGCCTTCTATACGGTGATCCTCAACCTGGTCGTGGCGATCGTGCTGACGCCGTTGTTCAACGCGATGAATGCGCGCCGGGTACCGATCGACGAGACCGTCGCGGCCGATTATCACGCCTGAGCGCTGCAGGAAGTCGGATCAGCGCTGCCTTGTGTGAGCCGGAACGGGCGTCGGATCGAGCTCGGCGGCGAGCTCGCCCGGCAGCACGCCGCCGCCGCGCTTCTCGAGTTCCTGGTTGTAGCGCCGCAGCAGATAGCCCTCGGTGACGAAGCCGATCACGCGGCGGTCGTCCTCGTTGTCGAGCACCGCGAGTGATTCGGTCTCGGCCGCCATGAAGCGGGCGAGCGCCAGCTTGATGTTGTCCTGCGGCAGCATGTAATCGCTCTGGTGGCGCGCCAAATCGACGGCGGTCAGCTGCTCGAGCTTCGCGTCGAGATCGGGCGCGTGCGCCTCGACCATCTCGATCATGCCGAGATATTCGCCGTTCGCGCCGACCACGAACACGCGCTTGGTGGCGCCGAGCGGAAAGCGCTCGCGCAGCGTGCTCAGCGGCAGTTCGCGCGTCACCGTGTGCGGATCGCGCCGCATCGCGCGCGACACCGTCAGGTCGTGGATCCAGCCGACGTCCTGCGGGCTACGGATGCGCAGGCCGCGGACATGGAAGCGCCAGGTCGCGAAGCTGTAGCCGAAGCCGGCGCGCACCGTGATCGAAGCGGCGACCACACCGACCGTCACGGCGACCGTCACGGGAAAGTTTCCGGTGCCCTCGAGCACCAGCAGGATCATGGTGACCGGCGCGCCGACGATCGCCGCGCCGACCGCGCCCATGCCGACCAGCGCGAAGCCGAGCTGGTCGGCGGCGAGATCCGGCGCGACATGCGCGCCCGCCATCGCGAAGGCGCTGCCGAACAGGGTACCGAGGAACAGCGCGGAGCTGAACAGGCCGCCGCGGAAGCCCGCCCCGATCGAGATCGCGGAGGCGACGATCTTGGCGATCACCAACCCGATCACCACAGGCAGTGTGAAGCCGGCGGCGAGATTGTACTCGATGGCGCCGTGGCCGCTGCCCAGCACCTGCGGATAGACGAAGGCGACCAGCCCGACCGCGAGCCCGCCGACCGCCGGGCGCAGCCAGGCCGGCATGCGCGTCGCGCGCAGCAATGATTCGACTCGAGTGACGAGTTTCATGGTCACGATGCCGAGCCCGCCGGCGGTGATGCCGAGCAGCGCGAACAGCAGATAGTCGCGGCTGTGGAAGACGATCGACTGCTCGGCCACGAACACGGGATCGGCGCCGAAGGTCACGCGCGCCGCGATCGTGCCGGCGAGCGCCGCCAGGGTGATCGGCGCGAGCAGATCGAGCGTGTAGCTGCCGACGATCAGCTCGAAGGCATAGAACGCGCCGGTCAGCGGCGCGTTGAAGGCGGCGGCGATCGCCGCGGCGGCGCCGCAGCCGACCAGCATGCGGAGATCGGCGCGCCGTAGCTTGAGCAGCCGGCCCGCCTTCGAGGCGAAGCCGGCGCCGACCTGGGTATAGGCCGCCTCGAGCCCGACCGACGCGCCGAAGCCGCCCGACAGCAGGCTGAGCCCGGCCAGGTTGAGGCTGTCGATCAGCGACATGCGCCCGCCATACAGCGCGTTGGCCTCGATCGCGTCGACGGTGTCGCGCGGCCGCACGGCGCGGATCGCGACCGTCATGACACCGACCACCAGACCGCCCAGCACGGGCACCAGCATGATGCGCCATGGGTCGAGCCCGACCCCTTCGCTGAGATGGCGCTCGATCGGAATCCCGAAGGTCCAGTGATGGATGACGTCGAGCAGCTCGCGCAGCGCCACCACGCCGACCCCGACGATCAGCCCGACCACCCCCGCCAGCCCGATCAGCGCCAGCTCGTTGTTGCGCAGCGCGCTGCGCGACAGCGCGCGCAGTGCCAACCGCAAGCGAAAATCGAGCCAGCGGAGCAGGGTCGGTTTGCGGTGGATGGTGGTCGCCAAGGGGAATTCGCCGATTTGATGCCGCCGGCAGTCTAGGCGAACCGGCAGGCCATTCGTAGCCCGTGCGCCGCCGCCCTGCCATGCGGCATGCTCGCCCCGGCAGCCCGGGTTTGCTAGCCTCGGGCAAGCTTCGGCGAAGCATGAGGGAGGATCACATGGCGCGCAGACCATCGGGGGGCGGAACCCGGGGCGCGGTCGGACGACGCGGCTTCCTGGCCGGCGTGGCGGCTGCCGGCGCGGCGACCAGCCTCCCGGCATCCGGCGAGGCCGCGCCCGCCGCGGGCGCGCCGCCGGGTATCCGGCTGCCGACCAGCCGGCTGGCGGCCGCCGAGACCGCGGCGCCGGCACCGGCCGATCATGCCGAGGCTTTGCATATCGGGCGCAGCGGCTCGGATCACATGGTCGACGCCATCAAGGCGCTCGGCATCGAGTATGTCGCCAGCATGCCGGGCTCGAGCTTCCGCGGCCTCCACGAGTCGCTGATCAACTATGGCGGCAACCAGAAGCCCGAGTTCCTGACTTGCCTGCACGAGGAATCCTCGATCGGCATGGCGCATGGCTATGCCAAGGCGACCGGCAAGCCGATGCTGGTGCTGGTCCATGGCACGGTCGGGCTGCAGCACGCCTCGATGGCGATCTACAATGCCTGGTGCGACCGCGTGCCCCTCATGGTGATCGGCGGCAACACGCTCGATGCGGCGATGCGGCGCCCCGGCGTCGAGTGGATCCACACGGTCCAGGACGCCGCGATCATGGTGCGCGACTTCACCAAATGGGACGACCAGCCCGGCTCGCTCGCCCATTTCGACGAGTCGCTTATGCGCGCCTATCGCATCGCGCTGACGCCGCCGATGGGACCGGTGCTCCTGATGGCCGATTCCGAGCTCCAGGAGCGGCCGATCGAGGGCGTCGAGCCAAGCTTGCCGCGCCTGTCGCCGATCGGGCTGCCGCAGGGCGACACGGGCGCCGTCCAGGAGGCCGCCGCGCTGCTCGCCAGGGCCGACAATCCCGTCATCCTGGCCGACCGGCTGGCGCGCACGCCGCGCGGCATGGCGCTCCTGATCGAGCTCGCCGAAACCTTGAGCGCGCCGGTGGTCGACAAGCAGGGGCGGATGAATTTCCCGACCGACCATTGGCTCAACCACAGCGATCGCGCATCCAGCCTGGTGCGCGCGGCCGACGTCGTGATCGGCTTCGAGATGACCGATTTCTGGGGCGCGGTGAACCAGTATCGCGACGTCGTGCATCGCAACTCCAAGCCGGCGACCAAGCCGGACGCCAAGCTGATCTCGGTCGGCGTCGGCGACCTGTTCGCGAAATCCAACTTCCAGGATTTCGAGCGCTATGCCGGGGTCGACGTGGCGATCGCGGGCGACGGCGAGGCAACCTTGCCGGCCCTGATCGAGGCGGTGAAGCGGGCGCTGCCGGCCGCGCGCAAGGCGGCGCTCGAGGCGCGCGCCGCCGCGCTGCAGGCGAGCTTCAAGATCATGGTCGAGAAGAATCGCCAGGAGGCGAGCTACGGCTGGGACATCAGCCCGATCTCGACCGCGCGACTGTGCGCCGAGCTGTGGGCGCAGATCAAGACCCACGACTGGGCGCTGGTGTCGGAGACCGCGTTCCAGAGCTCGTGGCCGCAACGCCTGTGGGCGATCAACAAACATCATCAGTTCAACGGCGGCTCGGGTGGCTACGGCGTCGGCTACACGGCGCCGGCCGCGGTCGGCGGCGCGCTGGCGCATCGCGCGCACGGCAGGCTGGTGGTCAGCCTGCAGGGCGACGGCGATCTTATGTGCGCGCCCGGCGTGCTGTGGACCGCGGCCCATCACAAGATCCCGCTGATCTCGGTGGTCCACAACAATCGCTGCTACCACCAGGAGATCATGCACGTGCAGCGCATGGCGAACCGGCGGGAACGCGGCGTCGATCGCGCCCATATCGGCACCGCGATCGATGCGCCCGACATCGACTACGCCAAGCTGGCGCAGAGCTTGGGCGTGTGGGGCTCCGGCCCGATCACCGAGCCGGGCGACCTCGCGCCGGCGATCGCCAAGGCGATCCAGGTCGCGCAGGCCGGCGAGCCGGCGGTGCTCGACGTCGTCTCGCAGCCGCGCTGACGGGGCGGCGATGCGCTCGACCATTCTGCTCGCCGTCGGTGCGCTGCTCGCGTGGGGCGCCGGCGCGGCCGCCCAAAGCGATGCCGGCGATGCCGCGCACGGCCGCACGGTCTTCATGGCGGTCGGCTGCTACGAATGCCACGGCATGGTCGGCCAGGGCTCGGTCCAGAGCGGGCCGCGGCTGGCACCCGAGCCGATGCCGCTGGCCTCGCTGACCCAGCTGCTGCGCCAGCCCCTCAACGTCATGCCGGCCTATTCCGACAAGGCGCTGAGCGACCGCGACATCGCCGACATCCAAGCCTATTTGGCCTCGATCCCCAAGCCGAAATCCGTCAAGGACATTCCGCTGCTGAATTATTAGGGCGCGATCAGGTCGACCAGGATCAAATCCGCCGTCATTGCGAGCGCAGCGAAGCAATCCAGAGCAGCGTGACGGCCCTCTGGATTGCTTCATCGCTGCACTCCTCGCAATGACGCAGGGTGGGCCACTTGAAGTGATGCTGCAGGGTGGCGTTTTGTCACGCCGCGGCGGCCTCCTCGAACAGGAATTGCGCGGCGACGTTGCCATGGTAGTCCTGCACGCGCACCAGACAGGGCGAGCGCAGCCGCGCGACGCGGCACGCCCAGTCGATCGCCGGCTCGCGCGCGTCGAAAATCGCCTCGGCGCCGGTCATGCCGGCTTGCGTCACCCACCATTCGTCACGATGCGGTCCGACCCACAGGATCTTCGCCACGTGCCGCCTCCATTGCCTGGTCTCGCGCGGGAACGGCGCCACGGCGGCGCAGTTCCAATCGGCCGGAACGCTAGCAGGGCTGTGTGACGGTTCGTGACTCGGTCACGCCTCGCTTGTATGACGGTCACGGCTGGCGACGCGGCGGTGCAGCACCGCGCCGGCGTCGTCATGCGGCCGGCTCCACGGTGCCTCGTCGAGCACCGTGTGCATGTCCCGATGGCCCTGCTCAATGCGCGCCTCGATCGAGCGCAGCGAGAAATCGTGTTCCTTGGTCGAGGCCTCGTAGGGCGGCCCGCCATAGCACAGCTGGACCAGCTGCAGAGTGCGCGCGGATTGCGGCACCAGCAGCCCGCGCTCGGCCGCCGACAGGTCCGGCAGATGCCGGCGCAGCGCACGCTGCAGATTGAGGTTCGCGGTCAGCCATTCGACCTGGGCGGCCGAGCGGCTGGCGCCGTCGATGTCCTGCTTGCGGTTGCGCACCCCATCGAAGCTGACGGGCTCCAGCCCGGTCGGCTCGAACAGGTCGATCATGAACACGAGGTCGGCGCCGCCGCCGGTGTCGCGATAGATCGCCTCGAGCGGCGAGGCGCTGACGCAGCCGCCGTCCCAGAACAGCTCGCCGTCGACCCGAACGCCGGGAAAATTCGGCGGCATCGCGCCGCTCGCCATGACGTGCTCGCTGGCCAGCGGCTGGCGCGCGTTGTCGAAGAACACGAGCTCGCCGGTGGTGACCCGCACCGCGCCGAGCGTCAGGCGCTGGCGACGCGCATTGATGCAGTCGAAATCAACCAGGGATTCGAGCGCGCCGCGCAGCGGCGACGGATCGTACAGGCTGATCTTGTCGGCCGGCGCGTCGAGCGCGAAGAACGGCATCGCGAGCCGCGGCCAGAAGAAGTTCGGCTGGCCGAACAGGAAGGCGCGCAGCGCATCCATCATGCCGAGCTGGCGCCGCATGCTGGTCGGCAGCGGCAGATCGAAGCCCGATGCCGGCCACGCCAGCCCGTGCCAGAACTCGATCAGCCGCGCCAGGCGATTGGCGGGCTGATTGCCGACGATCAGCGCCGCGTTGATCGCGCCGATCGAGGTGCCGCACACCCAGTCGGGCTCGATACCGCGCTCGACCAGCGCCATATAGGCCCCGACCTGATAGGCGCCGAGCGCGCCGCCTCCCTGCAGGACCAGCGCGGTTACCCGCGGTTCTTGTTCGGCCATCGCGGCCCAGCCTAGTTCAACTGGCCGAGCTCGACCAGCCGGCGCATGTCGGCGCTGCGCGCGACCAGCTCCTGGAACGGGCCGGAATCCTCGACCCTTCCGTCCTTCATCAGGATCACGCGGTCGCATTGGCGCGCGGTCGACAGGCGATGCGCGATGACGATCATGGTGATCTGGCCGCCCAGCGTCGCGATCGCCCGGCCGACCTCGCGCTCGAGCACATTGTCGAGCGCCGAGGTCGCCTCGTCGAGCACCAGCACCTCCGGGCGATGATAGAGCGCGCGCGCGATGCCGACACGCTGGCGCTGGCCGCCCGAGAGGCGCACGCCATGCTCGCCCACCATACTGTCGAGCCCGTCGGGCAGCTGCGCGATCACGCCGTCGAGATGGGCGAGCCGGACCGCATCGGCGAGCTCGGCCTCGCCGATCAGCGCATCCGGCAGGCCGAGCGCGATGTTGCGGCGCAGCGTGTCGTCGGTCAGATAGATCGATTGCGGCACATAGCCGATCTTGGCCTGCCAGCCGCGCCGGTCGGGCAGCACGTCGCGCCCGTCGACCAGGATGCGGCCGGATGTCGGCTCGAGCACGCCCAGGATGACGTCGGCGAGCGTCGTCTTGCCGGCGCCCGACGGCCCGACCAGCGCCACCGATTCGCCGCGCCGGATGGTGAGCTCGACGCCGCTCAGCGCCGCCAGTCTGCCGCCCGGATAGTGGTAGCCAAGCTGCTCGATCGCCAGCCGGTCGCGGAACTCGAATTCTGCCGGCGCCGGCGCCGCCGCCGTGCTGACCGCAGCGCGGCCGAGCTCGCCGGCGACGTCGTCGACGGCGGCGGCCGCCGCCTTGATCTGGGCCGCACAGCCGACGATCTTGTTGATCGATGGGATCAGGCGGAACGCCGCCAGCGCGAACACGCTGAGCACCGGTGCGAGCTGGTCGAGCGACGCCGAGCGCTGCAGCAGCACGACCACCACCAGCACCAGCCCGGCGACCACGACCGCCTCGAGAAACAGCTGCGGCACCTGCGACAGGGTGCCTTCGCGGACTCGATAGACTGCCGTCTCGAGGCTGGCGCGCCGGAAGCGCTCGACGAAATAGCCTTCGCGGCCCAGCACCTTGATCTCCTTGACCGCGCCGAGCGCCTGATTGACCGCCTGATAGCAGCGCCCGAAGCCCGCCGTCATCGCCGCGCCCCAGGCGACCAGGCGGCTCTGGATGGTGCCGAAGAACGCGACGGCGAGTCCGCCGAGCAGCAGCGCGGTGCCGAGCGTGGCCCAGAAATCGGTCGCGAACAGCACGACCAGGGTGCCGGCGCTGCGCAGCAGCTCGAGCGACATCTCGAGGAACGGCAGCAGCGCGCCGAGGAACAGGAGCGGTGTCGCGGTCACGATCTTGTTGAGCAGGAACGCGCTGTTGTGGTTGAGGTGGAAGCTGTAGGGGCGATCGAGATAGGCGGCGAGCAGCGCCGCCGAGAACTCCGACTGCTCGATTTGGGCGAAGCGGTTCTGGCGGTGGATCACCGCGGCGATCAGGATGTTCTTGCCGATGAACAAAGCGGCGATCAGCGTGCCGAACAGCAGGATGAAGTGCGCCGGATCGCCGGGTGCGAGCGCCGCATAGAGCGTGCCCAGGCGCCGCGGAATCGCCGCCGGGCTCGCCACCAGATCGAGGAACAGCAGCAGCAGCGCGGTGCCGGCCATCTCGAGCACGGCGCCGAGCAGCACCCAGCCGAACAGCCCGAGCACCGCGCGCCGCCGCGCGTGGTCGAACAGCGCGAACACCTTGCCGATGGTGCCGCGGATCGAATGATCGGTCATGCCGGCAGATCAGGTGGAATTATGCCCGCGAATGCGAGCATCCGGGGACTAGCGCATGTTCCGATCAAGTTGATCCGTTCCCGTCGTCATTGCGAGGAGCGCAGCGACGAAGCAATTCAGAGCCGCGTGACGGCCCACTGGATTGCTTCGTCGCTGCGCTCTTCGCGATGACGGGCAGGCGTGGCGAAACATGATCGGAAAATGCTCTAGGAATGCTGCCATCGCGTCTGTCACAGCTGGAGGCTCGCTTGCGCGCGCGCCGGCAGGGAAATTTCCGGGTTCCATCTGAACCGGCGCCGCTCTACGCGCCGGTCGCCACGGTGCCGGTTTCGGGCAGCGAGCCCTGGAGATAGGCGACCAGCCCGGGCTTGGCATGCGCCGGCACCACGATGATGACGTCGCGGTAGACCGTGATGTAGGGCTCGTGGCGGCTGCGCAGCACGTCGAAGATTGCGGCCAGGTCGGGCCAGGCGGCAGCGCTGTGGGGCAGCGGCGGCGGCATCGCGAACAGCCGCGCGTCGTCGATCAGCACGAAGTGCCGGTCGAGCTCGGGCGCGAGCAGCTCGAGTTCCTCGAGCAGCGGGCATTCGGCGTCGAGCTCGCCGGCGGTGTGGCCGCCGCACCAATGCGCATCGAGCCAAAACAGCGTCGGCGGTAGGCCGGGCAGCGCCTGCGCGAGCAGGGTACGCGAATCGCCGAGCGCCAGCACGACATTGGCGAAGGGCGCGAGATTGACCCGCGCCATCGCATGCTGGATCGGCGAGCGCTCTATCGTCTTGACGGCAGCGAAGCGCTGCGCCGCCCAGGCGCTCGACTCGCCGTAATAGGTGCCGGTCTCGAAGAAACTGGCGAGCTTGTGCTCGGTGGCGAGATATTCGACCAGCGCGCGCGGCAGCCCGAAATCTGCGATTCCCATCTCGGGCGCGCCTTCTAGACGCGCACCGGGCCGGTGCCCGTCTTGGTCAGCCAGATATGGAGCGGCTGGCCGCCGACCTCCGACTGGTCGGCCCCGTCGGCGATTGCCGACTGACCAACCCCGTCGGCGATTGCCGACCGACCAACGCCGTCGGGCGCCGGCGGCGGCTCGACCAGCTCGAACGCGGTCGCCAGGGTCTCGTCGCAGATATAGGTCTTGAAGCGCTCGGCGGCCTGGCGCAGCTGGGCGCCGGCGCCGATCTTGAGCGCGATGCGGTCGCTGTAGCCGAGGTTGCGATCCTTGCGCAGGCCCTGGATGCGGCTGACGATGTCGCGCACCAATCCCTCTTGCTTCAAATCGTCGTCGATCTCGCTCGATAAGGCGACGACAGCGGCGGCGGAGCCCGCCGCCCCAAACGTATCGCGCGCCTTGACCTCGATCATGACGTCCTCGGCCCCCAATGTCACGGGGCCGGAGGGCAGATGCACGGTGAGCGCACCCGACAGCGCCTGCTGGCGCGCCTCGGATGCCGGCAGCCTGGCGACCGCCTCGGCGCACGCCTTCATCTCCTTGCCGAGCCGCGGCCCGAGCGTGCGGAAATTCGGCTTGACGCGGAACTCGACGAAGCGGTCCGCGTCGGCGGCGAAATGCACCTCGCGGACGTTGACCTCTTCGGCGAGCAGCGGCAGCAGGCGCTCGAGCCGGCTGGCCAGCGCCGGCTTGGCGAGCACGATCTCGAGCCGGCGCAGCGGCTGGCGGATCTTGACGCCGATCATGTTGCGCGCCTGCAGGCCCAGGCTGGCCAGCTCGCGGACCAGCGCCATGTCGGCGGCCAGCTCGGGGGCCCACGCGGTCGCGTCGGCCTCGGGGAAAGCGGTGAGGTGCACCGAGCGCGCCGCCGGCCGGCCGGCGCCCAGCCGCTGATACATGATCTCGGCCTGGAATGGCACGAACGGCGCGATCAGCCGGCTGACCGTGCTCAGCACCTCGTAGAGCGTCCACAGCGCGTTCTCGGTCGCCGGGCCTTCCTCCCAGAAGCGCCGGCGCGAGCGTCGCACGTACCAGTTGGCCAGGCTCTCTACGAAGTCCTGCACGTCGCGCGCGGCATCGTGCATCACATAGGCGTCCATCGACGCGGTCATGCGGCCGGTCAGCACGCTGAGCTCGTGCAGGATCCAACGGTCGAGCAGGTCGCGCTCGGCGACCGGCGGCGGCTCGCGCGTCGTCGGATCGAAGCCGAGCAGATTGGCGTAGATCTGGAAATAGCCATAGACGTTGCGCAGCCGCATCAGGAATTCGCGCTGGCCCTCGCGCAGCGCGGCCAGCGACAGGCGCGTGTTGGTCCACGGACTGGTGCTGCTGAACAGCCAGCGGAAGCTGTCGGCGCCGAGCGGTTCGAACGGCGCGCGCAGCTCGACCGTGCCGGACAGCCCGAGCGCCGCAATGTCGTCGGGATGCATATGCACGGTCTCGCGCACCTTGATGTCGGCTTCGACGACCTTGAGGGGCAGGGCCCGGCCGCCGGCGCCGACCGCGGTCATGCGCTCGTCTTGCGTCAGATTCAGGTTCTTGACCTGCGCCTGCTTCATGCCGAGCGCGCCGCGCGCCAGGCTCGTGTCCGGCGCCACCGACAGGGTCATCTCGCCGCGCAGCACCAGGTCGGGCGGCGTGTAGTTGCCCTTCGACTTGGATTCCTTCTGGCCGCTGGCGTCGCCGACATGGCCGAGCACGATGCAGGTGCGGAACGGCCGCGGCAGGCCGGGCGGCGCCATGCCGAGCCGCGCGCAGGTCTCGTCGTCGAACAGCAGCGTGCCGACCATCAGGAGCGAGTAGAACCAGCCGCGCGTCTGGTCGACCGCCTCGGTGATGAAGTCGGCCGGGTATTCGCCGAAGAAGCCGTCGCGGTTCTTGTGCGGGAAGCCCCATTGCGCGAACGGCATGCAGCCCGAGTCGAACCACACGTCGATCACCTCGGGCACCCGCCGCATGGTGCCGGCGCACTGCGTGCACGGGAAGCTGACATGGTCGATCCACGGCCGGTGGACCTGCAGCTCCTCATCGACGCTCTTGTCGAAGGCGTCCGGATTGCGCGCCAGGATCTCGGCGGTCGAGGACGGCGCCTCCATCGCCTCGCAGGCGTCGCATTTCCAGATGTTGAGCGGCGTGCCCCAATAGCGCTCGCGCGACAGCGCCCAGTCGATGTTGTTGCGCAGGAAGTCGCCGAAGCGGCCTTCCTTGATGTGCTCGGGCAGCCAATGGACCAGCGCGTTGTTGGCCAGCGCGTCCTGGATGCGCGCGGTGGTGCGGATGAACCAGGCCGGGCGGGCGTACTGGATCAGCGGATCGCTGTCGGCGCGCCAGCAGAACGGGTATTCGTGGCGATAGGTCGCCTTGGCGAACAGCAGGCCGCGCTGCTCGAGATCGCGGATGATCTCGCGGTCGGCGTCCTTGCAGAATTTGCCATCGAGATAGCCGGTGCCGGCAACGAAGCAGCCGTCGGGCGCGATCAGCTGCAGCATGCCGATGCCGTTCTCGCGCGCGATCTGGAAGTCCTCCTCGCCGAACGCCGGCGCCTCGTGCGCGATGCCGGTTCCGGCATCGGTGGTCACAAAGGGCGCATGGATCACGCGCCAGGCATCGCCGGTCTCCGGCTTGGCGAAGTCGAACGGCGGGGTGTAGCGCCTCCCGACCAGCTCGGCGCCTTTGACGGTGCGCTCGATCGTGCCGCCCTCGATCTGGCCCGCCAGCGCCTCGGCAATGATGAAGCGCTCGTCGCCGCGCGCGACGATCGCGTAGGCGATCTCGGCGTTGACCGCGATCGCGGTGTTGGACGGCAGGGTCCAGGGCGTGGTCGTCCAGGCAAGCAGGGAGGTCTTGGGGTCGTCGGCGAGCGGGAAGCGCACCGTGACCGCCGGATCGTCGACCGTCTTGTAGCCGAGCCCGACCTCGGCCGCCGACAAAGCAGTGCCGCCTTGCGGCCACCACCACACGACCTTGTGGCCGCGATAGAGCAGGCCCTTGCGGAACAGCTCCGACAGCGCCCACCACACCGACTCGATATAGGGCCGGTGAAAGGTCACGTAGGCCTGTTCGAGATCGACCCAGAAGCCGATCCGCTTGGTCAGATCCTCCCACTCTCGGGTGTAGCGGAACACCGAGTCACGGCATTGGCGGGCGAACTTGTCGATGCCGTAGGCCTCGATCGCCGCCTTGCCGTGGATGCCGAGCGTCTTCTCGACCTCGACCTCGACCGGCAGGCCGTGGGTGTCCCAGCCGGCGCGGCGGGGCACCCGGTAGCCGCGCATCGAGCGATAGCGCAGCACCATGTCCTTGATCACGCGGGTCAGCACATGGCCGTTGTGGGGCGTGCCGTTGGCGGTCGGCGGGCCCTCGTAGAACACGAACGAGGGCCGCCCCTCGGCCTGCTTCAGCCCGAGCTCGTAGATGTGGTCGCGCTCCCACAGCGCCAGCGCCTCGGCTTCGAGCGCGAGGGTGGGCGGCAGGTCGCCGAAGCGGGGCTGATCGGTCATGGCGATGA
>Ga0302324_100017695_pt1 | contig 14104 bp, 12 predicted proteins | sample Palsa_T0_1_FD_201949 | JGI IMG/M metagenome (GOLD analysis project Ga0302324, IMG submission 201949) | Peat permafrost microbial communities from Stordalen Mire near Abisko, Sweden - Palsa_T0_1 | ecosystem: Environmental > Terrestrial > Soil > Palsa > Peat permafrost | place: Sweden: Abisko... | reverse complement strand
GCGCCGCGGAAAGATCTGGTCCTACACCGATGCCCGGTACCAACCGCCGCCGCCGTACGTGCCGGCAGATCCCTACGTGCCCTTCTGCCTGGCCGCCGTCGAGCTGGCCACCGAGAAGCTGGTGGTCATGGGGCAGGTGGTCGGTGGCGTGACGGTGGCGGACCTGGCGGTCGGCGACGAGGTCGAACTCGTCATTGAGACGCTGTACGCCGAGGACGACACCGAGTTCGTGGTGTGGAAATGGCGGCCGTTGGCTTTCACTGAGGAGGGCTGAGAGATGCCGGACGACAAGAGGATCGCCGTGTTGGGCGCCGGTATGCACCCCTGGGGCAAGTGGGGCCGGCCCTTTGTTGAGTACGGATTGGCCGCAGCCCGCGACGCCCTGGCTGACGCCGGTCTCAACTGGCGGGATATTCAATTCGTCTCGGGCGCCGACACCATCCGCAACGGGTACCCGGGATTCATTGCCGGGGCCACGTTCGCCCAGGCCCTCGGTTGGACCGGTGCTCGCGTTTCCAGCGTGTATGCCGCCTGCGCGTCGGGTGCGGCCGCCATCGGCAACGCGCGGGCCCAAATACTGGCCGGCCTCTGCGATGTGGCACTGGTGGTCGGAGCCGACACGACGCCGAAGGGGTTCTTCGCCCCGGTGGGCGGCGGCGATCGCAAGGATGACCCCGATTGGCTGCGCTTCCATCTGATGGGAGCGACCAACCCGACCTACTTCGCGCTGTACGCCCGACGTCGCATGGATCGTTTCGGCGCCACCGAAGAGGACTTCGCCAATGTGAAGGTGAAGAACGCGCGACACGGCTTGGCCAACCCCTACGCGCGCTACCGGGGCGAGGTGACCGTGGACGAGGTGCTGGCCTCACCGATGGTGGCCGACCCGTTGCGATTGCTGGAGATCTGTGCCACCTCGGACGGAGGGGCGGCGCTGGTTCTCACCAGCATGGAATTCGCCCGTCGTCATGGTGGTGGCGCCGAGCCGATGGTGACCATCAACGCAGTGTCCACCGTGACCCCGACGTTCCCCAACACGGTGATTGAGATGCCGAACTTCTCCACCGATTCGGCGGTGGCCTTCAGCGGGGACGGGGATGCCGGAGCGGGATTCCGGCCGTCCATCACCGGGGCGGCCTACGCCGAGGCGGGCATCGGGCCCGAAGATCTCGACCTGGCCGAGGTCTACGACCTCTCGGCTGCGCTGGAATTGGATTGGTACGAGGACATCGGATTGTGCGGTGAAGGAGAAGCCGAGAAACTTCTGCGCGACGGTGTGACGTCGCTTGGCGGGCGAGTCCCGGTCAACCCTTCGGGCGGACTTTCATGCTTCGGAGAAGCGATCCCGGCCCAGGCCATTGCCCAGGTGTGTGAGTGCGTATGGCAGCTGCGGGGCGCGGCCACTGGACATCAAGTGGAAGGGGCACGCGTGGCCGTCACGGCCAACCAGGGTCTCTTCGGACATGGCTCATCGGTCCTGCTGGCTCGGTAGGATAGACGGCAGCCTGAACCGTGCCTGAGGATTGAACACCCGGGTTCTGGGTAACGGTTGTGATGACACCCTTTTCGGTCCGGCTCTGTGTAGGTTGATGGAGGAGGGGACGTAGTCGGAGACACCCGGGCGTACCGAATGGGCGTGCCGCTGGCATTGAGCCTGCGAATGGAGGAAGCATGTTGGCAACAGACACGAGGGAGCTGCACCCGGACGTGGAGCCCCGACGAGGAACCGAGGATGCGATGTCGGGTGACAAGGACAGCGGGAGCGAGTCCGGAGCCGACGAGGTACTCAGCGCGTTGGACGAGTTGGAAGTGGTTCTGAAGGAGAATGCGGAACACGAGCGGGCGCTTCTCCAGCGCATCGCCTCGGTGCGCCTGGCCCGCCAGAGCGGGCAGGAGTGGAAATCCATTCTGGCTGACGAGAACGAGCCGGGCACCGTGCAGCTGGTAAGCACAATTCTGCGCCGCCAGTCCGAAGCCAGTGGCTACCTGCGCCGATCCCTGGTCGTGGCCCTGCGGGCCGAGGGCCAGAGCATCCCGAGCATCGCCCACCTCTTCGGAGTGACGCATCAGAGGGTCTCGAACCTGCTGCGCCGCGTGGCCCAAGGTGGGACAGCTACTTCGAAGTAACGAAGTTCAGGTCGTCGCTGACCAGCTGTCGAGCACCGCGGTGGCCTCGGTCACCAAGGCTTCGATGATGTCGGCCACGGACGGCCACCCGTCAATCAAACCCACCACCTGACCCGTCGGGAGCACGCCCACATCGGTTCGCCCCTCGACCAGCGCGGCCTTGGTCATGACGGGTGCGTTGGCTGCCATCACCACCTGGGGCCAGGTGAGTTCGTTGCCTTCCTTCATGGCCCGGCCTTCTTTGAGGAGGGCCAGAAGCGAGGTCCCGGACTCACGCCGGAACTGGTGGGCGCTGCGCAACGCCCGCGGCAGGGCACGCAACCAACTCTGTCCTTCAAGGTGCTCCACCAGCTCGGTGCGTACGACACGCTGGGGCGCCCCGTCGACTTTGGTGGTGACGACGGTCCCTGTGACCGGTGTGGCCACGTACTGCTCCTTGACGGCGTCGGGTACGCGGCTCTCGGCCGAGAGAAGGAATCGGGTACCCATGGCGATACCCGATGCGCCGTAGGCCAGCGCGGCCAACAGGCCCCGGCCACTGAAAAACCCACCCGCTCCGATGACCAGGACCCGATCACCCACCGCCTCGACCACCTGAGGCAGCAGCAGGGAGGTGGGGACCGTTCCGGTATGCCCGCCGCCCTCGCCACCCTGGGCGATCACGGCGTCGACCCCCCATTCGGCCACTTTCTCGGCATGGCGCCGGGCTCCCACCGTCGGCATAACGAATAACCCGGCCTCCTTGCAACGGGCCACCAACGCCGGGTTGGGTGCCTGGGCGAAGCTGGCCACGCGGGCGCCGGTCTCAATCATCATGTCGATGCGGTCACCCACGTCGGCGACATCGGTGCGCAGGTTCACGCCGAAGGGAGCGGTGGTGCGGGCCCGCACTTCAGCGATGGCCGCGGCCAGCTCAGTCATGTTCATGGTGGCCGAAGCCAGGATGCCCAGGCCCCCGGCGTTAGCGGTGGCGGCGACCAGCCGCGGCCCGGCCACCCAGCCCATGCCGGTCTGCACAATGGGATAGCGAATACCGACGCGGTCACAAAACGCCGTGTGCAGCGCGGGGTGGGGCACGCCCGTCAGCTCTTCACTTCCCGATCACGGAGCGAGCCCGGGTCGAGCACGGTGCGCAACAGCTCGAGCTCTTCGGGGGTGGGGAGCCGCGTCTCGGCGACGTCGTCGGGGATGGTGAGGGCGAAGCCGGTGGCGTTGACAATGTCGTCAACCGTGGTGCCCGGGTGGAACGAATGCAGGCGCATGGTGTGATCAGGGGTGGCAAAGTCGAACACCCCCAGGTTGGAGACCACGCGCCGGACGTCGTGGAAACGGGTGGCGCCGGCGCCGGCCGCGGCGGCCCGGGCGTAGCCAACCCCGCTCACGACATCGACGTGCTCCACAAACGTGCGCACCGTGTGGTCGGGCACCCAGTAGCTGGTCGGATGGTTGACCGAATTGCCCGGCGCACCGCGCACACCTACCAGCTGCACCTTGGGATGCGCGTGCGGACCGATGGCTGAGATGTTCTGGTTCCCGTCGCGGTCGATCTGGCTGGCCATCATCATGATGTGACGGCGACCCGACCACACCACGTCGAACACACTGCGATACGGCATGGCGGCTTCGCGCACGAGAGCGTCGGGCCGGGTGGTCAGCGGTGGCGCGCCGATCATGAGGGCTGCTTCTCCGTCGGTCAGCACCAGATCAGGGGCGAAGGTCACCTTGGCCAACCGCGCTCCGAGCGAAGGGATGTTCCCGAAGGGACTGGCCATGACCTCGCCGGCGTTCCGCCACGCGTCAGCGCAGGCAATGACACAGGACTCGGCCCGGCTGCACGGGGGCTCGGACGGGGCGCTCTGGTCGCTCACGGGGTGCGCCGTTCCGCCACGTGCGCCTGATACTCGTCTTCGGTGACGAAGAGGTACCGCTGCGCGAATGTCTCCCACTCGACGGGGTCACCGGCCGAGGCGGCGTACTCCTTCTGGAATGACTCGTCCCGGCCGTAATCGGGCGGGTTGGCGGTGAAGTGCGCCCCGCCGGGAGTCTCCGCCACGCCGTCGGTCATGAGACGGTGGATCACCACGGTGCTGATCGGTCCTTCGTCGGTCAACTTTCCGTTCTCCACGATGCGCTCGGTGGTGAGGAAGCGCCGATCGGCCGCCCCGAGGAACAGGGGGTCGAAGAAGGCATCGGGACTGAGTATCTGCCCGTTGCCGGCGGTGTCGGCCCGGTTGGTGTGGACGAGGGCAGCATCGAGATGCAGGGCCGGCATGGCAACCAGGTCAACGTCGGCATCGGCCGGGTCGGCGCAGTAGGGGCTGTCGGCACCGTAGGGGGAGCGGACGAGTCGCAGGTCGGGGTTGATGGTGAGGACATCGGAGCCCAGCCCGGCCCGGGTGGGGAGGAAGGGCACCCGCCAGGCGGCCGCTTGAAGGCCCTGGAAGAACATGCCCTCATCGACCTCCATCACCTCGACGTTGCCGTGCTGCCGGGCGGCGCGCCAGTGCGGGTCGAGTGCGATGGAGTCCAACGTGACGAAGCCGCACACCACCTTCGCGACCTTGCCGGTGGCGCAGAGCAGCCCGACGTCGGGACCGCCGTAGGCGACGATGGTCAGGTCGTGCAGATCCGAGCGGCACAGGGCGCGTATGAGGGCCATGGGCTTGCGCCGCGAGCCCCAACCACCAATGCCGATGGTCATGCCCGAACGGAGCTCGCCGACGATGTCGTCGACCGTGGTGGTCTTGTTCATTGAGAGGTGTCGGCGTCGCGCTTTTCCACGAAGGCGGCCCTCTGCTCATCGGCCACGCCGCGGACGTGGAGCTCGTAGGTGAATCCCTGCTCGAAGCGGTAGCTGCGTTTCACGTCAACCGGATCGATCCCGTTGAGGGACTCCTTGGCCCGACGGATGATGGTCGGACTTTTGGTGGCGATCTCCCGGGCCAGCTCCAGCGCCTTGTCGTGCAGTTCGTCCAGAGGTACGACCGCCGCCACCGAGCCGAAGGAGGCCAGTTCGGCGGCCGAGATGGGCTTGGCGGTGTAGACCATGGCGCGCATGGCGTGCTGCGGGACCAGGCGGGCCAGATGGGTCGCTGCGCCGAGGGCACCCCGGTCGACTTCGGGCAGGCCGAACGTGGCGTTGTCGGCGGCCACCACCATGTCGGCGTTGCCGACCAACCCGATACCTCCGCCCAGGCAGAATCCCTGCACGGCGGCGATCACCGGGACCTCGCAGTCGTAGACGGCGGCGAAGGCGGCGGCACAGCCCCGGTTGGCGCCGACCAGGGCCTCGTCACCCTTGGCGTTGATCTCCTTGATGTCCACTCCGGCACAGAAGCCGCGCCCGGTGGCCCGCAGCACCACTACCCGATTCTGGGGGACGCGCCCGGCCGCGATGAGGGCATCGGCCAATTCGAACCAGCCGGCCACATCCAAGGCGTTCACCGGCGGATGGTCGATCACCACTTCGGCAATCCCGTCGTGCTCCTGAACCACATGTACGGGCATGGTGCGCCGGCATCTCCTCTGCAAAACGGTACTGACGCCGCGTCAGAAACCTCAGGAAACCTAGGCCAGCCCGCGGCGCCGGGCCAACACCGGAGCCGTATGGGTGCGGACCCGTGTCATAGGGTGGGCCACCGTGGCGCAGCCGACCTTCGATTTCAACGGTCAGGTGGTGGTCGTGACCGGTGGGTCACGCGGCGTGGGGGCCGGCATTGTGGCCGCCTTCGTCGCCGCCGGGGCCCGGGTCCTCACCTGTGGTCGCCATCACGCCGAGGTCGACGGGGCCGACTTCGTCATCGCCGACGTGCGCCAGCCCGAGGAGGCCACGCTCGTTATCGACACGGCGGCGGAACGCTTCGGACGCCTCGATGTCCTGGTGAACAACGCCGGCGGGTCTCCGCACGTCATGGCGGAGGCCGCTTCCCCTCGCTTCATTGAGGCGATCGTGGCGTTGAACCTGCTCGCTCCCTTCTATTGCGCACAGGCGGCCCATGCCGTCATGGCAGGGCAGGAAGGCGGGGGAGCCATTGTGAATGTGGGGAGCATCTCGGGCATGCGTCCGTCGCCCGGTACCTCGGCCTACGGAGCAGCCAAGGCCGGTCTGATCAACCTCACCTCGACCCTGGCCGTCGAATGGGCGCCGGGCGTCCGGGTGAACTGTGTGAGCGCCGGGTTGTTGGTGACCGACGCCGGCGATGAGCACTACGGCGGGGCGGACGGATTGGCCCGGGTGGCGGCCACGGTGCCCGCTGGGCGCATGGGATCCCCGCACGACGTGGCGCAGGCCTGCCTCTTCCTGGCCAGTGCCCAGGCCGCCTTCGTGACCGGGGCCAACCTGGTGGTCCACGGTGGGGGCGAGTGGCCGGCCTTTTTGACCGCCTTGGAGGATCCCGCCCAGGCCTGAGGCCCAGGCACCCGTCGGGCCCGGCCGGGCTGGTGGCCGCCAGCTGCTAAACACAACCTCCGTGCAATTGGCCGTCCCCACCGAAACCCGCCCCGGCGAGCGGCGTGTCGCCCTTGTCCCCGACGTGGTCAAGAAGCTGGTCGCCGCCGGATGGCAGATCGCGGTGCAGTCCGGTGCCGGCGTGGCGGCGGCGTTCTCCGACCAGGCCTATGAGGCGGCGGGGGCCACCATCGCCCCCGATGCGGCGGCTGTCCACGCGGGAGCCGGTCTGATCGTCCGGGTCAATGCCCCCAGTGCCGCCGATGTGGCACTGGTCCCGCAAGGCGCGGTGGTGCTCAGCTTCTTCGGCGCCAAGCAGTCGGAGGAAGCCCTGCGGGCCCTGGCGGGCAAAGGCGCCACCGTGTTCAGCTTCGATCTGCTGCCCCGCATCAGCCGGGCCCAGGGAATGGACGCCCTCAGCTCCCAGGCCACCGTTTCGGGGTACCGGGCCGGGTTGACCGCGGCCGAGACGCTGACCAAGTTCTTCCCCATGTTCATGACGGCCGCCGGGACCGTGCCGCCGGCCAAGGTGTTGGTCATGGGTGTCGGGGTGGCCGGGCTCCAGGCCATCGCCACCGCCCGGCGCCTCGGTGCCGTGGTCAAGGCCTACGACGTGCGGGCGGCGGCCAAGGAGGAGGCGGAGAGCCTGGGGGCCACCTTCCTCGACCTCGGCGTCTCGGCTGAAGGCACCGGGGGCTATGCCCGTGAGCTTTCCGAAGAGGAGTTGCAGCGGCAGCGGACCGCCCTGGCCGCCGAGGTCGGTGCATCGGACGTGATCATCACCACGGCCGCCGTGCCCGGACGCACCGCACCCGTCCTGTTGACGGCGTCGATGGTCGAGGGGATGTCCGAGGGGGCCGTCGTCGTCGACATGGCGGCCGACTCGGGCGGCAACTGCGAACTCACCCAGGCCGGTGAAGTGGTGGAGCATCAGGGCGTGCACATCGTGGGGATGGCCAACCCGCCTTCGGGCATGCCGACTCACGCCAGCTTCCTCTTCGCCCGCAATGTGGCCAACGTGCTCGGACTGATGGGCCCTGAGGGCACCCTGGCACCCGACTGGGCCGATGAGATTGTGACCGGCATGTGCGTGCTGCGCGACGGCAAGGCCATCTCGGTGGTGGCGGTCGAGCTGCTCGGGAGCGCCGGAAAGGAAGGCGCATGATCACTCTTTTGCATCACGCTGTGCAGGCCAAGCCGCCCGGGACCGGCATTGTGGAGTACCTGACCGTGTTCGTCCTGGCGGCCTTCGTCGGCATTGAGGTCGTCTCGAAGGTCCCCAGCATCCTGCACACGCCCCTCATGTCGGGCTCCAACGCCATTCACGGCATTGTGCTGGTGGGCGCTCTGGCCATTATGGGAGAGGCCCACGGCACGGCGCAGCTGGTCCTCGGCTTCCTGGCTGTCTTTTTGGCCACCCTCAATGTGGTGGGCGGGTTTGTGGTCACCGACCGCATGCTTGAAATGTTCAAAGGCAAGCCCAACGAGCGCACCCGGGCGCCCAAAGGGGCTGACTCGGGACCGAGCGACCCGGCGTGATCACCATGCCGGCCGTCTCCCTGCCGCTGTCGACCGTACGGGACCTGGTGTACCTGGTCGCCATCGCCGGATTCATCCTCGCCCTCAAGGGTCTGGGTTCACCGAAGTTCGCCCGCCAGGGGAATCAACTGGGAGCGGCGGCGGCCGTGCTGGCCATTGCCATGACCTTCACCCTGCCCGAGTTGCGGCACTCGGGGAAGAACCTCATCCTCGCCCTCATTGCCATGGTGCTCGGCGCGGCCATCGCCGTGCCGGTGGCCCGCCGGGTGAAGATGACGGCGATGCCACAGTTGGTGGCCATCTTCAACGGTGTCGGTGGGGGCGCGGCGGCTCTGATCTCGGTCATTGAGCTGTTGCACCTGCACTCACTCGGCCGCAAGCCGGCGGTCTACATCACGGCCGAGGTGTTGCTCGGCGTCCTGATCGGCTCGGTGTCCTTCTCGGGGAGCGCCATCGCGTTCATAAAGCTGCAGGAGCTCATTACCGGCCGGCCTATCACCTATCCGGGGCAGCAGGTCATGAACGCCATCGTCGGGGTGGCGATCGGGGTCCTGATCCTGGTGTCGCTGCTCACCGGCAACATCGCCTTCGTCTTCATTCTTCTGGCCCTGGCCCTGGTGCTGGGCGTGATCTTCGTCCTGCCGATCGGCGGCGCCGACGTGCCCGTGCTGATCTCGTTGCTCAACTCGTTCACCGGCCTGGCCGTGGCCGCCTCAGGCTTCGTGTTGGACAACAACCTGCTCATTGTGGCGGGCACCCTGGTGGGTGCGTCGGGCATCATTCTGACCCGCTTGATGAGCTCGGCCATGGGCCGCTCGTTACCCAATATCTTGTTCAGCGCCTTCGGTTCGGTGATCACGGCCACCGGTGGCGAGGAGGGTGACGCGTCGCGTCCGGTGCGCACCGGCACGGCGGAGGACGTCGGGGTGCTGCTGGCCTATGCCCGCAAGGTGGTGATCATCCCGGGGTACGGCCTGGCGGTGGCCCAGGCCCAGCACACCGCCCGCGAGCTGGCCGACGCCCTCATGGCCAGAGGCGTCGAGGTGTTCTATGCCATCCACCCGGTGGCTGGACGCATGCCGGGACACATGAACGTGCTGCTGGCCGAAGCCAACGTGCCCTACGACGAGCTCAAGGAGATGGACGAGGCCAACCCCGAGATGTCCACCGCCGATGTGGCGCTGGTGGTCGGGGCCAACGACACCGTGAACCCGGCGGCCAAGACCACCCCAGGCAGCCCGATCTACGGCATGCCCATCATCAACGCCGGTGAGGCCGAGAACATCATCTTCCTCAAGCGCTCCATGCGCCCGGGTTTCGCCGGTATCGACAACGAGTTGCTCTACGACCCCAAGACGACCCTGCTCTTCGGGGACGCCAAGGACACCCTGGCCAAGCTGGTCTCGGCCGTTGCTGACGCCTAGACCTGTCACCCCGACCAGCGATCTGGAGCGAGGCCCTTTAGAATGACGGGTGGAGGAGTGAGGGGGAATACCGTGATTCAGTGGGAGGCTGCTGCGTTCCCATGATGATGGGGAAGACGACTACCGGTGCGATGGCTCGGGCGCGCCGCGTGATGCTTGTCGTGGGTCTGAGCCTGGCCGGTCTGATCCTGGCCGCCGGAGGGTTCGTGGCCGCCATGGCGGCCGGACCCCGAGCGGTGACAGCTCAGTCTCATCACCACGCGGACCACCACCGGAAGCATCGCCCGTCCGATGTGGTGCTGGGCAACCGGATGCTGGCGACAAGCGCCACGGCGGTGGTGCTTCCCGTGGCCACCGCTCCCCCCGTTGCCGCCCCGGCTGTCCTGGTCAGCGCCCCTCCGATGGCGATGCGGGAGAACTTCGCTTTCGCCCCCTACTGGACCTTGGCCCAGTCCCCCACCTTCACGCTGACCGGGCTCTCCACGCTGGCCTATTTCGCGGTCGGGGTGAATCCCGACGGGTCCTTGGACGAGAGCGGCTCGGGTTGGAACGGCTATGAGAGCCAGGACCTCTCCAATTTGATCACGCGGGCACACACGGTGGGCGAACGGGTGGTGCTCACGATCAACGACTTCGACCAGGCATCTTTGAACGCGCTGACCTCGTCACCCTCGGCTCCCGCCAGATTGGCGGCTGCACTGATCCCCGCGTTGGCGGCCAAGAACCTGGACGGGGTGAACTTCGACTTTGAGGGCACCGGCAGCCGGGACCAGGCCGGGTTGACCAACCTCATCGCGTCGGTGTCCGGGGCGTTGCGGGCCGCTGACCCGCATTGGCAGATCACCATGGACACCTACGCCTCGTCGGCCGGGGATCCGGGAGGCTTTTACAACATCCCCGCCTTGGCTCCCTCGGTCGACTCGTTCTTCGTGATGGCGTATGAGTTGAATCTGGCGGGATCGCCGACCAACACGTCGCCTTTGACCAGTGGGATGTTCAGTGACCTCACCGCCGTGCAGCAGTACCTGGCGGTGGTGCCGGCCAGCAAGGTGATTCTCGGCACGCCCTTTTTCGGGATTGAGTGGCCGACGAACAACGGAACCATGCAGGCCCAGGCCACCGGCCCGGCTTCTGACATCGCCGACGCGCAGGTGCAAAGCAGCACGGAGCCCCAGTACTGGGACCCGGCCACAAGTACCGGCTGGACCAGTTACCTGGTGGGCCAGCAATGGCATGAGTCCTACCTGGAAAACCCCTATGGCTTGTTCCGGGTGGCCCAGCTGTCCGCCCAGTACGGCCTGCGCGGGGTCGGGATCTGGGCCCTCGGCATGGAGGACAACGGTTCGGAAATGATCTCCGCCCTGGACGGCTTGGCTCCGCCGGGTAGTCCGGGAACCTCCGGGCCGCAGTCCACCTCGTCGAGCCCCAAGCGGTCGACCACCACCACTGCGCCAGCGACATCGACCACCACCACCACCTCACCAAGCAAGGCCCCAGCGACGTCGACCACCACAACCACTGCAGCACCACCGGCATCGACGACCACAACCACGGTTCCGGTGATCACCGGCCTCTTCGACGGCAGCACCGAACATCTCAAGGCGGTCGGCCCGGGCTCCATCGACTCGGGGCTGTCTCTCGGCACACTGACCAAGTTCAGTACGGATGATCCCGCCTATTCGTGTCTCAACGGGGTCACGCTCACCGTGTATGCCTACGGCACGTTGTCGGGCGATTACGTCGCCGTGGCCCAGAAGCCGTCGGACTGCCTCAACCAGGACTTCACCTTCCCGGATTGAGGCAGTCGGCGTGCTGGCCTGACCGGATTGGCCCGAGGCCGCTTTACTACACTGCGTAGAAGTTATGGATGAAGAGAGCAACCCGCCACCGACGCACGAGCCAATTCGGGTGCGCCGCTTTGCCCATCTGGTGAAAACACAGCGTGCGCTGCAGGTGATTCTCGGCCTGTTCTGGATCCTCGACGGTGCCCTGCAGTTCCAGCCGTCGATGTTCGGCAAGTCGTTCGTAACCACGTTCATTGTGGCCAACGCCGGAGGGCAGCCTGCGGTCATCGGTTGGATGATCACCAACGTGGGCCACTTTCTCGAACCCCACGTTGCCGTCTGGAACTCGCTCTTCGCCACAGTGCAGGTGGTCATCGGCGTAGGGCTGCTCTTCCGTCGCAGCGTTCGACCGGTGCTCGCCCTGTCGTTCGCCTGGGTCCTCGGTGTCTGGTTCTTCGGCGAGGGAATGGGGATGATCCTGACCGGGACGGCCACCGCGCTCACCGGCGCCCCCGGCTCGGTGCTCATCTACGGATTGATCGGCCTGATGGCTTGGCCCCGTGACGCTGACGCGGGCGCTGAGGTATCCGCTGACGGGCTGGCCACGTCAGCGGCCGGGCAGGGGCTGGGTGGTGTGGCCACACCATTGGTCGTGTGGAGTGGGTACTGGTCCCTGGCGGCGGTGCTCTTCCTGCTGCCGGACAACCGGACGAGGACTTCCGTGTCGAGCGCCATTGTGGGGATGGCGCCAGGGACACCGAGCTGGTTCGATCACTTCTTGACCAGCATCGGTCACGATTTCACCCGGGTGGGCACCCAGACCTCATGGGTGTTGGCCATCGTTTCTCTGGTCATCGGCCTCGGTCCCCTGCTGGTGCGGCGTTCCAACCTGTTCCTGCTGGCCGGAGGCGTGGTGGCGGCCGTCATGTGGATCACCGGTCAGGGTTGGCTCGGAGGCATTTTCTCGGGAACAGGCACCGATCCCAACACCGGTCCCCTGGTCATTCTGTTGGCCCTGGCCATGGTGCCGGCCGAGGCGGCCGAGCGCGCCGGCTGGCGTCCGCCGTTCGCCCAGTGGTTCCGCCGGAGCCCGGTGGCCGCCGTCGGGGGGGCGCTCGGACTCGGGTTGGCGCTGTTGTTGAGCGCGGCGTACCCGGTGGCCGCTCAAGAGACGACCGCCGCCGCCATGGGTGGCATGGTGGGCATGGGTTCATCGGGCGATACCGCCACCACGGCCAGCTGCACGGCAGGGAATTCGGGCGTGTTGCGGACCGGGCTCGACGTCAACAACACCCCGTACATGATCATGGCCGGTCACAACCTCGGCATGGACATGAACGGGGCGGACGCCACGGCGGCGGCCGGACTCAATACGACCAAGGCGAACTGGCACTACAGCGGCCCGACATTGCCGCAGGCCGTGGCCAACCTGTTGCTGGCCGACGGCGCCAATGGACCGGACGACATCCACATGGCTTCGACCGGTTGCTCGCCCGAACCGACCTTCTCCCAGCAGATCAACGCCACGCAGTACGTGCAGGCAACCAGCCAGTACGCCGGACGCTTCGCTGACCCGTTGGCCGCGTTGGCCGCCGGCTACCAAGCTGTTTCACCCGTCGGCTACCCGGTGGTGTACTACGTCAATCCGACCATTGAGGCGGCCAACCTGGCCGCCAAGCGGACGCTCAACCCGGAGCACGTTGACGGCCTGGTATACGTGAAGATCCCCTCGAGTCAAGAAGTGCTGGCCGCGGCCATGTATGTGCTGCCTTCTTCGTTGTCGTCCGCACCCATGCCGTTCGGCCCCCTGCTGCAGTGGCACCAGAGGACCTCGGTCTGCGGTTCGTCCACCGGCTCGGTGGCCGCACTCGCCATCACGGGCTATCCACCTTGTGCCGCGGGCACGGAGCAGCGAGCCACTCCCTACCTGACCATGGTCTGGCAGATTCCCGTCGCCGGCGGCGCGCTGGCCATCCAACCGCCCGACATTCAGATTATGGAAGCGGCCATCATGCAGAGCACGGGCACGGGCTCTTAACGAGGGGCGATGGTGTTGATCTGCGTCATGGCGTCGGCGCTCGGCCGGTAGAGGCCGGCGGCCACATTGGCCGTGATCTGCTCGGGTGCGGTGGCGCCGGCGATGACCGAGGCCACGGCGGGCTGGGCCAGCAACCAGCCGAAAGCCAGGTCCAGCACGGTGTGCCCTTCCGCCTTGGCCACGGCGTCGAGCAACGCCACCTTGGCGAGCCGCTCGTCGGTGAGCTGATCCTTGGCCCGATCTCCCCAAGCCGCCATGCGGGTGCCTGCAGGAGGTTCTTCACCGGCCCGGTACTTTCCGCTCAATAGGCCGCTGGCCAGCGGGAAGTAGGGCAGAAAGGCTGCGCCCGTCCGCTCGCATTCGGCCAGCACCTCATCCTCGGGCTCGCGGTGGAGGACGCTGTACTGGTTCTGCACGCTGACAAAGCCCGGCGCACCATCGGCCACCGCCGCCGCGGCCTCGACCAACATCGGAGCGGTGAAGTTGGAGCAGCCGAACTCGCGGATCTTCCCCTCGGCCACCAGCTCAGCCAAGGTGCCCACGGTCTCGGCGATCGGGGTCTTCACGTCTGGCGCGTGCAATTGATACAAGTCGATCCGGTCGGTGCCGAGCCGGGAGAGGCTGTCCTCCACTGCGGTGCGGATGTAGGCCGGAGAGGCGCCACCTTCGGGTCCTTCGTAGGGCACCCCGAACTTGGTGGCCAGGACGATCTCGTCCCGACGCTCGCCCAGGGCGGCACCGAGGT
>Ga0302324_100017693_pt1 | contig 14104 bp, 16 predicted proteins | sample Palsa_T0_1_FD_201949 | JGI IMG/M metagenome (GOLD analysis project Ga0302324, IMG submission 201949) | Peat permafrost microbial communities from Stordalen Mire near Abisko, Sweden - Palsa_T0_1 | ecosystem: Environmental > Terrestrial > Soil > Palsa > Peat permafrost | place: Sweden: Abisko... | reverse complement strand
CCGAGCAGGCTGTTGTCGACGTCGAGCCCCAGCACCGACGCGCACCTCAGCACGCGCCGGTCGGCGGATGCGAGGCGATCGATCCGCGCGCCGATCGCCGCTTCCACCGAGGAGGGCAGCGAGTCTGGCGAGCCGCCGGCCGCGAGCTGCGCGACCAGCTCGCGGAGAAACAACGGGTTGCCGGCCGCGCGCTCGGCGAGCGCCGCCAGACGGTGTGCCGGCAGCGGCGCGGTCGCGGTCGCGCGGTGGAGGAGCTCGGCGGCGGCCGCCAGGCTGAGCGGATCCAGCTCGATCCTGGTCGCCCGTGCCGTGCGCAGCGGGCTCGGGCTGTCCGGGCGGCGGCTGGCGACCACCATCCATGGCCGCGTGCTCGCGTCGCGTGCGAGCCGATCGATCAGGTCGCACGACGAGCTGTCCATCAGGTGGACGTCGTTGAACACGAGGATCGACGGGCCATACAGGATCGCGCCGAGCAGTTCGCTTGTCAGCTCCTCCAGTCGCGCCTTGCGGACGGTCGCCTCGGTCTGCTCGACCTCGGACGTGGCCGGCAGCTCGAGTCCCGCGACCACGCCGATCAACGGCAGCCATGGCAGCAGGTGCGCCGCGCGCGTGCGAGCCGCGGCCTCGAGCCCGCCGCGGAGCGCCCGTGCGGCCGCGGGATCATCGTCCGCGATGCCCCAGCGCCGGCGCAACAGGCGCTCGAATGGAGCGTATGGCTGCGTCGCCGAGTACACGTCCCCGTCCACCCAGAGCATGTCGGCAGACGCGCGCTCGCCGAACTCGATCAGCAGTCGCGACTTTCCAAGTCCCGGCTCACCGACGATCTCGACGGCGTTGCCGGCGCCGCCGGCGGCCGCTGCCGCCAGCTCGAGCAGCGTCTCGAGCTCCGCCTCGCGGCCGACCATCGGCTCGGCGGTGTCGCCTGGGCCCGCGCCAGGGGCGACGGGTCCGACCGAGCGGCCCGGGCCGCCGATCGCAAATGGCGTCACCGGCACACGCTTGCCCTTCGCGGCGAACGGCGGGCGCGCGAACGCGGGGACACGCCCGCTCGCCGCATCGACGACCGCCTTGGTCCCGAGCAACTCGCCAGGAGCGGCGTGCGCCATCAGGCGCGCCGCCAGGTTGATCGTGTCGCCCATCGCGGAGTAGGTCCGCCGGTAGCTCGGACCGAAGTCGCCGACAAACACGCGCCCGACCGTGATGCCGGCGGACAGCGGCAGCGGGCCGCGGCGGTTCAGCACCGCGCGGACGCTTGCGATCATCCGGTCGAGATCGTGGCCCAGCCGCTTCGGTATGCCCGCGCCGAGGATCAGCTTGCCGCCATCCGGGGCGAGATCGCTTGCCAGGAACGTGACGCCGTGCTGGTCGAGGTCCGCCTGGACTCCGCCGATCAGCTCCTCGAGCGCCTCGCGCACGCCGTCGGCTGCGCCGGCGGCGAGGCGCTCGTCGACGCCGGAGAACTTGATGAAGGCGATCGTCGCCTCGCGGTGCTCGCTGTCGTTGCCTCCGTCGATGATGTGCTCACGCAGCGCCCTGCACAGGGCTACCCCGATGTCGAGCCCCGGCTCAACGATCGCCTCGCGCCGCGCCGGGCGCAGCTCCGCGTGGGGCGCCCGGGACAGCAGCCACCCGGATTCGATCGAGGTGCTCGGGCGCCGCTCCCCGGCCCGCGCGAGCGCGTCCGCCGTCGCGTCGCTGACCACGATCTGCCCCGGCCCCGCGACCTGTTCCATCCGCGCCAGTACGGTCGTCGCGGGCCCGGTCATGATCAGCTCCCTGTGGTCGGTGCCGCCGACCAGGAAGAAGTCGGCGGGGCCGCTGTGGACGCCGACCGACATTCGCAGGCGGACCGGGCCACGGCTCGTCCTCAAGGACCCGACGCGACGCATCGCGCGCTGCATCTCCCAGGCGCCCCGGCAGGCTCGCAGCACGTGCCCGGGACCGTCGAACAGCAGCGCCGCCGCGTCGCCGCCCCACTTGATCAGGCCGGCGCCATAGTCGTAGGCGGCGTCGAGCAGTGCCGCGAACGTGGCGTTGATCAGGTCGGCCATCTCCTCGGCGCCGATCTTCCCGCGGGAGCCGAGCAGCTCCGTCATGCGGGTGAAGCCCGACACATCCGCGAACACGAGCGTGCAGTCGAGCTCCTGGTGGCGCTGTTCGGGCCGGTCGCGCAGCCAGTCCTCGACGAGCGTCGGCACGTACGGGACGAGCCGATCCGCGCCACCGTCGGGCACGGGCCAGTTCTCGACGCTACGGGGGCCCAGGCCGGCGCTCGTCTAACTACTTGAGCTCGACGCTGCCGCCGGCCTCTTCGAGCTCGGCCTTCAGCCGGTCGGCCTCGGCCTTGTCGACGCCCTCCTTGACGGGCTTGGGTGCCTCGTCGACGAGCGCCTTGGCCTCCTTCAGCCCGAGCCCGGTGGCGGCGCGGACGACCTTGATCACCTGGATCTTCTTGTCGCCGGCGGCGGTCAGGATCACGTCGAACGCGGTCTGTTCCTCGACCTCCTCGGCGCCGGCGCCATCGCCGCCCGCCGCCGCGGCAGGGACAGCCGCCGCGATGGCTGTCGCCGAGACGCCGAACGCCTCCTCGAGCGCCTTGATCCGCTCGGACAGCTCGAGCACCGTAATGCTCTTCAGCTCGTCAATCCACTCTTCTGTCGTAGGCATTGTTCCTCCTTATGCGTCGTCGGATGGTGCGTCGTCCGACGCGCCCTCAGTTTGTTCAGATTCAGTCTCGGCAACGGGCTCTGGCTCGGCCGCCGCGGCCGGCTCGGGCTCGGCTGGCTCGGCGGCCTCGGGCTCGCCTTCGGGCTCCGCGGGCTCGGGCTCGGCGACGGGCTCGGCGACGGCCTCGGGCTCGGGCTCGGGCGCCTCCGGGGCATCGGTCGCACCAGGGGCCTCCGAGCCACCAACGAGCCCCTGCTCGGCGATCGCGCCCAGCTGGATCGCCAGTCCGGCGATCAGCGCGTTGAGCGTTCGGACGAGCCCGGTTAGCGGCGCGGCGATCGTGCCGACAAGCTGCGCGTTCAAGATCTCGCGCGCGGGAAGGCGCGCGATCGACTGCACCTGGGTCGCACTCAGGAGCGAGCCGTTCAGCAGCCCACCCTTGAACTCCAGGAGCCGCAGCGTCCGGCCCGTGTCGCTGATCGTCTTGGCGGCCAGCGCCGCGTCGCCCGCCACGAACGCGAGCGCCGTCGGACCGACCAGCAACGGCTTCAGCTCCGGCGCGCCCGCCCGGTCTGCCGCGCGCTCGGACAGCGAGTTCTTGACGACCCGCAGCTTCGTGTTCGAGTCGCGCAGCTTGATGCGCAGGTCGGCGACCTGCGCCACCGTGATGCCTCGATAGTCGACGGCGAAGATCGCCTGGGCCGAGCCGATCGCGCCCGCGACCTCGTCGATGACTGCTGCCTTCTCTTCTCGGTTCATGCCTTATCCGTTGTCGCGTTAGGCGGCGCCCGGAAAGATTGGGGGGCGTCGAGCGGCAGGCGTGCACCGGCGGCTTCGAGGCTCCACCTGCTCCGGGCTTACGCGGTCACGCGGCCGGAGGTCTCGGGCGTTGTCTCTTCAGTCGGGCCGAGTGTAGCGAGTGATGCCGGGCGCCGTCGGCGGCCCTGGGGATCGGCCGACCTGGGGCGGGACGACCGACTTGGGCGGGGAAAGTGCCCTGCGCGGGCACAATTTGCGCCCAAGTGAGGAGCGCGCGGCTCCCCTTTGCCTCGACTTGTCCGGGCCCGTTCGGCGACGCGCTCCGCGCCGTCCCATTAGGATCCACGCGAATGGCCGAGACCAACGAGGACCTGTACCGCCTGTTCGTCCATCGCCGGGAGCCTCGCAAGCTGGAGCCGGGCGAGGTGATCTTCAACGAGGGCGACGAGGGGGACGGCATGTTCATCCTCACGCTCGGAACCGTCGCGCTCAAGCACGATGACACCATCGTCGCGAACGTCGACGGTCCGACGCTGTTCGGGGAGATGGCGCTGATCGACTCCGAGCCGCGCTCGCTCACCGCGGTCGCCGTCACCGACGCCGAGGTAGTCCACATCCCGACCCGCCACTTCTGGGTGCTGGTCCATGAGACGCCGAACTTCGCGCGGCTCGTGATGAGGGTGATGGCCCAGCGCATCCGCTCGGTCGGCCAGACGAGCTAGTGCACCGGTGCTAAGGGCTCGCCCTCGCTCTAGGCGGCGACGGGCTCTTCGACGATGTCCCGCACGCGCGAGGGATCGACCTTCACGCCGGGACCCATCGACGAGGCGAACGTGACCGAGCGGATGTAGCGTCCCTTCGCCGCGGACGGCTTGGCGCGGATCAGCTCGTCCATCACCGCCGCGTAGTTCTCGAGCAGGCGGCGGTCGTCGAAATCGCGCTTGCCGATCACGAGGTGCACGATCGCGGTGCGGTCGGTGCGGTACTCGACCTTGCCGGCCTTGGCCTCCTCGACCGCCTTGCCGACGTCCATCGTCACCGTCCCGACCTTCGGGTTTGGCATCTTGCCGGCGGGCCCGAGGATCCGTCCGAGGCGGCCGACGATCGGCATCAGGTCGGGCGTCGCGATCGCGACGTCGAAGTCGTCGAAGCCGTCCTGGATCCGCTGCGCGAGATCCTCCGCCCCGACCACGTCGGCGCCTGCGTCCTCGGCCTCGCGGACCTTGTCGCCCTGCGCGAACACCGCGACCTTCACGTCCTTGCCGAGGCCATTCGGCAGGGCGATGGTGCCCCGCAGCTGCTCGTCGGCGTGACGCACGTTGAGGCCGGTTCGGACGTGGACCTCGACCGACTCGTTGAACTTCACGCGCGAGAGCTGCTTGACCAGCGCGACCGCCTCAGCCGGCGAGTACTCGCGCGTGCGATCGAACCGCTGCTTTGCATCCACGTATGTCTTTCCATGATTCGCCATCACGCCACCTCCACGCCCATCGAGCGCGCGGTCCCGGCGATGATCTTCATCGCCGCGTCGACGTCGCCCGCGTTCAGATCCTGCATCTTCTTCTCGGCGATCGACCGCAGCTGATCCTGGCTCAGCTTCGCAACCTTCGTGCGGTGCGGCTCCGCCGAGCCCTTGTCGATCCCGAGCGCCTGCTTGATCAGCACCGCCGCCGGCGGGCTCTTGGTCACGAACGTGAACGACCGGTCCTCGTACACCGTGATCACGACCGGGATCACGGTGCCGGCGTCGCCCTGCGTCTGGGCGTTGAACGCCTTGACGAACTCCATGATGTTGACGCCGTGCTGACCGAGCGCCGGGCCGACCGGCGGCGCCGGACTGGCCTGCCCGCCAACCGCCTGCAACTTGATGTGTGTCAGAACTTTCTTTGCCATTAGGGTCCTCCGCGGGGCTTCAGCGCACCGCGCTAAATCTTCTTCACCTGATCGAACCCGACCTCGACCGGCGTCTCGCGGCCGAAGATCGAGACCAGTACCTTGAGCCTCTGAGCGTCCTCGTTGACCTCGGAGATCTCGCCCGAGAAGTCAGACAACGGCCCCGAGATCACCTTGATCGCCTCGCCGATCGAGAACTGCGCGCGGCTGCGCGGGCGCTCGGCCGTCTCCTGGTGCAGCAGCCGGTCGACCTCCGCCTGGGTCAGCGGCACCGGCTCGTTGGAGGCGCCGACGAATCCGGTCACGCCCGGGGTCCCCTTGACCAGCGCCCACGAGTCCTCGTTGAGGTCCATGTTGACGAGCACGTAACCCGGCATCGTGCGCTTCTCGACCGTGATCTTCTGGTTGTCCTTCATCTCGGACACCGACTCGGTCGGGACGACGATCTGGCGGACCGAGCGCTGCTGGCCAAGCGACACGACCCGGTGCTCCAGGTTGTGCTTGACCTTGTTCTCGTGTCCGGAATATGTATTGACGACGTACCAGCGGAACATGCTCTTGAGGGGGATTGCGGGGGTGGGCGGGCGGAATTACTTGAGGATCAGGTTGACCAGCTTCGAGGCGACGAGATCCGCCACCCCGAGGAAGATGCCGGCGACGATCACGAAGCCGATCACCACTCCCGTGGCCTGGAACACCTGCCGGCGGTCGGGCCACTGTACTCGCTGGAGCTCGCGCCAGCTTCCCTGAAGGAACTGGACCAGGCGCACCGGGAGGCTCTCGTGGGCGGCGGCCACGATGCCACCGCGACCGCCGGAGTCGCCCGGCCCGATCAGCTCAGTGCCCACGCCGCCGCCGCGCCCACCGAAGCCGCCGGTCCGCGAGGACCTGCCGCCGCCCGCGATCCCGCCGGCGGCCGCCGCTTCGTCTTCCTCCTCGAACTCGGTCAGCTCCTCGTCGTCGGGCACGTCGGCGAGCTCGGGGCGTCCGAGCGCGAGTTGCGCCTCTGCGAGCTCCGCCTCGCCCGAGGCATGGGTGAGCGGGTCGGGCGCCGAATCGGTGTCCCGGGCGGTCGCCAGCGCCGCCTGGTCACCAGACCGCCGGACCTGCCGGTCCCTGCCTCGTTTGCGGTTGCGAGCCACGACAGGTCCTCGTGGGCCGCCGCCTAGCGGGTCTCGCGGTGCGGCGTATGCCGCTTGCACCAGCGGCAGTACTTGCGCAGCTGGAGTCGCTCGGGGTTGTTGCGCTTGCTCTTGTTGGTCTGATAGTTCCGGCGCTTGCACTCCTCGCACGCGAGCGTGGCTGCGATCCGGACGTCTCCACGGGCCATCTTGTCTGTCCCAGGCTGGTGTTTGAAAGGGTGTCGACCGGGCGCGGGCGCGCTTTCGCACGCCGCCCGGCGCTGGGGCGAGTGTAGCGCTCCGTCGTTGACGGGCAGCCCAGCGCCAGGCCGCGGCGCCCGGACCTTATCGTCACCGGGCGGGGAGGCAACGGGAAGGTCACAATTCGCGCGTGCTCCGCCTGATCGGAATCGCAATCTCGATCGGCCTCGCCGATTCGATCAACCCGAGCACGATCGCGCCGGCGCTGTACCTGGCAGCAGGCGAGCGTCCGCGCCAGTCCGTCACGAAGTTCACTTTCGGGGTGTTCGCCGTCTATCTACTCGGCGGCTTGCTGATCGCAGCAGGCCCGGGCCAGCTGCTGATTGCGCTGACCCACAGGCCGTCAACGCTCGTGCGCCAGCTGCTCGAGGTGTTGGCGGGGGTGGTGATGCTCACGATCGCGGCACTGTCGTGGCGCCACCGCAAGCATCTGGCCCGCATCGATCCGGCACCGAGTCCGGAAGGCCGCTCGAGCGCGCTGCTGGGCGCTGGGATCACCGCGGTCGAGCTACCGACGGCGTTCCCGTACTTCGGGGTGATCTTCGCGGTGATCGGGTCGCGCCTGGATTTCGTCAGGCAGGTTCTCGTGCTGGTTCTGTTCAACGTGTGCTTCGTGCTGCCGCTGCTCGGGGCGATTGCGACCTTGTGGATCTTCGGCGACAGAGCTGCGCCAAAGCTCGCGCGCGCCCGCGACTTCCTACAACGCTACTGGCCGGTGCTGCTATCGGGCCTCGCGTTGATCGCCGGCGCGCTCGCCATCACCCTGGGCGCTACCGGGATCGCAGCGAGGGTCCACGGGAGGCTCGGGCGTTTCTTCCGGCACTTCCACAAGATCATCCCTCACTAGTGCGGCGGGCCTCGCGCACGAGCTTGCGCATCCCCGCGAGCCAGCGCTCCGGCTCTGAGCCCTTGAGCGCGAGGTAGTCGGCGACGCGTGGGTGCGGAAGGATCAGGAAGCGCTCCGCACGGATCCCAGCCAGCGCCACCTCGGCGACCTCCTCGGGGTCGAGCAGCCCCTCCGACAGCAGCGGCGCGGCGCCGACCGGATCCGCGAGCGCGGCGTCGAGCAGCGGTGTGCGCACGCCCTGCGGGCATAGGCACGAGACCTTGATCCCGCGGTCTCGGTAGTTGATCGACAGCCACTCGGCGAACGCGACAGCCGCGTGCTTGGTGGCCGAATAGGCGGCGGCCGAGATCTGCGTCAGCAGGCCGGCGGCCGACGCCGTCGAAACCAGGTAACCGTCGCCACGAGCGACCATGCCGGGCAGCAGCGCCCGCGCCGCCCACACGTGCGACATGACGTTGACCTCCCAGGTCCGCTGCCATTCGGCGTCGGGCGCCTCGGGGCCACCGATCGGGCCGCCGATCCCGGCATTGGAGACGAACAGGTCGATCGGTCCGAAGGTCCCCTCGACCGCGGCCACCAGCCCCTCCACGCCCTCGGCGCTGCCCACATCGGCCGCGACCGCCTCGGCCCCGATCGCGTCGGCGACCGCCTGCACGCCCGCCGCATCGACGTCAGAGACAATCAGCGCACGGGGGCGCTCGAGCACGAAGCGATGTGCGAGCCCGCGCCCGATCCCAGACGCGGCGCCGGTGACAACCACGCAGCGATCGGTCAGCTCCATCGGGTAACCCTACCTCCAGCGGGCCCGGCCTAGCCGGGCCGGGCCCGCTGCCGTGCCGGCCTCATCGCCGGGCGAGCCAGCCGCGCGAATCGACGTAGTCCGGGGCGATGTCCTCGAGGATCGCGAGCATCGCCAAGGCCGATGCCGCGACTGCGCGACCGGAGGCCGTTGCCGCGACGACCGTGCGGACGGGGCTGGCGGGCTCCAGCGAGCGCACCACGATCCCGGGATGCAGGCGCGTCAGGGCCAGGCGTGGGATCAGTGCGACCCCGACGCCGGCGGCGACGAGCCCCTGAACGGTCTCGTAGTCGTCTGACTCGAACGTCACGCGCGGCTCGAAGCCGGCCGCCAGGCACGAGCGGACGACGTGCCGGGCACAGGCGCTCGTGGCCGACGTCTGCACCCAGTCCTGGAGTCGCAGATCGGCGAGGCTCAACTCGGGCTTGGTCGCGAGCGGGTGCTCGACCGGCAGCGCGACGTGCATCGGATCCTCCAGCAGCGAGGTGATCGCGAGGTTCCCGGCGGGCGCCGGCTCGACCCCGGGGAACTGGAACAGCAGGGCGAGGTCGAACTCTCCGGCGTGCAGGCGCGGGGCGATGTCCTCGGGCTCGCCCTCGGCGAGCGTCAGCGCGACTCCGGGGTGGCGGCGGCGGAACAGCGCCACCGCCTGGGGCATCAGCGTCGAGCCGGCGGACGGGAACGAGGCGACTCGGAGCCTGCCTCCACGAACCCCGAGCACGGCGGCCAGCTCGTCCTCGGCGGCACGGACCTGGGCGAAGATCGCCTCCGCGTGCTCGACCAGCGTCGCGCCTGCGGCCGTGGCGCGGACGCCGCGGCGATCGCGCACCACGAGGGTCGCGCCCGTCTCGGCCTCGAGCCGCGCGATCGACTGCGAAACGGCCGACTGCGTGTAGGACAGGGCGGCCGCGGCGTCCGAGAAGGAGCGCCGATTGATGACCTCGACGAGCACGCGCAGGCGACCCAGGTTCAGCATAAGCATTTCTAATGGTAACGATGATGAGGTTCACTAGCCGTGATGGTTAAAGGTTGCGACAGTTGCTGACGACCTTCAAAAGATTCCACTGCACAACAGCTTCGGGAGAGAACACATGTCCACCGTCATCGTTTCCTACGACGACACCACCAATGACCGCGATGCGCTTGCGCTGGCGCGGGTCTTCGCAGGCGCCGGCGCGAGCCTGATACTCGCCTACGTCCGCCACACCATTCAGACGCGGCGTGACCGGGAGCAGCTCGAGGAGCACCAGGCCACAGCGCTGCTAGAGCGCGGCGCGACGGCGCTCGGCGATGTCGCCAGCGAGCGCCGCGTCGTCGTCCACGGGTCCACCAGCGAGGGCCTGAAGGCGCTCGCCGAACGCGAGAACGCCGCGCTGATCGTGTTCGGCTCCGAGTACCGGACCCCGATCGGCCGTATCTCGCCGCAGAAGTCGACCCAGAGCCTGCTCGAGGGCGGCCCGGCGGCGATCGCGATCGCCCCGGTCGGCTACCAGGAGCGGCCGATCCGCACGATCGGGCTGCTCGCCGGGCTCGACGACCACGCCGCGATCGACACCGCGCACGAGCTCGCCGAGCACTTCGGCGCCACCGTGGCCGACGCCACGCAGGCCGTCGACCTGCTGATCGTTGGCTCGCGGCCCGAGGCGCCGCACGGCCGGACGATGATCTCCGCGCGGGCCGAGAATGCGATCGAGGGTTGCAGCGCGCCGGTGCTCGTCGTCGCCCGCGGCGTGGCGCTCAGCTTCCGCGCGCCGCTGTACGTGAGCTGACCCGTCCGCTCACGTCCCCGACATAAGCTGAGGCGCCTGACTGGGCGCCTCAGCCGTTTTCGGACGGGCGAGACCACGGGCCCCCGGCCAGGGCTCCCGTAACGTGCAGTCCCGGTGGCCCGCACGCTCGTCATCTCCGACCTGCACATCGGGGCGCGCGCGGCAGTCAGCGTCCTCGAGCGCGAGGCGCCGCGCGAGCTGCTGCTGAGCGAGCTCGAGCGTGTCGACCGGCTGGTGCTGCTGGGCGACGTGGTCGAGATGATCGAGGCGCAACCGCGCTCGGCGATGGCGGTGGCGGCCCCGATCCTACGAGCGATCGGGGAGCGGCTCGGCGACGAGCGGCCGATCGTGCTCGTGCCGGGCAACCACGACAGGCCGCTGGTCCGCGCGTGGATCCGCGGCTGCGGCACCGCGCTCGCCGCCGACGAGCTGGTCCCGCCGACCGCGAGCCCGTTCCTCGAGCAGGTGGTGTCCTGGCTGGGCGCCAGGCGCGTCGAGGTCCGCTACCCAGGGGCGTGGCTGGGCGAGCGCGTCTGGGCTACGCACGGCCACTACCTCGACCGCCATCTCGTGCCCGTTTCGACCTGGGGCGTGCTACGCGGTGGCAGGCAGCGCGCCGAGGAAATGCCGGCGTCGCCGTCGGCATACGAGCGCTCGGGGCGCCTCCACCTGAGCCCGGCGATCCGGCGGCTGCCGCGACCGCTGGCGGCAATCGTCGAGGACGTCGGCGACCTCGTGCGCGCCGCAACGATGCCCCGCGTGCAGCGCCGCGTCCTGCACCGGCGGATCGCGCCGCTGACGGCGCGGCTGCTGAGCGTGCAGATGCGCCGCCACAGCCTGCCCGCGCTCGCCCGCGTGCTGGCGGACCTGGCGATCGACGCCGACGCCGTCGTGTTCGGGCACGTGCACCGTCTGGGGCCGCTGCCCGACGACGATCCGGCACGCTGGCGGGCCGGCGCCACCGCGTTCGTCAACACGGGGTCGTGGGTGTACGAGCCGCTGCTCGTACACCGAGCCACGCCGCCACATCCGTACTGGCCGGGGGGCGCGGTCGTGCTCGAGGACGGGCTGCCGCCACGGCCGGTCGGGCTGCTCGACGGGCTCTCGGCCGCCCAGCTGCGCGGAGCCGATAGCCTCGACTGACCTCGATGCCGCGACTCTGGCTCTACACGCAGATCCTGATCGTCGTCTTCGTTCTCGCCGGAATGGTGATCGCGATCACCCGGCTCGCCTGATGTTCGCGACGATCCTCGCGGGCACCGACGGCTCGGAAGTCGCGACCGTCGCCGTCCGCAGCGCGGTCAACGTGGCGCTGGCGCTGTCCTCGCGGTTGCTGATCGTCAGCGCCTACGAGCCGATCTCCGAGCTGCGGCTGCGCGAGCAGCCGCTCGAGGTACAGCAGGAGCCGGCGCATATATCAGCCGGCCCTCTCCAGTGGATGATCAATCCGCACGACGAGGTGCTGGCGATGCTGCTGGCGGCGGCCGACGAGGCGCGGGCGCTCGGCGTCGCCGACGTCGAGACGTTCGCGCGCCAGGGGGATGCCGCCGACGCGATCCTCGACGTCGCCGAGGAGCAGGGCTGCGACCTGATCGTTGTCGGCAACCGGGGCATGACGGGCGCGAAGCGGTTCCTGCTCGGCTCGGTGCCGAACAAGGTCTCCCACTACGCCCCGTGCTCGGTGCTGATCGTCCGGACCGGGTGAGGAGCCGCCTCAGCGAGCGCGGGCAGTCGTCGAGGCGGGAGTGGTCGTGGTCGGCGTCGTGGTCGGCGTCGTGGTCGTGGTCGTGGTCGTGGTCGTGGTCGACGGCAGGGCGGTTGCAGCGCCGAGGTTGACGAGCCCGTAACCGTAGTCGCTGTTGGGCGTGCCGGAGCCAAGCGGCTCGGCCGTCTGCTCCAGTCGTGCGAGGATCTGGTCGGGCGTCGGATGGGGCCCGACCACGCCGCTCGCGATCACCATCGCCGCCGCCGCGGCGACCTCGGGCGCGGCCATCGAGGTGCCGTACCAGCCGCCGGGAAGGCTGAAGTCGTCCGGGCGCGCGGGATTGTTGAACGTCATCTGATAGACGTCGGGCAGGTTTCGTTCCGGATGGCAGTTCGGAGTCGACACGACCGCCGAGTCATCGCCGCCGCCCGGGGCGACGATGTCGAGCCCGGTGCCGACGTCGGAGTAGGCGGCCAAGCACTTGTCGATCGTGGTCGCGCCGACCGAGATCACCGACCGGACCCGCGCCGGATAGGCGATCTGGGTCGAGGAGTCGTTGCCGGCGGCGGCGACTACGACCACGCCGCGGCGGTGGGCGAAGTTGATCGCCTGAACGATCTCGGGGATGTCGCCGGGCGTGATCCCGAGGTAGAACTCGAGGCTCAGGTTGATCACTTGCGCGCCGTGCTGGACCGCGTAGCGGATGCCCTCGGCGATCGTGCTCGAGTCACCGAGCCCCTGCTCGTTGAGGACCCGGATCGGCATGATCGAGGCGTCGTAGGCGAGGCCGGTGACCCCAATCCCGTTGTTGGTCGCCTCCGCGATCACGCTCGCCACGAACGTCCCGTGGCCTTCGCGGTCGAGCGCGTTGGGGTCGGTGCAGCGGCCGTCGACGATCTTGCCGAGCACGAGATCGCACGGGTCCACGAAGCGTGTGTCCTTGAAATCCGGCGATGGCGCGTAGCCGTCCCAGTTCTTGAAGGCGACCCCGGTGTCGATCACGGCGACGACCACGCCCTTGGCGCCGGGCCTACCCTCCGCGCCGAGGTTCGCCCACGCGTCCGGCGCGTCGAGCCCGTCCGCGGCACCGAAGTTCCACTGCAGCGACTGCCAGCCGCCGGGCTGGTCGGTCCGACCCGGGTCGTCGGGGATCCAGCCGCCGGCCATGTGCGCGATGTAGTTGGGAACGGCGTACGCGATCCCCGGCAGCGTGCGGATCCGCGCGGCGGCAGCGCGCACGCTCGCGCCGCGCGGGAGGCTGATGAGCTGACCGCTCGGATCGGGCTCGTCGCTGGTTGCGACCCGCAGCGAAGTTGCGCTCCTGATGTCGGCGACCACCGAGGCGACCGGGGGGGCGTAACCCACGACCAGCTGCCCGGGGACGTACGGGAGGCCGTGCTGACGGGTCGCGGCCGACAGCGGCCCGGCGTCTGAGGCGTAGGTCAGCACGACCGTGAGCGGAACGAGCAGGAGCAACGCGAACCGCCGCCGCTGACCGAACCGCCGCAGCTGACGCAGCACGCGCGGACGCGCGGGCGCGCGCCGCGACGCCCGCGCTGGGCAATCCGTTGCCTTGCACTCGCGCCCGACCACGTCAAGCCAACGGGTAGGACATCATGGCTCTTTCAGTTTCGATCATCGAGCGCCCGCGGCGCGGAGGAAGAACAACCCAAATGTACGCGCACTTCTTTCCGCGCGACGAGTACTTCATGAGGCTCGCGCTGCGTGAGGCGGCACGGGCGCTCGAGCACGACGACGTTCCGATCGGCGCAGTGATCGTGAAGGAGGGCGAGTTGATCGGCGCGGGGCACAACGAGCGCGAGCTCCGCGCTGACCCGACCGCCCACGCCGAGATGATCGCGCTGCGGGCGGCGGCCGTTGCGCTCGGCAGCTGGCGCGTGCTCGACGCTGTCATCTACGTCACGCTCGAGCCGTGCGCGATGTGCGCCGGCGCACTCGTGCTGTCGCGCATCCCCCGGGTCGTGTTCGGCGCGAGCGACCCGAAGGCGGGCGCCGCCGGCAGCGTCCTGAACGTCCTCGACATGCCCCAGCTCAACCACCGGCCCGCCTGCCAGGGTGGGCTCCTGGCCGAGGACTCCGCAGCGCTCCTGCGCGAGTTCTTCGCGAGCCGGCGTTGACATGGACGCGCGCGAGCACGGTGAGCCGCGAGCCTCGGCTGACTCGCAAGCTCATCACATTTGAGGATTGACGCGGTGGCGCCGGTGCTCGACGATCAGGCGCTGCTCGAGGGGTTCTGATCGCGGTCATCGCCGACAACGGATT
>Ga0302324_100017690_pt1 | contig 14107 bp, 7 predicted proteins | sample Palsa_T0_1_FD_201949 | JGI IMG/M metagenome (GOLD analysis project Ga0302324, IMG submission 201949) | Peat permafrost microbial communities from Stordalen Mire near Abisko, Sweden - Palsa_T0_1 | ecosystem: Environmental > Terrestrial > Soil > Palsa > Peat permafrost | place: Sweden: Abisko... | reverse complement strand
GTTTCATGTTCTCAACCTAGCGGAATGGCCGTGAAAGACTTCGGAGCAATGTTACCGCCGGTGCAGATGCGAGGAAAATAGCCAATCGCATAATTTTCATGAAAGTATTAATTTGCAGCCAAGGCCGAGCTGGTATTTGCAGCGAACATTGACCCCTCTTTTCGAGTCCCAGTACGGCTCATGGGGTGACTTTTGTGGGTGCTCGCCGCGTTCCCCATGGCGGAGCCAGTGAAAGCGGTAAATAAGCGTTCGAATACGATTGACAGATACTCAGAACGAAGCGCTGGCGCTCATTGAGCTGCACCGGGCGAGGCGACGTTAGTTCAGCTTTTTAAGGTAGGCGATGATGTCCGCGCGCGCTTGCGCGTCGTCGATCTTGAAGAACATCTTGGTCCCGGGAACGAGCGCACTGGGATTGGTCAGCCAGCGGTCCAGAGTTGCCTCATCCCATGTCAAACCTGAATTCTTGAGTGCGGCCGAGTAAGAGTAATCCTCAATGCTTCCCGCACGTCGTCCAACGACGCCGCGATGTCGGGGTCCCAAGTCATTCTCATCAATGGAATGGCAGGCGAGACATCCCTGATAAAGTGTCTGACCATGCGCCGCATCGCCACTTGGCGAGATGGCGATCGAGACCGGCGTTGCCCCGACGATCGCGGCGGCTCCCACGAACGCCCAAAAGAAGCTTCTGTTAAGAATCAGAGATTTTCCCTGCACCGGACAGCCCCCAGCATGTGATAAGGGACAGGACTTCCCGCGAGCGAGTTTTATTCCCGCCGAGACTTCGACGGTGGGTTTTCTTCGAGGTTGGCAGCTGCGTCGCGCTTAAAGGCCCCGTGATCGTTACATTCGCGCCATCGGTCGCGGGAAGGCGAGTCCTGTCACGAGGTTCGCAGAATCGCTTTGGCGAAGTGCCAACCGCGACGCTTTATCGGGAGAGTTGACCGGTCGTGGGCGAGCCGCTATTGCTATTGCCTGATTTACGGCGCGCGCGACCGTGAAGGTTGCTATTGGGTATTCACAAGGCTTGCGAGTCTCTCATCACTTTCTGGCTGAGCCACACCGCCCAGCGCCTTGTAGACCGCGATCACCGCGACGTTGACAGCGGTTTCGGCTTGCGCGACGCCATCTTCCGCATCCAGTTGTGTGCGCTGCGCATCGAGCAGTACCAGAAAATCGGCGACGCCCTCGCGGTACTGGATATCAGCCAATTCAGCCGCGCGACGCGAGGCTTGCGCCTGCTCGTTTAAGCTTTTCAACTGCGCCTGACGCTTGCCGTAGGTGAGAAAGCTGTTCTCGGTGTCTTCGAGGGCGCCGAGCACTACCTTCTCGTAATTTGCCGCGGCAGCGTCGGATTGTGCTTCGCTCGCGTGCAGCCGCGCGCGCACGGACCCCAAATCGAACGCTGGCCAGGTCACGGTCGGCGCAATCGACCAGGCACGCGCGTCATTGGGTAGCGTCGTGCTGAACAAACGCCCGACGTCCCCGGACAGAAAGCCGACGAAGCCCGTGACGTCGACTCGCGGGAAAAGATCGGCGGTCGCGACGCCGACCCGCGCGGTGGCGGCGGCGAGCTGTCGCTCTGCGGCCCGCACATCCGGACGGCGACGCAGAAGTTGGCTGGCATCGCCGATCGGCAGCGCTTTTGCATAGCTCGCGGTGGGCTCAGGCTTAAGCTCCTCATCAAGCATTCCGGGACGCTCGCCCAGAAGCACGGCGAGGCGATAGGCACCCTGGCGTTCGCCCGCCTCGAGGAGCGGAATAGTGGCCTCGGTCGCCTTAAAGCGCGCGCGACTCCTCTGCACGTCGAGCTCTGATCCGCGACCTGCTTCATCCCGGAGTAGCGTCAGATCGAGCGTCTGTTTTTCGCTCGCAAGATTTTCGCGTGCGACCGCCAGACGCTTCTGCGCGCCGCGAAGCTCAAAGTAGTTCCTCGCGACCTCCGCTGCCACCGTCACTTCGGCATCGCGGAAACTTGCGCGCTCCGCGCCCAGATCGGCGCGTGCGGCTTCTACCGACCGGCGCACATGACCGAAGAGGTCGATTTCCCAGCTCGCATCAAATCCCAGGCTATCGCTGTCGGCCGTGATGCGGCTCAAGCCAAATCCCGGCTCCTGCTCGACACTTTTGCCGTAAGCGCCCTGCAACGCCACATGCGGGGCGTAGTCGTAGTTGCGCTCGATGAACACCGCGCGCGCGGCGCGTACACGATCGAACGCCATCCTGAGGTCGAGGTTCGCCGCGAGCGCGCGGCGCACGAGGCGATCAAGCTCCGGATCCGCGAATTCCTGCCACCAGGCCGCTTCGGGATCCTGCGCCAGCACTCCGGCGGCGGCGGCGTTCTGGAGGACTGCCGGTGCAGTATCCGGCGCGTGATAGTTGGGACCGACCGCGCAGGCGGTGACGAACAGCAGAGCAGACAGCAAGGCAAGCAATCTCTTCATGTCAATTCTCGAGAGTATTTGCGGGGACCGTCGCTTAAACCGCGGCTTCGCGCGCAACGCCATCGTGCAGCAGCAGCGGCGCCGTGCGTGCCGCACGCGCAACGCGTCCGCGCGTGAGCTTGCGCACGACAAGATAGAAGAGTGGGGTCAGGAGCAGGCCAAAAATTGTCACACCGATCATTCCGGAAAACACGGTCACGCCCATCGCGTGGCGCATCTCGGCGCCCGCGCCCGTCGAGATGACGAGCGGCACGACGCCCATGATGAACGCGAGCGAGGTCATGAGAATCGGCCGCAGTCGCAGCTTGGCCGCGTCGAGCGCCGCGCGCAGTGGACTTGCGCCGGCAAGCTCGCGGTCACGAGCGAACTCGACGATCAGGATGGCGTTCTTGCTCGCAAGCCCCACGAGCACGATGAGGCTGATCTGAGTGAAGATGTTGTTGTCACCGTGCGTCAACGCAACTCCGGCAATCGCCGAGAGCAGCACCATCGGCATAATAAGGATGACGGCGAGCGGCAGGGACAGGCTCTCGTACTGCGCGGCGAGTACGAGGAAGACGAGCAGTACGACGAGCGGGAAGATGAGCACCGCGGTGTTGCCGGCGATGATCTGCTGGTAGGTAAGCTCGGTCCACTCGAAGCTCATGCCGTTGGGCAGTTCGCGCGCCGCGAGCTTTTCCATCGCTGCCTGTGCCTGGCCCGAACTGAAGCCCACGCCCGGGCCACCGTTAATCTCGGCCGTGGGGTAGGCGTTGTAATGCATGACCCGATCGGGACCCGCGGAGCGCTTGACTGTCACGAATGAGCCGAGCGGGATCATGTCGCCTGCGCTGTTACGGGTCTTAAGGCCGACAATGTCCTTTGCCTCGAGGCGAAAGCGCGGCTCGGCCTGTGCCGTCACCGAGTAGGTGCGGCCGAAGGCGTTGAAGTCATTCACGTAGAGCGAACCTAAGTACACCTGCATGGTGTCAAAAAGATCCTGCACGGATACGCCCTGGGACTTCGCCTTTTCGCGATCGACGTTTGCGTCCACCTCTGGCACGTTCACCTGAAAGCTTGAGAACAAGCCCTGCAGTTCGGGCGTCTGGTTGCCCTTGTTAATAAGGTTCTGCGTCTGCTTGAAGAGCTCCTCGAAGCCCAAACCACCGCGGTCCTCGATCTGCATGCGAAAACCGCCGATCGTGCCCAGGCCCATTACGGGCGGGGGCGGGAACACGGCGATGAAGGCGTCCTGGATTTTCGCGAACTTCTGGTTGAGCGCCATGGCGATCGCGCCTGCCGCCAGGTCCTTGGACCTGCGCTCGTCGAAGGGTTTGAGTGTCACGAACACGATTCCCGAGCTTGGGCTGTTCGTGAAGCCGTTGATGGAAAGGCCTGGAAATGCCACCGCGTTCGCAACGCCGGGCGACTTCAGGGCGACCTCGCCCATGCGCCGGATCACATCTTCCGTACGGTCGAGTGTTGCGGCGTCCGGAAGCTGCGCGAACGCCACGAGATATTGCTTATCCTGCGGCGGCACGAAGCCGGTGGGGGTCGTGGCGAAGCCCAAATAAGCCAGCGCAATGAGTCCGCCATAAATAAAGAATGCGATGCCGCCCGCGCGCAGTACGCGGCCGACGTTGTGCACATACCCTGTGGAGAAGCGCGCGAAGAAACGGTTGAAGGGACGGAAAATTCCGCCGAAAACGAGGTTCAGCACCCGCGTCAGGCGATCCGGAGCTGCACCGTGCTCTTTCAGGAAGAGCGCCGCGAGGGCCGGCGACAGCGTGAGTGAATTGAACGCGGAGATGACGGTGCTGATCGCGATGGTGAGGGCAAACTGCTTGTAGAACTGCCCGGTGAGGCCGCTGATGAACGCGGTCGGCACGAACACAGCGCACAGCACCAGGGCGGTCGCGATGATGGGGCCTGTCACCTCGCGCATCGCCTGGCGGGTCGCGGCGATCGGTTTTAAGCCGTTGCCGATATTGCGTTCGACATTCTCGACGACGACGATCGCATCGTCGACCACGATGCCGATCGCGAGCACGAGTCCAAATAAGGACAGCGCATTCAACGAGAAGCCGAAAAGGTGCATGACCGCGAAAGTGCCGATCAGGGAGACGGGCACGGCAATGAGCGGAATGATGGAGGCGCGCCAGGTCTGCAGGAACAGGATCACGACCACAACCACGAGCAGGATCGCCTCCAGCAGCGTGTGAACGACCGCGTGGATCGAGCCGCGCACGAATACGGTCGGATCGTAGACGATCCGGTACTCGACGCCTTGCGGGAAGTCTTTCTGAAGTTCCTGCATCTTCGCGCGAACCTGCTCGGAGATTGCGATCGCGTTGCTGCCCGGACGCTGGAAGATCGGAATGGCCGCCGCCGCCTTGTTGTCGAGGAGCGCTCGCAGCGCATAGGTGTCCGCACCCAGCTCGACACGAGCCACATCCTTCAGGCGTGTGACCTGGCCACCGGCGCCCGTCTTGATGACGATGTTGCGGAAGTCCTCTTCGCTCGTGAGGCGGCCTTTGGTATTGATCGCCACCTGAAAGTCGGTGGCATTGGGAAGCGGCGGAGCACCGAGCTGGCCGGCTGCGACCTGCACGTTCTGCTCGCGAACGGCTTTCACCACATCATCGGCAGTGAGATTCCGGGTCGCGACCTTCTCGGGGTCGAGCCAGATGCGCATTGAGTACTGCCCGGCGCCGAAGACCTGCACATCGCCGACTCCATCGAGGCGTGCGAGCTCGTCTTTGACCCGTAGAAGCGCGTAATTGGAGAGATACAAGGTGTCGTAGCGGTTGTCGGGGGAGACCAGGTGGACGACCATCGTCAGATCAGGCGAGGCCTTGTTGGTCGTGACGCCCAGGCGTTGCACGACGTCCGGGAGTTTAGGCAAGGCCTGCGCTACACGGTTCTGAACTTGAACCTGCGCCTTATCGATATCGGTGCTCAAGGCGAATGTGATCGTGAGCGTCATCAGGCCATCGGCAGTCGCCTGCGAGGACTGATACATCATCCCCTCGACTCCGTTGATCGCCTGTTCGAGCGGGCTTGCGACCGTGTCCGCGATGACCTTCGGGTTGGCGCCCGGGTAGCTTGCTTTGACCACGACCGTCGGCGGCACGACCTCGGGATATTCGCTGATCGGCAGCAATGGCAACGCGATCAGCCCCGCGAGGAAGATCAGAGTCGAGAGCACGCCCGCGAAGATCGGACGGCTGATGAAAAATTCCGAGAATCTCATGGCAATTCCTTCGCAGCCTTGATGGGTCGCTTCAGCGGGGGTGGACGGTGATCGCGGCGAGCACGCTTGCAGCATCTGCGCTTACTGCATGGGGGGCTGCCGCGACCTGCGTGAGCCCCGCCGGATTGCTGGCCATGGCGACGCGCGTGGGCGTCACAGTCTGCCCGGGGCGCACATGCTGTAGGCCGTTGACGACGATGATGTCGCCAGGGGCGAGGCCCTGTTTCACAACGCGCAGGCCATTGATCTCGGGGCCCAGTTCCACGAGCCGGTACTCGATCCGATTGCCACCCGCCAGTGTCAGTACAAATTGCTTGGAAAGATCGGTGCCGACGGCGCGGTCCTCGATCAGCACGCTGTCGTGATCCTCACCACCCACGAGGCGCACACGGGCGAAGAGACCCGGCGTATAGCGGCCATCGGGGTTTGCGAGTGATGCGCGAGCACGGATGGTGCCGGTGGTCGGATCGACCTGGTTGTCGACGAAATCCAATCGTCCGGCGTGCGGATAGCCGTCCTCATCCACGAGTCCAATATAGACATCTGCAGCATCATCGGATCCATGCGCATCGCGCTGGGCCTTGGCAAAACGCAGATAGGTTTGCTCATCGGCGTCAAAGTAGACGTAGACCGGATCATCCGAGACCAGTGTCGTCAGGATGCTTGCGGTCGTGACAAGATTGCCCGCGGTGATGATTGCGCGCGATACGTGACCGTCGATCGGCGCACGTACCTCGGTGAACTCCCGGTTGAGGCGCGCCGCGCGCAACGACGCATCGACGGAACCCAACGCGCCCTGGGCTGAGGTTTCGGCGGCGACCAGCCGCTCATAGTCCTCGCGCGAGATGGCGTGCGCGCTGATGAGCCGCTCAGCGCGGGCGTGATTGGCCTTCGCGAGTTCGAAGTCAGAAACGCTGCGGGTGCGTTCCGCGACCAAGCGGTCGACTTCAGCCTGAAAAGGCCGTGGGTCGATCTGGAACAGCAGTTCGCCTTTCTTGACGCGTGCGCCATCTGCGAAAGCGACGCGATCGATGTAGCCGCTGACGCGCGGGCGGACTTCGACCGTATTCACGGCCTGAAGGCGCCCCGTGAATTCCTGCCATTCGCGCAGCGGCTGGTGAATCACCTCGGCGACGGTCACCTCGGCCAAGGGCGCAGCCGCGGGTGAAGGCGCCTTTCCCCGCGTATGGCCGATGCCGGCAAACACCACGAATGCGATCAGGGCGGCGCTGATTGCAAGCAGCGCCGGTAATTTACGAACGGTCAGTTTCTGAAGCGACATGAACGACTCCCATCAAGCCCTGCGGACGCGACCCTGGCAGCTGCTGGCCTCTCGCCGACCTCGTTTTGGTAGCCAAGCGCTGTACTTGACTTGCTGCTCGAACAATCCGATGCTACGTACCGTGTGTTACCGGTCAGTCACGTAGTAGGGCGGTAGGTTAGTGACCGGTCAGTAACGTGTCAACTGGAAATTCGCTATGAACCGACCTAAGACAACGCAACTAGCTGGAAAGAAAGACATTATTCCTGCTGCTGCGAAGGAACGGGTGCGGGATCGCATCATGCGAACCGCGAGCGCGCTCTTTTATTGCCGGGGCATCCACGCGGTCGGCGTCGACACCATCGCTTCGGAAGCCGGCACCAACAAGATGAGTTTCTACCGCAACTTCGGCTCCAAGGACGAACTCGTCGCGCAGTACCTGCGAGAGGCCGAGGCCGAGGCCTGGGAGTGGTGGGACGAGACGATCGCGACACACGCCTTAGATCCGCGCGCGCAGGTCGAGGCGCTATTTGGACTTCTCATTCAGAAGACCTGCACGGCTGAATCGCGCGGCTGCGCGCTTGCAAATGCAGCCGTCGAAATCACCGAGTCCGATCATCCGGCGCGCCCGGTCATCGAGAAGTACAAAGCGGAGATGCGCCGGCGATTCCATAAGCTCGCGCACGACATGAAAGCGCGCGACGCCGACACATTGGGCGACTCATTGATGCTGCTTTGGGAGGGCAGCTACTTAAGCCGCTTGACCTCTCACGGTCGGCACGGCCCCGCGGAGAATGCCTTGAAGGGCGCGCGGACGCTGATTGCCGCGTATACGACCTGAGGGTTAGCGAAGCGCGCCTGGCGCGAAATCTGCACCCGAAGTCATCGACGGTCCGAGTCGTTCATCTTTCGATCTGCCGGGTCAGCCAACGCGCTATTCGGAATTGGTTTCCTTGCCGAAGCGGTAATTCAGGCGCAGCCCGTAGACCCGCGGCTCATTGGTCGTCTCGCGCAGATCAAAGTTGCCGGTGTTGCTGTAGATGATCGCGTTCTTGTCAGCAATGTTGGTGATGTAGAACTCGCCGAGCCAATGGCCGCCCGCGGGGTTTAATCCGAAGCGCAAGTTCATGATGCTGTAGCTCGGCTGCAGGATACGCGGGAAGCCGTTGGAACCCTGGACATGAAAGTCGTTCCACATGTCTCCCTTGTGGGAGATGTCAAACTGCGCGTAGCCGCGCAGATCCTTCGCGACCGGGTGCTCGTAGCGCACGTTCCAGCTCCAGCTCAAGTACGGTACGTAGGGCAAGCGCTCGCCGATGTTGCCCTGGAAATTCGCATAGGGACTGGAACTGATGTGGGGGTCGGTGTAGCTGCCGGCTGCCTGGAACGACCAGTTGTCGTTCACTTTGTAGTCGACGTTGGATTCCAAGCCGTAAATGCGCGCGTTTCCGACATTGACGTAATAGGCGCTCGGGGCACAGACATCCACGTCGTAAATGATGGTCTGCAGCTGCTTCCAGTCCATGTAGTAGGCGGCGCCGTTCCACAGCAGGTGGTTATTGAGGAGCGTCGATTTCCAGCCGACTTCGAAATTGTTGAGCGTGTCAGGCACGTAGCTTTGCGGCACGCCTTTGTTGTAGCAGCCTTGGGGAAAGCCGGAGTTGGAGCCGCCGTCGCGGAATCCCTGCGCGAAGTCCGCGTAAACCATTATTTTGTCGGTGATCTTGTAATTGGCACCCACTTTACTGTCCCACTTTTTTGAGGAACCGACGTCCAGCGTCGGCGACGTGGGAGCATAGGCGAACTGGCCGAACGGGCTGTAATACCTGAAATTGGAGTGAAAGTGCGATTCTCCCGCCTCGACGTTGAGCTTCGACGTGAGGTCGTAGCTGATATCCGCGAACTCGGTGACCTGCAGGTAGTCGGAGCGCGTCCGATAGCTATACCACTGCGTCGGCGGCAGCGACGTTGATCCCGGCGGGGTGCCGCTATAGGCGTTGTAATACTCAAACGCGGGGCTGTTGGTGCGCAGTCCCGGCATGTAGTAGGTGCTGCCGGAGTTCTTATCGCGAGTCTTCTCCCAGTACAGGCCCCCGAGCCAATGGAACTTTCCGCCGGGTTTGGATGCGAGCCTGAGTTCATCCGACCAGCGCTCCGGGTTCGTATGGTATTCGTAGTACTGGATCGGCACCCTGCAGCCGGTGTAAGGCCCGGTGCCATAGACCGGGTCGTTGAGGCAGGTGACTCCTTCGTTGGCACCGCCGTTATAGTTCTGGATGTACTCCGAGTACTCATTCTCCTGGCGCGTGGGCAGTGACCAATAAGTACTTGCAAACACCAGATCGCCGATGCCGACATCGCCATCGACGTGGAACTCCCCGGTCTTGGCCTCGAAAAGATGGCTCTCGGGACCGAAGCGCTCGACTGTGCGGGGCGGCAAGTTCGGGTCTTCGTCCCAGGCGCCCTGGGTCGCCTGGCGCTGAAAGCCGTAGGTGGCCGTTGCACTCCACTGGTCGTTGAGGACTCCCTTTAAGGCTAAGCGCCCGCCCTCGACATTTTCGCGGTTGTAGTCGTTGCGCGCCCAGGCGGAGTTGTTGGAGACGGTACCGTTCACCCAGGTGCGAGTTGTAAGCTCGTCGTTGATGAACCCGCCGTGGGAGTCGCTGAAGGCAGAAATGCGCAAGCCGAGTGCCCCGTCAATAATCGGAGCATTGAAAAACCCCTCGTAGGTCCAGTTCTGCTGACCGCCCTGAATCTGGCCACCGTTGAAGTCGACACCGGCGCTGTAGGCGTTCACGTCCGGTTTGTTGGTGATGTAGCGGATGGCGCCGGCCATGGAGCTCGCGCCAAAGGTTGTTCCCTGCGGACCGTTCAGCACTTCGATGCGCTCGATGTCGTAGAGGTGCAGGTCAGGCTGGACGCCCTGCCAGCTTAAAGACATATCATCGATGAAAAATCCGGTCGCGGAGGTGTTCGAGTAGTTCGGGTTACTGCCGTCGGAAACGCCGCGCATCACGAAGAACTGGGTGCCGGGACCCTCGCTGATGAAGGAAATCGATGGCACCTTTTCCGCGTAGTCATCGAACCCCGAGATGCCGAGGTTCTGCATGTCCTTCTTGGTGAACACGTCAACGCTCAAAGGAACCTCCTGCAGGTTCTCCTCGCGCTTGCGGGCGGTCACGACGACCGTCTGCAGACCCTCGTAGGCCGAGGTCTCCGCGTCCGCGTCGGCCGCCAGCGACGGCGTAGCCGGCGCAGCGACCCCGGCAATGGCCGCGGCGACCGCGAGACTGATCGCCGATCGGGAACGGCGCGGAAGCGTCGCAAGCGCTTTGGGATGGCACGGTGTCGCACGATTGGGTCTACGTGAATGCATCGGGGACTCCCTGAGCACTTATTATTTACGACCGCGCTCACCCAAGGGCTGAGTACGTTACCGGATCTTCCTTTGAGCGGATATCCTTAGTCAACACTCGTTCAATAGGGGGCGGCGAGCGGTTCCGGCCGGCTGGATTACTCGAAGCGCTGGAGGCTGTCGCCGAGCGCGAGGCGCAGGGGCTCAAGCTGCGTTTCGAAATGCCGCCAGTAGCCCACGCCCGAGGTGTATAGCGGCTGGCGCACCTGTTCGGCACTCGCCGTACGGACCGAGCGCCGCGTTTCGTGAAAGGACAGGCACGCCGGTTCGAACGGCAGCCGGCAGTGCTCCAAGAGCCGGCGGATATTCGCCTCCGGATCTCGCACCAGGGCCTCGTACTGAAAGCGCAGCACCTTGCCCGGCAAGACTTCGTCCCAGTGGTCCAAAAGAGACAGATACGCGCGGTAGTAACGGCCGAGATCCTGAAGATCGTAGCTGAAGGTCTGTCCGTCGGCGAAATGCTGCTTGAAGGTGCTGAAGCACGAGTCCATCGGATGACGGCGCGCGTCGATGATGGTCGCCTGTGGCAGGATCGCGTGAATGAGCCCAATGTGGCTGAAGTTATTGGGCAGCTTGTCGGTAAAGTGTTCGCGATCCGTGCGCAATGGCGCAGTTTCCGCAAGGTAACGGCTGCCGAGTGCGCTCAAGAGTCCAAGCGGGGCCGTGCCAACCGTCTCGGGATAACCCTCGCGGCCTTCGACCATGTCATCGAACTGATGGGTGATGTTGATGATGTTGGGCAGCTCCATGGTGCCCTCCACGCGCGAGTGGCTCGCGAGGATCTGCTCCACCAGTGTGGAACCGGAGCGCGGCAGGCCGACGATGAAAATCGGCGCGGCACTGGGGTTGCCGCTGCCAACACGCTTGGCAAAGAATTCCCGATCAAAGAACGCACGAATCCGCGCCGAGCGGCGCTCGAAGTGCTCGATGTTGAATGGCGCATCCAGTCGCCGCAGCGCGTTGCCCTGGGCGTAGCTTGCGAATGCGGCCGGATACTGCTCGCGCTGCTCAAAGGCTTTCCCGAGGGCGAAATGCAGCTGCGCTGCATTGGCTCGCTCGATCTTCTCGTAGGCCAGCTGCTCTTTCATAGCCGTGATCTCAGCGTCGCTGAACGAGTAGTTTTTGAGGTCAGCAAGGCTCCAGTACGCTTCCGCCACGCGCGGATCCATTGCGAGCGCGGTTTTATAAGCCGCCTCGCTGTCCTGGCGCCGACCCAGCGTCTTATGAATGTGGCCGATCGACATTCGCAGCCGGACTTCTTCGGGCTTAAGGCGCGCGGCTTCCTCATAGGCCGCAAGCGCCTCCTCCTGTCGCATGAGCCGCGTCGCGACGTTTGCAATGGTGATCCAGCTCTGCGGGTTTTCGGGTTCAATCTTCGTCAGATAGCGCGCAGCGGCATCTGCCTCCTTGAGGCGTCCCAGCGCGAGGAACGTCTGCGCCAAGCCGCGCCACGCGAGCGGTATATGCTCCGACTGTTTCTGCGCGTGGCGCAGCAGGCGCTCGGCATCATTCGGTACATCGGCCGCTAGCGAGAGTGCGGCAAGTCCGCACAGCGCCGCCACATGACTCGCATCTTCCTGAAGAATTTCACGAAAAATTTCCTCAGATGTTTTGCGATCGTCGGCCGCGAGCGAAGCGGACGCTTCCTCGATGCGCTCTCGATGAGCGTCCGTAACACGTGCGCGCTCAAAGGCAACGCGCGCGTCCGCATACTGGCCGAGATCCACGAGCGTGTCCCCGTAGGCAAGCCACGCGAGATGGTGGTGCGGGAATTTCTCAAGCACCCGCCGCACTTCCTCACGCGCGCGCGTCGCACGACCATCGCGCCGGTAAGCGCGCGCCAGATCCACGCGTGCCGCTGCAAAATCCGGGACTCGAGTCAGGAGCGCTTCGAGCGTCGCGACGCTTTCTGAAATCTTGTTCTGATCCAAGAGGCAAGCGCCCAGGAGCCACAGGCAATTCACCTCCCCGGGAAACTCTGTTTCGAACGCGCGCAAAAGACGCTCGGCGGTGGCAGCACGCCCGGCGCGCAGCGCCGCGTGTGCCTGGCGCAGACTCGCCTCGAAGCTGATCTTTGGTATCGGCGTGCTCATGTCGTCTCGTGGCCGCCGCCCGCGCCCCGCGTCGCGTTCATTGCTACGACTCGAGGCGAGCGGCAGTTGTACCAAGAAAGTGAGCGTAGCACGCACCCCGCGACCGTGGCGCCCATAAACCGTTGAGTACTGGGATCGCGCCGGGCGCACATTTTTCCGCCTGCGACAGACAGTGCGCACGCAATACAGACTCTGGCGCGGCGCATGCTGAGACCGTCCTGCAGCGTCCATTCAGGCACTCGCTGCGATTCCTTCAATGTGCGCGGCGAACCCAGTTTTTGCCGGGTTGTTTCGATCAGCGTGTTATCTTTCGCGCAGAGAGAAGATCGGACGCCCCTGATGCACGCCTCGCTCCAGTTTTTCATGCCCTACGGCCAAGCCGCCGCCCGCCCGGGACGCGCCTTGGCGCTGTTAAGTTTTTTTCTGGTTGTCCTTCACGGCGAGCCGGCGCGGGCGTTCGGCTTCGACGACGTCGCGGCACAGGCGCAGCAGCAAGCCCACGAGCCTTATCACAGTGTCAGTCACAAGCCGCCGGCCGAATTGCAGGCACTGAGCTACGATCAGTACCGCGACATTCGGTTTCGCCCTGATCACGCTCTGTGGCGTCAGGAGAACCTACCGTTTGAGTTGATGTTTTTCCACCTCGGCAAGTACCAGACCGAATCGGTGCGCATCAACGAGATCACGCCGCAGGGCGTGCGGCATATTGCCTATCAGAGCAGCGATTTCAACTATGGGAAAAACAAGCTGTCTCCGAAGACCTGGGGAGATGTGGGTTTCGCGGGATTTCGTGCCCATTACCCGCTGAACGGCGCGGGATATAAGGACGAAGTCGTGGTTTTCCTGGGCGCGAGTTACTTTCGCGCGCTTGGTGCGGGGCTACGCTACGGGCTGTCCGCGCGCGGACTTGCGATCGACACCGTCGGAGGTCAGGGCGAGGAGTTTCCGAGGTTCACCGAATTCTGGATCGTGAAGCCCGCCGCCGACGCAAAAACGCTGACCGTGTACGCGCTACTGGACTCCCCGCGCGCAAGCGGCGCGTACCAGTTTGAGGTTCGGCCCGGCGAGGAGACCGTGGTCGACGTGCGCCTGCGGATTTTCCTGCGGGCAAAAGTCGCAACCCTTGGCATTGCGCCTCTGACGAGCATGTTTGCCTTTGGCGAAAACCAGCCGCATCGCACCGACTTTCGTCCCAAAGTGCACGATTCGGACGGCTTGATGGTCGCAACCGGCGCCGGCGAATGGCTCTGGCGGCCGCTGCTCAACCCGAACCAAACGCTGACCACCTCGTTCTCGATGCCGCAGCTGCGCGGATTCGGACTGATGCAGCGCGACCGCAACTTCGCAAGCTACCAGGACAGCGAGGCGAGCTATGAGTTACGGCCCAGTGCCTGGATCGAGCCCGTCGGATCCTGGGGTCCTGGCCGGGTCGAACTCGTTCAATTGCATACGCCTGACGAGACGAACGACAACATTGTCGCGTATTGGGTGCCAGACCAGCTCCCGGCGCCGGGCCAACCGTTGGATCTTGCCTACCGCGTGCACTGGCAAGGTACGCCGCAAATGCATCCGCCGGGCGCGTGGGTTACCCAGACCCGTATCGGCCGCGGCTTCGCCGAGCTGCCGGAGGATGAGCAGCAATTCATCGTCGACTTTACCGGC
>Ga0302324_100017688_pt1 | contig 14108 bp, 10 predicted proteins | sample Palsa_T0_1_FD_201949 | JGI IMG/M metagenome (GOLD analysis project Ga0302324, IMG submission 201949) | Peat permafrost microbial communities from Stordalen Mire near Abisko, Sweden - Palsa_T0_1 | ecosystem: Environmental > Terrestrial > Soil > Palsa > Peat permafrost | place: Sweden: Abisko... | reverse complement strand
ACCCAAGCTGATGAAAAACGGTTGAAGGGACGGCCTTCAGAGTCTGCGTGAGAGCCGGATTTGCAAAGCCCAGTTCTCACGTAGACTCTTCGGGCCGTCCATCACCACCACCATCACCGTGGCCACTGAGGGAGATATTTTCGACAGAGCGCAGCGCAGCGGAGGGGCCTGCTGTTAAGGCAAATTTGCGCGCCTGGATCCGGAGTAATCCTAGCTAACAGCTAATGCGCGTTGGTACACCTCGACGGTGCGCGCGGCCATGGTGCCGGCAGTAAACTGCGCGCGCCACAAACGCTGCCCCGCGAATCCCAGGGCGACACGCAACCCGGGGTCGGCGATCAGGCGTGCGAGTGCCTCACGCAGGCCCGGTACGTCTCCCCGGCGCGCCAGCAATCCCGTTTCTTCGTGACGTACAGATTCCGGAATGCCTCCCACGTCGGTGGCCACTACCGGCAAACCTGCACGCATGGCCTCAAGGATGCTTATGGGGAGCGCCTCGAAGTTGGTCGCTAGTACGAAGATTTGCGCGGTCATGAGCAAACGAGCCACGTTGGTTTCGAGCGGCAGTATGCGAACACGCCCGCCCAGGCCGAGCGCGGCTATTTGCGAAGCTACCTGCGGCTCCAGCTTGCCTTCCCCCACCAACAGCAAGCGCCATTCCATGGCGAGCAAACCAGAGAGCGCGCTGAGCAGCGTAGCGTGATCTTTTTGTGCAGCGAAGCGCGCCACCATCACGATCAACGGGGGATGGGCATCGACCGGCCGCTCCCGGACCAGGCCGATTTCGGCAATGCCGTTGTGGACGACTTCCAGCTTCTTCGCCGGGCAGACACGGAATTGCTGGGCGAGGGTGCGTTCGAACTCGCACACGTTGATGACCCGCGAGCCCAGCCGGCCGGCCAGATTTTCTGTCCAGGAATAGAGCGGTTTCGGCTTGAGCGAGGCCCGATCGAACATGGCCCAACCGTGCGGAGTATACACGCTGGGAATGTGGTGCAGCCGAGCCGCCGCACGAGCCAGCGAGCCCGCCTTGGCGGTATGGGCGCACACCAGGTCAGGTTTCAAGCGACGGAAGGCGAGTCCAAGCTCGACCAGAGCCGCCAGATCGAGGTGTGGTCGCAGCGGCCGAACCAGGTTCCGCACCTGTATGGAGGGAACCCCCACCAGGCGGAGGCGCCGGGTGAAAATGCCGGGCGCCCCCGTGATCACCGTGACCTCGTGGCCCAGGCGGAGCAACTCCACCGAAAGCTCGCGCACATGGCTCTGCGCTCCGCCCAGAACATCGCCCCGCGTGAGCACCTGAACAATCCTCATAGGCGGCTCGCTTTGTCTTTTGCTTGCACGACCAGGGACATAGGGACGAAAATCTCGTTGCTCGGCCGGCCATACCAGGTAGAGAGAAGAATCCACACGCTGCGCCACTCCGCCAGTTCTTCCGCGGTGGGCGCTTGCGCGGCCTGGTGACCCAGGCGCCGCTCGGGACCGCCCAGCACAGCAGCACAGTTGGCCACGAACCGCGCCGTCGTTATCAACAGAAGTTGCAATTGTTGCCAGCTCCCGCGGATAGCCTCCGGCTGGCCGGAGACGTACCGGATGTGCAGCAACTTGTAGCGAAGAAGCTTCTTGAGGGTGACCTGCTCCTGCCGGTACCCCAGCAAAACCTGGGGGAGGTTGGCAAAGCAACTATCACTGTAGCTGCGCAGCAGCAACTCCTGATCTTGAGCCAACCAGGCGCTTTCTTCGTAACGCCACCGGCGAAACCACTCGATGCGGCCCATCCACAGCGGATGCCATAGCGGAAAGCCGCGAAAGGGTGAGCGAGTGATGCCTGCGTGTTCCAGGGCGGGAGCGAAGCGCCACAGCGGCCGGCCGTACTTGCCGAAGACCATGGCGCCGCCACTGCACAGGTCCACCTCTGCGCGAGTGATCAGGAAAGCGAGCTGGCGGGCGAGACGATCGGGGTAGGCGATATCGTCCGCGTCCATTCTGGCCAGGAAGTGGCCGCGCGCCCGATCGATACATTCGTTCAGGCGGGCTGCGAGCCGTAGCCGCCGTCCGTCGCTCCAGCAAATCACGCGGGGGTCGTGAAAACTGTGCGCAATCGCCAGACTCTTATCGTTCGAACCGTCGTCGCACAGCAAAAGTTCAAAGTCGGTATAGCTCTGGTGTAAGAGCGAGCGAATCGCCAGCTCCATAGTAGCGGCGCTGTTGAAGAAAGGCATGGCGATGGTGATCATCGGCGTTGGCATCTTTAGATAATCGCGCTCGGAATAGAACCATCTCTCTGCAACGCTCCGCCCAGGGACTCGAAGACGACCGCATATTGTTGCGCCAAGCGGTGCAGGCTGAAGTGGGCTTCTGCGACGGCACGCCCAGCGGCGCCCATGCGGTGTCGCAGTTGCACATCGTCGAGCAGCGCGATCAGGGCGTCGACCCATTGCCGTTGGCAGGAGGCGCTGAAGCCGAACTCGCCCAGCGCAAGCACCTCGCCATTCATCCCAGCCGGGGTCACGACTACGGGCAGCCCAGAGGCCATGTAGCACAGCATTTTGTAACTGCACTTTCCCAGGCACCAGTCGTTGTCGGCCAGCGGCATCAATCCTATCGACATGCGGCTGAAGGCGGTTAACTCCGTCTCCGGCGCCCAGCGTTGGAAGCGGATGCGGGAGCCGGGGATGCGCTTGAACTGGGGTGGTTTATCGGCGACGATCAGCAGCTTGGCATGGCGGCAATACTGCATCACCGATATCAGTGCTTCCTCGATCGCATACAGGAAAGGAAAGTTGCCGCTGGTTCCGGTCCAGCCCAGGAACAGCGGGCGGGCGTCAGCCAAGGCTGCATTGGGCCGATACCAGGACGTGTTTACCGCCGTTGGGATGATGGTGATGTTGGCATTCCAGCGGGAGTATTGCTCGGCGAGAAAACTGTTGCCGCACACCACCAGGTCGCTGGCCCGGGCTAAGTCGCCGGCGCGATGGCCACCGGTATTGAGCCAAACCGCGTCATCGACGTCCAGGATCATGGGGCGTTTCGCCATCGCCTGCAGGGGTGCGAAGGCGGGCAGTAATTGGCGGGAGACCCAGGTGACGTCGGTCCTCCAGGAGCCGGCGAGGGCCGCCATGCGAGCGACTGCAGTGGCGGCCATCCAGAGCGGGCGCAGGCTGTGGCGTTGTGGCAGTATGTTGCCCCAGGGCAGCGGGTACTCGCGCACCGAGATGCCAAGACTGCGGAACGGCTCGATGTATTGGCGCACGCGCGCCCGGGCGCTGGGTACCATCACACCACCGGTGTACGCGGCTACTCGCACGGTTGGCTCTCGGGTTCGCCCAATTGTGTCCAGCGCGAGCGGGTGCCCTGAGTGACGGCAGGGATGAAGTAAACCAGGGTTGAGATCGCAGCCGCCTTGACCAAAAACATGACTTGAGCGAAGTACTCTTCCGAAAAAATGGTCATGGCCGTCGCGTAGACGAAGGCTCCAAGGGTGAACACGGCCCAGCAGTTGCCGTGTATGGCGCAACGATATACATAGGTGCTGAGAAAGCCAACCAGGGACATCAGCGCGACCACTCCAGCCATTCCGCCATGATCCATGTAGTAAGGCAGAAATGCGGTGTAGACGTTGGTTATCTGCGTGGGGGAGATTTTTGTGTATTCAAGATTGCGATCGCGCTCCGAGTAGTTTGCACCGAATCGATTCAATATCCGCTTGGCGAACTTCGCCAGATCCCACCCGTACCTCAACTCGGGGTTCTGCCGGTTCTGGTCAAAGGCAATGATTCCGCCCAGCCAATAAGTGCCAAAACCCTCGGCGACGTGGGGAATATTGTCGGCGAGGGATGCCCGGGAACTCGCGCCATATTTGCCCATGGATATCTGGCCCAGGGAGAAGACCAGCAGAAAGAGCAAGATCATCATGCCGAGCAACCGCCTCGGCGCGGCGCCTCGCTTGAGCCAGAGAATCACGACCGAACTGATCAGCAAAAGGAGTACTTCGGAGCGCGCGCCGTTGATTAACTGATAGGCCGCGGCCATCAGAACGAGCAGAAGGGCGCGCCCCATGCGCCGGCCGGTATCGGCATGTTCATAAACCGCGATCAGCGCCCCGATGCTCAGGACCGGCAGGAAAAATGACTCGAAAGAAAGAGCATCGTGGCCGGATATGTTTGCCTTGCTGACCGCGATGCGCAATTGTCTCCAGGCGCTTTCCCGGGGGGCAATGGTTTCGCTGAGTTGCCTGAAATGGAGATAAGACAAGGGGATATTCACCACAAAGACGATCACAGCGGCGTTCAACCATCGGTCGACCTGGATACGGCGCGTCGCCGTAACCGCCGCGAGTGTTCGCCCCCTCCACAAGGGAGTCGCGACCGCGGTGACTCCGCCTAGAGAGAAAGCAAGCACTCCGGTGAGGACGATTGCATCGGCCGTGGCGGTAAGCGGGAAATAAACATCTCCGCATAACCAGACGGCAAAGAGCGTGATTGCCCAGACGATTGCCAAAGTTGCCGGCGGAAAGAGGACGGAGCGCCCGTAGCGGACCATCGCCAGACTCCACAACGTGAGCAAAGCAACCGTAATTGGCAGTGTCATCCTGCGCTCCGTGGTGCTCGCGACACGACCTCGTCGCAGAGTTGTGCAATCAATGTCGAGGTGCCGATCGGTGCAAATCTACAGGCTGCGGAAAACTCCTGTTTTGTATCAGGGCACGACTCTAGTCGGGCCATAAACGATTGAAAAATACGTCGGGCTTTAGCCCCTGAGGTACGCCTTTCCTGCCCGATCGCGAGTTTTTTCCGCAGCCTGCAGAACTAGCCCAGCGCGTTGTAGTAACGGGCAAAGGCTTTGTAGGTCGCGTCCGTAGCGATCGCGGACGCATTGAGCACGATCCCGGCGATCGGTGCGTTGATCCGGCGAAGAGTTTCAACGGTTGCTCCGACCACCTTTATCGGAGTATGCCCGCTGCGCACCGCCAGCACGGTTACTTCGGCCGCCGCGGCGAGTTCCAAGGTCTCCGCGCAGCCCAACAGCGGGGGTGAGTCCAGAATGACCAGATCGAACTCCTTGGTGGCCTGGGCTAGAATTCCCCGCATCTGCGGCCCGATCTGCGACAGGGCCAGGGGCAAGGGCATCCCGGAGCCAAGAACGAACAGGTTTGGACGTGCGGAGACCGGACGTATAGCGCTCCTCCAATGAGTCCTTTGGGCCAGCACTTCCGCCAAGCCGGCGTCGGGGTCCAGCCGTACAAGCCGTTCAATCGCCGGCTGGCGCAGGTCGGCATCGATCAAGAGTGTGCGTCTGCCTTGTTCCGCATTCACCATGGCAAGGGAGAGCGCGAGCGTCGATTTTCCTTCGCCGGGCAGGGCGCTGGTAAATAGCACGCTCCGGGGCACACTGGTCTGAACCGAAAGCATCAGGTAGCCCCGCAGGTGGCGTACGCCCTCGTCGAAGAAGCCGTCTTGCAAACTGGGCCGATCGCCTACAAGCCGCATCGCGTCAGAACCTAGAGCGAGCCGAAGGCGCATGTCGGAGAGCTGGGGCAAGGCACAGACCACGGGGACGCCCAGCGCGTCTTCCACCCCCTCGGCCTCTCTCGCGGTCACGTCTGTGAGTTCCGCCGAGACCACATATGCGGCGCCGGCCAGAGTAAAAAGGGCGAGGGAGAGCCCGACAATAAACGGCCAGTTGGGAAAGATCGGGGTGGCGGCGGGGCGGGCGGAATCCGCCAGCCGAATGATGTTGTTTTGCAGTTCGGAATTGATCCCTGACTGCTTGATCTTTGCGAATAGATCTTCATACACGCGTTCCGCTGTATCCGCTTCGTGCTTGAGTTGCAGGTAGTCGAAAGACTGCGCGGTCAGGTCGTCGACCTCCTGCTTGGTTTCCGCGACCGCGTTGGATAGCATGCGTTCGCGAATGACTGTTTGGCGATAGTCCACGCCGATGCGGCTGGCGACATTCTTGCGGCTTTCGTCGAGCGCCGCGCGAGCTTCCTCGACCTGCGCCGCCGCCTTCTGGTACTCCGGATGCTGGTCTCCGTAGGTCGCGCCCACTATGGCCAGGTTTGCCTTGGCTGTTTGTAGCTTCTCTACATCCTTGGTTAGGTCTGTCGATTGAGCGGAGACCTCGACCTCGGGCAACGAGGCTTGTTTCGCCTCCCGATAGACCGCTTCCTTGGCGATTCGATCCGCCTCGGCGGCGCTGTTCTCAGTATTGAGCGCCTGCAGCTTGGCGACCAGCACGCTTGTCTTCTGCTCCGGATCGGCGGTTCCCAGGTCTCGCTGGTACGCCATCAGGGCGTTGTGTGTCGACTGCATCTTCTCCTTCAGGTCGATGAGTTGCTGCTCCATCGAGGAGGTGAGGCGTCCGGCTTCTTTGATGCGCGTCTCAAAAATATTTCGCAGGTAGGAATCAGCGACGGCGTTGGCTACCTCGGCGGCGACCTGGGGGTCTCGATCCCGGTAAGAGATAGTGATGAGATAGGTGTTGGGAGTGCGTTCGACCTTGAGATGTTTCAGTTGTATGGGTGCATTGCGAATGGCGAGCTCTTTTCCCGGTGTGTAATGCCAAAACCCAAAGCGCCGCAATTGGTGCTCCCGCTCGAGCAGGTCATAGCGCTCCGCTACCGGGCGGAGGATGATGTCGGCCAGCAGCAGGCTTAGCTGCGTGGCCATGAACTGGTCGTCGCCGGTGGTCAGCAGCCGGTCGTCTCCTATGGTCTCCGGCGCGGCTTGCCGGTCAACCGCGATGGTCGCAGAGCCCACATGGATAGGGGGCGCGAGGGCGCACACGAATACCACCAACGCAGTAAGCGCCGTGCTGGCTAACGCGATCGTTGCCCAATGCCGACGCACGATCTGAGTGTAAAAGGTAAGTGGCCGCTGGGATTCCGCGGGATCGCTAAGACGGAGCTGGGGCTTGCGTATCGCGATCGATCCGGCCATTGGGGTGGCTCCGTTCCGAGTGCAGGTTGTAGATCGTGTTATCGGCTCCAGATGGCGGCCGACACGGCAGTGTTGCCCATGCCGGTGACGTGATTCAGCACGCTCGCGCTGGCCTTGAGCTTGCCGTTGGTTGGGATGTAGAGAATGTCATTCGGGGCGAGCTGCACATCCCTGGACTTGCGGTCCAATATGCGGCGCAGCGGCACCTCTATCTCCCTCTTCTGCGGGTTACCCGGCTGCGCGCGGTAGATGTAAGCCTTTCTCAGGCTGAACGAATCGAGGCCGCCGCTGAGCGCCAGCAACTGGAGCACGGTGGTGTCGTTTACATCACGGAAGGGAAAGGCTCCCGGCCGTTTGACGTCTCCTACAACAAACACTTGATCGCATTCGGGCACGCGAATCTGGGCGCCTGCCTCAAGCGTAATATTCAGCCCGGGATGGTATCCATCGAAAAGATCGCGAACAGAGATGCGTTGGGAGCTGCCGTTTGCGTGCTCCACGATAATTTCCGGGCCGGCTTCGGGAAGCAGGCCTCCCGCCTGGCTGAGCGCGGCCAAGAGACGCAGGTTTCCGAACTCCTGAATGACGGTCGGGGTTTTCACAGCGCCGGCAACGGTGACTTCGCGACTGCGATACTCGACGACAGAGACGTCGACCACGGGATTTACCAGCAGATGCTGAGTTTTGAGTGCGGCTGCGATGTCGTCGCGCAGCACATCCGGCATCAAACCCACCGCTGGCAACGGGTGATGCAGCAGCGGCAGGTTCAGATTTCCCTCCTTGTCCACGCGGAAGGTTTGCGAGAGTTCCGGCGAATCAGAGACGGTGAGATGAATAAGGTCGGAGGCTCCAATTGGCTGAAAGGGCAGATTGGAGCCCCCGATTGTAGCAGGCACTGCAGGGAACGAAGGCGCAGGTTGAGGGGACGACAAACGTTGCGCCGCGGTGGCCAGCGAGATCAGCGTCAAAGCAACCCCGGATGCCAGACTCACTTTTCTCATGGCTCACGCTCGTTATCCACGAGCCTAGGGTGGTGGGATTAAACGAACGCACCGCCGGAGATTAAGTTTCCCTCACACGCTCTTGTGGAACACCTTTACTGCCGATAGCCAATGACTCTCGCCGGGACACCGGCGCTGATCGACATGGGAGGCAGGTCGGTTGTGACCACGGCTCCGGCGCCGACGACCGCGCCATTCCCGATCGAAACCCCTGCGGTAACGACCACGTTGGCGCCGAGCCAGACGTCATCGCCGATCTCGATAGGTGCATCTTGTCCGGGCTGGTTGCGAATCAGCTCGCTGCGTGCGGTTCCGTGATTTGAGGAGAAGATGGATGCGCAGGGGCCGAGAAGCACGTTGCTGCCGATGGTGATCGGGCCCCCGGGAGAGGCCCACACAGAGCAGAGATGGTTGATGAAAGAGTGGTCGCCGATCTCGATCTGCTCGGGGTACTTGAAGAAAACGGTGGGGGAGATTTTTACCCCCTTTCCCCGCCGCTTCAGCCTTGCCTTGCGCACGTAATGACCACCGGTGATAAAGGCCAGCAAGTACAGCCATCCTTTTATGACCTCGTTTATCGCTCGGATCACAGCGCCCTCACGCGGCTTCCAGTGCGGAAACAATAACAGAGCCGTTCTTCCCGCGCCAGTGAGAGCTGCTAAGTAACCGCATCCGGCAACGCTCATAACTGCTGTTACCCCGGTAATACACAGCACTGGTCATTGTGACCATCCCGCAGCGGAATGGATAGTTAGATCCAGCACAGTCAGCGTCTCGCATACATCTCCGTTGTACTTGCGCTGCCGTGTTCAACGCCAGACTGCACACCTGCGCCCGATCTCCGAGGTTTGTCATGAAAACTGTCGTAGCGCTCCTCATCTGGGGCATGAGTGCACAGGCGCTGGCCGAAACTTACAGTGTAGCGGCCGGTTCCAGTGCGGCCGAAATTCAGGCCATCGTGAATACGGCCGGTGCGGCGCCCGGCAATACGGTAGCATTCGCGGCGGGCGCGTATAGACTGTCCGCCACGCTGGCTCTTCCATGCTCCAATGGGACGATCTATACCGGGCCGAACGTAGGAGCCGTCACCCAGAGCAACCTGCCGACGGCGGTTTTGACCAGCACCGTGGTGACGAGCTATGCCCTATCGACGGACAGCAATGTTACCACTCTGACCGGGAGCCAGGGATGCATGATCGAGTATCTCCGCTTCAGCGGCACGCAAGGCGGAATTCTGGTGTGGTCCCCGGCGTCAGGGATCACTATCCAGGAGAATGCTTTCGATAACAACAACCCTCCGTCGGGCGGCGCCAGTTCTGAAGCGAACATTTATCTTAACGGCTACAACACGGGATTCACCCCGGCCTTGGGGGTGGAGAACATTTCTATCCTGTGGAATACGTTTTTCAACAACTGCGCTGCGATTCGTGCTGCAGGAGCCATTGACTCGGGGGGCGGTTGTGCGGCTACCTGGGTGAATGGATACAACGACGGTTTGACCTGGTCGAATAACACGATCAATCTGACCGAGGAGGGTCTGAAGCTCTCGCAGCAGTCAGGCGCGGGCATCATGAGCCTGAATGCGGATGTCGAGAACAACAATATGCAGGGTAACTCCCGCATCCTGATCGAATCGCAACAGGAGACAAACGGCGTAGCCACGTATACCCACAATGCGTTTTATCAACCCTTCAATCCTGGTTTCAACACCTTTGAATTGTCGATGCCGCAGTACACGTCGTCTCTCTCGCCCACGCATACGGCAAACGACGACGTATTTATCGGAAATGTGCCCGTCACGCTCACCGGTTCAGGAGCCCACTATGGCATAGGGATGGAGCTATGGGGCGCCGGTACCATCGTTGAGTACAACCTGCTGCAAGGAGGCAATGGTCCGGATACATGCGCTGCGGGATTCGGTTGTACGGGTTGGGGAATCAGTATAGGAGAACCTTTCACCAACGCAACGGTCACCAATAACTACTTCTCCGGCAAGGACGTATGGGGTGGTACAGCGAACAATGTGAATGCGGCGGTGGGGTACGAGGACGGCGGTTCTTCGTCGAATGCGGGGCTCGTCCTGAGCCCTAACACCGTGGTTGAGACCAGCGCGACCATCCCGAGTGCGGCGCCTACTATCTCAGAGGTTTCCGGATCCGGTGGATCCACCGTTTCGCTGGGCGACAGCGATACCAACCATCGACTCTCTATCTTCTATACGACGGACGGGAGTGCCCCAGCAAGCTTCCATGTCGGCGGCTCGGCTGGGACCTCTAAGGTCTACGCGGCCCCGTTCGTCGTGGCGACGGGAACCACAGTTCGCGCGTTGGCCCAATGGGGTCAGGGCGCCAACCAGGGCATCGTGTTTCCTTCTTTCGGTTACGTTCCGAGCAGTGTGGCGACTGTCGTGGTTGCAGGCACGGCTCGCACCCTGGTGAGCGCCTATCTAAGCGCCCCGAACGATGCAAACACGATGTCGGCCGGGGGCACGCTGCAGTTCACCGCCCATGCGACTTACTCGAACGGTTCGACGGGGACCCTACCCGACGCGCAAGGTAACAAAGTGACCTCCTGGAATACCAGCAGCCATAAGGTGGCGAAGATCAGCAGCAGTGGCCATGTCACGGCTATGGTTGGGGGAAAGGTAAACGTGCAGGCCACGGTCGGTACCCTCAACGCGTCTCCGTGGACAATCACGGTCGGCACCGTGCAGAGTTCTGCTACGCAGACTGCGGCTGCCGCTAATGTTGCCGCTGCTGCTCAAATCCAGGCGCCGGTTGCCGCTGCCGCTCAAATCCAGGCGCCGCCCGTTGCCGCTATACAGAGCGCCTCGGTCGCGGTGGCTTCCGGCCCGATACCGGGTGCTGCGGGACCGCCGTCAGCGGACAAATTCTCGGGACCGCTCTGGAGATTGGTGGCGCCGGCCGGCGGTTCGGCCTCCATTTCCAACTCGCATCTGTTCCTCGGTGTTCCGGGAGGCAGCAACCACGACGCATTGGTTCCTCCCAACCAGGCGGTGCGCGTGTTGCAGGCGATCGGCAACCAGGATTTCGATATAGCCATCAAGATCGATTCCCCGATTGTAGCCACAGATGGGGATACCAGCCAGGGTCTCATGGTGTTCTGCGATGAAGGGGACTACGTCACCTTCGCGTTGGTGACGGACGGAAGCAGGATCGGCTTGCGTGCCAGCACCGTCATGCGCGGGACGGCTACCGACGTGCTCAACGATACCGACTTGAGCCAGTATCAGAATCCGATGTACTTACGGCTCACCCGGGACCAGGGCGGCTACACGGCTTTCTCCTCGACAGATGGAGAGAGCTGGGACCATGCGGCCAGTTTTGCTTATGCCGTGGCTCCGACGGCGGTGGGCCCCTTTGCCAGCAACCACGGCAGCACGCCGGCGACTGCCGTGCCTGTCGTCATGTCAGTGAACTGGTTCGGCGTTCGGCAGCAATGAATGCTTACTAAAAAGAGAACGTAATCATCAGAGTGACCAATAAAGGCGGCGATGAGCGCGGACGTTGTCCTAACTTAAGTAATGCACAGCAATGGTAATTGCTGCAGTAAACGCCCGAGGGGGATAGTGGAGGCAGTTAGCTGAGCGCATTGTCGCCGTGAGCAACCCGCCACTTAGGGAGAGGTAACCTCGATGTATCGAAGTCGGCTACAGTTTCTCTGCGCTCTTATATCCTGGTCGGCCATTGCGCTGGCAGCGCACGCCGTTGCGGCAAGCAACCCGCTTCCGGTTCCCCCGGGAGCTCCGCTGCGAAGCAGTTTTGAAGGGGCGCTTTGGGAGCTGGTTTCGCCAGCGGGGGGAACTGCCTCGGTTTCGAACGCGCACCTTTTTATCAATGTTCCGGGAGGTAGCAACCATGACGCGCTGGGTTCGTCGAACCAGGCTGTTCAGTTGGTGCAGCCGATCGGCGACCAGGACTTCGATATCTCCATCAAGATCGATTCAGAAGTTGTGGCTTCGAATGCGGAAACCAGTCAGGGTCTGATCGTGCTCGCCGATGACAAGAACTTCACCACCTATGCGCTGGTCACAGACGGCAGCAATATCAGCCTTGCCGTCCGCACCATGACCGGCGGTGTTGCGGCGACATTGTTCCAAGAGCCCCGCTTCAGTGAATATCAGAATCCTATCTGCCTGCGGATCAGCAGAAGAGGCACTGCATACATAGCCTATTACTCAGTCGACGGAATGGTATGGACGGAGGCGGCGAGTTTCACCAGCACCCAGGTGCCGACGCTGATTGGGCCCTTCGCCGGCAACTACAACAGCGTGCCTGCGAAGGCTGTTCCTGTCGTGATGGCGATTAACTGGTTCAACGTTCTGTAATAAGTGGTCCCGAGATACGAGTAGCACATCAACGAAAAATGCGGACAGGAACCCATGACGCAAAAGAAAATTCTGATTGTCGATGACGACCCCTCTCTTCGCCTTGGCCTCCAAGTACGGCTTAACGCATACCATTACGATGTCGCCTTCGCGGTCGATGGAGCGACCAGTATTGTCGAAGCGCGGAAATACAAGCCAGATCTGATTTTGCTGGATCTTGGCCTGCCCGCGGGGGATGGTTTCAGCGTTCTGGAGAGGTTGAAAGCCGCCGGAACTCTGTCTTCGATCCCGGTCATTGTCCTTTCCGGGCGCGACCGCGTCGGCAACCGAGAGCGCGCGCTCAAGGCGGGAGCGAAGTCTTTTTTGCAAAAACCGATGGAGAATGACGAGCTCGTGGCGGCCATTCGATTCGTTTTGGAAGAAAACCGCCACGACGCGGCCGTTGGATGCAGTTCACCTTTAAGCTGACCTGACCCAGGCTCACCTCCGGCTCTCTCGACTTGCCCCCTACCGGATTATCGTGCAGCATGGTCGGTGCGGCTGTTTAGGAGGTAACCGTGTCCCCATCGCATCGGCCAGCGATCGTTTCGCAGCTTTCCTGGTGTACATTTCTGGTCCTGGCCGTTGCCGCGAGCGCTCCAGCGCAAGAGACGCGGGTGGTGCTGGACCGTGGCGGCGCCACCATTGCTCTCGAGCCGTATGCACCGAACATCATCCGGGTCACGCTTAGCAAGCTGAAACAGCCGGCCTTGGCGGCTCCCGGATACGGTGTAACCGCCTCGCCTTCAGCTGCGGGATGGAGCCATCAGCAAAATGAGGACGGAGATACTTACCGCTCCAGCCGTCTCAGCGTCACCGTCGCCGCCAACAAGCCAGGCAAGCCCCCGATGGCCACGCAAGTGGACATTGGCAAATACTTCGGCGGCTCGGCTCCCGGAGCCCACATCACCTTCAACACGGCGGAGGGAAGCAGACTGCTCGACATGCAGGGATGGTCGATGGCGGTGCCCAACCACAAAGACGGCACGGCCGGCGTGCTCAACGACAAACGGCCCACCGATGCGGATTTTTACCAGGTGGGCGCCACCTTCGCCTCGCCTGATGACGAGCACTACTATGGACTGGGCCAAAACCAGGAGGGTTACCTCGATCACCGCGGACACACCGTCGAGTGCTGGAATAACTACACCGCGACCGGCGGCCCCACCTTCTGCGTGCCTTTTCTAGTCACCAACAAAGGCTACGGGGTGATCTGGGATAACCCCTCGCAGACTACGATCGAGCCGGGCTTTAACGAGCGGACCAAGTGGACCTCCCAGGTGGGTGACCGGGTCTCCTTCTTCGTGATCGCAGGCAATAACACAGATGAGATTTACTCCGGCTACCGCCTGCTTACGGGATCGACTCCCATGCTGCCCAAGGCGGCGTATGGTTTTATCCAGTGCAAGCAGCGTTACATCACGCAGGATGAGGTGATGGCCGTGGCCAAAGGCTACCGCGAGCGGCACCTGCCCGCAGACGTTATCGTGGTGGACTGGTTCTACTACAGCAAGATGGGCGAGATGGATATGGTGCCTTCCAAATGGCCCGATCCGGTGGCTATGAACAAGCAACTGCACGGTATGGGCTTTCAGACCATGATCAGCGTGTGGCCGCGCTTCGAGCGGGGTAGCCGTTTCTACGACCTGGTGCTCAAGAATGGCTGGTTTGAGCATCTGGCCGATGGCACACCGGTCGATGGTCTGCCATATGACCGCGCCGGCTCGGACATCGACACCACCAACCCGGCGGCAGCTCACTGGTTTTGGGAAGTGATCC
>Ga0302324_100017684_pt1 | contig 14109 bp, 14 predicted proteins | sample Palsa_T0_1_FD_201949 | JGI IMG/M metagenome (GOLD analysis project Ga0302324, IMG submission 201949) | Peat permafrost microbial communities from Stordalen Mire near Abisko, Sweden - Palsa_T0_1 | ecosystem: Environmental > Terrestrial > Soil > Palsa > Peat permafrost | place: Sweden: Abisko... | reverse complement strand
GCGTCTGGCCTTCGAGATGCTCCATCACGATGAAGTATCGCCCGTCCTGCTGGCCGATCTCATGAATGGTGCAGATGTTCGGATGATTCAGCGCGGAAGCAGCGCGGGCCTCGCGCTGAAATCGTTCTAGGGCGTAGGGGTCGCGCGCAAGTTCGTCGGGCAGGAACTTCAGTGCCACGTGGCGGCCGAGACTGGTGTCTTCGGCCTCGTACACCACACCCATGCCTCCGCCGCCTAGCTTTTCGATGATCTTGTAATGGGAGATGATCTGGCCGGCCAGACTCTGGGGATCCGCCATGGCGCTCGATGATAGGCGACGCACGGAGGCAAGTCAACGTACGGGGAACGGACCACGGGGAGATCTAGCCTTCGCGTCCGCGCTCGAGAAGTGCAAGCCGCCGGTTACTTTCCGCCACGCCCGCCGCGACGTCAACACCCGCGTAAAGATCGCGCGCTTCCTGCCAAAGTAACTTCGCTTCTTCGGATTCGCCGGCGTCGAAGATAAGAATCGCGAGACCTCGAATGGCGTTGGCCAAGTCTAGCGGTGAAGTTTGCTCGTGGCTGCGATAGATTTTCAACGCTTCGCGGTAACAAGGCTCGGCGAGTTCGCGGCGTCCCTCGTTCCGTTGAATGTCGCCGACGTGCCGAACGGTGTGCGCCACTTTAAGCGCGTCGCCCTCGGCGCGATAGATTGCAAGTGCTTCCTCATAATATGCAAGTGCTGCTTGGTTGTGCTGCAGGTCGCGTTCTATCTGGCCCAGGCTCGTTAGGGCCTTCGCCAGATCGCTTTGGCTTTCACCTTTGCGGCACATCTCAACGGCCTCGACCAGAATCCGCTCAGCATCCGCCTGCCGGTCCTCTCTGCGCGCCTGCGTGGCATCCCTCAGAAGCCTGTCTAATTTATCTGGCATAAGACCTCGCAAATTACCACGGGAGCGAAATCACGGAGCAGCCGGAAGCGTGTAATCGAACTGGTAAGAATGTTTCCCGTTCTCGATGACGATGGCGAGCTTGCCGGCGAGGCCCGCGAGTTGGCCGGTGCCGGAATCGGGCACCACGGTGATGCTCAGTTGTAATGCGCCGCGGTTCATGGTCCCAGTGTGTTGCAGGACGAAGCTGCCGCTGCGGCCGTGCAGCGTTCCGCTGACGCGCTCGATGGCGACGTAGCCGGCCGAGCCTTTGACGTCCGTCCCCGCTGTAAGCATTTCGCCTTTGGCAGTGGCGTCGAGGTCGCCGTGATACTGCTTGTCAAGACTCATCCGGCCAAGCGTTGAGCCTTCGGCTTTGTCGGCCTCGCCCTGAGGAATCACCTTCACATCAAATGTTCCGTTGGCATGTTGCGTCACGGGGGCTCCTTTTGCGGCTGCATCTGGAGCGGGTGTCGGCGACTGGGTCTGCGCACGAGCCGAAGAGCAATCGCCAAGCCCAAAACTTACGCAGATTGCGGTGATCGCGATAGCTGCCGCACAAGATCGATTCTTCATCATAGCTCCGACGATTCAGATTCCTGAGATTATCGCATGCGACGAAGGGCTCGCAAAGTGCGTGGCGAGAGCATTCACCGACCCTTCCGCGCGTCCACATCGGTAGGAGAAAATTCCGAAAGTAAGCTAGAATTAAATTCCGAAGTGACCCCAACAATTCCGGGGTAGTGCAATTGGTAGCACGCCAGCCTTTGGAGCTGGTTATCCTGGTTCGAGTCCAGGCCCCGGAGCCAACCATCTCGCACCCGCAGGCAACTCGCCGCGCCGCGAAGCATCTTGCGCAAAGCACCCTGACAATCTAGTCTTAGCGGCGCATGGGATCCGAAGCCATCACGCCGCAATTCCTGATTCTCGGAGTCATCTGGTACATCGTTTTTCTTTTCTCGACCACCTGCCATGAAGGAGCGCATGCACTCGCCGCAAAATTAGGTGGCGATACCACCGCGTTTTCCGGCGGGCAGGTGACGCTCAACCCCATCCCGCACATTCGCCGCGAGCCGTTTGGGCTTGTGGTGGTGCCCATCATTTCGTATTTTGTCGCGCACTGGATGATCGGCTGGGCCAGCGCTCCCTACGACCCGCTGTGGCAGCAGCGCTACCCTCGGCGCGCCGCATGGATGGCCCTCGCCGGACCCGCGGCCAATTTCACGCTCATGATTCTCGCGGGCATTGCGATTCGGATTGGGATGTCTCTCGGATATTTCAGCATGCCGGAATCAGCCAATTTCACGCACGTGACGCAATCCGCCGCTCCGGGCTTGGCGGGCTTCTCAGGCTTTGCCGCGACATTCCTCAGTATCTTATTCCTGCTGAATCTGCTGCTCGGGACGTTTAACTTGCTGCCCGTGCCACCGCTCGACGGCAATACCGGCGTAACCCTGTTGATGAGCGAAAGCGCCGGGATGCGCTTTCTGCACTGGTCGCGAACGCAGGGCTTCGGAATGATTGGCTTGCTGATCGCCTGGTACGCGTACGACAAGATCTTCGGTTCCATTTTTCGCTTTGCTCTCGCCGCGCTCTATCCCGGCTCGCACTGGGGCTAGGCGCCGCGTTTGCTTAGCTCTAAGCCCTCGGATTCTGTTTCAGATACGCACAAATGTGTCGTTAGGTACACCTGCGCGCTGCGCACAGGCGTTTTCCGGGTTGTAAGTCCTTTGGTGCGAGCGCTCGCCGGGCCCGCGATTTGGCACGGCTTCTGCATTCAGAAGATTCAGGGCGGAGGGCGCGATGGCTTCGGCAACGAATCAGGAAAACAAGTATGGCGTGGAAGTCTCCGGCTGGGATTCCAAGGAATGTTTCTTCGTCGAAAGAGCCATGCTCGGTTGGGGCGATGGCAGCCGCAGGTACATCGAAATGCAGTCGCACGTGCGCGAGGGTTGCGTAGTGTTTGTGCGCTTGATCCAGCGAATGACGGGAGCGGACAATTTTCCTGTTCCGTATCGCGCGGTGCGTATCGCGGGCGAGGCCCAAGACGGGAAGGAGCGCGTGAGCGTGGAGCAAATGCGGCCGCACCTCGAAGACGAGGCGAGCGTGAGTGGGCAAACCTCGCGAGGGGTTGCGGCGCGGGTTCCCTTTTGAGACGGTAGCTCGTTGTAGTTCCTGTTTGGGACTATGCGGATCTGGCCCACACACGGCTCTCGGATTCATTTTTTCTCGTCCGGCAATGTTCTCCTCCCTTCGCTCGAAATCAACGCAAACAATCGATGGGGCTTACCTCACGAGGAAAAGCGCGCCCGGAAATCGAATACGTGATCGCCACCGGGACCAAATGACGTTACGAACTGGCACGGACCTTGCCTAGGTATGTGCACCATGCTAGAAGTCGCAGAAAAGCCAGCCATTGAAAACGTACGGAAGAACCTGCCGATATGCGTTCTCGATGACCCATCCGACGTAGCCGAACTCACCTCCGCCCATCTCCGAAAGGCCGGCTTCCCCACCGTAGGCACTACCAATCCGCAGGAAGCCTTGCAGCGCGTGCGCGCGGGAACATGCCGCGCGGTCGTCGTGGACATGAAAATGCCAGGCATGGATGGCCTCGCGTTCCTGGAGAAGACTCTGCAATGCGATCCGGGGATGTACGTGGTGCTGGTTACGGGCCATTACTCGGTGGATGCCGCCATCGAAGCCATCAAGCACGGGGCCTACGATTACCTGTGCAAGCCGGTGGATTATGCGCGGCTGATGAAAGCGCTGGACGATCTGGCGGAGAATTTCACGCAGAGGTCGCAAATTCGCGATCTCGAATACAAGCTGCTCGATAACCTGCTCTTCCACGGAATCGTGGGCCGCAGCCCGGCGATGTTTGAAGTGTTCGACCTGGCCAAGAAAATTGCGCGGCACTACACGAATGTGCTGCTCACCGGCCCCACCGGGGCGGGCAAGGAGTTGATCGCCCGGGCGCTCCATCAGATGAGCCCTGTGGCGCAGGACCGCTTTGCCGTATGCAACTGTTCGGCGCTGGTCGATACCCTGCTGGAAAGCCAGCTTTTCGGCCACATTCGCGGCGCCTTCACCGGGGCCACGGACACGCGCCAGGGACTTTTCGAATACGCCAACGGCGGAACCGTCTTCCTGGACGAAATCGGCGAGACCAGCCCGCAGATGCAAGCGAAGCTGCTGCGCGTGATTCAAAACCGCGAAATCCAGCGCGTGGGCTCGCCGGAAACGAAAAAAGTTGACGTGCGGCTGATTGCGGCCACCAACCGCGACCTGCGCGCCGAAGTTCTCGCCGGCCGTTTCCGCGAGGATCTCTTCTATCGCTTGAGCAGCATTGAAATCCGCGTGCCGGGCCTTTCCGAACGCGCCGAAGACATACCCATTCTCGTGCAGCACTTCCTGAAGAAGTATAGCGAGACTTACGGAAAGCCGATTCAGGGACTCACGCGACGAGCGCAGATCCTGCTCTTGCAGCACACCTGGCCGGGCAACGTTCGCGAACTTGAAAACGTGATCGCCAGCGCCGCCATCACCACCACTGCGGATTTCATCGATGTCGCCGATTTCCCGGAACACTTGCAAAAGCCGCAGCGCCGTGCCTCGCTATCGGATGAGAGTTGGCGCCCGCTTCCGCTCGACGAAGTGCGGCGCATGCACATCCAGCGCGTCCTCGATCTGTGCAAAGGCAATCGCGTGCGCACCGCTCAAGTGCTGGGCATCGGCCGGACCAGCCTCTACCGCTTCCTCAAACGCTCGCCCAATGGGAAGGCTATGTCGAAGAGCGCGTAACCTCCCCGTCCGGCTAGCCGCTCGCGGTCTTCAGTTCCCGCCAGATGTATAAGCCGCGTTGTGCAAGAGCGAAGCCGGAAGCGCAACGGTCGAATCCATGCGCACGACCATGCCACTCTGCGCCGGAAGGTCCACGTCTTTCCCCTTCTTAATTGCGATATAGGCGGAGGTGCCCACGAGACCGATCACGGTTCCGCGCGCAACGTTGCTGAAAAGAACGCCCACCACCGCGCCCGCGCCTGTGCCCAGGCCGCCGGTCATCAGATCGCCCTTGATGTCGCGCTTCTCTTCGATGACCACGCCTTCCGTTGTTTTTATGTCTTTCCGCTTTTTCTCCGCTTCGGGCCCGCCGTTGTATAGCGAAAGAATGCTCATCTGCACGGGAAAAATGCGGCTCTCGACTTCAATCGAGTGAAACACCAGATTCATGGAGGCCCCGCCGCGGAACATGGCGAAGAACTTCGGCCGCGTGACGCTGGTCACCGACCCGTGAACCTTGGCTCCCGCGGGTAGCAGAAGCTGGTTGCCGACGAATACCGGCTCGGCCACGATGGCCGTGAACGGATCGCCGTCGTGCGCCACGCTGGTGCTCAGGCCGCTGAGCATGGTGAGACGCACTTGTGTGCCGGGCTGAATGGCATTAGATTGCTGGGCATGTACTGCGGGAGTCAGCCAAAGTAGCACTGACAGTAAGGCACAAACACTGATAAACCGTTTCATTGTTTCCTCCGAGCTTTGGCTTTAGGACGAGCCAAGCTATCCCCGTTTCGTGGGGTTACCGCTGGCGCCGCGGTGTGAGTGCGGAGGATGCACCCGGCGATAAGATACTCCACCGGCGTGAATGGTTGCGCGGAAATCAAGCGAATTGGTTCCTAAGCGCCAAGCCTCGGCATTTCCTTCAAAGCTGGAACGGCGAGCGAATCGAGCAGCTCTTTGCGCTCGTGCCCCGAACTGTCCTTCGGTACAGGATACTTGCAGGACACGATAGAGCGAGTTGGCCGCATTCCGCTCCGGTGCGGAATGCTAACCTGCCGTCTGGCGGGATTCTGGGCCCTCGCCGGCGTCGAAAATCGAGCATCACGCAGAAGAACCTCATGCGCAATCGATTGCTGACTCTGTGTCTCTTGCTTGTCGCGGCCGCTACGATCGCCTACGCGGCGGATTTCGCCGTGATCGTCAACCCTTCTAACCCCGTGCGAACCATGTCGCTGGCCGAGCTGGGCAAAATCTTTAAAGCCAAGACGCTCGTCTGGCCCACCGGGCGAGGCATAACCGTGGTGATGAAAGACCCTGATTCGCCGGGCATGAAATTCGTGCTGGACAAAATTCTGGGCGGCGCGCCTGGCGATGCGAAAGGCGTGCTGAACGATGCGTCGCGGAAAACGGCCGCCCCTGTGGTCTTTGTCGGCAACGACCAGGACGTCATAAAAATCGTGGAAGGCAACTCCAGCGCTATCGGTGTGGTGGACGTTTACAACATAACGGGCGGGGTGAAAGTGGTGAAGATCGACGACAAGCAGCCCTTCGACCCTGGTTACGCTTTGAAAGGCCACTAATCACTTGAGAACTCTCATGCGAGGAATCATGCACACGCGAAACTCGTTCCTACCCGCAGCCATCGTCATCCTGTTCCTCGGCGCGGCCGGCCTTGCTGCGGACGCGCAAGGGCAAAGACTCTTGCCCGCATCGCGCACGAAGGCCGCGGCGCCCCCTACTACGGAAACTGTGCCGGTGAGCACGTCCTCCGATGCCGCGCGCGACGACTTCGAACTCGGAATGCTGCACCGGGAAGACCTGCTGTTCGTGGATGAGGGCCTCGATTATTTCCGCCAAACGGTGAAGGACGATCCGAATTTCGCACTCGGCCATGCGACCCTGGCGTATTTCACGACCGATCCGGTAGAGACGCGGCGCGAGCAAGCGCTGGCCATAAAAACGATCACGCATGCTTCTCCGGACGAGCGCCTGATGATCCGCTGGCTGAACGGCACGAAGAACGGAGAGCTGGTTCCGGCCATCGCGGCGATGAACGACCTTCTGGCGCGGTATCCGAATGACAAGAGGCTGGCTAACCTGGCCGCCGAGTGGCTCTGCGCCAATTCGCAAGCGTACGAGAGGGGCGAGGCAGTTCTCGTGAACCTCCTGAAAAATGATCCCAAGTATTTCCCTGCGCTGAACAATCTGGCTTATTGCTACGCGCTCAGCGGACAGCCGTCTCTGGCGCCTGCGCTCATGGATCGATACGTCGCGGCGCTGCCGAAGCAGCCCAACCCGCAGGATTCCTACGGCGAAATCATGCGCATGCTGGGCGATTACCCGGCTGCGCTCGATCATTACGGAAAGGCTCTGCAGATCGACGCGCACTTCAACACTTCGCAGGTCGGCATCGCCTCCACCTTCGCGCTGATGGGAAACCAGGAGCGCGCGCGCGCGGAATATCTGAAAGCGATCGACGGCACCAAGGAACGCGCCACCCAATTCGATTATCGGATCCTCTGGGCCATGACCTATTACCGCGAGAACCAGCTGGAACAAGGCCGCGGCGAATACACCAAGCTCGCCGCGGAAGCGCATGCAGCCGGACTGTCGCTGGAAGAGGCGGAAGCCTATCGAGGCATGGCCCTCTTCAATCCCGACGCCAAGGCCGCGCTCAAGGATTTGGATGCGGCGCAAGCGGCCATGTCGGAAAAGGCTCAGATCTCGCGCGGAGATCGCGAGCTCGAACTCGCAACCATTTTGCAGACGCGCGCGTTTATCGCGGCGCGCGCCGGCATGCCTTCCTCGGCGCGAAGGCCGGCAGAGGCTCTGAGCGTGATGGCGGAAACCAGCCGGAGCGAGCTCATTCAGCGTGCCTATCATTCGGCCAATGGCGCGGCCATGCTATCGCGTGGCGAATATGCCAAGGCCATTCCCGAACTCCAGGAAGATCCGCAGAACCCGCTCTCGCTGCAATTGCTGGCGACCGCGCAAGACAAAGCGGGCCATGCCGATGACGCGAGAAAAACGCTGGAAACCTGCGCGGCGATCAGCGATGAACGCGTCGAGACCGCCTTGGCATCACCGCAAGCACGCGCGGCACTCAAGCGTACTTCTCCAACGACGGCCCAAACCGTACCCAACTAAGCGGTCTTAAGACTGCGTGCAAGTGTTGCGCTTGTCGGTCGGCCCGCAGCGTTAAACAGGAATCCGCCATTCCAGAACTCCGTTGATGGATAGCAACGGAAATCGCTTTATGCAATTGCCTCCTTGAATCCACGCGCCCGGCTGAGTGTCCCTCGGCTCCCTGTCCGATAGGAGACAGTTTGCTGGTTGGCGCCGTGCCATAGTTCGGGATTGGACGGAGGCGTGTATGTATCACGCGATTGTCAAACGGATTGCGCTACAAAACTTTCTGCGAGTGAATCAGAAGGACTACACTCCGATCCTGAAGGGCTGTTCCCCAGATGTTCATCACCGGTTTGGCGGGCATCACGCACTCGGCGGCGAGCGTCATGATCGGGAAGCGCTGAGACACTGGTTCGAACGGCTGGGCCGGCTGGCCCCCACGTTGCAGCTCACGGTTCATGATGTATGGGTGAAAGGCGGCCCATGGAATACGACCGTGATCATGCGCTGGTCTGCCGTACAAGACCTTCCGGATGGCTCACCCTATAACAACCACGGCGTGCACATTATTCGCATGCGTTGGGGCAAGGTATTCGATATAGATGCAAACGAGGACTCACAACTTGTTGCCGCATCCTTGCAGATATGGGCCAAGCATGGCGTGAACGAAGCTCTTGCCGAACCCATTCTGAGTTAGCGGTAGTCCTGTGATGGGACGAGATGGGAAGAAAAACTACCGACGACCCGAACAAAGAGCGCTACAGACACAATCGAAAGGGCCGAACTCATCCGGGCACGACTGCTTTTCTCTGAGTGAATACCGCAAGAAAATCCCTGACTGAGGCGCGCCGTCGCGTCCCGCCTTTCCCGCAACAGACCGCTATGCTAGACTTCGCGGAGCAGTCGCGGAGCAAGAAAAAATCCGCATCGGGGAAAATTTCCTCAAGCGACTGCCGATCGGTGGAACTTCGGGCTCTGTGCGACGATTCCCCGCAAACCCCGCCAGGCCCGGAAGGGAGCAACGGTAGCGGGTCAGCTTCGTGCGCCGCGGAGTACCCGAAGTTCCTCTTATCGCCGCCCGGCGTTTTCCGTCGCGCGGCAAGGGGAGAGCAGGCGCAGCACCGGCAAGCCCGGGACTCTCATGAGCTACAAAGTCATCGCGCGAAAATACCGGCCGCAGACGTTTCGTGAAATCGTGGGGCAGCAGCACGTCACGCGCACGCTGGCGAACGCCATCACCTCGAATCGCGTCGCGCATGCCTACATTTTTTCCGGCGTGCGTGGAGTAGGAAAGACCACCACCGCCCGCATTCTGGCGAAAGCGCTGAACTGCGCGGCGGGGCCCACGGCGGAGCCGGACAACACCTGCGATTCCTGCCGCGAGATTTCCGCCGGGACCTCTCTCGACGTTTTGGAAATTGACGCGGCCTCCAATCGCGGCATCGATCAGATTCGTGAGCTCCGCGAAATGGTGCGTTACGCGCCGGCCTCGAGCCGTTACAAGGTCGTGATCCTGGACGAAGCCCATCAGCTGACCGACGAAGCCTCCAACGCCCTCTTGAAAACTCTCGAAGAGCCGCCCGAACGTGTCGTCTTCATTCTGGCCACCACGCGCGCCGAAGCTCTTGTGGATACCATCAAATCCCGCGCGCAGCTCTTTCAGTTTCGCGCTCTCTCCTTCAAGGAAGTCGCGGAAGAGATTGAGCGCATCGCGCGCGAAGAAAGACTGCAGATCGAGCCGGGCGCGGTGGCCGTTCTCGCGCGTGCCGCGGAAGGCAGCCTGCGCGACGGCCTTTCGCTCCTGGAGCAGGCCATTTCCTACAGCGGCGACGCCATCACCGATGCGCAAGTCCGCGAACTTCTCGGCGTGGTTGCCGAAAGCGTGCTCGACGAGCTCATCGAAGCTATCGCCGCGCAATCCGCCGAGCGCGCGCTCGGCCTCGTGCATACGTTGATCGGCGAAGGACAAAACCTGCAGCATTTCTGCCGCGAAGCAATTCGCCACTTCCGGAATCTTCTGGTCGCGCGCGTTTGCGGAGCGGACTCCGATCTCGTCGCCGCGCCAGCCGACGAGCGCCCGCGCCTGGCGCAGCAAGCGGCACAATTCAGCGAAGAGGATCTCACGCGCTTTTTCAATATTCTGCTGGCCACCGATGACGAGCTCCGGCGCCGTACGGACCCGCGCCTGCATCTCGAGCTGGGCCTTTTGAAACTTGTGAACGCGCAGCGGCTCGCGCCGCTGGAGGAAGTCTTGGCCGACCTTCGCGGAGAAGCCCCTAGCGAACCCCGCCCCGCAAAGGCCGCGCCACTGCCCGGCGCGCCGCCTCGCGCTCTTTCCGCAGCGCAGGGCGCTTCCAACTCAGTTTCGACCGCCGGCGCCGCCGCGCGTCTGGCGCCCGAGCCCAGCAAAAGCGCGCCGGCTCCTGCGATCTCAACTCCAGAAAAACTGGCGGCCCCGGAGGCGGGCGTCGGGGCTTCGCGCGCGACGTCGCGTGTTTCGTCCGGGCCCGTTCCGGCTTCACCCCCGCGCATCGTGGCTCGAGCCGCGGAGAGTATTGGCGGCGGGCTGGCCTCCGCCCAGCTCGAGGCGATCAGAGCCGCTCTGCGGGAATCCAAGCTGCTGTCCTCCTTCTTGGATTACGCGACTCGATGCGAAGTCGAAGCCAACGAGTTCCGTCTTTTCTTCTCCGCGGAAAACAAAGGTCTCGCGGAAATGTTGCCGCGCGAGGCGATGGAGAGATTGCGCACAGCTGTGCAGCAAGTGGTGGGTCAACCGCTGCGCGTCTGTGTTAAACTTGAAAATGGCCGGGCATCCGCAAGCCGAAGTTCGGAGTTGCGGGCCCGCTTTGAAGAAGACCCGATCGTTAGGGCGATGCTGGAAAGATTCGGCGGCCAGATTTCAAAAGTAAAACGCCCGGGCGAGGAATAACGAATGGAAGTCAAAGCCCTGCAACAAATGCTGTCGCAGTTCCGGCAAGTCCAGGAAAAGCTGGAAAAGCAGCTCGACGAAATTGCGGTCGAGGCCTCCGCCGGCGGCGGCATGGTTACGGTGAAGATGAACGGCCAAAAGCAACTGACCGAAGTGCGCGTGGAGCCCGAAATCTTCAAGGGCAAAGACCAGGAAATGCTGCAGGAGTTGATTCTGGCCGCGGTAAACGAAGCCACGCGGCGTGTGGACGAAGAGCTGTCCAAGCAAGTGAAGGATCTTACCGGCGGTTTGCCCGGAATCGCGGGCATGAAAATTCCCGGCCTGTTCTAAGCGGAATGAATTTCAAACAGCGCGCCTCCCGCACGGCAGCGATTCCCTTCTCTTTCGAATCCAGACAATGGACGTGATGCATGGCCGATTTTGCGCCCTCCGTAGGGCGATTAATTGACGAACTGAAGCGCTTGCCCGGCATCGGCCAGAAAACCGCGCAGCGCCTCGCCTTTTTTCTTCTGCGCGTGGACCGCGAGCAGGCCTTCGCGCTTTCCGACGCCATTCGCGAAGCCAAGGAAAAAGTCCGCGAGTGCTCCATCTGCAACAACATCACCGACGCCGATCCCTGCCATTTCTGCACCAGCGCCACGCGCAGCAAGTCCACCATCTGCGTGGTGGAAGAAGCGACGAATATTCAAGCGGTGGAAAAAACACGGCAGTTCAACGGCCTCTATCACGTGCTCGGCGGCGCGCTCTCGCCCTTGCAGGGCGTCGGCCCGGACCAAATCAAAATCAAAAGCTTGATCGAACGGCTGAAGGGCGGCGCGGTGGAAGAAATCATCGTGGCCACGAGTCCCACGGCCGAAGGCGAAGCCACCGCCGTGTATCTCTCAAAATTGATCAAGCCCCTCGGCGTTCACGTCACGCGCATCGCCATGGGCATTCCCGTGGGCTCGGATCTGGAATACGCGGACGAAGTCACCATGAGCAAGGCCATGGAAGGCCGCCGCGATCTTTAATTCACTGCTTTTTGTTCGCGGGATCGTGCAGATCGAGCCCGAACTCCGGATGATCCTTGGTCCCTGAGATTTTGATCGGAATATCCGATCCTCCGTGTTTCCCCTTGAAAAACGGATCAACTGCCTTCAGAAAGAATGACTTCACTCCGGTGGTGGTTTGCGACAATTTTGCGTCCAGAAGCAGGTGCCCGCGAAAATCCATCTGGCCGCCGGTCATGTTGTACGTTCCGTTGAGCTGCACCGTCGCGCCGGCAACGTGAAAGCTCAATTTCGAAAGCGTCACCAGCCCTTTCACCACCGCGAAATTTCCTTTGAGTTCTGAAACGGCGGTTCCCAGGTCGGTCGCTTTCGGTTCCCCTTGTCCCTTCGCGCTCAGCTTGTCCACTTTTTCCTGCACCGTATTGCTGGTGAATACGGCGCTGCTGACGCCAAACTCTCCGTCGAGCGAGAGACGCTGCAGGATCTCCTCCTCGCCTTCCGCGATTTCAATCTTTGTTTTCAGCGTGGCCGCCCCGGTCATCACGGGCTGGTCCGATTTCACCGCCAGCCAAAGCAAATCTTCAATGCGCGCGTCGTCCGAGACCGCCTCGAGCTTGATCGTGCGGCCTTTCACTTTGGGGTACACGTCCACAACTTCGCCTTTCACCTGCAAGGAGCTATTGCGAAGCCTGGCCAGAACGCTATTGAGAATCACGTTGCCGTTCGTTCCATCCACCGTGGCGTCGTACTCCGTGTGCAGCGACTCGGGATGGCCGCTGATATTGAGCGCGAAATCCGGCGTGTCCGTCTCGCCGCGCACGCCCAGGTAATCAAGCGGCCCTCCGTACTCGCCCTTGGACGACAGCGTTCCGGAAAGCCCCTTGATGGTCTTGAAATCGGCGTTTGCGAAAGTGAATTTCGCATGCACCGGGGTGCTGCTCGGACCTTCGCCTTCCCACGGGCCGAATTGGCCCACGGAATCAATCTGCCCGCGCGGCACGGGATTCGTGAGTATGGCGTGGAAATCCGCCGGACGATCGAAACTCAAATCACTCATGCTCAAATGTTGTATGGCAAAAACGCGTGGTTCCTTTCCCGGCTGCGCGCGCAAAATCACAATCTGCGCGTTATCCGCCCGCAGGTTCCGGATCAGGACGGGATACTTCTGCGCGAGGTCCTGGTTTGTTTTATGAATCAGCGGGGTGCTGCCCGGCGAGCGCGGCGGCATGCTAATTTGCAAGCCAACCAGGACCACCTTGGCAATCTCCATTTTGGTCAGAAACAGATTGGGAAGGCTTGCTTCCACCGTTACTTCGCTCGCTTGCACCAGCGGCGGTATATCCGCGCGCCCTTTGTAACGCAGCGAGAGCCCGGTGATGCTCACGCCAGCCTGCGGAAAAAGCGTCACCTGGAAATCGGAAAATTCCACCTCGCTCGCGAAATGGGTCCGCAGGATATTGGTCGCGCGCTCGCGCAAGTAGCTGTGGATGCGCGGCCGCGCCAGCTGAACGGCGAGAAACATCCCCAGGACAATCACGGCCGCGATGATGATCCACTTGCGCATTAGAGCTCGCCGCCTTCTTTCGCGGAACGGATAGTGGGCAGAAAGGGCAGGCAGCAATCTTAGCTAAACTCGGAATGAATTTGCACCCACGGAATTCGCGCCACGCGGAACGGCCGTTTCCGTGGGCGGAAGCCGCGGCCGCTCTCCCGAGCGCTTGCTTCACCGCCCCGGACTATCGTATATAGTCGGTATCGGCCCCGGAGGGTTCATGTCCTCGATAAACAAGTACATGACGCAATACGATCACGAGCACAAGAATCCCTGGAACAAGGTTCTGCATGGAATCGGCATTCCCATCATCCTCGCGGGAATTCTGCTAGCGGCGTTTGCGTTCTGGCGCCTCGGCCTCGCGCTCTTCGTAACCGGCTGGATTCTGCTTTTCCTCGGCCATTTCATCGAAGGCAACAAGCCCGCCTTCTTTCAGGGCCTGGTCTATTTCCTCGTGGGCCCGATTTGGATCGCGAAGGAAATCAAGGAAGCGCTCTTCGGCGCCTCGCCGCGCTCGACTGCTTCGCATTAGCCCCGCCAAAACTTCGTATTCTTTCACTCTTCATTCACAGATCTGAATCAACGACTTGTATTGGTTGCTCTAAGAATGCTGTTCCAATTTGGGATTAGCTTGTTTATTGCGCTTCACTTTTCTAGTTAACCTAGGTTAACATCCGACATAGAATGCGAAGGGGTGCGAGGCAACCGTGCGGCGACCCACGAAACGTCACTTCCTAAACCCCAGGCTGCTCGTAAGTCTGCTGCAATGCCTGCTGGCCGCCGCTGCGTTCGGCCAGGGAGAGACCACCAGCTCCATCGTGG
>Ga0302324_100017683_pt1 | contig 14110 bp, 9 predicted proteins | sample Palsa_T0_1_FD_201949 | JGI IMG/M metagenome (GOLD analysis project Ga0302324, IMG submission 201949) | Peat permafrost microbial communities from Stordalen Mire near Abisko, Sweden - Palsa_T0_1 | ecosystem: Environmental > Terrestrial > Soil > Palsa > Peat permafrost | place: Sweden: Abisko... | reverse complement strand
AGGAAATAGACCATGGTACCCGCTATAACCGCCGGGATAGCGACCAGGGCGGCGCCCATCCCATGTCCGATGCCAGTCGGCAAAACAGAACCGATCAGCGACAAAACCGAACCGCGGATACGGTCCTTGCCCTCCTTGTGGCCGAACTTGTTGGCGATTTTCCAAACCATCGTCACCTGAACCGCGAGGATGGCTGCAAAATTCAACAGACCGCCGGGCAACAGGCCGACTCCCGCTGCGATTTTGGAGTAAAGGCTCACGATGCGCATCGATTCGTCAACGGCGCTCAACGGTTTTTCCGGCTCTTTGGCCGCCTTATCCTTCGGCGATGCGGCAGGTTTCAGCTTCTTCAACCGAAAGCGCAGATCCTCAAGCACAGCTTGCGAGCGGCTCTTCGCAGGCCCCGCTTCGAGTTCTTCAGCCTCCGCGAGCGCCTTTTGGGCCTCATGGAACTTACGCTCGGACATCAACTCGGCGGCACGCGCCCGCGCCGCATTCGCCTTCGACGTCCGTTCGATCGCTTCGTCGTAGCCCTGGGCTTCGTCGAGCGATTTCCGGGCTTCCGCGTATTGTCCCGCGGCGATCAGTTGGGCTGCTTTGGCTTTGGCGGCCTCGGCGAGCGCGACGTTGTTGACGGGCACAGCATCAGGCGAGTCTGAAGTCGCCTCCTTAACCAGGATATCTTCGCCGGTTGAAATGGTTTTTCCCAGAGTGCCGGTCCCTTGTGAACGAGTTGCCATTGCGGATCTCCTTAATTTGAGTTGAGTGGAATGTAATATTCGGTCTTCAATGCCGAACAAAAGCCGGACTGTTTCTCACGGCGCTATCCTACAGACACCACATTATGGCAGCAAGGCCGGACAGTTTCAAGCGTACATTCTTCTTTTAAGGAATTTTCTACGAAATACCGGTCGCGCGTCCGGGAGCGCACGCCGAGGCTTCCGGATTATTCATGTGGCGCTTCTCCATCTGCCGTGCAGATTCGCAATGAACAACACAGAACCGTTTAACTACTCTAAATAAACGAACTGATTCGATCAATAAAGTGAGACGCTTTCGAGCCGATGCAGGACAGGCTGACCGCCGGAAACACTGGAGGGAATGATGCTTCGCAAGGCCGAAGCCCCACATATCCTGAATGGCAGTTAAGGTTTTTAGTGTGGTTCCAGCCGACGCTGACGCTATAATCGTTTCGATCCGCCGCCAGCCTTTATGAGTCCTGTTTTAGCCGCCATGCTCGGAGGTAGTGCTGTCGCTGCCGGCACGTATTCGTATCAAAAGCTGAGACCGCGCCGGGATGGCAACGGCAGTGGCAGGGTGAAAGCGACGCTGGCCGAATTCCGGGGTTTGGTCGGCGATCTGCGCGAGGTAGCGGCTTCCGGCGTGACTGTGGTGTTTTTCCGACCCGCCGCCGCGGTGGGGAAAGAAGCCCGAACAGCTATCACAGCGGTTTACAGCGACGCACGTGACGCGTTCCGCGAACTGGAAGAAACCGAGCTGAAACCAATGCGGGAGGCACTGGGCGAAGAATTGCGTGCGCTCCGCGCCGTGGTGCAGGAGGACGAGGGCCGAATGGCGTCGATGGCGCGGGAGGTGATTGACCTCGTGACGCCAGGTGTGGGCGCTGGAAAGAGGTCAATCCCGGCGGATGGCCCTGGACCCCGCCGACGCGTCTCCATGAGTCCGCGCGCATTCTGGCGGTCGATCAAGCAGGCCAAGGAACTTGTTTTCGACGAAAGCCGAAGCCGCCAGCTGGAAGAAATCGAAGGGCCGGCCGCCGGTTCTGCCCGCTCCCAGATCGCGATCGCTGAACAGGTTGTCGACCGGTATCTTAAGGTCGCATCGATATCCGGCGTATTTGCTATCGTCGGCACGCTTTTCTACCCGCCCCTGAAACTGATCAGCGGCGCCATGATTCTTTACGCCGCCTGGCCAGTGTTCAAGGGGGCCTGGCACGATGTTTTCGTGGAGCACCGCATCAGCGTAAAAATCCTCGATTCAGTCTCGTTCATCGGCTTGCTTGCGGGCGGATATTTCCTGATCTGTTCCATCACGTCCACCATTTTTCATGCCAGCACCAAGATGATGCTGAAGACCGAAGACCGGTCGAGACTTCTGCTTGCGAATATGTTCGGGCAGCAGCCCAGGACCGTTCATGTGCTGATGGAAGGCGAGGAAATCGAGGTTCCGTTCGAAACGCTGAGCGTAGGAGACACGGTGGTGGTTCACGCCGGGCAGATGATTCCCATCGACGGTCTGGTCTCGAAAGGAACCGCGGCGGTGGACCAGCACGTACTTACCGGCGAGTCGCAGCCGGCCGAAAAGGGTCCGCGCGACCGGGTCTTCGCCGCGACGGTCATGCTGGCGGGCCGGATCGAAGTCCTGGTCGAAAAAACCGGCTCCGAAACGGCGGCAGCGCAGATCCGCGACGCGCTCGCGAATACTACGGATTTCCGCAACGCCATTCAGGCGCGTTGGCGGGGCGTCGCGGACAAGACAGTTTTGCCGACTTTGGGCATAGCAGGCATTGCCCTCGCCTTCCTGAGCCCGGCGCGCGCATTGGCGGTGATCAACTCCAACTATGTGGCGGTGATGAAGGTTGCGTCCCCGCTGGGAATGCTGAACTTCCTGCAGCGCGCGTCGCAGGCTGGCATCCTGATCAAAGACGGACGGGCCCTCGAAGCGTCGAGCAAAATCGACACGGTGATCTTCGACAAGACAGGTACCCTGACCGAGAATCAGCCGCACGTGGGAGAGATTTACAGTTTTGGGGAGCTAACCGACGAGCAACTGCTCACTTACGCTGCGGCGGTCGAGGCCAATCAGAGCCACCCGATCGGGCAGGCCATTCTGCACGCCGCAACGTTGCGGAATCTGGTCCTGCCTCCGCTCGACGAAGCGCGATATGAGGTTGGCTATGGCATCGAGGCGAGCATCGGCGGGAGCATGGTGCGGGTCGGAAGCGCTCGATATATGTCGATGCAGAAAATGGACATTCCGGAAGATTTCGCGGAGCGCCGAGCGGCGGCTCAGGCGGGCGGAGCATCCGTGGTCTACATCGGGTTCGAGGATCGTGTGGCGGGCGCGATCGTATTGCAGCCTACTCTGCGCCCGGAGGCGAAAGAGGTTGTCGGACGCCTGCAGGCGCTCGGACTGACCCTTTACATCATCTCCGGCGACAGCGCGTCCCCGACTGAAGCGCTGGCTTCGGAACTCGGCATTACCCATTTCTTCGCAGAAGTGTTGCCTCAGGATAAATCGGGGATGGTTGAGAAGCTGCAGAATGAAGGTAGGCAGGTTTGCTTTGTGGGAGACGGCATCAACGACGCTATCGCATTGAAAAAGGCTAATGTCTCGGTTTCGCTGCGCGGAGCGTCGTCGCTCGCCACCAATACGGCGCAGATCATCCTCATGGACGAAAGTTTGAAACAGCTTGCACAGTTGTTTGAAATTGCCGGAGAATATGACGCCAACCTGAAGAAGCTTATGGCGACCACATTCATTCCGGGATTCCTGTCGCTGGCCGGCGTTTTCCTCCTGGGGACGGGAAATGCGACCGCCTTGACTTTGTTTAACCTGAGCATGATCGCCGGCCTCGTGAACGCCATCTGGCCCGCGCTGCAGAACCAGGAAGATGGCGCGGCCGCCATTACACCCATGTCCGGTGAAAAGCCGGAGACGCCGGCGATTTAGTCGTCATGGACATTTCCACCAATTAATTGGCCCGACGCCGCTTTTTTGGGGATGCCATTAAAAATTAAATTGGACTCAAGGCGGAGTTGGGTTATCATTACTACGAGTTCCCGGCGAACCGTTCGTAAGCGCGGCGGTTTGCCTCCGGCTACCGTGCCGTCGCCGGACGTGCTGAATTTTTGTCGATCGCGCAAAAGAGGGCCGATACGGCTCCCGCGCGGGTTAATGGCAGTCAAATTTCCCCGGAGGGAGCAGTGTCTTTTAGCGATATCTTAAGCCGGATTTGCAGTTCCGGCGCTACACGCTCTAACATCCTCACGGACGGGCAATTCGTCTGTTCTTACGGGGATTCTCTGCCTTTGCTGGAACAGATTGGACGATTCCTCGACGATCTGACGGTATCGGAGCGGGAACCCGGCTGCGTTGCCCTGGAATGTGTCAACTCGGTTCCGGGCGCTCTGCTCCTGATGGCTCTGCTCGAAAAAGGAATCAGCTTTGTACTGGCGCCTCCATCAGGTTCCGACCTGAAACCCACGCCCCACTTTTGCCGGCATCGCGTTACTGTTGCTCCGGCCGAGCCTGCGGATGGCGCAACCCTCGTGCCCGTGCGCTATCTTCGAGCCGAGCGGAATCCGCTCTTTAATGGCAGGCCGGAGTCCCCGTCGAAGATCTATCTGCGTACCTCGGGAAGCATGGGTATTTCAAAGCTTGTCGTACACAGCCATGAAAAAATGTTGGGAAATGCCGCCAACTGCATTACCAAGTACGGCTTCGGTTCGTCCTCGCGGGCCGCGATCCCGGTTCCGGTCGCACACATGTACGGCTTCGGCGCCGAGTTTCTGCCCGCAGTCATGGCCGGAGCGTCCATAGATCTGCAGGAGAAGACGCACCTGCTCAAATATCTGGAGCGTGAGAGGCAGTTTCAACCCAATATCGTTTTTGCGACCCCCACCCTTTGCGAAATCTTAATGAAGGGTTATAAGTCGCCGCGAACGAATTATTCCGTTTTCGTTACATCGGGGCAGCGAATTGGTGAAGAGCTTTTCCGATCCTTCGATCTACTCGTGAACGGCCGGCTGATCAATCAGTACGGAAGCACGGAAATGGGCGCGACAGCGGCCTGCGATCCTGGCGATACCCTGGATCGTCGCGCCACCACGATCGGAAAACCCATGCCCGGTGTTGATCTTCGGTTGGAGCCGCTGCCCGGAGAAGAATCGGGCGGCGGCCAGCTATATTGCCGGCATCCCTACGGTTACGAAGGCTATGTCGATGAGGACGGCAACCCGCTCGGCGACATCGCTGCCGGCGGATGGTACCGGACGGGCGATCTGGCTCTCAACGCGCCGGACGGTTCGATCGTAGTAACGGGCCGCGCGGATGCAAGCGTCAACCGCCGAGGCTATCTCGTGCTTTTATCCGACATTGAGCGGAAAATGGAAAGATTCGCGGCGGTTCGAGGTGTGATCGTCGTCGCCGGGCGGGACGAAAACAAGCAGGGGCAGCGTATTGCCGCGTTTTGTGTGCCGCGCCAGGGCGCTGCTGTCGATGGCCCTGAGCTTCGCCGCCAGTGTTTCGACGTGCTGCCGCATTACGCGGTCCCGGACGAGGTCCATATCACCGAAGAGTTGCCCATGCTGGCCAGCGGCAAAGTAGACCGGCGGTCGCTGGCGGCGCTGGTCGGGTAGTATTGCCGAGCTCGGCTCGGCGTTCCCTGGGAAATCGAAGTCTTACAAGGAGAGAGTGCCATTGACAGACCAAACAATTGAACGCCTGAAACATCTGGTTTCCGAGAAGCTGGACATGAATATCCGGATTGAGGATATTGACCCGGGCGCTCCGCTGCTGGGTGACGGGCTGAACCTCGATTCACTCGCCCTCGTCGAACTGATCTCGCTTGTCGAAGAGAGTTTCGGCATCGAGTTTGGAGAGCACGACCTCAATATGGAGTCGTTTGCCAGCCTGCGGAACCTCGCTGCCGTGATTGCCGCCCGGACACCGGCTCTGGTCTAAAGCATCCCTGGCATGACGCCTGCCCGAGGATTGGAGCCTGCCCCTGGATCAGCGAGGGAACTCCCCGATTACATCAGAGAAACGAACAGGCTGAGCGATGAGTTACTGCGCTCTCATACCGAATTACTGGCGCGGAAGAACATCCACCGCAAGCTGGAACTATTTCGCGTCATCCGGCTCGATCTCGACAAACTGACTCACGCACTGACTGAGCTGAAGGTGAACTGCGCGCAGGGCGTGCTGCAGGATTTTTTTGGCGACGCAGCGGATTGTCATGCAATCGGCCGCCGGCTCACCGGATCGCGAATCGGCCATGTGGGGTTTGAGATACACGAACCGCTTTCGCTGGTCCTGCACGGATTACGCCACTGGATTGAGCAAAGCAAACGACGACTGGGCGCGAACATGCAGATCCGCGACTATATCAGGTTTCCTGCGTCGCTCGCTTTTCAGAAGCGGGTGGCCGCTCCGGCCGAAATCATGCGCCTCTGGCTGGATGTCGAGGGTCAGGTGCTCATGCTGGAACTCTTCGATATCTATCGCCCGCTGGATCCCGTACTAGCCAACTCACCAAAACCTACTCACCGAAACTTTCACGGCTTGTTCCGGCCCGATGGATTAGCCGCGGCGCATCCCCAGCGATTAAGCAGGTTGTTCGCCGGGGACGAGATCTGGCACTACGCGTTCCACGTCGCGCTGCCTGAGGATGTCCGGGAACTGCACGCGGAATTCCAGCGTCTGGCAGCGGTTCATTCCGGATATTTCCTGCCCTATGCCGAGCCGGTCCACAACGAGCACGATCGTTCATTCCATACGAAGATCGTCCGGCATGGGATCGTCGAACAGGGCAGCGCGCGTCTGGAACTCGAGTTTGTAACTCAATACCAGTGAGGAAGTAGCTACCGCTATTTGTTTGACTTAAACCCGGCATAAGCGCTGCGTACCCCTGATTTCTTCACCTTGCCGTTCGGCTCGTATTGCACAAAACTGAGGACCACTCCTCCGCTGAAGTCCTCCCGGTCGTCCGCGGTGACGTAAGTGCCGGCCAGCTTTTGCAGTTTCAACTGCACAATTGTCGCGCCGGGACGCTCCTGGAGTTTGTCGTCGAACGTAAGGTCCCGGAGCGCTTCCGCGCGCAGCATCCGGCTCAGGGGCGAACTGCCGGCAGCTCCGTCGAGCGCGGCGCCCCGAAACATCGTATACGCCTCTGACGCCGCCGTGGTGGTTCCGATCAGTTCCTTCAGTTCCGATGTGTATTTGTCCCAGCGCTGTTGTTCCCTCTCGTCTGGCTCTTCCGCTCTGGGAACACTCGCTGTCAGATCTTCAAGATTCCTGATTGCCGTTTCGAGTTCGTCCCAGGTGGATGCGAGTTCCTTCTTGACCTTGTCCTGAAGTATCAGATCCTTTTCATCCTTGACGTACTGCGCCAGCCAGTCCGTCCGGGTCTTCAATAAGTCCAGATTTTTTAACATCTCGCCGGCCACGTTCTGTTTTTCGATGGTCTGTGGCGGCGGCAGCGTGAGTTGCTTCCGTACGGCGCTTTCCAGGTCGTTCCAGCTCTTGTCGAACGTTGAATTCAGCTTCGTCTGTATGGTCGCGTTGCGCTCGTCTTTGATGTGATCGGTAATCCAGTCGATGCGCCCGCGCAGGAATTCCGTTCTCTTTGTTGCCTCCGCGAGAAGAAATTCCTGCTTTTTAATCTTTTGGCCGAACTCTTCGCTCATCAGCTCCGAACGCCTCAATTCGATCCGAAGACTGCGGATCCTTTGCTGCAGACCGGGCACTTTGCCTGCCGCTCCTCCGTTGTCGTTCAGATCGGCGAGACCGTTCAGGGCGCCCATAATCTGGGAGGACGGATTATACGGATTTGTAGCATATTGGTCTGGCCAATACACCAGACAACCTGCAGTAACGGCCGCGCTTGCGATACTGGCTGTGAGCCCCTGCTCGTCGCTGGTAGCGTCGCCCGGAACGCCGAGGCCACCGGAGCGGAAGAACGCAATCAGACCGAGAACCGATTGCTGTACGGGGCCGGCGAGGGCGGCTACGCTATAGACGCTCGGACCCGCGCCTTGCGGCGCCCGATCCGGCGCGGTGGGCGCCTCCGCATCGAGTATCGACTGGAGCCGGCTGCGCAGCACCCCAAGCTGATCGTGAAATGCTCTCACGGATAGCAGCGCCTCGGGATGTCCCGAACCATACAGGACGACATTCTTTCCGGAGCACTCTAGTTCTTTCGCGACCGACGCGGCGAGACCGTCGAGAGCGAGATAAGCCTTGTGGCTATTTTCGATCAGAACATCGTTCTTAGCCTCGTGCAGTCCTTTGGTAAAGTCGAGCGTATTGGTCGCCGCCGGGGGCTTCATCAGGCTCTCCTGCTGTGTCAGGAAGCGCATCCGCTCTTCAAACATCTCGTTTTGCTTTGCCAGAATATCCGAAATACCGGCTGTCTCATTTTGAGCGCGTTGTTCCAGCAACCGGATCCGATTCTCCAGAACGGAATTCTGCTGCCGGGCCGATGCAAGCGCGGCATCTGCGGCGGTCTTGCCGCCGGAATCGTCCGCGCGGACCGGCGAGGTTACGATTGAAGAAATCGTAACCAGAATAAGAAATGGTTTTAGGGTCATGGGGTTTATCTCCTCCGGCCAAGAAACCGAGGTCGCGAACCGAGGTCGCGCTGGCTTCTCAAGGCTTTGGATTCTATTCAGAATAACGAATCGGGCGCCGCTGCGTCGCGATTACACGGCCTTCGCCTTCCAAAGCCCGGGCAAAAGGAGTATAGTACCTGACTTTCGTCGTAAAAGAAGAGAATCGGCGTAAGGATATGTGCTAGTCTTTCGGAGTGAAGAGTACTCTTCTGGCTTGGCCCGGAGATCTCAATTCATCTTGTTGGATCCGGAGCTGACACAGTTTGAACCTGTCACATATCGACAAACCGATCGCCGCGCGGAAGGCTGCCCTGACCTATGTCTTGACAGTCGGAGCGCCGGTTGCAATTCTCCTTGCCGTAATTGTTCTGGGAGAGGGTATCCACCGTGTCGCGATTCATGGCGTTGCCGGAACGGCGGCGATTCAGCCTCAGTCCTCCGGATTGCCGAATCTGGCAATCTTAATGACTCAGATCGGTTTGATTGTCCTGATGTCGCGTGCCGTGGGATCGATTATCCAGAGGATCGGCCAACCGCGCGTAATCGGCGAGGTTCTGGCGGGGCTCCTGCTGGGGCCGTCGTTTCTGGGCTGGATTGCCCCTGGATTGAGTGGCGTGCTGTTCCCGGTTCAGAGTCTGGGTTTCCTGCATGCCCTCAGTCAGCTGGGCCTTGTCCTCTTTATGTTCATGGTGGGGCTGGAAGTTGACGTGAGAGAACTGTATGGCCATGGGCATGCCGCCGTGGTGATCAGTCACGCCAGCATCATGGCGCCGATGGCGTTGGGCGCGGCCCTTTCGCTTTACCTTTATCCTCGTTTTGCGGGCCCCGTCGCCGGTTTTGCGGGTTTTGCTCTCTTCATGGGCGTGGCCATGAGCATTACTGCTTTCCCCGTGCTCGCGCGCATTCTCACCGAGCGCAAATTACTGCGTAGCCGTATGGGTGCGATGGCCATCGCCTGCGCCGCGATCGGCGACGCCACGGGATGGTGCGTCCTCGCTTATGTGGTGGCATTCGTGAGCGCGTCTCACTCCTCCATCCCGGTTTGGCTGACAGTGGGCGGACTCCCGGTGTTTATCGCGATCACGTGGTGGGCCGGGCGGTGGTCCATGCGCGGGACCGAGGAAGCCTGGCTGGCCGATGGTGAGTTATCCGGTAACCGGCAGGCGCTGCTTCTCGTTTTCCTTCTGGCTGCGGCGCTCGCCACCGAAGCGCTGGGACTCCATCTCCTTTTTGGCGCGTTCGTTGCGGGAGCGATAATACCCAAGCATCCGGGTTTCGGAACATATCTGATCGAGAAGTTCGAGCCGCTGACCGTTCTGCTCTTGCTGCCCCTTTTCTTCGCTTACACCGGCCTCCGCACCAGCCTTGGGCAGATCCGCGGCGCGCAAATGTGGGGAATCTGTCTGCTCATCATAGCTGTTGCGGTCGCCGGAAAGCTGGGTGGAACCGGTATTGCCGCGCGGCTCAGCGGGTTCGGGTGGAGGGAATCGCTTGCGCTGGGTTCCCTGATGAACACGCGGGGCCTCATGGAGTTAGTCGTGCTGAACATCGGCCTCGACATCGGAATCATCTCTCCCGCCATCTTTTCCATGATGGTGGTTATGGCTATAACCACCACCATGATGGCCCCTCCGCTGTTGGATTGGTTTCATGCCGGTTCAGCCCCGGCGCCGGGCCGGCAGCGAACCGGCCCTGACGCGCTTACAGCGTGACTGAATCGTGGGTCACCTCCACCGCCTTGAGTTTTTCCGGATCGGCCATCTCTTCCGGCGTCATCGTGGCATAGGCGTCGAAAAGTTTCTCGAGCCCGCCCGGCTGATAGAGAGTCAGCATCTTCGCCGGCTCGATACACGTCACGGCGTGGGGCTCGTTCGGCGGAATATAGAGCGTATCGCCGCCGGAGAGAACCACGGTGCGGTCGTCAAGCTTAAATTCAACCTGTCCGGTCACTATGTAAAAGCACTCGGAGTGGGTCCGGTGCAGGTGCCTGGGCAGACGGAACTCCGTAGTAAGGTTGTCCTCGATCAGGCTGTACCGTCCGCCGGATTCCTCAGATGAAACCTTGACGTAAGCGTGGTCGCTTTTCCAGGCAAAGTCGCGTCCCGTACTGCTCTTTACGCATATTATTTTTTCGAAAGCCATAAGTTCAACTCTTTGTCTTCCCTTTTGATTCCGGCGTGGCGCGCGCTCTCAGCGTGCCGTGTCGGGACTTTCTCGACACCAGTCTTTGCCGAATGGCGCCAGCGTCGGCAGGAGCACTGGCGTCCCTTCGGGAACCTCTCTGGCGTCAGAAACCTCGCCCGGGTCGGACGTGTCGAGCAAATCCCGACACGGCACGCATGAGTGCGTGCGCCACGATCAAATGCCGTTTCCAGGTTTAGAGTAATTTCGGGTCGTAGTGAACCGTCACCGTGGTGGATGCGGTTCCGTACGGCGTGGCCACGGTCAGAGTCACCGGATAGTTGCCCTTCGATCCGCCGATCTTGATGCGTGTCTGAGGACTGACAGGGTCGAGTATACCAACGTTAACCCCGCTCGCCGCACTCCACTGGAAGGTCATGCTTCCGGTGGAGCTGACGCTCGGAGTACCGTCGAGAACGATTTCCTTGTACATCGTGTCGATCGTCGGAGCGCCAGTAATCGATGCAGTCAACGTCGCGGGTGTCACAATCACGCTCGCTAAGAGCGATACGACTGCGTTGGCCCCGGCGTCGGTGATGGTGACGTTGGAAGCATTATTGATGTTGCTCGTGTTGCTGGGGTCGAATGAGAAAGAAAAGCTGTGCGGAACGCCAACCAGACTGCCGAAGACGGGCGTGCCGCCGGTAATCGGGCCGACGACCATAATGGTCGGACGGGGCGAGCAAATCGCGTAGACCTTCTCCGCCTGAACGAGGACGGTGGCAATCGCATTGTCGGCGAAGTCGTAACTGCTGGAAGTGATGGGCGGTGAGCCCAGCGGGAGAACGACGGAATCGGCCCGGAAAATCATGCTCGTCGTGTCGAACGTGAAATGCGTGTGTACCTCGACGTTGGGGTTCGAGAACGCCGCAAACGCCGCAGCCGACAAGGTCGGGATAAACGACGTTTGGAACGACGTGGCGAAAAGCTGATCCTCGAGTATAAAGCTCTTGATTCCCGCCGTGATCGGGCATGTGGACGGGTTGGGGAAGGGCACCGGCTCGGTAGCGGCAACCACGTTCCCGGTGTTCACAGTCAGGACAGCGGTAAGCGCCTCGCTAAAAGGATCCGCCACGCCGCCGGAAACTCCCACAAAGTCGTCCGACAGGTTCGCCTGAAGCGTATAATTGCCTGCCGGCAGCGTGAAACTGCAGCTGCTCTTTGCTCCACAGGTGCCTGAATCGGCAATGTTGGCCGCCACGGCTGCAGTGACCGTGTAGGTTCCCGAATGCGATATAGTATTCGCCCCCACACTTACCGTGTCGAGAAGATTACCCTGACAGGATCCGCTACCGGGCATGCAGTATGAGGCCAATGCGCTGGCGCGGGAGTCGTCAACTATATACGACAGGGTGACGGTTGAACTGACGGTCGCCGTTATGGGGAGAGACACAATGGAACTAAGATTCGTTCCGGGACCGGCGGCGGCCGTGACGGTTAACTGAGGCGCCTGCGCCGCGGCGGCAGCTGCAAATGCAAAGGCAAGCAGGCTGCTCCGGAACATCGGGCGGGACTCCTTCCCCGGCAGCCAAAGTCTGGTCGCAGGTTGGGTCAGGTGTTTTTTGGCTGAAAGCGTCTTTGTGGCGAAACGGTTAAAGGTCATGGCTCCTCTTGTTTTAAAGGTCTGTTGTTTCAAAAGATTGTCAATTTAACTTTGCGGCGGACGACATTAATAGAAGCCGTCGATCGGGCGCTCGGACGAGGCCTTCTCGAACTTCAGTTCAAGACCGCGTCCCGTATCGTAATACAGATCAGGCACGACTTACAATCATATCTGCAGTTATTTCCCAACGATTGTTAGTCCCGCGAACAATCGGACCCGGCAAAACTTCGGCCGGGCCGCAAACCGGGCCGGTTCTACGGTCAAGCTTCCCGCCGAACGAGCCAAATCGCAAAAGAATCTCGATTACTTAAAAATTTCCTGAGAAATCATTTCCCCATTCATGTCAATCGCGGTATGCTGGCTGTTCGGGCGCTTGTCCGCTCCCAAAGTACCTGGAGAATAACTCGATGAAGAAAACCTCGCTATTAGCCATCGCGCTTCTTTCGTGTGCCGTCGTGCATGCACAGGATCCGGCTCCGCCGGTTCCCATAATGAGTGTTCAGTTACTTGGCACGGGCGTACCCCTGCTCAATCCAGCCAACTACGTGGCGTTCGGCCAGGTAACCGCCGGCCTGATCGTGTTTGCCGGCACGGAGCGCATGCTGTTCGATTGCGGCCAGGGAATTGTGACCCGCCTGCTGCAGTCCGGCGGCCCCGCGGCCAATCCTAACATTGCGGTCGACAGGGTTTTTATCAGCCACCTGCACAGCGACCACATTGCGGATCTTCCCTCCCTTTACTCCTACGGATGGTTTTTTCGCCAGGCAGATCCCCTGCTTGTATGGGGACCCGGTCCTGGGCCTAACGGCCCGGTCGGCATCAGTTCAATCATGCCTTTGCTCCGTTCGGTCTTCGACACCGATATCTACGTCCGCGCCGTGTTGTTTACGATCAACGCTTTCGCCCCTGGGGGAGAAGTGCCGATGGCGACCGATCTGCCGGTTGGCACAGCCGTGGTTTACCAAAACAACGGTGTCAAGGTGACCGCATTCCTCGTCGATCATCACCCCGTCACGCCAGCCTACGGCTTCCGAGTCGACTACATGGGCCACTCGATTGTCTTTTCGGGCGATACTACCTACAACCCGTCCACCGCCCTGATCCAGATGGCGACGGGCGCCGATGTCCTCATCCATGAAGTTTACGGATTCGATCCGGACCCGGAAATCTACGCCTATCACACCACTCCGGAACAGGCCGCGATCGTGTTCAACGCGGCCAAGCCGAAGCTCGCGGTCTATACGCACCAGGCCATCCCGCCCGGAACCACCGGCGGCGATCTCGTCAGCCGCACACGCGTTGCAGGTTACACGGGGCCGTTGCAACTCGGCGCCGACCTGATGACCATTAACGTGCTCCCGAATTTCGTGTCGGTGGTCAATCCCTTGCCTATAGCGAGTTACCGGCCCGATCAAGCTGCGGTAACCCCTCGGCCGGTAGATTCGGTCCCGGCGGAGATTCTCTCGCTGCGTCCTAAAGTGCGCTGAACAAACTGGAAATCCGGGACAAGCGGTCCGGCGGCTTGCCAGCCTCCGGGCCGCGGCTGTTGGCGGATTTCATATGGATAGCCTGAGTCGCATGATCGCACATTTCCGCTTCACATTTCCGGTCGCAGCGTTGATTGCGTGTAACTTCGCCGCTACGTGCGCCGTGAGCGGCCACACCCGCGTCAACGAGAAGGATGGTCTGGCATACGTCTGGATCCAACCGGGAAAATTCATCATGGGGTGCTCAGCGGGTGACACTCAGTGCGAGGAGAGCGAGAAACCGGCGCATGAAGTGGAGATCACTAAGGGTTTCTGGATGGGTCGGACGGCGGTCACCGTTGCCGCCTGGAAGAAGTACCGGACGGAAGGAAAAGGGCCGGCGCTGCCTACCGAGGATGGCATCGGTCGCACCAATCTCAACGAGGCCTCGCAGGACGAAAACATGCCCGTCGTTTTCGTTAGCTGGGTGCAAGCAAGGGACTTTT
>Ga0302324_100017679_pt1 | contig 14112 bp, 13 predicted proteins | sample Palsa_T0_1_FD_201949 | JGI IMG/M metagenome (GOLD analysis project Ga0302324, IMG submission 201949) | Peat permafrost microbial communities from Stordalen Mire near Abisko, Sweden - Palsa_T0_1 | ecosystem: Environmental > Terrestrial > Soil > Palsa > Peat permafrost | place: Sweden: Abisko... | reverse complement strand
AGGGGCTCGTCGAGAGGACGCAACGTGCAAGCGTTACTGCCTCAAATCTGTTTAGCCGCAACCTCGGCAGCACGCTCGGAGTGACACTTCTGGGCGCCGTGTTCAACCTTGGAATTTCCCGCCACGCCGGCGCACTTGTGACTTCAAAGCAGTTGCGTCACTTGCTTGATGCGCCTCGGGATTTTACGCTGACCGGTGTCGCAACCAGAGACGCGCTTCAGGGGTCATTGCACATGACGTTTTGTAGTCTGTTCGTCATCTGTTTGCTGAGCGCACTATCCGCTGCGCTCGTTCCACCATTGCACATTGATCCGCGCACGATCCGGACTGTGGAACCGGATAGCATCGCAAGCTAAGGTGCGGTGATTGAATCCTAATATGGGGACTCCTGGCTGAAGTCAAATAGTGAAAGGCCTGCGCATTAAAAAGGAATCCTAGAGCGAATCGGACTCTCGACCTTATTGCTCGTTGCTGGGGCGTTTATCTTGTACGCGTCGGCGCCGGAAATGCTTCTCTTATCGAGTGCCTGGTTGAATACATGGTCGCCCCGTCTTTGCAACGCGGCTTTCAGTAACGACAAGTCAGGATCAGATTACAGCCGTACATCCGGACTTCGCTGACACCGCAGTGTCGGCTCCAGAATGGACTAGCTTTTTCGAAGTACGACACAAGATAAAAGCCAAGCGTCAGTACAGCACTTAGTATTGCACCGTGACAAACATCAATTGCGTCTAGATAGCTCAACACTGCTACCAACTCAGATATATTGGAACGCTTGATGCCCTACTTCGTTGAGTAATAGCGAATGCGTCCCTTGTTATAATGACAATAGCAACCGCCAATGCCGTTGCCACTCTTTTCACGGAAGACCCACTACGTTTGTAAGCCTTTCCGCTGCTGAATGCCTTTGATACATTCTTGACCCCATAATTTGGCGACGATTGGCCACATCCGTCGACTCAAACAGTACTTCGCCCCCTTGAATCGGCAAGTGCCGATGAACGAGTGCTGCGATATTGGTGAGGTGTCGCGTTCATATTGTTGCGCCGCAGCGTGGGAAGGTCCACGCGCGGCGAAGCCGTAGGATTTCAATTCAAATAATATTAGCTTTGCAGTGAGATATTACGGCAGCAGCACGCAGATTGACAAATATTGCTCGTGATCATGTTTGGGAATGAAAAAGGCACCTAAACCCATTCACTGCGTGACGTCACGGATCTGTCTGCAGGGGATACTCAAATGAAAACGTTTGCGCTTAATCTTGCGTTCTTCCTCGGACTGTTGGGGCACGGAGTCTGCGAGGCACAAAAAGCGGCCGAGCAAAGACTTAGCAATGGAACTTGGCTGATGCAGAGTGATGATTTGACAGCCGACGCACTACCGTGCGATACCACCCATACTTCATATGACATTCCCGTGGAGAGTTCGAAGCTGGATTTCAGCTACTTGCAAACTGGAAGCCCGGCTGGCGTCGAAATCACAAAAAAATATGCGTTAGGCCAGGTCAGTATTGGGGGCGTCAGCCTTTCCAACAATCATCTTGTGTTGACGTTGACCGCGATCGGGGACGGCAAGAGCGTTAAAAATCCAGTCGGCAGTAAATACCCAACGACGTGCATAGAGGGACGGGATGCCCATCTCGTCGTCGCAATTAAATTGCATTACTTGGGCGGTCTCCATCCTCTAGGGGCGAGTTTTAAGGCACCGCGACCTGACGTGAGAATGGCGCTCGACTTTAATTTGATAAAGAGCGCATTGGCGGGATTCAACTACTACAAACTGGGGCAGTGGATTCGCTTAGGGGAAGCGCCTTACTGGTGCGGCGATCGAACGGGCTTTGACGTTCATATTAAAGACCCACCGACGATCTTATCCGCTGGTTACCTGAATCCGGACGGTGCTTATGGCACCACACTTTCTCTTGGTGTTAGCATCAGAGCGCAGGTTCATGGTTGCCTTGGCGACCCTCTCGCGGACGCCCAGGCCGACCTCAGTACAACGGTCGGCTTGTTTGGGGGAGGCAATCTTCCAATCGGCGGCTCGGTTCATGTCACATTGGGCAATATCTTCAGTCGCGATTTCCCGCTGCAATTCGCTGTGCCAGTTCCTGCTATCACGAACCTACCGATTGATTTCATAAATGGTACGGGCGCTCAGTTTGCTTTTGGAACTTTTGACGGAAAAGAGTTCAAGCCAGCTGCCAATCCCACTCATAAAGATGTGCCAGTCTCTGTGAACATCAGTAGCTTTGGCGGGCCACCCACGAATAACAACACTCTGATCATCGATGCAACAGTGGCTGCGCCGCCGCAAAGCGAAGAATTCTCGAGCGCAGCGGATGCGGCGGCATACCTGACATCGGACGATCCGCTGTGGGACAATCAGAATTTAGGGGTGTCTGTGCACGATTCATTCTTCGGAAGCGTAGGAGGCGCTAAGGCTCCCACTGGGATACTGGCAAGCCTGCTGCCGTTTCGGGTGACTGGCGAGAGCGTAGGAACGTTTCATCGCCATTTTGAGATCGTATTTGATGAAGGGTCCGCTAGTTTCGTTAAACACGAAGGGGGTGATGCGGTTTCCGTGAACTTGACCGCTGGGTATTTGAAGATCGGACACTGGCCTTCCATCGTCGGTCGGCGAAGGCTCATCAAGAAAATTAAGGCGACAGTATTGTTCGATCGAATAGTGGCTCAAGACGGGACACTGAAATTCCGCGTTGCCGACTTCCATTTGCAAATTCGGTCTTGGTTCTTTGTCTTTCCGATCAAACTATCAAGCGGGCAACTAGAAGCGCAACTGAACGGGGGTTCGATACCATTGACGGGAAAGAACGACATTCCTTTAGAGTTGCCGATATGCGTGTTTACCGGATTGGACAAGTTGATGTCGCCGCCAGGAACGTGCGGGCCTTACGCGATGTTCGAGAGGCTGGGGTATATCGAAGGCCCCCGCGCTGCCACGTTTACGATCGACTCCAGCACGATCCAATCAAAGTTTAACAGCGGGGACATCGGAGGCCATACTTGGCAAGGCTTGCAAGCGAGCGCGCGAGTGACTGTGCACTAGCGATCGGATGGACTAGCTCCATTTGACCAAATACCGTAGCCGAGGTGACGCTTGTATTAGGCGTCGTTCGGCAAGCTGATTAGCGCACCGTACCCAATCGCTCATTGTTCCTGACCGTGCTTGATGGAGCGACAAAATCCGCTAGCCGGAGGTTCTAATGAAACTCGGCATGAACTCATAGTCTGCTACTGTTGGGATCGTCGTCTTGGCTACAATAATTCTCTTCGTATTTACGCGCTCCGCGCATAGCGCTACTAAATAGTCTGGGGTCGGCCGAAGCTGCCAAAACATCCAGTGATGGGGGCTATCTTTTAAGTCAGGATGAATGCTGATCTGCACTTCGCTATCCCGAGGATAGTAGAAACTAAATTTATCGAGCGGCAGTGCGAAACCTGTACCGCGCGCCTTGATATAGGACTCCTTAAAGGTCCAATTTTCAAAAAAACGGTGTTTCTGTTTATGAGGTGGCAGACGAGCTAACGCTGTCACTTCCTGAGACGAGAATATTGACTCGGCAATATCCATTGATATATGTCGGGCGCGCACGTTCTCCACATCGACGCCCAGTGCACACCGCAATGTTACTGCCAGTACAATCAATTTGCGAGTGTGGGAGATATTGAACGACAGTCGTGACTCGCGGACGTCACGATTAGCAATCTCTGGTCGTCCGTAAGCATTTGTCGAAAACACCCAATCTTCGGGTCGCACTGACGCGTAGCGGGACAGCACGGTTCTGACAAGCGCTCGCGTAGTCAAATAGCGTCGGCGATCGTCAGCAAGATGAAAGCGCAATTCCCGGCTTCTTTCTTGCTCATTCAATAGTGCGCGGTAGCGGCGCTGGAGAAGCTCGTCTCCAATGTTGTCATCGTAAAACGTGAACCACAAATGGATATCGCCGTCAGCGAGCATTGTCAGCGCCTCCAAGGCCACCGTGGAATCTTCAATCGCAAACGTTTAGTATTCGCGAAAGCGCCTTGCAACGATAGTGTTTCGGGGGGATAGCCGAAGCCGAAGGTCTTCTTGATATCGGACAAACCGTCGATCTGGGCATCGTGGTTGTGATGACAGTTGCGTGGAGGCTGGACCTCAGCGTGGTGGTCGAAGTGTAAATCTATTGGGGACGCGGCAGATACTAAATTGAGGTGTTCAAATTCTCCTGGCGTTCCATATGGAATAGGCATATCAACTCAACAGCCGTATGTCGATAGTGTCTGTTCCCGAAAGGAATGCGTGGAGCGCCTCTCGACTTGACGATCGATAAGAGTAGCTCGAGCTAATCTATGCCCTTCAGATCCACAACTCCCGGGCGCTACTCTCACAGCAGAGGGCCGCTCGCGGTACCTCTTGCGGCTTTTGATCGGATCCGGGATTCTTTGATCGTGCGGCGCAGCAAATCGGCTCTCCGCACCCGTCTCCCTTAGACGACGACCTGGATCATCTCGCGTCGCATCGGGCGCCTGCTCCGTCTCGTCATTTCGTCAGTGAGATGTTTAATCCGGAGGGTCATCGTAGGCCTCCTTGGCGTAACTCAACCTTACCAACCCTCGTGGCCGCCCCGGACGGGCGGCGCCACCTGACGTTGAATTTCCCTAGGCGTACGGCCAACTTGCGCATGTCTTCTCACCAGATGTCTCTTACACCACGATCGGGACGTCATCACGTCGACGGCGCGATTCGGAGACGACCTACGACGAGGCGTGTTACGCCAAGGGAGATGCGGTGTCGACACAGCGAAAATGATGCTTCCCTTCTGTGGCGGAATGTCCGGGGTCGTCTGCAGACCGGTGCCTCGCAGGCGAAGGACTTTCATTGCCCAATTCGGGATGCAAATCAACGCGCTAGAAGGTCACCGATTGCGACCGAGATACAAATGGAGTTCATGACAGTATAGAAGGAGGGGTTAGTGTGAAAGAACAAACTGATAACACCGCATTGGCCATTGGCCATCCTGGAAGGCCAAGTCAGAGAGCTACCTAATCAATGGCGCTAGGGGACCGACTGCGCTTCGCGGTGAGTGGCGACTATGCAACAGATAAGTAGTGCAATAAAACTTGCGTTATTGCGCGATCCGAGTCTGCCTAGCCAGACCGCGTCGCAACGCAACATCACTTCTGTTGAAGCGTTGCGTTTGGGCCGCTCGGTGGCGCTAGGCCGGGGCAGGCGAACGACGAATGTGCGTTGGTCGGACGGCAAATCGTGAAAACTACACTGGAGTGCAAGTTAGGGTCAGACATCTCCTTAAGGGAAGAGTTTGTCGGCGGAAAGGCCGCCCGCCTCGCTGTATTGATGCATCAAGGAATTGCAGTCCCGGACGGATTTTGTCTGACGACGACCGCATGCAGCGAAGGGAGGCAAGATTTCCTTAGGGCTCTCATCCCTCGATGGATCGGTCAGTTTGACCGTGGCACGAGCTTCCTCGTGCGTCGCTCCGCGACAGGTGACGATGCCGCGACGTTCCCAGCGGGTTACGAATCGACCGATTGGATCAGTGGCGCAAACAGGGTTGCGGACGCGGTCATTGCTTGTCTGCGAGGGGCCATTGCACCGGAAAGTACCTTTATCCGCCATCTAAATGGGTCAGCCCGTCGGCCGCAGGTCGCGATCCTCGTCCAGAGAGCTATCTCCGGCGATTTCTCTGGCGTGGCATTCGATATCGACCCGGCTACGGGCGCCGCCGAAGTGATTGTGGCCGCCTGCGCGCGCCGCGGCGCGAATTCCGCTTACAGGCTATACGCAGTTGCAGCAGACGGGTCGGCTACGCAACGCGGTACAGACGTCACTCACGATGTTGAGATGCCGCTGGCGTCATTGAGCACCGTTGCCCTGCTTACGAAGAAGGTTTGCCGTGTGCTCGGCGGCGCCTGTGAAATGACGTGGATTCTTGAGGAAGGAACGCTCTGGATAGTCGGAGTACGACGGATTAATTCGGCGGCAGCGCGCGAGAGCCCGGAAGACCTTTGGTCGCAGGCCAATATCCGTGAAGTGGTCCCGGAGCGGTTGACGCCATTGAGCCTCTCCGCATGGCAACAGACAATGGAGTTGCTATTCCGCAACTCATTTCGGCATTACCGACTTCGCGCAGACAAATTTCAGTTCATTAAGAATGATGTGGGCGGCCTTTGGTACAACATCGGCGCGATCAACCACCTCGCGGCGAGCCTAGGTGTACCTCCTATCGATCTCGCCATCGGCGGCGAGTCTGCGGCACCGGGGCAGCAACGGGGAGGGCGTGTATATCCGACCCGAATACTGCGTCATGTCGTTGGCCACGTGCGCGCTGTTGCCTCCCATCTCCGGTTGGGTGCGGCTGTAGATCAAGCTACCGTGACGCTCCGCGCTGCGGCGGTGGACTATGCTGAGGCGGGAGAGAGAGCCACATCGGTGCGAGCCTGTCTCGATCTTGCGGGAGAGTGCTATGCCGCGCTTATTCCGATTCTCAAGCTGTATTCAGACGCAACGTCTGCTGCATTCGGTACTCTTGCACTTCTCGACTTCATTTCGGTTCGCTGGCTTCCCAAGGATTTCAGTGTCGCTTCTCTGCTGTCGGCGCGCGGAGCCGAGGTAGCCGCAGCCGGTGAAGCGCTCCGTGCAGTGCAACAGAACCCGAAAAACCGTGAACTGGTCCGTAATTTCCTCGAGCGCTTTGGTCATCGCGGATGGCAGGAAGTCGAACTCATGAACCCGACTTGGCGCGAGATTGACGAGGCGTTGTGGAACTCACCGCCGGGCACGGCCGGCCAGCCAGCCCGCCGAAAACGCCGCCCGCAAGAGTCGATCCCCTATGAGCTATCGGGTTGGCGATGCAAGGTCTTTGAAGGCTTAGCCCAGCGGGCCAGAGACTACGCGACATTGCGTGAGAACGTGAAACACGAATTCTTCCGGCCGATTGACTCGATCCGCCGTCTGTTGCGCAAGGCCGGGGAGCTCCTCGCGACCGAGGGGCGCATCGCTTCCGAGTGCGACGTCTATTTTCTTACTGCCGGAGAGCTGGAGGATCTCGTCTCCGGGTCGCGGCTTTTGCAACTATACGACCGGGCCTTACTGCGCCACGCACTTTGGGATCAGTCATTAGCGCGTCGCGAGAGCGTATCTCCGTGCGTTGATTTTGAGGTCTCCTGTTGGCGCGGACTGGGTGCCAGCCGAGGTCGCGCCGCGGGCCGCGCTCGCGTGTTGCGCTCACCCCATGAGGTTTCCAAGGTGCGTCCTGGAGATATTCTCGTCGCCGAGGCACTCGACGTCGGTTGGTTCCCCCTCTTTTCCGAGTTGGGGGGTCTCGTGACAGCACTTGGCGGGTTGCTGTCTCATCCCTGCATCATCGCCCGTGAGCAGGGGTTACCCGCCGTTGTGGGAATTCGAGACATCATGGAACGGGTCCAGGATGGTGCTTGGCTGGTGATTGACGGTGATCGCGGGACGGTCGAGATGCATCCCGCGTCGGATGCGGCCAGAATCAGCGAGGTGGGAGTCTGTTTATGACGCCGACGTTGTTCAATCGTGTCGCTGTCGTAACCGGCGCCTCGGGCGCGCTGGGCGGAGCCATTGGGCTTGGGCTTGCCAGAGCCGGTGCTAGCGTCGTTGTTCACTACAACACCCGAAAGGAAGAAGCCGATAGGCTCGTGCTCGCAATCGAAGAGTTGGGCCGCCCGGCGTTGTCCGTCGCCGCAGACCTCACGCGTCGGGAGGAGGCGGAGCGACTGATCGCCACGGCCGAGAAACATTTTGGCCGCCTCGATATCCTCGTGAATAATGCCGGCATCGCGCGCGACACCTTGATCCTCGAGATGACGGCCAAGGACTGGGAAGAAGTCCTGCGGGTCAACTTAACCGGAACATTCCACTGTTTGCGTGCCGCCGCTGTAGCAATGATGTTGCAGAGGTGTGGGGTGATTATCAACCTGTCGTCCGTAACATCCTGTTTCGGGTGGCCCGGGCAGAGCAATTATGCGGCATCCAAGGCGGGGGTCGATGCGCTCACTCGATGCGCAGCGACCGAGTTGGCACGTTACAACGTGCGCGTAAATAGTGTCGCTCCTGGAATGTTGCGGACCGAAATGAGCGCGAACGCCCGACGGCTGCTCGGCGATAGTTTGCTGCGTTTAATTCCGGCGGCACGCTTCGGCACTGCGGAGGAGGCGGCTGCAATGGTTGTCTTCTTGGCATCCGACCAAGCTAGTTACATCACGGGCGAAACCATCAGCATCAGGGGTGGCCTTGGTACAGGCCTGCCGCTTCTGGAGCTCAGCGAAAGTCAACGAAAATTCAACACAGCGGAGGCTTGATCATGCAGCGCACCGAAATTTTTGATGGAGTTAAAAGCATTCTGGAGGTGGCGCTGTGCGTCGCCCCGGAGTTGATTACTCCGCAGACGTCGGCGGAAGCACTCGGCGCGGATTCTCTAGACGTCATGGATATCGTCGTGCGGATTAATCGTCGCTTCTCGCTGACTTTGAGTTCCCAGGAACTTGACACCCGACTGCGTCAGGGCGGCTCGCCCGGCAATGCCCCGATTTCTGCGGAGAACGGAGGCGCGGGCACGAGGCAGCGCAAGGTCGCCGAGCTAGTTACGGTTTCGCTCCTGGTAGACCTCGTAGAAAGCGAGTTGCACGATCCTGAGACAATACTTCATGCGGCCGACGCGTGAGGCTGTTACTGGTGGATCGTCTGACGAATATCGTGCCCTGGAAATCGGCGCGAGGCACGAAGCTGGTTTCCGCCGCCGAGGACTTCATCCAGGTTGGTAGCACAGGATGCTACATGCCGCGCGGCCTCGTGTTGGAGTGCGCATTTCAGGCGGCCGCGTGGCTGATCGTAATTTCGTCTTCCTTGACGCGGCGCCCGGCGGTCGTTTCGGTGCCGAGCGTGCGCTGGTTCGCTGATGCGCGACCGGGCGATCGCCTTGAAACGGTCATTCGCATTCTCCAGCACGACGAACATGTCGCGGAAGTTAGCGGCGATGTTTCGGTCGCGGGTACCACAATACTCGAGATACGCTCTGGACTGTGCACGCTCATGCCGACAGTCGAGCTGGATGCGCCAGGATCCAGCGAGTGGATGATCGAGCAGATCACTGGGTGTAAACCAGAGCGAATTCCATGTGTCGAGTCGTTGTAACCGGCATTGGCGTCGTTTCGCCGCTTGGACACGACCGAGAGGCGACGTGGCATGCGGTATGCGATAGCGCCAGCGGCGTAGGGCCGATCACGTTGTTTGATGCGTCCGCATTTCCTACGCGCATCGCGGCTGAGGTAAAGGGCTGGGATCCGCAGCGCTCAATCGATCGCAAAGTGCGTCGATTCCTCAGCCGCGGAGCCGACTTCATCGTTCATGCGGCGGATATGGCGTGGAGGGATGCGGCGCTGACAAAAAAATATTTGCGCGGCCTGACCGTGGGAGTGGTTTGCGCCCATAGCGGGTCTCGACCTCATCCATCGGACGTCGCCTGGTTGTGTCAAGGGCGACGCCAAGGTGTGGACTGGGCGAAAGTGAGCCCGCTCGAGACTGTACGCGGCTCTAATCATACGGTGAGCACCATTCTTGCGAGCCGCTTCAGCGCGGACGGTCCAAATCTCGCGCTGAGTACGGCCTGCGCTTCTGGTACGCAAGCGCTTGGTCTAGGCATGCGGATGATTCGTGACGGCGAAGCGGACGTCGTGCTGGCCGGGGGGGGCGATTCCATGATCTCGCCGTTTGATGTCCTCGCATTTTGTGCAATCGGAGCTCTCTCCACGCGCAACTCGGAGCCACAAAAGGCGAGCCGGCCCTTTGATCTCGAGCGTGACGGATTCGTTTTGGGCGAAGGCGCCGCAATGCTCATGCTCGAACGACGCGATAGGGCGGAGGCGCGACATGCATCCATTTACGGCGAACTGCGCGGATATGGAGCTTCGTTGAACGCGTACCGCGTCACCGACAGCCCGCCCGACGGACGCGGACCCGCCATGGCCATGGCTTCCGCACTTACTGATGCTGCCTTGAGTCCCGACGATGTCGGATATATCAATGCTCATGGTACATCGACGCGGGACAACGATTCGAGCGAAACCGCGGCGATTAAGCGAGTGTTCGCCGGCCGAGCGTATTCGGTGCCGGTCAGCTCCACGAAGGGTTCGACTGGACACTTGATTTCCGGCGCGGGTGCGATCGAGGCAGCATTCTGTCTGTTGGCTCTGCGCGATGATGTACTGCCGCCCACTGCTAATCTTGGGGTACCCGATCCAGCTTGCGATCTCGACTATCTGCCGTGTGCGGCGGCCCGCCGTCGCGTCGATGCGTGCCTGAGCAACTCATTTGGATTCGGTGGCACGAATGCAAGCCTGGTTATGACGAGGGTCTGAAGACGATGCCATACTCGGTTTGCGATCGCGTCTTCGACATCGAACCCGGCCGGTGTGGCATCGGCTTGAAGAACGTCACGTTTTCCGAGGACTACTTGGCGGTCCATTTCCCGCGCTTTCCCGTGATGCCCGCAGCCATGATGATTGATGCTGTCGCCGAAGTCTCGGGAGCCGTGCTGACAGCTAGCCTGGAGGGAACCGTGGAGACGTTTCTAGTCTCGGTTTCTGATGCGAAGTTCCGGAAGTTTGTCCGTCCCGGTGATCAGTTGAAGATCAGTGTCACGTCCACGTCACGCTCGGACGAGGACCGAACGGTGGAGTTTACTGCGGACATCAATGTTGATGGCACGAGAGTAGCCTCGCTGCGACGAGTCGTCCTCGGTTGGCGGATTCGGGAATAGGCATGGATAAGCGTCGCGTAGTGATCACTGGTCTTGGTACCGTGAATCCGGCGGGACATTCGATTGAGAGTACTTGGTCTGCGGTCCGCCGCCAGGCGGCGGCGCCGCGCACCGCGGGAGTCGATGACGCACGTCTATTGCCGCGGGTTGGACAGATCGATTTCACGGATCTGCCGATCCGAAAAAAGGAAACCTCCCGAATGAACCGCGGCGACGCGTTAGGCGTCGTATCGGCCGTGAAGGCGGCGCTCGCTGCCGGTTGGATCGCCGATGAGAGCAGCGATGATAAAGGCCTCTTTTTCGGAACTGCAAAGGATACGTCAGCGAAAAGAGATTTTCTCATGCTGATCGAGCCGGTGTCGCGGCTCGGCTATGCCGCAGGCGCGGCGGCGATGGTCGACAACGCTATGCGCTACCTTACGCCGTTTGCGCTATTGGACTGCATGCCAAACCTCGTTCTCCACTACGTCTCTGAGATATTCAAGGTACGGGGCGACAATTGCTGTTTCCTGCACGGTGGGGCAGCGGGTGCCTCAGCGATAGTCACCGCTTTTGCGGCTGTTCGCTCTGGTCGTCTGGCCGCCGCTCTTGCAGGTGGTTTTGATTGCACGCTCGACCGACTCAATCTGGCGCGCTATGCATCGCTCGGTCTGCTGGCGACCGAGCACTCGGACGCTGCGTGCCGCCCGTTCGATCGACGACGCGATGGGTTTCTCCCCGGCGAAGCCGGAGCGGCTATCGTCCTGGAGGATCGGGAAGCGGCGCTGGCTCGGGGGGCACAAATTCATGGTGAAATTCTCGGCGCCGGATCGGCATGTGAGGCTACCGTTTATCCGGACACATCTAGCGGCCGTGCCGTGGATCGTGCCCTAAGTGCCGCGCTGAGCTCAGCGCGCATCGAGCCGAGAGCGCTCGGTTTTATCATGGCGAATGGCGCGGGTACGGTCGAAGGGGATCGTGCCGAGGCTTTCGGAATTCGCTCGGCTCTAGGGCGTGCTTGCGAGGAGATTCCGGTTACGGCGTTGAAGGGTATTTTCGGACATGTCATGGCGGGCTCCGGTGCACTCGAACTGATGATGGCACTTGAGGCACTGGCCAGTGGAGAAATTCCTCCTGTCTGCGGATGTAACGAACCTGACGAGCGTTGTCGTTTGCGCTTGATACGCGAGGAGTCCTTTCAAACTGACGCGCACAGCGCTGCGATTGTCAGCGTTGGGTTGGGTGGCCAAACGTGCGCACTCGTTGTTGGGCGAGGGGATCGGTAGTGCGCAACGCGGCTCTCGCAGGCACTGGCGTATTCCTCCCTGGTGAACCCGTGGGTAATGATGTCGTGGAGCGGCTGTTCGGAACCGATGACAACTATCTCAGCACGTTACTTGGCGCAAAATTTCGCTACTGGTCTTGTGATCCTGAAACGTTTACGGTGCGCTATCACAATTCGGATATGGCCGCTAGAGCCGCGCGAGCGGCGCTCGATGCTGCCGGGGTTTCGCCGAACGACGTTCGACTACTCATCATAAACACGTGCACACCAGATTATTTAATGCCCCCGATGGCACCGATGGTGCAGGAGAAGCTGAATATCGCGGAGTGTGCCGTCATCGAGCTACGCTCCGGATGCGTGGGATCGATAGCTGCGCTCGGAATCGGCGCTCAACTAGTCGCGGGCGGCATATATGAGAATGCACTGATTGTCGCAAGCGAGCTTTCGTCTTCCCACAATCTGGTGCCTCTGCGCGAGAAGCGCGAACTCACCATGGAAGAGCGTTTGAACGGAATCATGTTCGGTGACGGAGCGGGAGCAGTCTTTCTTGTCGCGAGCGAGAAGAGCGGCAGAGGTCTGGAACGTTTTTGCATGAATTCGATCGGTTGCGGGCTACCGCCTGGAATGTTCCTGCCCGTCGGTGGGTCTTCCGAGCCATTTTCGCGCGAGGTTGCCGATAAAGGCACGGCGATCATTCACCATGATCGCCGCGCCGTTGTCCGCTGGGGTCGGGAGATGAGCGTTCGAGCTCTGCGCGACCTTTGTGCAGCCGCCGGCGTAACGCCGGCCGACATCGATTGCTTTGTGTTTCCACAGGCAAACGCATCCTTGCTCAAGGAGGACACAAAGGTTATTCCCCAGGAGCGTGTGGTAGTAAACGTCGAGGAGGTTGGAAATGTGATTTCGGCAGGGCTGTTGATCGCGCTAGAAAAGGCGGTGCGCGAGCGGCGCGTGCCCGCTGGGGGGAGAGTGGCGCTTATCGGCGGCGAGGCGAGCAAGTGGCTATATGGCGGGGCTCTGCTGCGCCTGTGATGGCCTAACGTGATTCATCAGGGTAAGACGGTCTTGATAACCGGCGGATCGCGCGGCCTCGGCCGCGCATTGGCACTTGAGTTTGCGCGTCAGGGAGCCCACGTTGCGGTCACGTATCTGACCGAAGCGCGTCTGGCCGCAGCAGTGGTCGACGAGGGGCGCCATTTTGGCGTTCGCTGCGTGGCCATGCAGGCTGATCTTTCCGATCCTAATGACTGCAACCATATCTTCGACGTGGTGACTACCGAAATGGGCGGCCTTGATGTGCTGATCGCCAACGCGGCGACCGGCGTTTTTGAGCCAGTTTCGGCGGTTAAAGTCAAACATTGGCAGAAGACATTAGGCACAAATGTTCTGTCGCTCGTCCTCCTGCAGCAGGCCTTTCAACGCTCGTTGCGCGAACGCAGCGGCAGCATTTTGGCAATATCCAGCGCCGGCGCGGTTCGTGCGCTACCCAACTACGGGCTCGTGGGAGCGTCTAAGGCGGCGCTGGAGGCCATCGTCCGGCATTTGGCATTGGAGTTAGGTCCCATGGGGATCCGGGTGAATGCGATTGTGCCGGGCCTCATGGATACGCATGTGCTGACGCTGTTAGAAAATCGAAATGGCGTCGTTCGCGAGGCAATTCGGCGCACGCCGTTGGGACGCATCGTCACCCCGACGGAGGTTGCACTCGTCGCTTCGTTTCTCGCGAGCGAGGGCGCCCGGTTCATTCACGGACAAGTGATTAATGTCGATGGTGGCTACAGCATTGTCGGATGACGGATCGAGGAGGTGACCATGTACTCGAGCGGGACTTTAATTGAACGCTGGTGGCGCGGCGTCGCGGACGCGAAGCGTCAGGGGACCTTCGCTATGATTACGGCACTGGCCAGCATGTTTGTGGGGCCGACGGCACCCGGGCGCTCCGATCGAAAGAGACATGTCCGTGACCGAAGGCACCCGAATGTCGGCGGACTATTTGGTGTGGTTGCCACGGCCGTAGATGATTTGACCGCTGTGCCTCACGTCA
>Ga0302324_100017678_pt1 | contig 14114 bp, 14 predicted proteins | sample Palsa_T0_1_FD_201949 | JGI IMG/M metagenome (GOLD analysis project Ga0302324, IMG submission 201949) | Peat permafrost microbial communities from Stordalen Mire near Abisko, Sweden - Palsa_T0_1 | ecosystem: Environmental > Terrestrial > Soil > Palsa > Peat permafrost | place: Sweden: Abisko... | reverse complement strand
GCATCTGCCATAGCGATATTCACCTCATCTCCAACGACTGGGGCATCAGCCAGTTCCCTTTCATTCCCGGCCAGGAGATTGTGGGCACGGTTTCGGCTGTGGGCGCCGAGGTGCGCTCGATTCAGGTCGGCCAGCGCGTGGGCTTGGGTTGGCAATCCAACTCGTGTGGCATTTGCGAGTGGTGCACGCGCGGCATGGAAAACCTCTGCCCGTCGTCCGAAGGCACATGCGTGCATCGCAACGGCGGCTACGCGGAGCGCGTCCGCGCCAATGCTCGTTTCGTGATTCCCATCCCCGATGCGCTCAAGAGCGAAAACACCGCCCCTCTGCTATGCGGAGGCATCACCGTCTATAATCCGCTGCGCACGCATGGCGTCAATCCTTCCTCGCGCGTGGGCGTCATCGGCATCGGCGGCCTGGGACACCTGGCTATTCAATTCGCGCGCACTTTCGGCGCCGAGGTCACCGCATTTTCCACCTCCGCCGCCAAGGAGGACGAAGCCCGAGCCCTGGGAGCGCACCGCTTTGTCAACAGCCGCGAATCGAAGGCGCTGAAAGAAGTGGCCGGCACGCAGGACTTCATCATCAGCACCATCAACGCCGACCAGGACTGGGGCGTCTACATCCAGGCTCTGCGCCCCACCGGGACGCTCTGCTTTGTCGGTGTGCCGCCTTCGCCGGTCTCGGTACATGCCTTCCCGCTCATCGCCGGCATGCGCTCCATCAGCGGCAACCCCACCGGCAGCCCCTACCGCATCAAAGAAATGCTCGATGTAGCCGCGCGTCACGGCGTGAAGGCAAAGATCGAAGCCTTCCCCATGTCCAAAGCCAACGATGCCATCGAAAAAGTCAAGAAGAACAAAGTCCGCTACCGCGCCGTGCTGGCGAATTAGAGACGATTCAAATTCCATTGCCCAGGACTCGCAGGCGATGCGCCGGAGGGTTTTGTTTCAATCAGAGTTTTCTGTCACCGAGTGGCGGCTCCAACTCCGTGACGGGCTCATCGCGAGTTGAATATCGAGGAAACCCTCTCCAGAAGTACGTCAGGATGTACGTCCCTGTAAAGCAGTTCAAACCTGTATCCGGCTGAAGCCGAAGATGTCCGCAAAGTGCAAGATGCGGATGGCTCGGAAAGCAACAGGATCTCGCAGTCCAAAAGGCAGCTTTTCAGTGCGATGGCGAGTTCGATGCCACTCATTCCTGGCAACTCCACATCAATGATGGCCAGTTCCGGCGGCGTCAAGAGCGCGGTCTCCAGCGCACTTTCTCCATCGTAGGCCGCGATAGCCGCATAGCCGCACTGGATCAGAATTTCGGACAGTGTGTCTGCAAAGGCTGACTCGCTGTCGACCACCATAACCATCCGGCGGTAATCCTCTGCTTTGGCAAATGCTCCGGAGGCCGGCACGTCCTTGATCGGCACAGTGGCGTAATTCATTGATGGACTGGCACAGAGATTAAACAGCGGATCTGGTCGGACGGCGAGCATCGGATTCCCTCCCCTCCCGAATCACAGCCCCGCTGACGGGACAAATGCTGCAGGTGACGCTTCCGAGGTAAGGGGCATACGAATCAAACGGGAGCCCCCTCTCGATAAGGACCTGCTCATGCACGCCGCAGTGAGGCGGAATCGAGCCCTCTTTTTTGAAACATTGTTCTGTCACAGTTTTCTCCCGATTCCCTTGAGATTCAGACCACCTCCAGCGAGTTCTAAGCTTGAATGGACCGTCGCAGGACGTATCCCTCCAAAAAATAAAAACTGGCCCTCTGGAAAATGCCCTCTAGCACCAACGTAGCAGTCCATTTTTGATACGTGTAAACTCGTTTCACTACGGCCTAAGCCTTTGTAATCAGACGCCATTAGGAGAGGACAGGGCGTGGGGACATCTCGCTGAGGGATCGGCAACGCCGCTTGCAGAGTGCCAGAGAACTCGGATTACGATTGCACAGCGTCAACAAAGGGATAGCTTTACATTGCGGCAATTTAAGCGTACGTTTAGGCCACGACTCATTTGTCCATCATCGCAGGCGTGAGGCGAACCGAACCCATGGCAACCAACATCGATCCAAACGCGACACACATGAAGTTTCAGTCCATTCTTCAGCTTGATGTCCCAAAAGGCCGGGATGGCAAGCATAAGCGGATTGTGACGCAGTTGCTCAGCGATATCGAGCAGTTGAAGGAGGGATCGGCGCTGAAAGTTCCACTTTCCGTCCTGCCGGACACCAAGGAGAACATCCGTTCTGCGCTCAATCGTGCGACGCGCTTCAGAGGAATCGAAGTGGCCACGTCCAGCGATGCGGATTTCCTCTATGTTTGGAAAGTGGAGACTGCGTCCTGAGGTTCCCAGGGACCTTTCCCGGCTGATGTCCGCTCCCCAGCGCGGCCTTCGATCATGACTTCCGTTCGCATCGACAAATGGCTGTGGGCCGCCCGCTTTTTCAAGACACGGGCGCTGGCGCAGAAAGCCTGCGACCTGGGCCGCATCCAATCTAACGGTGTCCAGGCCAAGCCGGCGCGCGAGGTGCGCGTGGGCGACATGCTACTGATCAAGAATGAGGGCGGCGAGTTTGCCGTCGAAGTGCTGCGGCTAAGTGAAATGCGCGGCCCAGCCGCCGCAGCGCAGACGCTCTATCGCGAGACCGAAGCCAGCAAGGAAGCGCGGCAAAAGCTGGCCGCCGAGCGCAAAGCAATGCAGGAGTTTGCTCCGCTTCCCGAGCGCCGCCCCTCCAAGCGCGACCGTCGCAGGATCATCCAATTTCGCGGCGAAAAATAAATCTGCAAACCCATCATGGCTTCAACGCAGGCGCCGCATCGCTATCCGCCCAATAACCGCTCCGCGCCGTCACATCCAGCCCTGGGTGTCCGACCAGCTTCAACTCCACCGCATGAAATCCTGCATGGGGCGACGACGGCTGAAAGCTAAGTACATATCGATTTGGCACATGATTGGAAATGGTAAGCAGACTCCGCACCAGCCCACGGCTGTTCTCAAATCTGAAATACTCACCGCCCGTGAGTTGCGCCACCGTCTCCGGCACATTACGCTGCAAACCGTCGGCGGCGCGAACGGCAGCCATCTTGGCCAGCGCCAGCGGAGGAGCCAGCAGACCCAGGCAATCAAATGCCTGCACCGCCTTGTTGGTGGTGGCGTCGGGATCGGGATCCTTGCCCATGCATCCATGCGGCGGGCCGGGGTGAGAATTCGCAAGCACCACTCCATCCGTACCACTGTGAATAGGCAATTCCCTGTCGGCATAATGCGCGGCATCCGCTTTTCCCGACGAGAACCCAAGGCTGTAAATGGCGGTGTTCGTATCGCTGATGGCCTTGAGCGCGTCTCCCAATTGCGTCTGGCTGCCGCGGTCATTGGTTTCAGAGATGAGCAGAATGGCACGGCGATAATTAGGCGGCTGCCGGCGCAGCAGGTCGACGGAAAACTTGAGCGCATCCAGAATCGCCCCGCCCTTGTCTCCCGCTTCGAGCCCGTCGAGCGAGGCCCCAGCGGCATCTGCATCCGGGGTGAAGTCCTGCAGCAGGCTGAGCGTGCTGTCGAATACCACAACGGCCACGCGATGAGGAACGCCGCCCACCACTGCGTCAATCACCGCGGTGAGATGGCGATAGCTTTCCAGCTTGCCGCGGCCCGCGCCGCCGGTTTCGACGGCCACCACCAGCGCCAGTGGCTCGCTGCCCGTGTCATCATCCAGCGTGAGCGCTTGCTCAATGCCGTCGTCGGTCACGCGGAAGTCGCCGGCCTTGAGTGTAAAGACCAGCTCGCCTTTCGCGTTCCTAACCAGCGCCGGCACCAGCACCACGTTCGACCGCGTGTGCACAGATGGTGTGTTCGAAGCTGGGATCGGCAGCGACTGCGCCAGCGCAACAGAGCCCGCCAGCAACGCAATTGCCGCGCCGAGCCTCATCCAATGGCCTCCTGACGGTCAGTGTAGCTGGCGGTGCCGTCCCGGGGTGAGCGAAAATAGCCCACGGTGGTGCGGGGCGGAACCCTGGGGAAGCATCGCAGCCGACAATGTTCGCCCCGCAGGCGCGATGTGATCGTTCGCGCTGCTGCCCAGACGCCCCTCAATTTAGTAAACTCAACTGCAGCATGTTTGTTTTCAAGCCGCACCCACTAACCTTCCCCTCCGCATCCGGAATCACCGCTCTCGCAGCGGCGCTGCTGTTCGTTTTCGGGGCGCAACCTGGCAGAGCGCAAAACACGCATCTGTGGACCCAATCGCGCATCGACGAGTTTGAAAAGGGTGTCCAGCAGGGTGTTGCCATCTCCAGCGACGGCCATCTGCGCGAAGGGCCCGGCCTGACCGAGATCCTCACCACACCCTCGACATTCGTATGGGCGATCGCCGCAGGCAAGAACGGCGAAACCTACCTGGGCACAGGCTCACCGGCCACCGTCTTGCGCGTAGACAAGGACGGCAAGCCCTTCACGCTTTTCGAATCCAAGGATGTGAGCGTCCAGGTGCTTCGCCTGGGGCCAGACGGCGCGCTGTATGCGGCTGCGCTGCCCAGCGGCAAAGTCTACCGGCTGAGGCCCGATGCGACCGCCAAGCAGGATGAGTCCAGCGCCACAGTCGTATTCGACACGGGCAAACTGGACGATTCAAGACCCGCGGACACGAAGGCCCGCGACGAGAAGAAAGATGCCGACAAGCCGGACAGCAACCCGCATTACATCTGGGATATGGCCTTCGATGCATCCGGACGCTTGTATATCGCCACCGGCGGACCCGGCGCAGTGTACCGCGTAGACCCAGCGAAGCCCGCTGACAAGCCTCTACTCTTCTTCAAGACCGACGAGGAGCACATCCGCTGCCTGGCCTGGGGACCGACCTGGCCCCTGGAATCCAATGGCGGGACCCCGAACCAGGACATGTCCGCAAAGGCAAATCTATACGCTGGCTCCGACGGTTCGGGCCTGGTCTACCGCATCTCGCCGGAAGGCAAAGGCTACGTGCTCTTCCAGGCTCCGCGACGCGAAATCACTGCAATAGCAGTCGATGAGGTCAGCGACACCGTGTTCGCAGCCAGCGTGGGCGACAAGAGCCGCAATCCGCTGCCGCCGCTGCCCGTGCAGGGCCAGGGATCGGTCACCATCACCATTGTTCAGCCGGCATCGCTGCAGGCGGCTAACACCAGCGCTTCCATCCCCGAGGGCAGCGAGATTTACGCGATTCCCGCTCCAGAACATCCCCATCCACAGGCGCCGCACCGTTTGTGGGCCGGTAAGGATGAGGTGGTCTACGCGCTGACCTTGGAAAAAGACGGCCTGCTCGCGCTCACGGGCAATCGTGGCCACATCTTCAAGATCGCTGCGGATGGAAGCTACTCCGACGTAGCTCATCTGGACGCGCAGCAGGGATTGACGCTGGCCTCTCCTCCGGATTCGGCCAACGCTGGCGGCATCCTCATCGGCACCGGCAATACGGGAAAACTGGTCAAGCTGGGCGCGATTGAAAAGCATGAGTACGCCAGCGACGTGTTCGATGCCGGCGCGCTGGCGCGCTTTGGCAATATTGAAGTCGAGCCCGGGTCCGCCAACTACGACCTGCTCACCCGCAGCGGCAACGTGGAGCAGCCGGTGCGCGGCCGCGGCAACTGGGGTTGGTCTGACTGGCAGCCCTTGAAAGACGGTGCGGTAGCCTCGCCGCCGGGGCGCTTCTTCGAGTGGAAGGCGGTGCTGCACACAGGTGGAACGCTGGGCGGCGTGGGCGTGAATTACCTGCCCATCAACGCCGCGCCGGTGGTGGATGAACTGGTGGTGGTCACGGGCGCGCGCATCAATCCGCAAGCCCAGAATCCGCAGCCCGGTGTGCCGCCGACGGTGACCATCTCGCTCCCATCGTCGGGCCAGAACACCGTCAGCTACGACGGCTCCTCGGCCTCCACGCCGTTGCAGGCGCTCAAGGACCGCACCGCCATTACTGTCCGCTGGGCGGCCCACGACGACAACGCCGACGACCTGATCTATTCGCTCTACCTGCGCGGCGACGGCGAATCGCTCTGGCGCTTGCTAAAAGACCAGATCACCGACAAGGCCTACAGCTTTGACGCCACGCAGATTCCCGACGGCGGCTATGAAGTCAAAGTTGTGGCCTCCGATTCTCCAGCGCACACGCCCGCCGACGCGCTCACCGGCGACAAAATCAGCGAGCGCTTCGAAGTGGACACTACTCCGCCTGTGGTGAGCGCGCTCAAAGCGGCCGTCGAAATGGATTGCGGCAAAGGACGCCCCTGCGGACCAGAACCGCACATCGCCTTCGACGCCGACGATGCTTTTTCACCCATCGCGCACGCGGAGTATTCTCTCGACGCTGGTCCATGGCAATTCATTGAACCCGTCGGCGCCCTGTCGGACTCAAAGCACGAGCACTATGAATTTCTGATTCCGGCCAAGTCCCTCGACGGAAAAACCGGCGAGCACCTGATCACCGTTCGCGCCTACGACCGCCACGACAATATTGGCGTTGCCAAGACGGTATTCATCGTTCCGCCAGCTGACTCGCTGACTCGCTAACCCGCGCAGCGGGGCTGACTCGCTGCCTTTGTGCTAAAACTATTCGCCTCATCATTTGCTGCCTGCAATGTTCGTGCCCTTGAACATGATCTATTCAACACGAGACAGGAATCCTTCCTAAGCCTGATGCGATTCGAACTTTTTCTTGCGGCGCGTTACCTCAGGGCCAAGCGGCGACAGGCCGTGGTGGGCGTGGTCACCACCATCTCCGTCGTCGGCGTGGCCGCGGGCGTGGCCGCACTGATCATCGCGCTAGCCATCACCAACGGCATGCAGCGCGAGTTGCAGGACAAGCTGCTCGGCTCCACCGCGCATGTGCAGTTGATGCGCGTCGAGGCCGACGGCATCCGCGACTGGCAGCCGCTCTTCAACCGCCTTCTCCACCTGCCGCACGTGACCGCCGCCTCGCCGGGCCTTTATGAACAAGTCCTGGTTACGCGCGGAGCACGCGACGGCGGCGCGCTTGTCGAAGGCATTCTGCCCGACCAGGAGCAGACCGTCAGCGATTTGTTGAAGACCGCGACCCCCGGCTCAATTGAGGCTCTCGAACCGCGCACCGGCCCCGCAAGCGCGGAGTTCCCGCCCATCGTGCTTGGCCAGGACCTTGCTGAAACTGTCGGCGCAACCGTCGGCGAATCGGTGACGCTCATCAGCCCGCAGGGCGAGATGACGCCCTTCGGCATGTATCCCAAAGTGGTGCGCTTCCGCCTTGCAGGCACCTTCCACTCCGGCTTCTATCAATACGACAACCAGATGGGTTTCCTGCGACTGGCCGATGCGCAGCGCCTGTTCAGCGAGCCTGATCTGCTCTCCGTGATCAGTTTCAAGGTCGACGATCGGGACCGCGCGCCCGAAATCGCCAAAGAGATTGAGCAGGCCGCCGGCAAGGGCTTCATGACGAACAACTGGATAGAAGAGAACCGCGAGCTCTTCCGCGCGCTCAAGCTCGAGCAGATCGTCACGTTCATCGTGATTGCCCTCATCGTCATCGTCGCCGCGCTCAATATTCTCATCGCCCTCACCATGATGGTGATGGAGAAAACGCGCGACATCGCCGTAATGATGAGCTTCGGCGTAGAGCCCGGCCAGGTGCGCCGCATCTTCCTGCTGCAAGGCTTGCTGATCAGCCTGATCGGCACGGCTCTCGGATTGGTGTTCGGCTACCTCGCCGCGTGGGCCGGCAGCCGTTACCACTTCCCGCTTTCCGCCGAAATCTATTCCATCGACACGCTGCCCTTCGCCCCGCGCGCCATCGACGGCGTAATTGTCGCCGCCGTTTCAATCGGGATTTCCCTGCTGGCTACGCTCTATCCAGCGTCAGCCGCAGCCCGCGTGCTGCCCGCGGAGGCGCTGCGGTATGAGTAAAAAATGGCTCTCCGACTGCGTCCTCAAAGTCTCAATTGACAATGTGACACATTTTGTGTCACATTTGAACGATGCCTAGCGTCAACGCACGTCAACTCCGCAATTCCCGTCAACTTTTCGCCTGGCTTGAGGCCGGTGAGGTTGTTGAAATCCGCAAGCGGAATCGCGTCGTTGGGCGCATCATCCCCGAGTCGCCAAGGATTCGGCCCGTTGAATGGCCCGACTTCGGGGCCCGGCTCAAGGAGCATTTCGGCGACAGAGTTCTGACGCCGGTTGCCGATCTCATCGCAGACAGAGAGAGCAGCCGTTATTGATGGTCTACACCGATACTAGCTTTCAAGTCGCCGCCTACATCTTCGATGTGCATTCCCCTTCGGTTGTGAGCCGTATGGCCAAGAAACCTCAAGTATGCCTAACACCGTTCAGCCGGAGCGAAGTCGCGAATGCAATCCATCGGCAGGCATTTACCGGGCAGCTTTCCGTTGCCGAAGCTCAGCGGGCGTGGCGCAGCTTCGAGGGGGATTGTACTGCCGGAGTCTGGCAAACTGTAGCCTTTCCGAGTTCTGTTTGGGAAACCTGCATCGATCTTGCCCGCCGCTTCGCCCCCACGCTCGGCGTCCGCACGCTGGATTCCCTCCATGTGGCCTGTGCGCTTGAATTGAAAGCCCAGCGCTTTTGGACCTTCGATGACCGGCAGGCCAGGCTCGCCGAAGCCGTAGGGCTAGGCATCAAGGCCTGACCCTCACGCGCCCGGCATCGGCTTCTCATTCAGCAGCATCCATGAAGCACCAAACCTGTCGCGGAACATCGCAAAACGATGCGCAAAAAACGTCTCCCCCATCGCCATAAAAACTTCTCCGCCGTCCGACAGCAAGACATAGATGCGCTCCGCCTCCGCAATGCTGTCGACGGCCAGCGAAAGATAAGCGCTGCGTATGGGCTGAAATGGCGGGGAAGGAATATCGGCGCCATAGACCGCCGTCCCGCCCAGTTCCAGCCGCGCATGCAAAACCTTGTCCGCCCAATCCGGATTCCCGCCGCTCGCGTCGGGCATCTGGCCATGTGTCATCATCATGGTGATCTTGCCGCCCAGACGCTCCTCGTAGAAGCGAAATGCCTCCGCGCAGTTGCCGCCGTAGTTGAGATAGGTGTTGAGCTTCATAAATTCAGATCCCCTTCCGAAAAATCGGCGTTGGCAGTATCCAATCGCGAAATCGATCCCATGCCGCGATTCCCCGCTCCGGCAAGCTTCACTGCGGCGTAATAATCCCGCCCAGCGTGTGCCGCCGCGGCAGCACGATGCCGCGATGATCCACCTCCGCCGCCGGCCCCACGGACTCGTCGGCTCCCGCCAATTGTTCGCGCTCAATCAGCGCCCCTCCGCAAGCCGGGCACCAGTCAGCTTTGGTATCAGGGCCAAGCACAGCATGGCAATGGCTGCAAACGCGTTCCATACCGGAAGGATACTACCGCAGCGGCACATCCGCTGGGTGCCCCATCCTTCGCGCCCTTTGCGAAGGGTGGGAGACCTCGAACCTCAAGGCGCGCAAGCGTCGTAAACCGTGGGTCATAGGTAGACTAAGAACCATGCACCCTCCCATCCGCCTGGCCGCCATTGACATGGATGGAACCCTGCTGCCCAGCTTCGCGCAAAAGATCAACGAGCGCACCGCGCAGGCGCTCGGAGCCGCGCAGGAGGCCGGCGTCACCATCGCCATCGCCACCGGCAGGCGCCACGCCTACACCGCTCCGCTGCTCGAAGGTCTCGGCCTGCGAGCGGATACGCCTCTCATTACGTCCAATGGTGCAGTGGTCCGTACCCTCGGTGGCGAATCCATCGACCGCTGCCACATGGAAGCGCGCGTCTGCCGCAGCCTGTGCGGACTGCTTCGCGAGTTTGGCGCGGTAGTATTCACGTTTGACCGGCCCGGCCGCGGAGAGCTGGTGCTGGAAAATCTGGAGCAGGCGCACGGACGCATCTCGTTGTGGATAGAGGCCAATCGCAACGCCATTGAAGTCATTTCACCCTTGGAAGAGGCCCTGCCGGACGGCGAGGACCCCATTCAGGGTATGGTTACGGGAACCCTGACCAAGATGCGCGAAGCCGAGAAAGCGCTGAAGGCCAGCAAGTGGAGCGGCAGCTGCGAATGTGTCTGCACCGAATATCCGGGCCGCGACCTGTCGATTCTTGACCTGCTGCCGCCAGGAGTCTCAAAGGGCTGGGCGCTGGCGCGACTGGCCGGCCGTCTGGGCATCGACCGCAAGGAGACCATGGCCATTGGCGATAACTGGAACGATGTGGATATGCTGGAGTGGGCCGGTCAGGCCGTGATGATGGGCAATGCCGCGCAACAGTTGCGCACCCTGGCCAAGATGCGCGGCTGGAAGCAGGCTCCGCCCAACGACCAGGACGGCGTAGCTGTGGCTCTTGAAGCGGCTCTGGCCAAAGTTTTAGCTGCAAAAGCCTAACGGCGAAGATAAAATAGGTATATCCGATTGAGAATGCGTGCAAAAGTCTTCATCCCGATAGCAGCACTGGCAGCCCTTGCGACAGCGGCGTGGGCCGGCGAGCGCGTCACCCTGCGCAACGGCTTTGAGATGCGCTGCGATCACCACGCCGAGGTAGAAGGCCATGTTCGGCTCTACATGACCGAGGGCACTGACAACTACATCGAGTTCGCACCAAAAGAGATTGCGGATGTGCAACCGGCAACCGATCCGGATCAGATCGACCCCGCTCTGCCAGCCGCGACAAAGCCTGATCGAGACTCCGCAGGTGCTTCCTCATCTTCCGGCAAAAACGCAAAGCTATCTCCAGCAGATCTGCACGAAATCCTGGCCAAGGCGAGCGGTGAACACAATCTGGATGTAGACCTGCTGGCCAGCCTGGTGAAGGCTGAGAGCGGCGGCAACGTCCGCGCCGTGAGCCGCACCGGCGCGCGCGGACTGATGCAACTGATGCCCGCCACAGCTTCCGCGCTGGGCGTTCAGGACAGCTTCAAGCCCGAAGAAAACGTGCGCGGCGGTTCGACCTATTTGGACGAGCTGCTCACCCGCTATCACGACAACCTAGCCCTCGCTCTGGCCGCATACAACGCCGGCCCCGGTGCCGTGGACAAGTACCGCGGCATCCCGCCCTACAGCGAAACCCGCGCCTACGTCGCCCGTGTCATCCACGAGTTCAATCGCCGCGTGCTGGCGCGCGAAGCTCTTGCGCGGCAGCTTGCGTCAGCGGTCGCTCCGGCCGCCGACGGTACTCGCTAACGGCTTTCGCCGCGCCATCCCTCCTCCGCCCCACCCTATAGAATCGAATCAACCGCAAGACACTAATCTCGCGGCACGGAGCACGCTTGAAGAAGAGTCATTGGATTCTGGGCCTGGTAGTAATCATTGCGCTGGTAGCGCTGGGCATTTGGGCACGCGGCCGGATTCACTTTGATTTTGCCGTTTTCCGCTCCCAGCTGGCCATGGCCGACTGGCGCAAGATCGGCATTGGCACAGCCTGCATCTATCTCGCCTACGTCTTCCGCTCCGTCCGCTGGGCGCTCCTGCTCCGCCACAACAAGAAGGTCGCCCCATTTTCACTGCTGGGCACCCAGGTCATCGGTTTTACGGCAGTCGCTCTCATCGGCCGTGTCGCCGATCTCGTCCGTCCCTATCTCGTCGCCAAGCGGACGGGCCTGCCGCTCGGTTCGCAGGTCGCCGTCTACATCGTCGAGCGGCTTTTTGACGCGGGATCCATGGCGCTGATTTTTTCCGTCGCCATGATCTGGGTGCCCGCGGACGAAATCATGAAGGCGACGGCCCATTCCGGCCCCATCGCCCACCTGGCGCTTCATCATCCTTACCTTGCCCTGCTCTGCGCGCGTTACGGAGGTCTGGCAGTCACCCTTCTCGGCGCTCTTTTTCTCGTAGTGGTCCACGTGGCCGGACCCGCAGTCGCAGCTTTCTTCGAGCGATGCCTGTCTCCCATTTCGAAAAACCTTGGCCAATCGGTCGGGGACAAGATCCGCACCTTCCATTCCGGGCTTGATACCATGCGATCCTTCTCCGACTTCGCCGCCACGGCCTCGCTGTCCATCGGCATGTGGCTGGTGATCGCCTGCGCTTATTTCGAAACGTGCAGGGCCTTCGTCGCCAGCCCGGAGCTGGCGTTCATCACGCCAGCAAAATGCGTGCTGCTCATGATTGCCAGCGGCGGCGCAAGCATTATCCAGTTGCCGATTATTGGCTGGTTCTCGCAGATCGGCCTGGTCGCTGTGACGCTCACCGGGGTTCTAAACGCATCTCCGGAAGCCGGCCTTGCCTGTGCTGCCACGTTGCTCCTGGTCACTTTTCTGGGCGTCGTGCCGGTAGGCCTCATCTGGGCGCGATTTGAGCACGTAAGTCTGCGCAAAATTACCGCCGAAAGCGAGCACGCGGAAGAGGAATTGGAAGGCAAAGAGCCACAAAAATCCATCGAGCCCCACCTCTAAGCCGGCAAACCCTCAAAGAATTTCGAGGCTAGCAACCGGCCGTTCACCCTACCGAGTCTCTGTCTCTTCTTCGTCCATCAGCGCCTCATCCGACACCAGTTCCGTAATCGCGCTCGACGACATAACAGGACGCGTAAACAGAATCTCCTCTGGCCCTACGGCGCCGCCGGTCATTAGCATGCTCATGGCCTGCTCCATCGTCAAGTTGGTCTCCTGCACGCGGTCGATAGGCATGATCTGCAGCAATCCCGACATGGGGTTGATGGCGTTGGGCAACAACACCGCGGCAAGCACCTGGCCGGTATGCAAATCGACGAGCGTGCGGGTCAGAAACCCCAGCGCTCGCTGTCCTGGCATAGGAAACTCCACCAGCACCACCCGTTGCACGGAGTCATCCTTCGCCATCATGGTGTCGATCAGCTTGCGCACCGATCTATAAATCTTGGCCACAAATGGCAGTCTGTCGAGGGTGGTCTCAAAGACCTTCAGCGCCTGGCGGCCCACCACCTGCTTGGTTACCCGGCCCACAACGTAAAGCACCACCAGAGTGAGCAGGATCGACAGGACAAAATGCACCCAAGGCTGGCTGAGCCAATCCCCAGGGACGATCGCGGCCAGCACCCACACCACCGGCGAGCCCACCTTGGCCAGGACGCCCAGCAGGAAGCTGAAGATCAAATACGTCACAATCAGCGGACCGACGGTGATGATGCCGGCCAGAATGTTGCGTTGCACCCCCTTCAGGGCGCGGACATAAGCGTGTTTCACACACTTCTCCCGTCTTCGAGAATACCTAACCCCTGCCGCCCCGCTTGATCAGAACGAACCACATCCGACACTTCGGAGGCAGCGCTCTAACCACCCACGGCAGCACAGCTCGCAATCATGACCCGTGGCCGCGCGAGCCGCGCGTCAATAGACGCATAGGCATGAGGGATTGACGCAGGCACATGCAGAGGTAGAAACTGCGGAAGTCTCTGATACAGGAAGAATTCGTTCTATAGTGGATGAAGAAGGAAGTCCATGGCTGACCCGCAGAGTTTTGGCTTGACAACACCTATCGACGAAGGTCGCCGCGTAAACGGCACAGGCGAGCAGCATCCGCGCGCCGTCGGCTCACCGCTGCCGGTTGGCTCCGGCCTGTCGAATGGCCATGCCGCCGAACCGCAGCGCGGCTACGGTTCTCCGCCCCCCGGACGCGCTTTGGCCAACATTTCGGCCAATCCTCCCACTGACGTGCCCTCGGGAGTACAGCGGGCAATCAACGCAATCCGCGCGGCATTGCCATTCGTACAGCGCATCTTGCCCCTCCTCGATGGCAATATCGGCACCGCCATGGGCAACATGCTGGCTCCTCATCACCACGCCCCGCCCCCGCCGCCTCCGGCGAACTTGGCGCCCATTGAGGATGGACTGGCCAATCTGCAGGCGCAGCAGCGCGAACTGCGCGACCAGGTGGTCGAGCAGAACGCCTCGCTCAAGCGGGTCGAAGATCAGTTGGAAATGGTCCGCGAAGCCACCGACCGCAACACCCTGGAACAGCAGGAACTGCTGGAAGACCTGAAGGTTGTCGGCAACAAGGTGAACCTCTTCGCCGTGATTGCCCTGGTGCTTCTGGCCGTTTCCGTGATCCTCAACATCGTTCTTTACCTCCATATCGTGAAGGTGTTTCCGTGGTAATCGGACGGCGTCGGGTGTTTACAAGAGAGATTCCCAAAGAAAGCCATTTTTACCTCCA
>Ga0302324_100017676_pt1 | contig 14115 bp, 13 predicted proteins | sample Palsa_T0_1_FD_201949 | JGI IMG/M metagenome (GOLD analysis project Ga0302324, IMG submission 201949) | Peat permafrost microbial communities from Stordalen Mire near Abisko, Sweden - Palsa_T0_1 | ecosystem: Environmental > Terrestrial > Soil > Palsa > Peat permafrost | place: Sweden: Abisko... | reverse complement strand
CAAGGTTTCCGGGGTATGGCCGACGGTGACCACCGAGAACCTGCACCAAGTGTCTGATTTTGCGTGGTTTAAGAGGCAGTTCCGGAACCTGTTTGGTTTCGAGGTTCCGGGGGTGGACTACTCCCAGCCCACTGAAATTGACCTGGCCTGGTAGGGCGCCCGCCCGAAACTCACTGGGCTGCCAAGGCAAGCGAAGTTTGCAATGTTGCGTCCGGTGAAGTGTTAACGACTTAGATGCCTGCGCACCCCTCCCGTTTTGAATCCTGCTACATTGAATATATCGAGAATTCTCGTGCCCCCTTCTGACTCCACGATCGCGCTGACGACCGCCCAGCCGGCCCGCATGAGGCTGGAGGCGAACGACGCTGAAATTCGGCTGACGTCGCTTACGCCGGGCATCGACAACATACACTACGACGTTTATTTGAGTCCGCGATTCGTGGAGGGGGCGCGGAAATATATACGCGCGCTGGTGCGGCAAATAGCGAACGTGAATGTGCTGAAGAACGTCAATAAGAAGTCGAGCGGCCCACCGGAACACTCGGCATTCAAAAAGACTCTGACGGACCTGCTGGAAGCCTCGCTGACGCACGCGAAGTACACCCAGAATATCGAAGCGGACCTGCTGAACCGGCTGGCGGTGCTGGGATTTCTGACCGCGGTGGTGAGCGATGAATTTTCATCGCTGTTGGTGGAATGCAAGGAGTGGATCCGATCGCGCGGGGAACTCTTCGAGCACAGCGAGCAAGCGCACGTGATGAGGTCGAAGATCGCGGGCCTGCAGACCGATCGCAAGGGGATATTCCGGCAGATCGGCGAAATACTTTACAACGTCTCGAAGGACATCGAAGAGAACGTGCTGTCGAAGTCGCGGCGGGCGCTTTTCGGCGATGATTTTAGTTCGACGTATACGCTGCTGACGAACCGATTTTTGTTCGTCGAGAACGGGAACGACGATTACTTGTTTCTCGAACAGTACGTGCTGCTGGGGAATTTCATTCACGACCCGGACCGGTTTGAGGTGTTCGAGGGACTGTTTATCGATTTCGTGCGCGACTTCGTGATGGGCGATGAGGGCGCGTCAGAAGAATTGAACAAGGCGCGGAAGAATTACGAACGGCTGGCGGAGCAGGCCAGGTCGGTGCGTTTTGAAATGACCCAGGTGGACGACGAAGTGGACGAGCATCAGCGCAAGACGGCCCCCAGGGATGAGAGTTTCCCGTGGCCATGGCGGCGCAAAGCCAACGCCGGCGCGAACGCGGAGCCGGTTGCGGAGGTGACGGCGGCGCGGGAGCGGCAAGTGGCGTTGGAGTCCAACCTGGACGAATTCGCCGCGCAACTCGAGGCGGCGAAACAACGAATGGAATTCCTGGCCGCGGAATACCGCAACCATCTGGGCGACTTTTTGAACGATCCCGAGAATGCGCGGCGATTGCTGGACGCGGCGGCCACCGGCAACGACGTGGAGGACACGGCCGAGGCGCGGCGGCACCTGCTGCAGGAATGGCTGAATCGCCTGGAAGAGCGCGACCTGCTGATTCATATCCTGGCGAGCTACGAAGTGAAGAACATTTACCGGGGCTACTGTCCTCCGGTGCACTTGCAGCAACTGAAAAAGGCGCTGGTGAACCGCGACGAGGCCAAGCGAGTGGAGCAAGTGCTGGAACAATTTCCGGCGCGAAAACTATCGATGAAGCGGCTGGAGGATTCGGCCAAGGCGATTCGGCGTACGCCCCCGGAAGAAACGCGAGCCACGGCGCTGCGATTCGCGCAGGATTTTATGCGGCTGCGGAGAGACCGGCGAAACTACCATCAAGTGACTACATGGATCGAGCGAATCAACCTGGTTAAGTCCGAACAGACGCGGCAACTTTCGCGGGTGAACAACACGCTGTACGAGCTGCTGTTTCCGGACGAGGAAACGCGAAAGGAGGACCCGATCATCTCGCACGTGGTGATCAAGACCGACGTGCGCGGGTCCACCGGAATCACCAAGGAATTGTTGGCGCGGGGACTGAACCCGGCATCGCACTTCAGCCTGATTCTACACGAGCCGGTGAAGAGGCTGATCGGGCGGTATGGCGCGGCGAAGGTATTCATCGAAGGCGATGCGATCATCCTGGCGATTTACGAGACGGAATCGACCCGCACGTCGCAACGCGCGGTGGCCAAAGCATGCGTGCTGGCGCGGGAGACTCTGTCGGTGGTGCAGACCTACAACGACCGCGCCGCTGCGGGAGACTTGCCGCGTCTGGAGCTGGGCGTGGGCATCGCGTTCCAGGATTCCGCGCCGGCGGTATGGATGGATGGCGATTCGAAGGTGATGATTTCGCGGGCGCTGAATTTGTCGGACCGGCTCTCGAGTTGTTCGAAAATGGCGCGGCGAATCATCGATGAGAATGCCTCGCCGTTCAACGTGTTCCTGCTGCAGAGCTTGATGGAAGACGCCGGGGACGACGGCGAAGAGCTGATGGTCCGCTACAATTTGAACGGAATTGAGCTAAATGAGGAAGGCTTTCAGAAATTGACGAAGGAAATTTCGCTGGCTCCGATGTCTGGAAATTTCCCGATGCCCTGGGGAAAAGAGCGCGTAGAATTGTTTTTTGGAGAAGTGCCTCTGGGCGGGAGCTTTGAGCCGTTGATCATCCGCAAGGGAATCGTGCGCCAACTGCTTCCTGGAGGGAAAATCGGGGAGCCGGGAAACCGCCCTTACTACGAAGTGTGCACCCACCCCAAGCTGCTGGAACTCGCTCGCCGCAAGATCATCGAAGCGGTGACCGCCGGGCAGGACTAGCCGTTCATCGATAAAACAGAATTATCCTCCGAGATATTTGTTCTTCTCAGCCAACGCTACATTCGAAGAATACTGCTAGCGCCCCCGGACTCCGTCACCGGCGCGGGGCCAGCGTCGCGCTTGTGGGCCGGGCGTTGCCGTTGGGTGTTGCGTTGGCGGTGAGCGCGAGCGTGGTGGCGATCGGCGTGGCCGTAAGCGAAAGCGTGGTGGAGGTGCTGGTGGAAAAGTTGGCGTCTCCGGAATAGCTAGCGTCGACGAGGTGGGTGCCGGACCCAGGGATTGCGATCCCTGATGCGGTGGCGGTAGAGGTCTGGGTAAGAAGGTTGAGAAAAACGCTGTGGCGGTACCGTTCTTGCCCACTGGCACGTCGGCGTCGCCATCGCCGTTGAAGTCCGCCACCGCGACGGCATCGGGAGTGGTGCCGACGGCATAGGTGACTTGGGTCTTGAATGTGCCATTGCCGTTGCCCAGCAGCACACTCATGGTGTTGCTATTGACGTTGGCCACGGCGAGGTCGGGAATGCCGTCGCCGTTGAAGTCTCCTTCCGCGATGGATTTGGGGTGACTGCCTACGGTGTAGGTGACCTGCGACTGAAAGGTGCCGTCGCCGTTGCCGAGCAAGACGTCGATGGTGGCGCCGAACGCGTCGGCAAGGCCAAGTCCGGTTTGCCATCACCATTGAGATCACACACGGTTACATAGTACGGATTGACGCCGGCGCCATAAATGACTTGGGTCTGGAAGGTGCCATCGCCATTGCCGAGCAAGATGCTCACGGTGCAATCGGTGTGATTGGCGACGACCGGGTCAGGCTTGCGGTCCAGGTTGAAATCGCCTGACGCCAGAGCGTAAGGCGCGTTACCTGCCGCGTAGGTGACCTGCGTCTGGAACGTACCGTTGCCATTGCCCAGGAGCACGCTTACGTCATTACCATTTTGATTGGATGTGGCCAAGTCGGGCTTGCCGTCGCCATTAAAGTCGGCGACCACACGCCGCTGGCGCCGCTGCCGGCGGTATAGTCGGTCTTCGCGCCGAAGGTGCCATTGCCGTTGCCCAGCAGAACGCTAGCGGCGCCACTGTTATCGGCCGCGACCAAGTCTAGAATTCCGTCGCTGTTGAAGTCAGCCGCTTGTACGCCGCGCGGCGAGCCGCCTACGGCGTAGGTCACCTGGGCTTGGCAGGTGCCATTGCCGTTGCCGAGCAAAACGCTGATGTTGTTGGTTGCGCCATTCAGCACCGCCATGTCCGGTACGCCGTCACCGTTGAAATCTCCTATGGCGACGGCGGTCGGGTTGGTTCCAGCGGCGTAGGTGACCTGGGTGCCCAGGGTTTCGGCAAAAGTGGACGCGCCGAGAGTGGCTGAGCCCACCGAGTAGTTGATGTTGCTGGTATCGAGGAACGAGACTCCTCGGTGGGAGAGAGTGTGCTGCCGGTGCCGACCACGGTCGCGGTGAGCGTGTAGTTTCCTGCCGAGCCGGAAGAGACGACATCGGTGGTGGTGGGGTAAGTTCCGGTGACGGTGAGGGCTTCCGGCGATGAGGTGCTGGCGGCGTCGGCAGTAGTGGGCTGAAACTCAGCGAAATAACTGTGGTTGCCGATTCCGGGTATGAATTTGAAGGTTGCGGTTCCCGGGAGGTCAATTGGGCGAGGCCGAGGAACGCGGCATTTTCGCAATAGGTTGCCGTGGCCACGCAGAAGATTACCTGTCCCCTGGTGACTGGCGCGGCGCCGGCGAGAACCGACGCGGTCAACGTGATTGGAGTGCCGGTGGCAATTGAGGAAGACGAGAGGGTGAGAGTGGTGTTGGTGGCCGGTTGCGTGGCTCGCGCCTGCGGCGCCGGGCAGGCCGCGGCAATGGCGAGCGTCACCGCAATCCGGAGGATAAGGGGACAGCGAGGAAGTGTGCCGACTTTTTGGGCTTTTCGGGCCACACAATGGCGTTTGAATCCGACGGAAGGATCACACGCGCTGGGGAGCAATCTTCAGGCCATGTGCGGAGTTGTTTTCTGAAAGTTTTTAATGAGAGGGTTATTAGTATCGGCGAACCCGGTGCGTTGCGCGTTATCCGAATCGAGTTAAGTGTAGAATCCTTGCGGAGGCGAAATTGGTCCGGTGACCTTCCCGGCCTTCAAAGCCGGCGACCCGTCTCTTCGCGAGGCGGGTGGTGGGTTCGACTCCCACACGCTTCCGCCGTATCATAATGATAGGACACGACTTACAGGAAAACGGGGCGGCAAAAGGCGGCATTAACGGAAACAACCCGGTTTATGCAACGTTTTCCAGCGGCACGAGTGACAACCGGACGCACGCTGGTTCCGGCTCGCTCCCTCAACAGAGTTCAAGATTTCATTCTCGTCCGAACCCTTACGAAGGTTGGACTTCACATCTGTCGGGCTAACATTGAACTTGCCCGATATATGCAGGTCCATCATTACGATTTTGGCTCTAGCCCTTCGATCAGGTTCTTTGTCACAGGAAAACCGATGGCGTCACCAACAACTCAAGACCTCAATTTTCAATCGCGGGCCCAGCGGTCTTGTAAATACGAGCCGATTGCTTGTGGGCGATCGTCGGTGACCAAAACGATCACAGGAATTCTTATGAGTCGTCTTGGGCCCAAGCGAAATCGCCGAGCTTGGTTCGTCTCTGCTCATCCTCGCCTTTGCATGGCTGGTGGAGTCCTTCACACTGCTGCTCGCTGGAGCACGAGGGGCTGCACACGTGGACATGCAGACGTGGCCGGAAGGGGTCAGTGTGGATTACTGCACAGCAATGCGAGCGTCCATACTCGAGGGACGCGGATTTCCGCATGCTGACTTGAGCGGCGCTCCGTTTGTATGCTCGGCGCGTCAGCAGCGCAGCAATTTTTCCCGACCGAAGCAGTCATCAGCCGGTTCGTGTACGCGGGCGGAGCCGACCCGACCCTCCACGGAAAAACCAACGGAGACCCCCAAAAAACGTGGCAGGTAATCGGCGTGGCGGCCTATCCACGCTTCCAGTCATTGCACGGTCTATCAAATCATCCCGCAGACTTAAGTAGGCAAACGATGTGTGTGTGTTGTGGTGCGCCCTCGCAAAAAAGCAGTTGGCAACGGCAGCAGTCAGGGAAGCTGTTTGGAAATCGGTGGCCGGTGCTTTAGAGCCAACGGCTATTTCAGCCTGCTTCGCCGGCGTGCCTCGCTGCTCATCGCCACGCGGCTGCACGGACGAGTCATGTCATCCCGAGCCATGACTACGCTTCGACGTCCATTTCTTAGGCCCGTGTCTCTGGGCGGGGAACTGCCTCGACGTAGAATAGCGTGCCGAAACTATTTCGGGTCGTAGTGCATCGTAGCAATTCAGCGGGCCGGTTGCCTCTTATTCTGCGAGCAGAAAATCATTTCGCTGTGTTGCATATCCACAAGATGGACATACACAGGGTGCGTTCTGAAAATCAAAAACGAAATCCTCAGTCAGAAAAGTTAGTAGTCCAGTGGACAGTTTCGTATTCCGTAGCAACGGCGGCCCAAGAGATCGTGCCCGCGAAACCCTTCCAGACACCTGTGGGCTTACAAGCTCAACTCGCCGTACACTGTACACGAGTTCCTATTTCCTCACACGTTTAATACTGGAGGCGATCGAATGCCAAAAACTCCAACGATTAGAAATCGATTTTATATTCTATTTAGAGATTTCGCGCTGCTTGGCGCGACGGAAGCATTCCGTTACTACGCTGCCAGACTTGGACGGCGTCTGCATAAGCCGGATACCACTCCAATCGAAGAGGATTTCGATCAGCGCTTTGGTGTAGACACGAGCCAATCATCCGTGCCAGATGATCTTCGCATTCGGAGCGCGAGCAACAAATGGGGAATTCATTACGCGCCGAGTCCTGAAAACCTCTTTCGAACGATGTTAAATTATGTAAAGGCTGAGTTTAAAACTTACGTATTTATCGATATGGGTGCGGGCAAAGGACTAGCGCTTCTGATGGCGTCTGAATATCCGTTTAAGAGGATAATCGGCGTCGAGTACTCTGAAACTCTCGTATCCATCGCACGAAACAATATTCGCGTGTATGAACGGCAGACGCAGCGATGCCGGGATGTTACCTGTCTCTACGCTGATGCCAGTGATTTCAATCTTCCAGCGGAGCCAATAGTTCTCTATCTCTTCAATCCCTTTCAAGGTAAGGTGATGGACAGAGTGATCAAGAATATCGAACACTCATTACATCACCAACCCCGAAATCTATGGATCGTTTACTACGTTCCCTGGGAGCATCGCAAATTTAAGCGAAGCGCCAAACTCCGGACTGTCGAATCAAACTGGAGGTTCTGCGTATATCGGTCGGTCTATCAAACACCAGACCAATGAAAGCGGCCCCACTTAACAATCGGTATTACGAGACGCTATCGGGACCGGGTGTCGACAATAGTCCGGGCACTCTATCCGAGCCGAGAGGTGACATTCGGGTCTCCGTACCAACATGGTGAGGCAACCGTGGAGTCCTAGTCGGTGGGTAAAGTGACAAACAACAAGAGGGCAGAGATGATCGACAATTCTGTTGGCGCCGGTTTGTTCTCGGGCTTTGGCGGGACGGAGCGAAAGCGAGCGTAGCAAACCGCGACGCGGTTTAGCAGCAGCTCAAGCGGGCGTCGCGGCGACGGCCGCTTCGCGACTGGATTCTGAGGTGCAGCTAAAGCCACTAGCCGTAGCTCCACGGCTGCGCCTGGCGGCCACGCATCAATCGGATGGTGCGACCTTGCTGTAACTGGGTAAAACCGTTCATACCCGGCCCCTGGTGGGAGGATGAGGCTACGACTGCGCTCGAAGTTGAAGCTACCGTGTCGTTCCCGTTCGATCGGAGTCACGGCGGACTCGTGCGATGCAAGCAATTCTGCGTCGTCCATACCTTCATAGAAATAGTACCCGAGGTCGACGCTGCCCTGTCCGGAGGCGACCGTTCAGCGAGCTGTATTCAATTGTTCGATCGGCGCTCGCTGAGTGCGATCATAACTGGTGGTTGCATCCCGCTTCTGACCGGTTCCCTGCAATCTTTTCTTCAAGTCGACATATTTCCCATGCAATACAAACGCCTCGAGCTCACCACGAACTGCCAGATGATACTAATCGTTGGATGGTCTCAGCAACCGCCGGGCCGCGACCAAAGCACGGAAATATGCAATTAGCTAGCATCTGCGGAAAACGTTGGAAGAAAATTAGAATGCCCCGTCGAGTTTAGTTACTGCCGTGAGTAATAGGACTTTATTGAACCGATACAGATTTATATTCAGTTATCAGCGATAATCAACTTGACGGCGTCGAGTTGGGCTAGTACATTGCGCCTCCGCCCTCATTGCATTGGTCAGCGAAAGCTTGCAAGGGGGACGCTCACGCGATTCGGCCTGCTTCACGATTGTTCCCCCAAAACCGGTGTGATCGTACTGCTGAAGTCAGTATGGACGATCTCGGCGTTGATCCATTTCAAGCGAGAGCCAAAGGGCTTGTGTGCCGCTTGGAGCCGCTCAACGTCCTCTGTCGGTTGTTGCAGCCAATTACGTCCTTCTCGGTGCTTTTGGGAGGGAGCAATACCTTTCTATCTAGTCAGCTCGCAGTGACGAGTGTTGCTCAGGAAGCGGGAGATCGATGTCGTGAAACCCATCACGGACGGACATATAAATCGCGGACTTGAACCCAAATTGGATCTTACCAAACATATCGCCAGCAATTATCGGCTTCGCCTTCACAACCGGCCTGGTGTTTCAAGGCGCCTGGAATTGATGCTCAGACCTAAGATCAGTGCGGCGCCGCGAAGTGATCTGGGGGTTGACCGAAAACTGACCGCGCCAGATCCTGGACGGCTCGCACCTAACGTGCGTGGCAAGATTCTTGGTCCGAAAAGCTTCACACCTCAATCGTCATGCTATTGATTTCAGCGCTCACTGGGAGAAAACTGATGAGGTAATGAAACGCTTGTACGTGGGCAGGTAGCGCGGTACGGCAGGGATCTCGGGGCCGGCTTTCTAAGTCTTCGAGGACACGGTTGTAGGAATTGCTCACGCCCGAGCCGAATGTCACAAGTCGCCTTTGCGACGGGCCCCTCGACGAAAACGGAGTATCCGAGTGGCGAGAAAATATTCATCATCCGGGTTTGGCAAGCAGGCCCTCTTACGCAAAGATGGCCCGGCCATCACTGTGCTTGTTGCGGATATAACTCGAATGGGCTGTCAATTGATGGCTTCTGCGCTCGAGCAAAGCCCTTACGCCATAAAAATAACTGCGCTGGCCGTGGACTCGCTCGAAGTCCGAAACTTGGTCAAAGAGAAGCAACCGGATGTCGCGGTAATTGGCGCTGCCTTAAAGGATGGGCCGACTATGGGTCTCAGGGCGGCACGGGAGCTATGGATTTCTGATTCCAAGACGAAAGTGATTATTTTGATTGATGCCAGCGTACGTGCCGTCGTTATCGAAGCTTTGCAAGCGGGCGCACATGGGGTGATCTGCAGGGACGAGCCCTTTGAAGCGCTCTGCAAGTGCATCGATGTTGTGCGGCAGGGACAAGTCTGGATTAACAGTGAGCAGCTGCTTTATCTAATTGACTATCTCGTTCAAACTGCCCCTGCTTCGATGGTCAGAGTCAGCGGTTCAAATACATTAACTAAGAGGGAGGAAGGCGTCGTTCATCTCGTCGCTGAAGGCATGACCAATCGTGAGATCTCGCATGAACTCGATCTGAGCGAAAATACCGTGCGAAATTATCTGTTTCGAATTTTCAACAAACTGGGAACTTCCACTCGGCTTGAACTGGCCCTCTACGAGAACAACCGCAGACAAGTGCACGGGTCCCCGAAACGACACGCCGACCTGACAAGCGCGAACCGTTCGGCGACATTACCTCCTCATAGACATTACGCCCACAAACTCGAAGCAGCCTCTTCAAAACGCTAGCCAGCCTGATCGAGATGGATCACTTCATGGTTGTCTGCTCGTGTCCGTGAACACGAGAACCACGCGACCTCCTTCAAACGTTCTCACAATGTTCTTCTCGCCCTGTAGACATTCGTTCCGGGGACGTTGCTAGGTACAGAGTGTTAGTAAACAGGTCCGACTGTACTTGCTAGAACTCTCCCCACAAACCGCTCAATAACCATGTGACGATGCGACTCTTGCGCTGTCGTGTCCAACATCGTAGCTTCAGTTCTTGAAGCCCCAAGCGCAAGAACTATCGCGCAGAGCGCTGCCGGCTCGGTACGAGCCTGCGGGAGGAGAACGTGGGGCGCTCCGAGAAGCCGGCCCGGAAGAATATGCGCTACCCGATGGCGGTGCCGGTGTTCTTCCGATGGAAGGACGTAGATGGCAACGAGCATCAGGGAAAAGGAACCAGCCGTGATATCAGCGAGACTGGGGCTTTCGTATTTACCCGTGTCTCTCCCCCACGAGGTGCCGATATCGAGCTCAGGATTTCTTTTGTATCGATCCCAAACCCAACAACCGCCGTACGGATGAAACTCGGCGGGCGGGTTCTTCGGGTCGAGCCGACTACTGCCAGCAGGCGAATTGGAGGTTTTGCGGTCTTGACTAAGGAAGTCATCTTTCGCGAAAACGACGAATCTACTGGCGAAGAAACCCCGAGGCGAACGACGCAGTATGAGGATTAATTCGGCCTGAGGGGCAAGCGTTACAAGGGTTAAGCGCCCAGCAAGGATTTCAATTGTCTCCGGCTAACAGGGGCGAGGCACTCCTGTAAGTCACAGGGCGGAGCTATATGCATTGCGGTCCAATTGATCACATCGAATATCCGCGCCCTTGGTATGCGCTTTATACGCGTCACCAGCATGAAAAAACGGTGGCTCACATACTAACCAATAAGGGATTCGACACCCTACTACCACTCTATTCGGTCGCCCGCAAGTGGAAGGATCGAACCAAGCTGCTTTTCCTGCCGCTGTTTCCTTGTTATGTTTTTCTCAAAGGCGGTCTCGAGCGCCGCCTGGACATCATGACAACACCAGGGATATATGCCCTCGTGTCAAACGCCGGGCAGCCTCTGAGCATTCCTTCCGCCGAGATCGATGCCATCCGGCGCGCCGTCGAAAGCGGTTCTCGCATCGAGCCCCATCCTTTGCTGAAACGCGGCGACTGGGTAAGAGTCAAAGACGGCCCCTTGGAGGGGATCCAAGGCATCCTGGTACGGAAAAAGAATCTTTATCGGCTGGTCCTTTCGGTGGAGATGTTGGGAAAGGCCGTCTCCGTAGAAATTGGCGCGTTTTTGGTTGAGCGAATGAACCGCAAGTCGCAGGGCGTTTGCAGCACAGGCTGCGCGGCGACGCCCACGGACGCGGAGGCGCAAATCGCCGGATTCATAAATTGAAATGGTCGCGCTCATAGGTGGCGTCCTGTTGTTGTTCGACTTCAGCGTATGGTTCGATGATTGTCGGCGAATGACATTTGTGTGACATTGTGGTGAATATACTTACGGCGTTTTTAAGAAGAATCTGGAGGCTGTTGAACTACGCCCGGCTATATTGGTCCTGCACATATACTCGGTCTTATGCACTCGTCTTCCTCGCGCTCGCTCGAAGACGCCATCTACGCAGAAAGCGGAATCAAACTGGAATCCGAGTTCACTCTAGAAACAAGATCCAGACCGAACCCTGACGCGCGAGATTCTAGCTCGGAATTACGGTCTTATCTATAGCAATGCGGAGAGGCAACGGAACCGGCGAAAACTCTTAACTTGCAGCGGTGGGTGGCTTGTGAGCAAGAAGTTGGATTCGAGACATCGTGAAACGGTGATCGGAGGCTGAAATGAAAGGTACAGGACAAAAGCAGCCCCTACAATTGGCTAGAGGCGGTCTGGCTTCGATAGGCATCGCAGTGTTTTGGGGGATTGCCGTATGCGCTTCCGGCGCGCAAGAACAGCAGAGACCACAGATAGTCTCCAGCACGGTGCGACCCACCAGCAGCACCGCGACGAATAGCGAAAAGGAGATCGGGCAGCCCGTATTGCAACAAAGAAATCCTCGTTACGAGTTGGGTAAGGGTGATGCCTTCGATCTGAACTTTCCTTTTACACCTGAATTCAACCAGACGGCGGTGACAGTTCAACCCGATGGATATATCACGCTTACGGCCCTAGGCGATATATACGTGGCTGGGAAAACGGTCCCGGAACTGAGGGAGGTGCTCCAAACAGCCTACGCGACAATATTGCACGACCCGGTAATCAACGTAGTTCTGAAGGACTTCGAGAAGGCTTATTTCATTGCGGGCGGCCAGATTGGGCATCCGGGAAAATATGATTTGCGCGACGATACAACGCTGAGCCAGGCCGTGGCCATCGCCGGCGGCTTCACAGAAAACTCAAAACATTCACAAGTCCTGCTATTTCGCCGTGTATCGAATGAATGGGCTGAGGCCAAAATAGTGAACGTTAAGCGGATGTTCCAAGCCGGGAATTTGACGGAAGATATATACCTCAAGCCTGGAGATATGTTCTTCGTTCCCCAGAACGTGATCTCGAAAATCAAAAAGTGGGTTCCCTATACGTCCCTCACCGGGGGCTTCAGCCCGCCTGGATTTTGACGGAACCGGTAGACAGGCCCACAGGAGGCACCATGGAAGAGCCGAACCTCAGCAATCACATTGGCGACGGAGCCCGATCTCCAACACTGCGGGATCTTTTGGCGATTGTGTTTCGGTACCGAAGGGTGATGATGATTTCGTTCTTCGGCATTCTTGGTGGATCGATTTTGGCCGCGGTGCTGCAACCTCACCAATACCAAGCAGAAATGAAAATCTTAGTCAAAAGAGAGCGCGTCGACCCTATCGTAACATCTGAAACGTCTTCTCAGTCGCAATTTGCTCCCGAGGTTACTGAGGAACAGATAAACTCTGAAGTAGAGTTGCTGAAGAGCAGAGACTTGCTCGAAAAGATCGTCCTTGGATGTGACCTGCTTCAGCAGCAAAAGGATTCTGCTTGGTCCAGAGCGCTTGCCGCGATCAGTGTGCAAACGAGGACTCGGACTCCGGAAACAGATGCCCGAATAGCGAGAGCCGTCCTCAAGCTGCAGAGCGAGCTGAAGGTGGAAGTGGTGAAGAGGACAAACCTCATCTCGGTGATCTATGAATCGCCAGATCCAGAGTTAGCGGCTCGAGTCCTTAACACCCTGGCGAACCTCTACCTTGAGAAGCATGTGGCGGTTCACCGTCCGCCCGGCGCGTTCGATTTCTTTCAACAAGAAACCCAACAGTACCGCAAAGGACTGACCGACGACGAAGCGCGCTTAGTCGATTTCACCCACGGTGGAACCGTGGTTTCCGCACAGCTCGAGAAAGAGGTTGCCCTGCAGAAGCTTGCCGAGTTTGACTCTACTCGGAGGCTGACGGATGCGGCCATCGCGGAGACTGAGCAACGTATTGGCGTCCTCCGGAAACAGGCGGTGTCAATCCCGACTCGCATGGTGACCCAGGTTCGTAACCTCGACGATGCGACACTCCTTTCACAGCTTAGGTCCAATCTGTTGACGCTCGAACTGAAGCGAACCGAGTTGCTGGAAAAATTCGAGCCCACGTACCGGCCGGTTCAGGAAGTAGAGACAGAGATTGCCCAGACTCGTGCCACCCTCGCCGCGGCAGAGAAATCCCAGCTGCATGAGGAGACCACCGACCGAGACCCAACCTACGAGTGGGTAAGGGAAGAACTGGCGAAAGCAAATACTGATCTCGCCGGCCTGCGCGCACGGGCTAAAGCGACCGCTTTATCGGTGCAGGCCTACCAACAGAATGCCCGATCGCTCGAGCAGAAGGAAGTCGTTCAGAACGATCTTATCCGAACCGTTAAAGCAACCGAAGAAAACTACCTACTTTACCTCCGGAAAGAGGAGGAGGCCCGCATATCCGACGCGCTTGATCGCAGGCGGATCCTGAATGTGGCCATTGCTGAAGCTGCGACCGTGCCTTCGCTTCCCTCGAATCACCGCTCTTCGACGGTGCTCGTTGGGTTACTTCTGGCGATCCTAACAAGCGTAGGTGTGGCCTTCGGTTCGGAATATCTGGATCCCACGTTCCGCACTCCCGATGAAGTAGCGTCGTTCTTGAACCTCCCTGTGCTTGCTGCCCTGCAACAACATAGCAAGAACGGTGCCGCGATCCATGTTTCTTGACTTCTATAAGTTTCAGGAGCAACCGTTCGGCGACACGCCTGATCCGCGTTTTGCCTATTTCAGCGCGACACATCGGGAGGCGCTGGCTTCACTGTTTTATGGAATTGAAGCAGGGCGGGGATTTCTGACACTCACCGCCCGACCGGGCATGGGCAAGACCACCTTATTGTTTCA
>Ga0302324_100017675_pt1 | contig 14115 bp, 13 predicted proteins | sample Palsa_T0_1_FD_201949 | JGI IMG/M metagenome (GOLD analysis project Ga0302324, IMG submission 201949) | Peat permafrost microbial communities from Stordalen Mire near Abisko, Sweden - Palsa_T0_1 | ecosystem: Environmental > Terrestrial > Soil > Palsa > Peat permafrost | place: Sweden: Abisko... | reverse complement strand
CCAAATTCTGGCGCGTGCTGCCGACCTCGGATCTCAACGGCACCATCGCCGAGGCCATCGTGGTGCTGTTGCTGGTGATCCTGTTCTCGATTCGAGCCAAAGGCATCGGCGGCTACCTGCACGAATTGGCCGTGACACCCTTCGGCATCTGGCTGTTCCCTTTCAACATCGTGCTCAATTTTATCGAGCTGCTCGCCAAGCCGGTCTCGCTCGGCATGCGGTTGTACGGCAATATGTACGCTGGCGAGCTGTTGTTCATCCTGATCGCATTGCTGGGTTTCGCCGTCACCGGATGGACCTTCGGCAGCGTCGCCGCTTTTTTCGCCCAGATCGTATTCGGCGCCGGGTGGGCGATCTTCCACATCTTGATTGTGCTGTTGCAGGCCTACATCTTCATGGTGTTGCCCATCGTCTATATCGCGATGGCGGAAGAGCACCACTAGCGCGCTTTGTTAGGAATTTGACTAGGAGATTAAAAAGACTATGGACGCATTCTCTCTCATCCAGTCCCACACGGCGGTGGGTGTCGGACTCATGATCGGTCTGGGCGCAGCGGGCGCCTGCATCGGCATCGGCATTATGGGCTCGAGATTCCTCGAGGCCTCGGCGCGCCAGCCGGAGCTGACGCCCATGCTGCAGAAGTCGATGTTTCTGCTGGTCGGGCTGATTGACGCCGCGTTCCTGATCGGCGTTGGTCTGGCGCTGTACTTCGCCACCGCCAATCCGCTGCTGCCCAAAGGCGGCTGAGCAGGCGTGACCGAAGTCGCTGTCGGCACGGCCGCATGCGCGGCCGGGATTTTGTGGAGCTAGGTACGCATGGACATCAATGCCACATTCATCGGGCAGATCATTGTTTTCCTGATCATGCTTTGGTTCATCGCCAAGGTCGTGGTGCCCATGATTGCCACGCCGATCGATGAGCGCCATAAGAAGATCGCGGACGGTCTGGCGGCTGCCGATCGCGGCCAGAAGGATCTGGCGGCCGCCGAATCACGCGTCGAGGAAATCGTGCGCGAGGCGCGCGCGCGCGCGCAGCAGATCGAGCAGCAGGCGCACGTGCAGGCCAATGAGATCATCGAGGCGGCCAAACGCAGCGCCACCACCGAAGGGGCGCGTATTCTGGCCTCGGCCGAGCAGCAGATTGCGTTGGAAGTGCAGAGCGCGCGCGATGAGCTGCGCAAACAGGTGGCCTCTCTGGCCGTGGCCGGCGCCGGCAAACTGATCGAACGCGAAATCGACGCGCGCGCGCATGCGCAGCTGCTCGACAAGCTCGTAGCGCAGATCTGAGCCGCGCATGGCCGAACGCGTCACCATTGCGCGGCCCTATGCCAAAGCCGTGTTCGCCATGGCGCGCGACGCCAAGCGTCTGCCGCAGTGGTCGCAGGGTCTGGGCGTGGCGGCCGTGGTCAGTGCCGATGAACGCGTCAAGCCGCTGTTCGGCGATCCGCACGTCTCGGCCGAGCAATTGGTGGAGCTGATCGCCGGTGTCGGCGCGGAGACCTTGGACGCCGACATGCGCAAATTCCTGGCGGTGCTGGCCGCCAATCGGCGACTGGGTCTGTTGCCGGAGATCGCGCAGCTGTTTGAGAAAATGCGCGCCGACTACGAGCGCGTGCTCGATGTCACGCTGAGTTCAGCGGTGGAGTTGTCCGCCGACCAGCGTGAGCGCTTCGCCGCGGCGCTGCGCAAGCGCTTCGAGCGCGATGTGCGTCTGCATACTGAAGTTGATTCGTCGTTGCTGGGCGGTGCCGTGTTGCGAGCCGACGATCTGATGATCGACGGCAGCGTGCAGGGCAGCCTGGCGCAGCTCGCCACGCAGGTTGCGGGCTAAGAAACCTTAAGGATCGATATGTCCATCAAAGCATCCGAGATCAGCGACCTCATCCGCCAGCGCATCGAGAAATTCGCCTCCGCCAGCGAAGCGCGCGACGTCGGCACGGTGGTGTCCGTCACCGACGGCATCTGTCGCATACACGGTCTGGCCGATGTGCGTTACGGCGAGATGATCGAATTCAAAGGTGACCTGTTCGGCCTGGCGCTGAATCTCGAGCAGGATTCGGTCGGCTCGGTGGTGCTGGGCGACTACAAGACGATCAAGGAAGGCGACACCGTCAAGACTACGGGCCGCATCCTGGAAGTGCCGGTGGGTCCCGAGTTGCTCGGCCGCGTGGTCGATGCCTTGGGCCGGCCCATCGACGGCAAGGGCCCGCTTAACACCAAATTGACCTCGCCGATCGAGCGCGTTGCACCAGGCGTCATCTATCGCAAGTCGGTGAGCCAGCCGGTGCAGACCGGCTACAAGGCCATCGATGCCATGGTGCCCATCGGCCGCGGCCAGCGCGAACTGATCATCGGCGACCGGCAGACCGGGAAAACCGCGTTCGCGGTCGACACCATCATCAATCAGAAGAGTTCGGGCATCAAATGCATCTACGTGGCGATCGGCCAGAAGCAGTCCTCGATCGCCAATGTGGTACGTAAGCTCGAAGAGCACGAGGCCATGGGCCACACCATCGTGGTCGCGGCCTCGGCCTCGATGCCCGCGGCCATGCAGTACCTGTCGGCCTACTCCGGTGTGACCATGGGCGAGTACTTCATGGACCGCGGCGAAGATGCGCTCATCATCTACGACGATCTGTCCAAGCAGGCCGTGGCCTATCGCCAGATCTCGCTGCTGCTGCGCCGCCCTCCGGGCCGCGAAGCCTTCCCGGGCGATGTGTTCTATTTGCACTCGCGCCTGCTCGAGCGCAGCGCGCGCGTCAACGAGGAGTACGTCGAGCAGACCAGCAAAGGTGCCGTGAAAGGCAAGACCGGCTCGCTGACAGGACTGCCCATCATCGAGACGCAGGCGGGCGATGTGACCGCATTCGTGCCCACCAACGTGATCTCGATCACCGACGGACAGATCTTTCTCGAAGGCGATCTGTTCAATGCCGGCATCCGTCCGGCCATGAACGCCGGCATTTCGGTGTCGCGCGTGGGCGGCGCGGCGCAGACTGACATCATCAAGAAGCTCGGCGGCGGTATCCGTCTGGCGCTGGCACAGTATCGCGAATTGGCGGCGTTCTCGCAGTTCGCCTCCGATCTGGACGAGGCTACCCGACGCCAGCTCGAGCGCGGCCAGCGCGTCACCGAAGTCATGAAGCAGAAGCAGTACGCGCCCATGTCGGTGGCGCAGATGGCGCTGTCGATCTATGCGGTCAACAACGGCTACATGGACAAGATCGAGCGCAGCAAGATCGTCGACTTCGAGGCCTCGCTGCAGGGCTTCGCGCGCTCGAACTACCGCGCATCGCTCGAGGCGATCAACGACAAGCCCGAACTCAAGGCGCACGAGGCATCGCTCAAGAAGATCTGCGAGGACTTTGTGGCGACCGGCAGCTACTGACAGGCGACTGACCATGCCCGGCACCAAGGAAATCCGCTCCAAGATCGCCAGCGTCAAGAGCACGCAGAAGATCACCAAGGCCATGGAGATGGTAGCGGCCAGCAAAATGCGCCGGGCGCAGAATCGCATGCGTGCCGCGCGCCCGTACGCCGAGCAGATGCGCAACATGATCGGCCACCTGAACCAGGCCAATCCCGACTACCGGCATCCGTTCCTGATCGAACGCGAGCCCAAGGCCGTCGGCATCATCGTCATTTCCACCGATCGCGGTCTGGCCGGCGGCCTGAACAGCAATCTGTTTAAAGTCGTGTTGCTGCTGGCGCGCGAATGGCAGACTAAAGGCGCCACCGTGAGCCTGTGCGTGCTGGGCAGCAAAGGTCTGGCGTTCTTCCGGCGTCTTGGCATGCCGATTCTCGGCGGCGTCAGCGGCCTGGGTGACCGGCCGCTGATCAAGGATCTGATTGGCGCGGTCAAAGTCATGCTCGATGCTTACCGTGACGGCAGCATCGACCGGCTGTTCCTGGTCAACGCGCAGTTCGTCAACACCATGACGCAAAAGCCCGTAGCCACGCAGTTGCTGCCGGTGCAGGCCACCAGCAACGACGATCTGCAGGAATACTGGGACTATATCTATGAACCCGACGCGGAGTCGATCCTCGATGGCTTGCTCACGCGTTACGTCGAATCGCAGGTCTATCAGGGTTCGGTGGAGATGGTCGCCTCGGAAATGGCCGCACGCATGGTGGCCATGAAGAGCGCTTCGGATAACGCCGGCGAAGTCATCGGTGAGCTGCAGCTGATCTACAACAAGGCGCGGCAGGCGGCGATCACCAAAGAGCTGGCGGAGATTGTGGGCGGCGCGGCCGCAGTTTAGTTACGAGGACGGCGAAATATGGCGACAGGAAAGATTACCCAGATCATCGGCGCGGTCATCGACGTGGAGTTTCCACGCGGTTCGGTGCCGAACATCTACGAGGCGCTCAAGCTCAAGGATGTGGATCTGACGCTGGAAGTGCAGCAGCAGCTGGGCGACGGCATCGTGCGCACAATCGCCATGGGTGCCTCCGAGGGCCTCAAGCGCGGTCTGGCCGTCGACACCACTGGCGCTCCCATCTCGGTGCCGGTGGGCGAGGGCACGCTCGGGCGCATCATGGACGTGCTCGGCAAGCCGCAGGACAACCGCGGCCCGGTGCAGACCAAGGAATATCTGCCGATTCACCGACCCGCGCCCGCATACGATGAACAGGCCGGCGGCCAGGATCTGCTGGTCACCGGCATCAAGGTCATCGATCTGCTGGTGCCGTTCGCCAAAGGCGGCAAGGTCGGACTGTTCGGCGGCGCCGGCGTCGGCAAGACCGTCAACATGCTGGAGCTCATCAACAATATCGCCAAGCAATACTCAGGACTGTCGGTATTTGCCGGCGTCGGTGAGCGCACGCGCGAAGGCAACGACTTCTACCACGAGATGGCGGAGTCTGGCGTCATCGATCTGAAGAACCTCGCCAATTCGAAGGTGGCGATGGTGTACGGCCAGATGAACGAGCCGCCGGGCAACCGCCTGCGCGTGGCGCTCACCGGGCTGACCATGGCGGAGTACTTTCGCGACGAGAAGCAGGCCAACGGCCGCGGCCGCGACGTGTTGTTCTTCGTCGACAACATCTACCGTTACACACTGGCCGGCACCGAAGTGTCGGCGCTGCTGGGCCGCATGCCCTCGGCCGTGGGGTACCAGCCCACCTTGGCCGAAGAAATGGGGGTGCTGCAGGAGCGCATCACCTCGACCAAGACCGGGTCGATCACCTCGATTCAGGCGGTGTACGTGCCCGCGGACGATCTGACCGATCCGTCTCCGGCCACGACTTTCGCCCACCTGGACGCCACCGTGGTGCTGTCGCGGCAGATCGCGGCGCTCGGCATTTACCCGGCGGTGGACCCGCTCGACTCCACCAGCCGCCAGCTCGATCCGCTGGTGGTCGGCGAGGAGCACTACACCACCGCGCGCGGCGTGCAGGCGCTGCTGCAGCGCTCCAAGGAGTTGCAGGACATTATCGCGATTCTCGGCATGGACGAGCTGTCGGAGCAGGACAAGCTCACGGTGTACCGGGCGCGCAAGATTCAGCGCTTTCTGTCCCAGCCGTTCAACGTCGCCAAGGTGTTCACGGGCCAGGACGGCAAGATCGTCTCGCTCAAGGACACCATCCGCGGCTTTCAGGGCATCATCGCCGGTGAGTACGACTCACTGCCCGAGCAGGCCTTCTACATGGTGGGCACCATCGACGAGGCGGTCGAAAAGGCCAAGACGCTGCAGTAATGGATACGATCCAGGTCGACATCGTCAGTGCCGAAGGGCAGATATTCTCCGGGCCTGCCACCATGGTGTTCCTGCCGGCGTCCGAGGGTGAGATCGGTGTCACGCCGCGTCACGCGCCGCTGCTGACCTTGCTCAAGGCCGGCGAGGTGCGGGTGCGAACGCCCGAGGGTGAAGAGCACTGGTTCTATGTCGGCGGCGGTGCGCTCGAGGTCCAACCCAAAAAGGTCACGGTGCTGGCCGATACCGCGGCACGGGCCAAGGACCTCGACGAGGCCGCCGCGGCCGCGGCGCGCCAGCGGGCCGAGAGCGTGCTGTCGGGCCAGATCGACAAGCTCACGCAGGCCGAGGCGCTGGCCGAGCTGGCGCAGGCCATGGCCCAACTGAAGATGATCCAAAAGCTGCGCAAGCTCAAAGGCTAGCGCGAACTGAGCGGTCGATCACAGTTTGCTTCCCCGTGCGCATGCACGGGTCGCGGCGGTTTGAACTGCTACAATTTGCACGATGCCCCGCAAAGATTCCAAGCCTGCGCTCAAGGCTGCACCGAAACGCGCAGCTGCGGACACCCCACTCTCGATCGTCATTCTCGCTGCCGGACGCGGCACGCGCATGCAATCCGATCTGCCCAAGGTAATGCAGCCGCTCGCCGGCGCGCCGCTGCTCGCGTACGTGCTCGAACTCGCGGCCCAACTCAAGCCGGCTCTGACGCACGTGGTCTACGGCCATGGGGCCGAGCGCGTGCGCGAGCACTTCGCCAAAGCCTCGGTGCACTGGGCATTGCAGGCCGAGCAGCTCGGCACCGGGCACGCGGTGCTGCAGGCGATGCCGCAGGTGCCCGACAATCACCGCGTGCTGGTGTTGTACGGCGACGTACCGTTACTGCGGGTCGAATCGCTACGCGAGCTGCTGGCGGTGGCCGGCAGCCGCCATCTGGCATTACTGAGTGCCGAGCCGGCCGATGCTTTCGGCTACGGCCGTATCGTGCGCGCTGCGCGCGGTGCTGTGCGAGGCATCGTCGAGCAGCGCGATGCCAGCGCGCGCGAACGCGCCATCCGCGAAATCAACAGTGGTGTACTGCTGGCCCCGGCAGGGCTGCTGCGCAAATGGCTCGGGCAGCTGCGGCCGCGCAATGCCCAGGGCGAGTATTACCTGACCGACGTGGTGGCGCTGGCGCTGCGGGCTCGAACCCGCGTGTTTGCGGTCAAGATCGCCGATGCCACCGAGGTGCAGGGCGTCAACGACAAGTTGCAGCTCGCCGAGGCCGAGGCCGAATACCGCCGCCGCCGGGCGCGCGCGCTCATGAGTCAGGGCGTCACGCTGGTGGATCCATTGCGGCTGGACGTCCGCGGCGAGGTCACTGTCGGACGTGATGTTTATCTGGATGTGAACGTGGTGCTGCATGGCCCGATACATCTGGCCGATCGCGTGCGCATCGGACCGAACTGCGTGCTGGCCCACGTCAGCGTCGGGCCGGGCAGCGTGCTGCATGCCAACTGCGTGGTACAGAATGCGCAGATCGGCGCTGACTGCCAGATCGGGCCGTTCACGCGGCTGCGCCCCGAGACGCGGCTGGCCGACGGCGTGCATCTGGGCAACTTTGTCGAGGTCAAGAACAGCGTGATGGGCGAGGCCAGCAAGGCCAACCATCTGAGCTATGTCGGGGATAGCGAGATCGGCAGCCGCGTCAACGTCGGCGCCGGCACCATCACCTGCAACTACGATGGCGCGAATAAGTGGCGCACGCAGATCGGCGACGGCGCATTCATCGGCTCGGGCAGCATGCTGGTGGCGCCGGTGAAGATCGGCGACGGCGCGACCATCGGCGCCGGATCGACCATTACCAGCGACGCTCCGGCCGGGAAGCTGACGCTGGCGCGTGGCCGACAGGTTACCATCGAGCACTGGCAGCGGCCCATCAAGAGCCCGCGTAAACCATGACAGGAGCCGCGCTCATATGTGTGGAATAGTAGGCGGCGTTGCCGATCGCAATATCGTGCCGGTATTGCTCGAGGGCCTCAAGCGGCTCGAGTACCGCGGCTACGATTCCGCCGGCATAGCCGTGCTCAATGCCGAAGGCCATCTGCAGCGCCTGCGCACGGTGGGCAAGGTGCGCGCGCTCGAACAAGCCCTGGTCGACCTGCCCATAACCGGTCGCGCCGGCATAGCGCACACGCGCTGGGCCACTCACGGTGTGCCGAGCGAGCGCAACGCTCATCCGCATCTCTCGCGCGATGGTCTGGCCATCGTGCACAACGGCATCATCGAGAACTATGAGGAACTGCGCGAGGAGCTCAAGGGCCTCGGGTATCAGTTCACCTCGGAAACCGACACTGAAGTGGTGGCACATCGCGTTCATTACCATCTCGAGAAACTCGGAGATTTGTTCAAGGCCGTGCGCGCGACCGTGGCCGAGCTCGAGGGCGCGTATGCACTCGCAGTGATCAGCGAGCAGGATCCCGAACGCTTGATCGCAGCGCGCGTGGGCTGTCCGGTGGTACTGGGCTTAGGCGTAGGGGAGAATTTCGTTGCCTCAGACGTGGCGGCCCTGCTGCCGGTCACGCGCCGTTTCATGTTCCTGGACGAGGGCGATGTCGCGGAAATCCGCCGCAGCGGTGTGCGCGTGATCGATCGCGACGGCAACAGCGCCGATCGGCCGATCAGGGAAAGCGAGCTGACCGCCGATGCCGCCGAGAAAGGCCAGTACCGGCACTTCATGCTCAAGGAGATTCACGAGCAGCCGCGTGCGGTCGCGAATACTCTGCAGGAACGCATCGCCAACGGCCGCCTGCTCGAGGCAGCCTTCGGGCCGGCGGCCACGGCCGTATTCGATCGCGTTGAATCCGTGCACATCGTCGCCTGCGGCACCAGTTATCACGCCGGCATAGTGGCGCGCTATTTCATCGAACAGATCTGCCGAATCTCATGTCGCGCGGAAATCGCCAGCGAATATCGCTACCGTAATCCCGTGGTGCCGAAGAACACCTTGTTCGTGGTGATCTCGCAGTCCGGTGAGACCGCCGATACGCTCGCGGCGCTGCGCATGGCGCGCCAGAACGGCTATCTTTCGACGCTCGCGATCTGCAACTCACCCGAGAGTTCGCTGGTGCGCGAGTCCGAACTGGTGATGCTCACGCGCGCGGGTCCCGAAATCGGCGTGGCTTCGACCAAGGCGTTCACCACCCAGCTGACGGCTCTGGCCATGCTGACCGCGGCGCTGGCGCGCCACAACGGCGCGGATCCGGAGCGAGAGCGCAGCCTGGTCACGCGCCTGATCGAACTGCCGGCGCTGCTGGAGAAGACGCTCGAGCTCGACCCGGTAGTTCACCGCATGGCGCTGCATTTCGCCGACAAGCGTCACGCACTGTTTCTGGGCCGGGGCGCCATGTACCCGATTGCCATGGAGGGCGCGCTCAAACTCAAGGAGATCTCCTATATCCACGCCGAAGCCTATGCCGCCGGCGAGCTCAAGCATGGACCGCTGGCGCTGGTCGACTCCGACATGCCGGTGGTTGCGGTGGCGCCCAACAACGATCTGCTCGACAAGCTCAAGTCCAACCTCATGGAGGTACGCGCCCGTGGCGGGGTGCTGTACGTATTCGCCGATCCGGATTCCGGGGTCGAATCGAGCGACGGCGTTCACGTCATCCACATGCCCAAGCACGTGACCGAATTCCAGGCGCCGATCGTCTATACGCTGCCGCTGCAGCTGCTTGCCTATCACGTGGCGATTCTCAAGGGCACCGATGTCGATCAGCCCAGGAACCTCGCCAAGAGCGTGACGGTGGAATAGAAAGACCTGCGGCGGCAAAGTTTTTCCATGTGTGGGCCGCCGCTGGCGGCGCCCCGAAAACGCATAAGCGCGAACCGCACTTCTGTGGAGACCTTTATACTCAGAGAATTGAGCCGCCTACGCGGTGTTCCGGAGTTCACTTGGCAACGAACGCGGCGACTGCCTTGGAGTACTCGAAAATCCCGGACAAGGCCGCGATGGCATTCTCACCTGAGGAGTACCGCGGCCGCGTATCCAGGCTGGATGCGCTGCTCGCGGAAAAAGGCGTCGATGTCTATGTCGGTTCGACCCCAGAGAACTTGAACTACTTCGCTGGTTTCGATCCACTCGGGCTCTATTTCTACCAACAAATATTCTATCGCGCGGGCGCGGACGAGCCTTCGCTGCTGACCCATAAGTGCGAGAAGGAACTGGCCCGCACGCAGTGCTGGATCAGAGACATCAGGATCTGGCAGCACGGCGATGATCCTCTTCAGATGACCATCGCCCAGCTCCGCGAACTCGGCGTGGAGCCTGGCAGCCGCGTTGGCATTGAAATGGGCAACTGGTACCTCAAAGCCTCGACCTATCACGGCCTGGTCACGGCGATGCCGCAAGTCTCGTTCGTCGACGTCACGGAAGATGTCCTGAAGCTTCGGACCATCAAGTCGCCGGCAGAGATTGCGTTCATGCGCCAGGCGGCGAAGTTCTCCGACATCGGCTTCGCGGCGCTCGTTGCGGCATTAAAGCCAGGAGTGTCCGAGGCCGAGCTGCTAGTGAGCGCGCAGTCGGCCATGGTCCGGGCTGGTTCAGAGTATCCAACCCTCCCGTTCATCATCGGCTCGGGTCCTCGCAGCGGTCTCTTCCATGCCGTTCCCACGGCGCGCCAGGTGGAGGCGGGCGATCCGGTCATGGTCGAGCTCACCGGCTCATGGAGACGCTACAACAGCAACATCGTGCGCACCGTTGTCGCGGGCAAAGCTTCCGCGGGACTGTGGGAGTTGTGGCGTGTCGTTAGCGAATCGTTCTGGCGCCCGTTCGAGATGGTCAAGCCCGGCACACCTGTGTCCGAAATCGACCGCCTGAGCCGCGAGGTTCGCAAGGCCTTCTCGGACTATATTCCGGCACGCGCGGGGTTCGGAATGGGCGTCGCGTATCCGCCGGTCTGGGCGGGCCGCCCCGATGTCCTGATCGGTAACGACGAACTGCTGCGAGAGGGCATGATTTTCTCGCTCGAGCCCTCGGTGGGCCAATACCGCGGCGCCACGGTGATCTTCGGTTACAACATTCTAGTCACCGCGACCGGTGCCGAGATCCTGCAGCAGACCGACCGCAACCTGTTCGAAGTCTGTGCCTGAGCCTCGATGTGAGTCCCGCACTCTATGTCCTGATGGGTCTGATCGTGGTCGCGGACGTCGCGCTGGTAATGTCCTGGATAGCCGCCATTCGTTCGCGCAAAGTCGGGTGGGTTCCCGCCGCGTCGGACCTGGCCATCGGTCTTGGCACCTGTTTCCTCGATACTCTCGGAATCGGTAACTACGCCCAGATCACCGCACTCTACAAATTTCGCGCACGTCCCTCCGACGAGCTGATTCCGGGCACGCTCAACGTCGGCTGCGGCCCTCCCGCGTTGTTCAGTTCGCTGCTGTTTATTACGTCTGTAAAAGTGCAACCGGCACTGCTGCTCAGCATGGTGCTGGCCTCAGCTGCCGGCGCGTGGCTGGGCGCCGGTATTGTGAGCCGCATGGATCGTCGCACCATCCAGCTGCTCATGGGTACAGCGCTGCTCATCGCCGCGTGCTTTTTTACCATGACTAACGTGGGTGTACTGCCGCCCGCCGGCACGGCGATGGCATTGTCGGGTTGGCGATTTGGACTCGCCGTGAGCGCGAGCTTCGGGCTCGGCGCGCTGATGTGCGCGGGGATCGGCAACTATGCCCCGAGCATGGCGCTGCTCGCATTCCTCGGCATGCATCCGCTGGCCGCCTATCCGATCATGATCGCAAGCGATGGTCTGCTCATACCGGTCGCCGGTCTCGGATTCATCAGATCGGGACGCTTCTCATCGCCAGCTGCCGCCGGTATTGTGCTGGGCGGCGCCATCGGTACGTTGCTGGCGTTTCCCCTCGTTAGAGCGCTCGCGGGACACCTGGCACTGATGCGATGGGTGGTGATCGGCGTCATCATTTACGCCGCGATCAGCATGCTGCGCTCTGCCGCCCGTGTGCCGGATGGGCAATCACGCCCGGTGCCGTGACTCTCGGCTCACTCAACCAGCCTCGGCCTGGTGTCGATAGCCATTCTATCGGCTTTCTTCGAACGGCCGGTCGGGGTGCATGAAGAACGACAGGCCGGCGCCCAATAACAGCAACCCGATCGATCCATAGAACGGTATCGCCCAGCTGCCTGTCAGGTCGAGCAAGCCACCGAACACCACCGGTGAGATGATCCCGGCGATGCCGAAGCCGAAATTCATCATGCCGCTGGCCGACCCTGCGTACTGCGGAGCGATATTCATCGGCACGGACCAGATCGGCGCAACCACCAATTCGGAAAAGAAACACGCCCCCGACAGGCAAAGGGCGACGGTGGTCAGATCGTGCGTCAGCACCACGGGAATCAGAAAGCAGAAAGCGCCCAGCATCCCGACCATGATGAGATAGCTGCGCGCCACTCGCAGACTGCCGGTCCGGCGGTATAGCCAGTCGCTGATGATGCCGCCGACAGTGTCGCCGATCATGCCGCCCAACAGCACGCCGGACGAGAACAATGCCGAATGTTTCAAATCGAGGTGAAAACTCTTGAAGAAGAAAGACGGAAGCCAGGTGAGAAAGACCCAGAGAGTCCAGCCGAAGCAGAAGTCGACAGCCGTCACGGGGAGCATGCGCCGCGCCAGCTTAAGCCATGGAACCGAGGGTGCGTTGCCGCTGGCATCACGCGCCGGCGCCGGCGGCAGTCGTGTCAGCTCTTGAGCTGTGATGCGCTTATGCTGGCGCGGATCATCGCGAAAGACCCACCACCAAAGGGCGACCCAGCCCAACCCTAATAGTCCCAGTGCCACGAACGAGCCGCGCCAGGAGGAATAGGCCATCAATCCCGCGACCAGCGGCGCCGCCAGCACGTTTCCAAGCCGGGAGGCAGAATGGGTAATGCCTTGCGCGAATCCCCAACGGGCGCGCGGCATCCAAACCGACATTGCGCGGGTCGCGGTCGGAAATGCCGAGCCTTCGCCGAAGCCCAGCACCACCCGCGCCGCGATCAGTGAACCCAGCCCGCCAACCAAACCGGTGCAGGCGGTCGCGACGCAGACCAAAACGCCCGAGAGCATCAGCGCGCGGCGCGGACCGAAACGGTCGCTGATCCAACCGCCGATCAGTTGAAACAGCGCATAAGGATAGGCGAACGCCGAGACCGCCAGCCCGAATTGTGTATTGTTGAGCCCCAGATCGGCAGTCATGCGCGGTGCAACCGTCGCAATGTTCACCCGATCGACATACATCACCAGGTACATCAGGCACAGAACGGTTAACACCTGGCTGGACAGGCCGATACCAAACAAGCGCCGCCGGCCGCGCCCGGGAACCACGCCGTCTGCGGGATTCATGCCGAAGGACGCGCCTGTCCTTTGATCTGCGTGCGGTGCATGACCCGCCTCGCTGCCGGATCGAATGGATCGCGACGATGCATGGTGCAGCGATTGTCCCAAAGAACCAGATCGCCGACTTGCCAAACCGTGTGCCAGGCGAATTCCGCCCGGTCGGTATAGGACCATAGCGTGTCGAGCAGCGCCTCGGATTCCGTCAAGTCGAAGTGCTCAATATAAGCATTACGCCGGCGCCCCAGATAAAGCATTCGCCGCCCGGTTTCCGGATGGGTGCATACCAGAGGATGGAAGACGCCCTGCGATGCGCGCGGATCGTCGGTCGGCGTAGCTCCCTGCCGAACATATCCGCCACTGTTGTAAGTGCCGTCGTGCTTGACCCTGAGTTCCTCGATGCGTTGTTTTAGATCGGCAGGCAACGCTTCATAGAGCGCGTACATATTGACGAACCCGGTGTTGCCGCCCGTCGGCGGTACTTCCAGCGCATAGAGCATGCTCGCCATCGGCGGGTCGGGAAGATAGGACATGTCGGTATGCCAAACCGCCTCGCCATAGCCAAGGCTGCCGATCGGTTCGCCGTCTTTGAGAACGTTGGATACGACATAAAGTTCGGGCATGCCCTCGACGAACCGGCGTCCGGTCTCCTGCACGGGAGCGAGATCGAGCTCGCCGAACCGGCGACTGAAGGCAATCAGTTCCGCGTCGGTAAGCTGCTGACCGCGAAATAACAGTACCAGGTTATCCAGCCAGGCGCGGTGGATCGCGGCGAATGCCTCGTCGCCTATCCGCCGCAGATCGGCGCCGCGAACTTCGGCTCCAAGGCCGCCACCCGTTGGAACGACCAGCGGTCTGTCCATCCATTTCTTCTGCATATCGAACACAAGTGAAACTCGCTATAAGTGCACGACCGTAAATGCGCAACATCAATTTACTACATTGCACAATTGCAGTAGGGGATCACCGCGCGCATTAGCTGATATACCAATGCGAAGAGTCAGAAACTAGGTCGAATGCAACGAGACCTTCTGAGCGAAAAAACCGGGCACCTT
>Ga0302324_100017671_pt1 | contig 14116 bp, 15 predicted proteins | sample Palsa_T0_1_FD_201949 | JGI IMG/M metagenome (GOLD analysis project Ga0302324, IMG submission 201949) | Peat permafrost microbial communities from Stordalen Mire near Abisko, Sweden - Palsa_T0_1 | ecosystem: Environmental > Terrestrial > Soil > Palsa > Peat permafrost | place: Sweden: Abisko... | reverse complement strand
TGTCAGGATGAATCGCTCGCTGGCGTGGTTTGTAACGCAGTTCTCGAGCACGTTCGTGATCCTTGGGCAGTAGTACGTGAAATCACCCGGGTACTTAGTCCCGGGGGTATCATTTATATTGAGGTGCCTTTTCTCCAGCATTATCATCCATCCCCTGAAGATTTCTGGCGATTCACAATTCAGGGAACGCGCGAGATCTGTCGCGATTTCAAAGAGATTGATTTAGGCATTTGCGGCGGCCCAATGATGACCGTCGTCGAAATGATGGAAAGCTACGCGATGCTCCTGCCGGTGTCGAATCCGCAGGGCCGTAATTTGGTCAAGGGGGCTGTGCGCTTTCTCCTCTACCCCTTGCGGCTTGCCGAGCCCTTGCTCATGCGCTCCTCGAAAGTTCACACCGTTGCGAACGGTTTCTATTTCGTTGGGCAAAAGCAACCTTCTTCCGCATCGATACCAAACGAGTCTGCGATGGTAACCCTAAATCGCTTTTAGGAGCTGCTTGGCCTGGTGCGTCGCTAATGGAAACCGCCTTCCTGATCTAATTCTTTCGACTTCTCCGCGAGGCCGCTGGCAAATAATCGTTTTCTTTGCCAACAGAAATTCGATCAGAACCGGCGTTTAGAACGAACGTATTGTCTTTCGTATTCGCGTCCGTGCTCAGAGCTTTCGTGTCAGCCATGCTGCGTGAAGAACCTTGAATCCAATTATTAGTTGGAGCCGCATTTCCGATTTCAGAGATCAGCTGTATCGAGTCTTTTTGGACGGCTCCCGGGCGCCCACCGCCATTCTCTCGCGAGACGATGCCTAGCAACAGATTGTTCGTGACGTTGCCCTTAAGACGAATTCCCGATCCCATGTTGCCCGCGGCCCTTAGATTTATGAACACGTTGCCGTTTACACTGTTCTCTCCAGCCGCTGTCGCAAACAGATCCAATCCATATTCATCATCGGTACCGTCGTTTGCCGTGCCGTTCTCTTCGAGTCGAACGTTGGTCCAGACCGTTCCTGATATCGTCAGGTGAGTACCGTTCGCGTTGAAGTCCAACCCATTGCGGGGGCAGCTGTGTGCGTAAATGTTCGTGAATCGTCCGCCGGAGATGCTTCCGTACGTCCCGGATAAATCTCGAGTCGTTAGCTGGATCCCGTCGAGCGAGCCTCCCAGAACTTCGATATCTTCGGCGTCGAAATCAGTTCCCCCCCGAATATCCCACGCGTATGCGCGGTTCGGTTCTTCAACTAGGTCCCCGATCAGCTTCAAGTTGCGCGATTTGGATCTCAAAGTCATTATGTCCAGCAGCGTGTCGGTAGTATTGCCGTTTCCGTTTAGGGTCAAGTCACATACGGTATTGCCCGTTCCTTCGTCTTCTACGACCGCTCCGAATTGCGGGGCAGCGGCGCTATTCTCGAGGGTCGTTGTGCCGGGTCCTTGGCCGCAGAGAACCGCATCGTGGACGTTTCGACCGAAGTGCGCGAAGGAACTTTGCCCTCCTTGAATGCTATTGTTGACGAAAAGTCCTGCTCCAAATATCACCTTAACGCCGCTGCTCATTTCAATTTCAGATGAGTTCGCTGCCCCTGGAGGAACGAAACATATACCCCTGGGTCCCAGGCCGGCCGCAGCGTTGATGCATTCCTGAATCGTCCGATATTTTGTGCCATCCACGCGGATAGCGCGATCCTGCGGTTCGATTTGGATCTGCCTTCGAGGATCAGGCTCTCTCCAGACGTACAAGAATGCCATTGCGAGAATCCCAGCTAGAAATTGCTTCATTTCCCGAGGCTCCGTTGTTGAACACCACTCAAGCTCGTCTTACAACGCACCCAATTGTCGGCGCTTGCAAACTGGAATGCCGGTCTTATTGAGGGATTGCCAGGTTTGGTGAGTTAGATCCGACGAAATCTTACCTGCTAAAGTACCAGAGGAAAACCAGGCGAGACAGCGAGAGAGTTCGCCGTCAGAGTCAGACGAACAGACTCGCCTGCCGTATCCTCACTGCCTGTTACGCTCAGAGAGCGAACCCATGCGCCGTATCGCTATCCGCTTTAACGTCTCCAGAATAAGCGAACGGAAGGGGTCGTGCACAGCAGAATTATACTCGTACAACCTTGGCCCAACTCGGCGGCATGTTCTTCACTACTTCGATTCCTTCGAAGACGTTACTTTCCCGGGCGCCGTGCTTTCGCACCCACTCTGCCGTAGCTCGAATTCCGTCCACGAGGCTCTTTGGCTCGCGCTTTCCAAATATCCGTTCAGACTTCGAGTGGTCGGCGAAAGCGGTCTTCACTTCGTTTCGGGCGTCCAGGTGGACCACATTCAGAGGCATGCCCATAGCCCCGGCGACCATCGACGCTAATTCGCTAACAGAATGCGGCTCATCGGCGCCGACGTTGAAGATTTCATTGTAAGCGTTGGGATAGTCTACGGACGCAGCGATTAGCGGGGCAACATCGTCAATATGGCTAAACGCCCGCTGTTGAGTTCCGTCCCCGAATATCGTCATGCCTTCGCCGCGAAGAAGCTGATTCATGAAAATTCCCACGACATTTCGATAACGATCCCCGATATTCTGGCGCTCTCCGTACACGTTATGGGGCCTGAAAACCACGTAGTTTAACCCGAACATCTCATGGCTTGTGCGGAGATCCTGTTCGACGGCCAGCTTGGAGATGCCGTAGGGATCCTCCGGAACCGGAATCATATTCTCCGACATCGGCGTTTGCCCGGCCCCGTAAACGGCGATGGACGACGTAAAAACGAAGCACTTCACGTTATGATTCACGGAAGCATTGATTAAGTTGACCGATCCGATCAGATTGTTGTTGTAGTTAAAACGTTTAATGAAGTGGCTCAGACCCTCGGCAGCATAAGCGGCAAGATGATACACATACTGAAAAGAATGACGATCGAAGAGTCGGTCGATCAATTCGTGATCGAGCACCGATCCTCGCACGAACGGCGCGCCTTTTGGGATATTCTCTTCAAAGCCGCCACTCAAGTCGTCCAGGACAACCACGTCGTGGCCCATGTTCAGTAGATGCTCCGCAACGTGCGAGCCCATAAACCCTGCTCCGCCTGTTACAAGTGACCTTGGCATTTGCCGATCCTTTCAACCCTGGCTCCGATTACTCTCGGTATGAGACAGTGTCCTTCCACCGCCGGCTCCCGCATCAGTTGCACTGTGTACCATGAGAATTAGGCCGGGAGATTTTTGAGGCTGAAACTGGACCTCGATGGAGTCGGAAACATTTGTCTCAGGTCCTGGCTGGATCACCGGGAACAGCCATCTCTCATATTGCATCGAGGCACTAAACTCCAAAACATGCCGTAGCCAGTAATCTCCACGGGCGCCGAAATCGGTCTGTGATCCGCCCCCGAAAGGAACGATGAGTGTTCCGCCCACGGACCGAATTCCTTGCTCACCTTCTGATGGCGAAAGTTCAACTGCAATCGAGCCTGCGTTAGCGTTTCCGGTATCGACCAAGCTGGATAACAGCGCAGCTTACAGAGCTGGCTTTCGGTGGTCTTCTTCGACTCAGGCAGTTACCGTTGCAACTGAGCTGCTAAGCAAGGCCAGGTCGGCATCGACCATCATCGCGACCAGCTGCTCAAAAGACGTCTTAGGTTTCCAGCCTAGCTCACGAGTCGCTTTGGCGCAGTCGCCCTGTAGATGCTGCACTTCGGCCGGGCGCAGCAGGCCCGGGTCAATCTCCACGTAGTCGCGATAGTCCAGCCCCACGTGCGTGAAGGCCACCTCCAGCAACTCGACCACGGTGCGCGTCACCCCGGTAGCGATCACATAATCCTGTGGCTTGGGCTGTTGCAGCATCATCCACATGGCCTCCACGTAGTCCCCGGCAAATCCCCAGTCGCGGCGAGCCTCGAGATTGCCCATTTTAAGGGAGCGCTGCAAGCCAAGTTTGATGCGCGCGGCCGCGTGGCTCACTTTACGGGTTACGAACTCCAAGCCGCGGCGCGGAGATTCATGATTGAAGAGAATTCCAGAGCAGGCGAAAAGGTCGTAGCTTTCGCGGTAGTTCACCGTCAGCCAGTGGCCGTAGAGCTTGGCCACCCCGTAAGGACTGCGCGGGTAAAATTGGGTCTGTTCATTCTGAATAGGCTCGCGCACCATGCCGAACATTTCACTCGAGGAAGCCTGGTAAAAGCGAATTTCGGGGTTGACGACGCGAATGGCTTCGAGGACGCGCGTGACACCGAGAGCGGTGAATTCGCCAGTCAGTACGGGTTGGTTCCAAGAAGTCGGAACGAAGGACTGTGCCGCCAAGTTGTAGACTTCCGAGGGCTGGCTTTGCCGGATTGCAGTAATCAATGAATTTTGGTCGAGAAGATCGCCCGGAAGCAGCTCGATTTGATCCTGGAAGTGCGCCAGCCGCTCGAAATAAGTCGTGCTGTTGCGGCGCACCACTCCGAACACACGGTAGCCTTTCGCCAGCAAAAATTCGGCAAGATAGGAGCCATCTTGGCCAGTGATTCCAGTAATCAGAGCCGCCTTTTGCATGGCTATATCTGAATCCTTCAAGAAAGAAATTCTGCGATTGGCGACCGCAAACCGGGATTGTTCTCCGCATGTTTATTACCAGACGGAGCTAAACATCATCTAAGGCTAGACAAAAGAATACTTGTTCAGCTGTTTGGAGTCCAGTGATGTTCCACCCTGTTGGAAAGACACTGCTTCGTTGAGAATGGAACAACATCATACCAGCGTCCTATGTAATCGCGCCCTTTATCGTTAGATGGCTCTAATAAAGGGCTATTTCACAGCCCTTCAACCTTGGGATTCGAGTCATGACCAGCAGCTAATCGCTCGTTTCATGCGATTCGAGAGGTTGTCATTGATCTCCGAATGCACGATGTAATTGAATCCTCCAGTCAGGCAGTTCGATACCGAAGGCTTTCGCTAACTTGGCATTCGATAGGACGGAATAGGCTGGCCGGCGTGCCGGGGTCGGGTACTCTTCGGTCGTAATCGGGGTGACGCGCTTGGCGCGCAACGGTAGTCCCCCGCGCGCGGCTGTGAGCCAGGAGCTTCCTGCCGGCGTGGCTGAAACCTCCTCGAGAATTGCCACCGCGAAGTCATACCACGTCGTGACGCCTGCGGCTGTCATGTGATACGTTCCGCCGAGATTGGCGAATCCGTCTGCGCCGTCCGATCGTTCCTCGCTTTTCTTCAAAGTCGCGATTGTTGCCGCTGCGATGTCCACATTTCTAGTAGGCGCGCCGTACTGATCGCGAACGATGTGAAGTTCGTCGCGCTGGGTTGCGAGCCGCAGGATGGTGAGCAGGAAATTGCGTCCTTGCGCGGCGTAGACCCACGCGGTGCGGAATATCAGATGAGAGACCCCGCTCGATTGGATGGTCTGCTCTCCGGCAAGTTTAGTTCTGCCATAGACGCTCAGCGGGTTGGGCAGTTCGTTCTCGAGATATGGCGAATTTTTGGTTCCATCGAACACGTAGTCGGTGGAATAGTGCACCAGGCTCGCGCCAACTTTCTTTCCTTCCTCCGCCATGATTTCCGGGGCGTCCGCGTTGATCGCTTGCGCGAGGCTCGGTTCCTTTTCAGCCTGATCTACGGCTGTATAGGCAGCCGCATTGACGATGAGTCCCGGTCGGATACGCCGAATCGTTTCGCGTATTTCTTCGGGCTTGGAAAGATCGAGCTCCGCGCGGCCTAGTGCGATGACTTCGCCCAGGCGCGGAAGCAGTCCGGCGAGTTCTGATCCGACTTGGCCACCTTTACCAATCAGCAGGATCGGCCGTTTCATGGAGCCGTACAGCGTGGTAGGAATTCTACGGGAACGTCTTTAAGGCAGCACAATCGGGTGTCTTTTTCGGACACGAGCGGTGACGCGATATTCCAGGGGATGTCCAGTTGAGGGTCGTTCCAAAGAATACCGCGCTCGTCGTCCGGAAAATAGAAATCGCTGCATTTGTAAAGGAACTGTACATCGTCGGTCAATGCGAGAAACCCGTGGGCAAAACCGGCGGGGATGTAGATCTGATTTTGCGCTTTGGCAGAGAGAATAACCGTGGTCCACTTTCCAAAATAGGGTGAGTCCATGCGGATGTCCACCGCAACGTCCAGCGCCTCTCCGCCCACGACGCGGCAGAGCTTGGCTTGCGCATGATTCACCTGGTAGTGAAGTCCGCGGAGGGTGCCTTTGGAAGAAAAGGAAAAGTTGTCCTGCACAAATGAATCGTGAATTCCGATGTCGGCGAACCTGCGCTGGTGGTAGGTTTCTAGGAAAAAGCCGCGGGAATCGCGGAAGACTTTCGGCCGCAATTCGCAGACGCCTGGGAGAGATGTTTCGATCCGTTCCAAGAAGGCCGATCCTCTGAAGTTCGCCCGCGCGGCGAGTAAATTCACGATGTCTGCCGGTGGTCCGGCAGCGGTCATGACGGGACTTTTGAAGTTACGGGCGCCAGAGCGTGAAGAGACGAGTCCCGATTCTCGTAATATTTTTCATAGTACGAAAGGTAGTCGCCTTTCCGAACCCCTGCCAACCACGTCTGGTTCGACTTGTACCAATCGATCGTCTGCCGAAGCCCGTCTTCCAGCGGAATCTGAGGCTTCCAACCGAGCTCTCGTTCCATTTTTTTGCAATCCAGGGCATAGCGCCGGTCGTGGCCGGGACGATCCTTCACGTAGGAAAGCAAAGTTTCGGGCTGGCCTGTCGCGCGAAGCAAGCGCCGCGCCATGGTCAGATTTTCTTCCACATCCGTTCCCCCGATGTTGTAGACCTCGCCTACGCGCCCGCGTTCGAGCACGGCTAATAGGCCCCGGCAATTATCCTCGACGTGCAGCCAATCCCGCTGCTGTTTCCCGTCGCCATAGATCGGGAGGGCCTTGCCGTCGAGCGCGTTTGTGATCATCAACGGGAGGAATTTTTCGGGAAACTGGTAGGGGCCGTAGTTATTGGACGACCGGGTGATCACCGCCGGGAATCCGAAGGTGCGCACATAGGAGCGTACCAGGAGGTCCGAGGCCGCTTTGGACGCCGAATACGGGCTACTCGGATTCAAGGGACTTTCCTCGGTGGAGAAAACGCCTTCCAGAATATCTCCGTACACTTCGTCGGTCGAGATGTGCACGAAGCGCTTGACGTTAAACTTTCGCGCCACCTGCAGGAGGACAAAGGTGCCGGTGACGTTCGTTTCGATTACCGGCGCGGGTTCGTAGATGCTGCGGTCCACATGCGATTCCGCCGCAAAGTGGACGACGAACTCGCACCCGTTCATGGCCGCCTCGACGGCTGCGGGATCGCATATATCGCCCTTCAAAAAACGGTACCCAGGATCTCTGGCAAGGGACGCGAGGTTTTCGAGATTCCCTGCGTAGGTTAGCTTGTCGAAGTTGACAATCGAGTGGCCTTTTTTGAGACCCAGAACATGCCGGATGAAATTCGATCCTATGAAACCTGCCCCGCCGGTAACGAAGATCTTCAACGGTTTACCACCTGGCGACCAGGCTTTTCCTGGTCATTGAGTTTGTTCGCGCCCGTTTCCGCTACGAGATTGTTGGCGCGAAGCAGGGATTCAAAGGTTCCTGCGTCTGTCCACCATCCATCGAGCACCTCATAGGTCAGCCGGCCTTCGTCGATATAAAAATTGTTTACGTCCGTGATCTCGAGTTCGCCGCGTCCCGATGGCTTCAGCCGCTTGATCTTCTCGAAAACGGTGGCGTCGTAGAGATAAATGCCGATCACGGCGTAGTTGGACTTGGGAGACTTGGGCTTCTCTTCGATTCCCAGCACGTGCTTGCCGCGGACTTCGGCTACGCCGAATCTTTGGGCGTCGGTAACTTCCTTCAAGAGAATTTTGGCACCGCTCTTTTCCTGACGGAAATTCTCGACCGCCTGGCGAACATTGCTCTCGATGATGTTGTCACCCAGGATCACGCAGATGGGCTCGCCGGCGGCGAAGAACTCGGCCAGACCCAGGGCCTCCGCTATGCCGCCTTCGCCTTCCTGGTAGGTGTAATTGAGGTGCTTCAGTCCGAAGTCGCGGCCGTTCCCGAGCAGCCGGAGGAAATCCCCGGCATTCTTGCCGCCCGTTACGAGAAGAATCTCTTCGATCCCGGCGTTCACCAGCGTCTGGATCGGGTAGTAAACCATGGGCTTATCGAAAATCGGAAGCAGGTGCTTGTTGGTGACCCGCGTGAGCGGATTCAGCCTGCTGCCGGTACCGCCCGCCAGTACAACGCCTTTCATAGTGGTTCCCCCGGTCCTGCGGTCGCTGGCACGTCTCTACTTGAGATTATCCCGATAACGGGAACGCACCGCAATGCTTTCTCGCCCTAGGCGTGTTTGCGGATAACGAGGGCTGAGGACTTTAGGTGGCCATAGGATTTGCGATTGGGATCCATTTTCGGGCGGTGGGCTGACAGGCCTAAATCCGCGTGGAGGTCAAAGATGCCTTTGTATCATGAGCTCGTCGGTGACAATGGATACATAGGGTGATGAGATTCTCCTCCGCGTCATCACCGAGCGAACTGCGTGATTGCATATGATGGACTTGTAGATTGCGCAGCGAGCCGCACCATTGGCAACGCCATCCATCTCGTCGCAGAATCTCCTCACGCAGTATTCGATAAGACTCCTGATCTAGCTTGAGTCTCGGTCGTGTAGGGCGGACGGACTTCATGAAGCCGTTCGAGCCTTGTCCAAGAATTCTTGTTTCTTGGTCTGGGGAAGCGAATCAAATAACCGATCCAACGAGGTCATTAAGGCATCAGAATTACGATTTTCAAGACTTGCCCCCGCTAGAAAGTCAGCGCAGATCATTTCGAGCGTGTAGCCCCGCGATTTGTCGCTTCCCAGCATTAGAGATGCAGTTTCAAGCGCCTGCTCTATGACCACAAGTTGGGTCTTATAAACCTTGAAATAGATCAGCTCCCAGGGTTCTGACTCCTTCCCGGTCAGGTGCTTTTCAACCTCTTGCTTGAATTGATCTTTGGGCATTTCATCGGCTTTGTGCAACCAGGTTGCACAATCGAAGTCTTCTCCCTCGCGTCGCGCCACCTTCACCAGCTCCACTGCTTTGCTCCAGCCCATTGCTTTAAGCCGTGGCTTGGGCACTCGGGTCAGGTTTTCGTGAATCGCCATGAGGTAGTACGCTTTCCGACGCGATTCGGGGAATCGCTTTTCCAGAAATTCATCAAACGATTTCAGGTTCTCAAGCCTCCAGTATTGCCCCGCTCGAACCTCACACAGGTATTGGCCTAGCTCGACGAAACGCACGTCGCGCTCTTGCTCCTTTGTTTTCTCCCAGAACAGGATCTCATCGATCTTTTCCATGATAAGAAGGGCCCTCTGGCGGTTGAGTTGTGGCGCAGCCATCGGCAATCCCTTAATCCACAAGTTCGTCAAGCCAATCAAGGTCGCTCGCTCCCGGCCGTCGGATCAGGTTCGTGTCGATCAATTTCTGGTTCCCGAGGCAGAGGCCCAGATGGGCGCAGCTCGTGCAGCCGTTTTGCGGAAAGCGGATACCGCTGTGCGAGGCGAATTGGCCTGACTCCAGCTGCCGGATGGTCGTCTCAACTAGGCGACCAAATTCCTTGCGCTGTTCCTCAGAGATCGTGGCCTTCAAGTATTGGATCTCGGGCGCCTGCTTCCGGACAAATACGACAAAAGCCACATCGGCGATACCGCTGATCCAGGAATAGCAAATAAGCTGCGGATCAAGTAAGAGGAGCCCCGCGGGCTCCTCGGAATACCTGCTGGTCGTGGTTTTCCAGTCGATCAGGCAGCGCTTGCCATCCAGCTCGCCGACAGCGTCAACATAGGAGACGAAATCGTTGCCTCCTCCGAGGTTGCGAATGATCTTGAGCTGCATGTTTTCATTTGGGCGGGCAACACGAACCCTGCCCTCCCGGACAAACTTCTCGATCAGATGGATTCCTTGGTGCAGCAGCCGATCCCAGGATTCTCCCTTCCGGTACACGAACGGGGTGTCGCGGAAAGCTTCCCATTCCTTGTACAACACTACAGTGCAGTCCTGGTGTTGGAAATAGGCGCCCAGGGCCTTTTCAAAGCAGCGGCCAAAGACCATGGCGGCCCGAGTGTCCTTCTCGCGCCAGCCGTCGAGGTAGCGGTAGCGATAGCTGCGAGGGCAGCGCAGATACTGGCTGATCTGGGTGTAGCTGTAAATCATCGCTGTTCCTGCACCTGAACAACGGGCGCCTCGACCAGGGATAGCACTGCCCAATCGGATTCTGGCGCAAACGCTTCGAGGTTTTGAAAGGTGTGGCCGTTCAGGGTTTTATAAGTGGTCCTGACGACTCCGCGAAGGTTGATCAGGGCCTTTTCGTCCATTTGGTCCTGGGTGAGCAATTCCATGTCGTAACCGAAATCGCGCAGGAACCAATTGAGCACGACGAATCGGACTTGGACGAAGGCCTTTTGCGGATGCCAGCGGTAAGAGGCCCATTCGACGCGAACCAGGAACAAGCCCTCCAAGGAGGCCTCTCCGTTCGGCTGCCGGGAATGAAGACCGGGGATATGGCGTTTCATTGCTTTACCTCCACGGGCTGTGAAAAGGAGTTGAGTTTGCAGATCAGGCCGTCAATATCTTCTTTGGCTGAGGACGACAGGTGCGCAATGAAGGGTTCGACCAAATCACGGCTCGCGTCCTTGATGGTTTCGGTGCCGCAGAAATGGGCGGCATATTCCTTAACGAGGGTCGGATCGAGGTTGTACTGGCGGATCAGGAGGCAGAGTTTGTCGCGAAGCCGGCTGGGGCCGCCGTTTGAACCGTTCGAGCCGTTCCCTGCACGTGAGCCGTTTGAACCGTGGAAATTGTGAGAACCGTTCGAATTGCTCGAGGAGGATGGCGACTGCGGGGGCAGGGAAGCCCACCCCAGCTCCTCGACGGAGCAGAGGCCGATGCCGTAGGCCTTGCGGAGAGCGCGATTGACTGCCCGTGTTTCGGCCACGCGCATTTCGGCGCCGCGGACAAGAGGAGAGACGTTAGAGGGATCGGCATCGCCGAATCCCACAAAGCCGCGCGAGTGCCGGGATTTGTGAACAGTCGACTTGAATACCCAGCGGCTGGCAGTCGGATCCGAAAACTGCAGTACCGGTTCGACTCGGATGCTATTGCAGAGACGCCGGTTCGCTAACCGCAATAGCCCGCTATGAGTCACATACCAATTGCCATCGATAATTCTCAGCTCGCCTGAAGCAACAGAAAATCTGAATGTTGTGGTAAGCTCGCGGAGAACTTTGAGCATAAGCTTCGAACATTGCGCGGGCCAGAGATTCTTAGCGTGCGTGAAATTGTTACGGACAAGCTGTGATCTGGTCCTTATGTTTTGAGCCATCCGAGCCTCGCCTAAGCTTTAGTCTATATAAACTATTATAGTTGTATGGGACTAGCGTGTCAAGCCGTAAGCCGCTTACTACAAAACGAGACAGCCCTGATTTGAAGGCCTTGGGAAAACGCCTGCGGGAGTTGCGCGGTTTTGAGTTGACCCAGGAAGCATTTGCTGCGGAGCTCGGAGTTAGCCAGAGCCAACTGTCGAAGTTCGAGAGAGGAGTTGTGGCTCCTCCCGCTGAGGTTCTCTTCTTCGTGAAGAAACGTTTTGGCGTCAGCCTGGATTGGCTGTTGACGGGGGAGGGGGAGAGAAACTAGAAAAAAACGTTTTTGCCAAGCCGATCTTTCCGGTCGAGTTGGCTCCGCAGTGCGAGATGCTTTCCGCTCCTTCAGCCCCCGCGATTATTTTGACCTAATTTTTCTCTTCCGCAGTACAGAAAACTGGTTCAGCCTAAACATGAGAGTCGGCGCTCAAATATTTGCGGCCTTCTTACGCCTCATGGGACCACCCGCTTTGTATCAAGTATCGAGAGCTCTCTTCCAGAAGCGATCCGGCGGTGAGGAGCCTTGTAATTCTCCTAGACGGGATCCGGAAAATCTATCGAATGGCCGCTTACAGGAGATGCGTAGAAAAGAAACGTGGCTAACACAGCGCCGCATTTCTTGAGAGCAAGCACGAAGCGAGGCCCAAGTATGCTCACACTAGACTCTCCAAGCCATCCGCGCCCGTAACGGCGAAACAGGGTTGGATCCACGATCGGTCAGCAGATCGGTAAATAATTCTTCCATATGTGCGTTTTTTTGCTTACGTTTTGGGAGCACGGTTAGCTTGGCTTGTTCGGTCATCAACGAGGATGGACAAATGGAAACTGATTCTAGCAACATGGGAGTGGGTAAGGTCGACTTAGATCGCGGCGCACGTCGTCCCGGACACCTCAGTGAAAAGAGGCTTGCAGCAAATCGCAGGAACGCTCAGAAGTCCACCGGGCCGCGTACTACACGAGGAAAGCAGAGAAGCAGACACAACGCTCTAAAAAGCGGGATATTCGCTAACGCAATCCTTCTGAATGGCGAGGATTCTGTTGCGTATGACTCACTACGAAAGGGCTTAATGGAGGATTGGAAGCCCGTAGGAACATTTGAGGCGACGTTGGTCGAAACGCTCGCTTCGCTCATATGGCGCAGGCGCCGGCTTCTGAGAGCCGAGAGAGCTGAGATTTCCAAGGTGGTCGAGTTTGACGAGCTTGATTCCTCGATGGCTCAATCTTCCGAATGTTGGGATTTGCTGCGCGCGCCAGGGAATTCAAGCGGAATCCTCAGAAATAGTTCCAATCCATTTGTCATCAAAGAGGCTATAGGCACGCTGAAGATATGTCGAGATTGTTTGGAAAAATTCGGTTTTGACGGAAAGGATCCGTGGCGCCTCAGAACTCTCTATGGAGTCGACAGCGAAGGGTTTACACCTCCCGGACTTTTTCGAACATACCAAGTCTATTCGAAACTCGCGACGGATCCCCCAAAAAAATCAGAAGCTAATGCTTCTCCTGACGAGCTGAAGAAAGAGATGCTGGAAATATTCGCCCAAGAAATCGAGCGACTCACGGAGCTGCGGACCGCACTGGAGGTGCTTGATAGTCGAAGAAAGGAGTATGAGGCGCTCGCAGCGCTCGTTCCCTCTGTCGAGATTTCGGAACGTTATATTCGGCGCGAGGCTCATTTGAGTCGGGAAATTGATCGGACGCTGAGCCAACTAGAACGCGCTCGACGGATTCGTCTTTGCAAAACAGAACCGCCGGGAGCCGCCGTGGGTATCAACGCGCCTTAGAATGGAGCGTTGAAGTTTGATTTAGCACGTGCTGAAGGCCTTGACCTCCGTCTCACGATTGTCGGAAGCGGATGCGCTGGCGATACACTTGAAATCTCCTGATGCCATCGACGCAGAGTTGGCTCGGAGTCGGCCGGTGTGGGAGTTCGTACGGCGACAGCGCGGGCGCTTGACGCCCATCATGATTCTCTAGGACACCTCGACAATTGAGAATCCGGTTGACTCTGCCGCTTCAGCCAACCGATGGTCTCCGCAAATGAAGGCTCTTTTTGAAGGTCGCTGCTCGCACCAGATCAGGGATGAAGCAAGTTGGAGGCTGTCGGCCGCCCGCAAAGAATGCTTATCTAACAGCTGCGTGGCCAGTTCACGAACTTGGTCACTAGGAAGGATTTCTTTCCACCCGCGACTCAGCAATCCCAGGCGTTTGACCGCGCCGTTTTTGTCGAGGTCGGTAATCTGCTCGTCACGAAGGAGACGGCAAATCGCACTATGCACTTCCACGAGGCTTCCCCACCACACTACAGGAGCGAATCTCCTCAAGTAGGATTGAGCATGACGGCTCGCAGCTTCGTGAATACATAAGGGGACTAGCGCGCTAGCATCCCAGAAAGCCGTTATTCTCTTCACCGTTCCTCTCGGTCGTCTAGGACAGCCCGGATGGCCTTATTTCCTGCAACCCTTCCCGTCGGGATCTTTAGAAGTTCCTCCACATCAAGTCGCACGCTTGGTAACCGTAATTTTCCGGCCGCCACCAGCAAGAGCTCTTGATCGTCGGCGCCTTCGGACGAAAAAGGAACCAGTTTCGCCACAGGAAGATTGCGGTCTCGGATTACGACTTCTTCACCACTCCTGGCGAAGGTAAGATATTTGCTGAGACGGTTTTTCAGCTCTGCCACATTCACGCTACGCATGCGGGATCTCCTTTCGTCATGGCTATTATAGCCATGAATATACCTCTAATG
>Ga0302324_100017670_pt1 | contig 14117 bp, 16 predicted proteins | sample Palsa_T0_1_FD_201949 | JGI IMG/M metagenome (GOLD analysis project Ga0302324, IMG submission 201949) | Peat permafrost microbial communities from Stordalen Mire near Abisko, Sweden - Palsa_T0_1 | ecosystem: Environmental > Terrestrial > Soil > Palsa > Peat permafrost | place: Sweden: Abisko... | reverse complement strand
CCGCTCGCCCCCGCAACCATAGTATGGACGAAGCGCTCATGCCCCGGAACGTCGACGAAGCCGAGGACGATGTCGTCACCGACGGGAAGATACGCAAAGCCCAAGTCGATGGAGATCCCGCGGAGCTTCTCTTCCTTGAGCCGATCGGTGTCGACCCCGGTGAGCGCTTTCACCAAGGTCGTCTTGCCATGGTCGACATGACCTGCCGTGCCAATTATCAAAGCACCGTCCCTGCCTAGCCCGTCATCACTCGCTCATCCCTGCCGCAGGATGACCGAGAGGCGCTCGACGACTTCGGCGAGCTCGTTGGCGGTAGTTTCTCGGCCGAGACTGAACCTCACCGCTCCCTTGCCGACATGTTCGGGAACCCTCAAGGCGCGCAGTACCGGCGAGAGCTCCACGCGCCCGGCGTGGCAGGCCGAACCGGTGGAGGCGGCGACGCCATCCAAGGCCGCGAGAATGTCGGCTCCGACACATCCAATGAAGGACACATTGAGGGTGTTCGGCAAGCATCGCTCCGCATGACCGTTGCGCACGACGCGCGCGCCGAAGCACTCTTGCAGATGCGCCCAGAAGTCCTCGCGTAATCGCCGCACTTCCTCCAGCGGAACGGCAGCGCGCGCGAGCGAACAGGCGGTCGCAAGCGCCGCGGCGAGAACCGCGCTCTCCGTTCCCGCGCGCCGTCCGCCTTCATGAGCGGCGCCGTGAATCAAGGGCTCCAGACGCGTGCCCGATCTTACATACAAAGCGCCGACCCCTTTTGGAGCGTAGAACTTGTGACCGGCGACGCTCAGAAGATCAACGCCGAGGTCCTCGACGTCGGTCGGTATCTTGCCCACCGACTGCGCTGCGTCGGTATGGAAGGGGATGCCGTGTTCGCGCGCGATCCGCGCGCAGGCCTCGATGGGTTGAATCGTTCCGGTCTCGTTGTTCGCATGCATGATGCTCACGAGCACGGTGTCATGGGAAAGCCCGCGGCGCAGATCGTCTGGATCGACCAGGCCGGTGGAGTCGACCGGAAGATAGGTGATGCGCGCGCCCTCACGCTCGAGGAAGCTCAAGGGCGACAGCACCGAGGGATGTTCGATCTGCGTCGCGACGATATGAGCGGCACGATTGTCTTGGGCGAAGTAGCTTCCCTTGATGGCCAGGTTGTTCGCTTCGCTCCCCCCGCTCGTCAATACGACTTCGGACGGCGAACACCCGAGCAGATCCGCTATCTGCCGACGGCTCGCCTCGAGGAGTTCCTTTGCCGGCGCGCCGGCCCAATGCCGACTGGAGGGGTTGCCGTAGCCGCCCTCGAGGGCCTCACGCATCGATTCCGCTACGGCCGGGTGAATCGGCGTGCTTGCGTTGAAGTCGAGATAGATTCGCCGCATGGCCGGGATCCATCATGGCACCCTTGCCGGGGCACCGTCCAGGATCCCCGAGCGGCCGCTAAGCCCCGCCTGCCGGCTCCTGCGACTTCTTTAGATCGGCGTCGATTTTGGCGACCGTCGCAACCGAGGGACGTGAACTCCAGCGCTCGATGTATGCCTTGATCGGGGGTACGGCCTCAACCAACCCGAACCCTGTCATCCACGTCAATGCGCTACCCCAGAGAACGTCGGCACACGTAAATTTCTCTCCGAGCAGCCACGGTCCCTTGCTGAGTTGGGCAACCAACGTCTTCACCGTCGAGTCGAGATCGCCGTAAGGAGACATTGCGATGGAGCCCTGTTCGCGCTTCATCGCTTTGTCGACGAGCGCCGGCTCGAAGCAGGCAGCGTAAAACACATACCAGCGCAGATAAGGGCCGCGTAGCGCATCGCCGATCGCGGGTGTCATGCCCGCTTCGGGGAATAAATCACCCAGATAGATGCCGATGGCGACTTGCTCCGTGATCAGAGCGTCTTCGTGGAGGATAGCCGGCACCTTCCCCATGGGGTTGATCGCGAGGTAAGCGCTCTGTCGGTGCTCCCCCGTCTTCATGTTGAGGGCATGAATCTTGTAGGGCGCGCGCAGCTCCTCGAGCAACGCCAGCGCACCCGATGAGCGTGTCTGAGGGCAGTGAAAGAGCGTGATCGGTTGCGTGGTGGGCATGGCAGTTTCCAGGTTTTTTTCGAGCTTGCCAGACAATTTCGAGCGCGTCCATCCAGTGCCTGTGACGCGCAATTACTGTACGGGTAGGCCCGCAGCAAAGTCATGAAGGCGTGCGGGTACAGTCGAGCGAATCGCCGAGCACGAGCCCGTTCGATTTCGCGACGAACCATTCCACCGTCATCTGAGAGGCGCTCTTGCGATTGTAGGTAAATCGTTCCGCGGGCTTGTCCTTGTCCAAGCGCGTCCATGACAGGCTATCGCCGGTCCAGCCTGGCGAGGTGAGCCAGCGAATGCCGCTATAGGCATCGCCGATGGTGCTGCGATAATCCTTGGCCGCCTTGGATTGACCCCACATCTCGACGGCATGGTATTGGTTCGGTGCCAAATCATCGTGCTGAACATGCAGAGTCTGAGTGGATTCTTGCCAGGCGAAAGCGATGGTCGATTTGATGGCGGCGCCATTGGCCGCAAAGTGTCCGGCGCAATCCCAATGCCCGACGAAGTATTCGAACGGCGGGGAGCCAGGATCCGCTGCGCGCGACGGCGCAGGAGCGGCGAACAGGAGCAGCATCGCCGCAAACCATCCGCGGGACGCTGCAACTCTGAGACGATACGCGGGCTGCCAATGGGTTGTGCCATTCGTCATCATCACCCCTCCGATTGCAACGTCACTTCTGAGCGAGAATTGTCTCCCTGACAATGCCCAGGCCGGCGCGCGCCGCTTCAGCGGCGGCGCCGGCAAAGCCGAAAACCAGGCCGCGGAGATTCACATCACCGAACCTGGATAGCGCACCGACAACCACTCCGCGGCCTGCGCAGGCCTCCGCCACGGCTCGGTCGTCGATCTTCGCATCTCTGAAGGACGCCGTCACATGCATACCCGCAGCCGCCGGCCCGAATCTCACGACGTCGCGCAGCACTTGCGCCTCTTTGAGAAAGATCAGCCGCCGTTCGTCGTAGGACTTGCGTGTCGCACGCAAATGCTCACTGAGATGACCTTCGCTGATGAACGCGGCGAGCACGCCTTGCGCCAGCAAGGCTGTATGGCCATCGGCAGCGTGCTTTGCGTCGACAAAGGGTCCTACGAGCGCTTCAGGCACTATCGCGTATGCGATCCGCAATCCCGGAAACAGGATCTTGTTGAAGCTGCCGATGTAGATGACGCGTTCCGGCGCCATACCCTGCAAGGATGCGATCGGCCTGCCCTCGTAACGATAATCTCCGTCGTAATCGTCTTCGACGATATAGCTGCCCTCTCCTCTGGACCATTCCAACAGCGCTTCTCGGCGCAGAAGCGACATCTCGTAGCCCAGAGGATACTGATGTGCAGGAGTGACGTAAGCCAACCGCGCGTGCGGCTGCAGGTACAGACCCGCCTGCACGCGGATGCCCTGCTCGTCGACGGGCACGGGCACAACGTTCAGCCCGGCGCCGCGCAGGCAATGCTGGACCGGTTGGTATCCGGGGCTTTCGACCCAGGCGGCTTCCCCTGGATCAGCGACGACTTTCGCCGCCAGTTCCACCGCTTGCTGAGTGCTCGTGGTCACGAGGACCTGATCTGCCGATGCTTGGGTCGCTCGCATTGCGTTCGCATGAGCCGCAATCGCCTCGCGCAGGGCAGCCAAGCCGTTGCTCGCGCCGTAGTGCCAATAATCCGCACCGGGACGACGCACTTCGCGGTTCAGCAGGCGTTGCCAGGTCTTGCGCGGGAAGAACTCATTGGGCGGCAGCGACGGAGTAAAGGGAATGGGCTCGATCGCTTTGTAGTGACCGGGATAATTCATCAAGGTCCTTGCCCGATCGGAAACACGGACCTCGGACGGCCGCCGCTGCGTGTCCAAGGTCCGCTGCGAAGAGCGCCTGTTACGTCCAGGCAGGCTGCCGCTCACAAAGCTGCCGATGCCGCGGTGCCGTACTACGAATCCTTCGGCGACCAAGCGACTGAGCGCCTCATCCACGGTGTTTCGGGACAGACCCAGATCGCGCGCCAGCGTACGACTCGACGGCAAGCGCGCGTTGAGCGGCAACGCGCCGCTCGCGATCGCGGTTTGAATGCGCTCGAGCACGCGCATATGTGCCGGACCCCGATCGGCGTCCGGGCTGATCACGTCGATGGAGAAAAGTGATGCCGCGCGCTTGGCCATTATGCAACCGGCTGGAAATTAGGGGTCCCCGATCTGTTTGTCGATTATAGCGAGTGGCCTCCTCGACCGCGTCTTAATGGCTCTTACCATCCCTGCTGCTACGCGGCTAAAGTCGTATATGCAATCAAGGAGCTGATGATGACGACCAAGTTTGCTCGACTGCCATTGACGCTGTTGCTCGGGATCTCGCTCTGGTGCCTGCAACCGACCGCGGTCCCGGCGCAATCCGTGCAACAGCGTGACGGTGCGCATGACTTTGACTTCTTGATCGGCGATTGGAAGGCACACGTCAAGCGACTGCCGGATCGGTTGGTGGGCTCGACGGCATGGATCGAATACGAGGGGGTATCGCGCCACAAGAAGATCCTCGACAGCAATGCGAATTTCGAGGAGTTCGAGGTCGACAATCCTGAAAAGCACTTGCACATCAAAGCGCAGACCCTGCGGCTCTACAATCCCGATTCGCACCAGTGGAGCATCTACCTCGTGGACGCCGATAAGGGCACCTTGGGTCTACCCCCCGTCGTGGGTCAATTTACGGGCACTCGCGGCGAGTTTTATGATCAAGAGGAATACAAGGGTCGCTCGATCCTGGTGCGATATGTTTGGACGAACATTTCCCCGAAAGCAGCGCGTATGGAACAAGCGTTCTCCGACGACGGCGGCAAGTCCTGGGAAGCGAACTGGATCTGCGAGTTGTTCCGTTAGCTCGAGGTCGCTACGCGGGTTGCACATCGGACAACACGGTTGGTCGTTCCGGACGAGTGCCTCGAGGCGGTATCAGCTGCCCTACTGGGCTTCGTCAGCGCGTCGAAGACCGGCGACGGGGCAGTGCCCGAACGAGTAGCAGCCCATCGCGGATGTCCGGGTCGGCTCTTCGTGCGATTTCTGCGCCATGGTCATCACGTATCCTACGAAGAGGAGGTAGGAAAGGACGAGTCCTCCGACCAGGCTGGACGTGATGTTGGCGAGAGCTTCTTGGCGGCGCATGCGAACCTCGTTGCAGGGACACTTATAGTAGACGGCACAATCGATGTCTTTAATAGATGTCTCTCGGACGCGACGCCATCGGAATATGTCTCCGACTCACGCGACGTCCGACCCAAATCATCCCCGAAGCTCTGCGGCTTTATGGACCGCAGGCTTCATGCAGTATCCGCTTCCTCCCACAAAGGGATAGGGCTTGGCCAAAATAAGTTAGGTTAAGCTAGTTGCAGTTATATATGATGAATATATTGTAACTTATTGTTTTAATGAGAACTTATAGAGTCATGGAATGGCGCGCTGCCACCCTGCACGGCCGACGCTCGACCCGCGCTAAGGTTTTAATTCACCGAGGATCGTCGGAATCAGCTCCGATACGGTCGGGTGAATATGCATCGTGCGCTGAAGGGTCGTATACGGTGCCCTTGCTGACATAGTATCGATGACTCCGTGAACCGCCTCATCGCCGCCCACGCCCAAAATGGCGGCGCCGAGAATTGCCTGGGTGTCGACATCGACGACGATTTTCATAAAACCATCGGTTTCACCTTTCTCGACTGCGCGTCCCACCCGCGTCATCGCGCGCTTTCCGACGCGTACTCGCCGCCCGCGGGCGCGGGCCTCCGTTTCGGTAAGGCCCACGCGACCCAACGGCGGATCGGTGAACAACCCGTAGCAAGAGATTCGGTCGCTAACTCGCCGCCTATCGCCATCGAGCAGGTTCGCCGCGACAATCTCAAAATCGTTGTAGGCGGTGTGGGTGAACGCTCCCCGTCCGTTGCACTCTCCAAGCGCCCAGATTCCGGGAACGTTCGTGCGCAGCTCCTCATCCACCACGACGTAGCCGTGCTTGTCGACCCCGATTCCGGCGCGCTCGAGTCCCAGATCATCCGTGTTCGGCTGGCGACCTACGGCCAGCAGCACATGTGAACCCACAACTTCGCGCTCGCCCGACTCACAGTCCACTTCCATGGCGATATCGGGTTGGCGCGATGCCAGGCTAATGCACTTGGCGCCTGTGCGAAATTTGATGCCCTCGCCCTCGAGTACCCTCTGGATCTCCAGTGCGACATCCTCGTCCTCACGCGCAAGCAGACGGCTCCCCTTCTCGACCACCGTGACCTCGCTGCCGAATCGGCGGTACATCTGCCCAAACTCGAGCCCGATGTAGCTGCCGCCGACGATCATGAGATGAGGCGGGAGCTCCTCGAGCTTGAGCAGCGAGGAATTCGTGAGATAGGGCACCCGATCGACCCCGGGCATATCCGGCACAATCGCCCGGCCGCCGACATTCAGGAAAATCTGCTCCGCCGAGATGAGCGCGTCCTCGATTCTGATTTCACGAGGAGACTCGAAGCGCGCATGACCCAGATATACCGAGCAACCGGGCATGCCCCGCAGCCACTTCTCGACGCCGGCGCGTGAGTTGGCCACCACGGCATTCATTCTCGACTTTACGGCGGTCATATCGATGGATACGCCACCCTCGACTCTTACGCCGAAATCGCCGGCCCGGCGCATCTGATGAGCGACCTCGGCGCTGGCTATCAGGGTTTTGGTAGGAATGCATCCGGTATTCACGCATGTGCCGCCGAACAGTTGGCGCTCGACGAGGGCCACCGTTTTGCCCGCACCGGTGAGCCGTCCCGCGAGCGATGGTCCCGCCTGGCCTGCGCCCACGATAATCGCGTCGAATTTCTCGGTCATCGTCCGCTCCTCGAGGTTAAGCATTCCTTAACGTGCATGTAGATACTGCGTTTGGCCTTAACCTCCGAGCGCTGCAATCTATGCCAACGGGAAAAGCTTGCAACTTGAGGGCAACGCCATGCGGCAGTTTCAGAAAATCGCGATCGGACTTCTTGGACTAACCAACCCGGAGATGTTCATCCCGATGCCGAAATCCAGCGCGCCGTCGGCCGCGAAAATCGAACACTCTGCCAGCGGCAGCTCCCCCGAACGCCGCGAGGCTCGACGAGGTGCACGCGCGATACGAGCCCTCAAGTTCACGGTGAGCGCGCTCGCCCTCGGCTCGCGCACGGTCCCCTTGGCGGATAACAGCGAGCTGCGCAACGCGCTGCGCCGGAGCGCGAGCCTCCTCTATGGTTCTGACCAAGCTTAGACGATAGCCATGGGCCCTGCGGAAACCCGATTGGCAACAGAAGGTTACCACTAGGCTGGCATCTGCGGGTCGTCGGTCTTAACATGACGAACCGGACACCCGCAGATGAGGAAGTAATCCAATGTCGTCCACTGAACGCGCAATTCTTGCCGGCGGCTGTTTTTGGGGCATGCAGGATTTGCTGCGGCGTTATCCTGGCATCGTTTCGACGCGGGTGGGTTACTCGGGCGGCGATGTGCCGAATGCGACCTACCGCAATCACGGCACGCATGCTGAGGCGATCGAAATCGTGTTCGACCCCAAGCAAATCAGCTACCGCAAACTCCTCGAGTTCTTCTTCCAAATCCACGATCCAACCACCCTGAACCGACAAGGTAACGATCGGGGGCTCAGCTATCGCTCGGCCATCTTCTATACGACCGACGAGCAAAGGCGCATCGCAAACGACACCATCGCCGACGTCGAGGCATCGGGTCTATGGCCCGGGAGGGTGGCAACGGAGGTCGCCCCCGCAGGCGCCTTCTGGGAGGCCGAGCCGGAGCATCAGGATTATCTGGAACGCTACCCCGACGGCTACACCTGCCATTTCATTCGGCCTGATTGGAAGCTTCCGGTTCGGCAGAAGGAGCGCGAAACCTAGCAGCGATGCTCGCCGCCCGGGATCGCGGGCGTCAGGTCAATTTGGCGTCAAGTGTGATCTCCGCCTTCAGCACTTTTGACACCGGGCAATTCAGCTCCGCGTCCTTGGCGAGCTGAGCGAACAGGGCTTCGGAGAGATTCGGGACCTGGGCGCGCAGCGTGAGTGCCGAGCGGGCGATACGAAAGCCCTCCCCTTCGGGATCCAAGGAAACGGCTGCCTCGGTGCTAAGCTCGGTCGGCGTGTAGCCTGCTTTCTGCAGTTGGAACGCCAGCGCCATGGTGAAGCAACCCGCATGGGCAGCTGCAATCAACTCTTCCGGGTTCGTGCCCTTTTCGTTCTCGAATCGCGTTCTGAACGAATAAGCGGTGTTCGACAGCACGCCCGAGTCGCTTGACAGCTCCCCGTTTCCCGCACGTCCCGTACCGTGCCATACAGCTCTTGCCTTACGAATCATCTCGAGTTCCTCCCCCATCCTAAAGAAGGCTATTTAATCGGAATAAACAACTGCGTGTGCTTTTGCTTCGGCTCTCATGTAGCTCGTTGCGTCGATGTCATCTGTTGCGTCAGCGGCATCGTGCGAGCGCATCCCGCCGGCCATTTCAGCCTCGGCCGAGCGGCATAGAAATTCGACCATTCGCGCGACTGCCTGCGGCGATTTGAGTCCGCTCCAACCGCTGCGACACACGCCGATCACGCGTTGTCGGAAAGCGGACGGCCGCCACCGCAAGGACTCCGGCAGTGCGGGCGGATCCGCCTTGATCATCACGGACGGAATTTTACATTCATCGCCCCGGGCGGTTGCAACTGCAATCAATTCCGCCAGCCTTTTCGAAAGGCCCGGCCAATGCTTCGAAATATGCGCCGCGAACACACCCGCATATCCGATCATGATACCCGAGGCGACCAGCGCCCCATGCTGGCGCAGACGCCGCGCAACCCACGGAACCGGCTTACGCGCGAAACCGTCGACTCGCAGCGCACGTCCCGATCGAGCCCGGTCGACCAGGAGATAATCCTCATCGACCGCCTCCTCCGGATCGAGCATACCGAGCGTGACGGCGCCCTCCGGGATACCCGGCAGTTCAGCCAGAGCAAATTGCAGCGCGCGGCGCAAAATCGACTCATGAGCCACGTAACACCTGGCCGGCAGAATGGTGATGATGTCGGACGTCGAGCGCGCAGCCACCGAGAGAATTGCGGCCGCCACGGACAGCTGCAAGCCCGTGGGACTTTCGCAGACGAATCGCTTCTCGGGCTTGACGCACCAAACCGCGGGCTCCCAAAGATTTCGATATTCCTCGAAAGCCGAGATCAATACTTGCGAGTTCGGCGCGAGCGAGGTCGCTCGGTGCAGTGCTCGTTGCAGCAATGTCGCACCCTCGCCGAACCGACAATACTGCGCCGGAGCGGAGTGTCTCTCCAACCCGGTTGCGCGATCCAGCCGATGATCGTCCGCGACAACGATGCACCAGCGAGATGTGGTCGGCTCGGGGTCCTTCGACAAGTATGCTCACCTCCTGTAACTACTCCGCTGCCAGCATAGCGATCGCAGGCCGGATGCTCTTGTATGGGAATGCCGTTCGTTGGACGAGCCCGTCCACTCGAGAAAGCCGCGCGTGCCGCGGAACGCTCAGGTGACCTCGATCCTCGAGCCCTTCGCCCCGAAGCGGCCGATTACCGCTGCGCGGTCGAACTCGAACCTCGCGAACGTCTCCAGCACGCTCGCTGCTGTCTGCGGTGTGCACGCGATAAGCAGGCCGCCGGAAGTCTGAGGATCGGCAAGGATTGCCCGCAGCGCTCCGTCGATGGCGGGCGCCAGGCGCACCTCGTCGCCGTAAGATTGCCAGTTGCGCGCAGACGCACCGGTTGCGATCCCGGCGCGGGCCAACTCGAGCACGCCGGACAGCAACGGCAGCTGCGCGCTGTCGATGTAGGCTCCGAGCGAGCTGCCCCGACACATCTCGAGCAGATGGCCGAGCAAACCAAACCCCGTCACGTCGGTCATCGCATGCACCCCGGCCGTGCAGGCAAGCGCCTCGCCCGGCAGATTAAGCTGTGTGGTCAGCTCGATCATGGCGCGATAGCCTCCCTCCTCGAGCAAGCCTTTTTTGAGTGCCGCCGAGAAGATGCCGACGCCGAGAGGCTTGCCGAGGATGATGACGTCGCCGGGCTGCGCACCGCTATTGCGCTTGATGAGGAAGGGATCGACGACGCCCGTGACCGCCAGGCCGTAGATCGGTTCCACAGAGTCAATGCTGTGACCGCCGGCTACCGGAATACCCGCCTGCCGGCAAACCGTCGCGCCGCCCCGCAAGATGTCCCGGATCGTGTTCTTTGACAGGATATTGACCGGCATCCCGAGGATCGCCAACGCAAGCAGCGGACGCCCGCCCATCGCATAGATGTCGGACAGCGCGTTGGCGGCCGCGATTCGGCCGAACTCGAACGGGTCGTCGACGATCGGCATGAAGAAATCGGTGGTGGAAACGATCGCTTGGGTCTCGTTCAAACGAAATACGGCTGCATCGTCCGAGGTCTCGCTACCGACCAGAAGATCCGGATAGACACCGCCGGCCGGCGAGTCCTTCAGTATTTCCGCGAGCACACCCGGTGCAATCTTGCAGCCGCATCCGCCGCCGTGCGACAGCGACGTCAGGCGTGGCTCGGCTCTATCGGATGACATAGGGATATTGCACGCGGGGCTCGACATGATGCGTATCGCGATAGGACTTAGGCTGTCGGCCGCCTTTATCCACGATGCCATATTTCAAGGCCATCTCGGCACCGATGACCGTTTGTCCAGTCATATCCATCAGCTTAGGGTCGTTATAGAGTGCCCAGAGAACATGCCCTGTAAACTCTGGCGTCTCCGTCACGCTCTCAAGATGGCCATATTTCGGGCGGTCGGACGCGATGATCATCTTGAGCCGGTCGGTGAGCAGCGCACCCATCCAGATCGATATCACCGCCACGTTGCTCTCTTTCAGGTCGAGCGCCATATCGGCGGCGAATTTATCCATTCCCGCCTTGTGCGCCCCGTAAGCGGGCCCGTAAACGTAATGAACCGCGCCCGACCCCGAAGTGAAAATCATGAAACCGCGGCGCTGCCGGACCATCATCGGCGCGGCGTAATAACTCGCGACGTAGCCGCTGCGCAGCCCCACCTGAAGCATGTCGGCGATCGCGAGCGGCTTCTCCCAGAAGTTGCCGGGCGTCGCGAGTTGGTCATGTATCGCGCAGGCGTTGTTCACAAGCATGTCCAACCGACCGTGCTCTCGCTGCACCCGATCGAAAAGCGCCTTGATTTGGCCATCGTCGCCGTGATCGACGCGCACTGCGATGCCCGTTCCGCCGGCAGCGGTCACCGCTGCCGCGGTCTCGTGTATGGTTCCCGGCAGTGAGGCATCGCCCGGCTTTTCGGAACGTCCGGTGACGTAAACCGCGCAGCCGTGAGACCCCAGGGCAACGGCGATACCGCGCCCCGCTCCGCGACTGGCCCCCGTCACGACGACGACCGGATTGCTGTTTTCCATGAGCCTTCCCGAATGTGCGCGGCAGGCGCTTTGCTCATCTGCTGAGCCCGCAGCGTGCTGATCGCCATATTAGCACGGCGCCAAATTTGACCGGAAGGCCCGGCGAGCATGCCCTGCGGCGGGCTCCCCTCCTCTCAGATAAGTATTTGCTCCGACCCGGTTTTGAGTGACAATCCTGTGCGTGTCAACGCGACGGATGGGACCGGTTAATTCTGCCACTTGGAGCCTGCTACTCGATGGCGCCGAGATCATTCTCAGGGAAGAGGGCTATGCGTCTTTGACGTCCCGCCGAATCGCAGAGCGCGTCGGGATCAAACAGCAACTCACCTATTACTACTTCCGTACCATGGACGAGCTCATGGTGGCGGCTTTCCGCCGACTGTCCAAGCGCGAGCTCGCTCGACTGCAGAGCGCTCTGTCATCGGATTTTCCCTTGCACGAATTCTGGAGCGTCTGCAGCAACGCCGGCGACGCCCGGCTGATCTCCGAGTTCATGGCTCTCGCGCATCGAAGTGAGGGCGTCAAGCGCGAGGTTGTCGACTTCATCGAGCGATCACGACGCATGCACACGCGCGCCATCGCGAAATCGATCAAGAACGCCCGCAAGAAAAGCGGAATTGCCGCGCTTTCTCCGGTCGCACTCGCATTTCTGACGACGAGCATCGCGCTCGCACTGACCCGTGAATCCGCGCTCGGGATTAGGAGCGCCCATAGAGAAATCCTTGATTTGGTGAAGCAAGGTCTGTCCGCTCTGGAGCCGGACGCCGCGCAAACGAAAGAGCCAATTAGGAGGTTCCGATGAGCGAAGAATTATCCATTCAGCGGACAATCAGTCGATACGCCGAAGGGGCAAGTCGGGCCGACTGGGAGCAGGTTTTATCGACCTATATGTCCGATGGAGTCTGGGAAATTAAGTCCTTCGGCGCAAAGTTCGAGGGTCACAAGGCGATCCAGGACGCCCTGCATCAGTTCTGCGACCCGATGGACTATATCGTGCAGATCAACGGCCCCGGCTTGATTCAGTTGAGCGGCGAGCGCGCCACGGCCCGCTCGGTCATCCGCGAATGCGGTAAATACAAAGGACGCAGCGAGGGGCTCGAGGTGCTCGGCTTCTATGCCGATAAGCTGCAAAGGACCGCGGACGGTTGGAAATTCACCCATCGCGTGTTCGAATTGCAGGGCATGCACAACTTCCCCTTGTCGCCCCCCGCCCCCGCCGCCCGGCCGTAGCTGGCGTGTCGCCATCCCCGATCGCAAAGAGCTCCGGCGCTTCCCCCGCGCAATTGCCGTTGCCGTCGCAATGCGCACGGTTCACGACGACCATCACCGCTCACCACCGCTCATCAGACGCGCTCCCGCGAACCGGCCGCCGGTACGAGGCATCTTCCTTGGATCGCAATCCCTTGAGGAATCCGGACATCACCGGCGCATGGAGCCAAGACGCATCGCCGTCGGCGCACATATCGATGACCGTGCGCCGCAGTTTGATTTTCCACTCTCCGTGTCGGCGCTCCAATTGGTCGATGTAGCGTCCGATAGCGATCTTGCATGTTCTTTGATCGAGCGAAAGCATTCCGCCCATTACATAGGTCTCGCAATAGGCCGTGTCGCCGTCGATCTGGCAGGTGTGGTTGGTGAGATTGTGGCTATTGGCACTGAAGGCGGCGCCGTGCCCGGCGTTAGCCCTCTCGCCGTATTGCGGACCCGGCGTGATGGACAGACCATGCTCATCCTCCCCATCCTCCCAATAACAACTTGCGGTCAGCTCGGCGTCGTGCCGATCTCTTCCGCGGGCCTCCCGGGTGAGACAGGCGAGAATGTCCTGACGATCCTTCATACCCTGAACCATCGCGCGGATTTGCCGGATTTCTTCATCGAGTTGCATGACGCCGCCTCCTCCGAATCATCCCTTCAGTCTGGGCATCAGTTTATTGGCGAAGCGCTTCATTTGGTCGTACACGATCTCATAGGGCATCCCGCCATAACTGAAGTTCGCGACGATGTCATAGTCGCCGACCATGGACTTGCGGGCGAGATGCTGGTCCCACATCTCCTCGGGGGTGCCGATCAAATTGGCCGAGATGTAATCCTTGTAGGCCTTCTCGGGACCGCCGGCCGCGGCCGACATCTCTCCCAAGGTCACATAGGTCGAGTAGGACGGTAGAGACTTGAAGTGTTCGCCGCCGAACTCGTAATGATTGGCCACCTGCGCGAACAGCTTGCTGAAATACTTGTCGGTATATTCGATCACCTGCTTTCTGTCGTCGAAACAGGCCATGAAATCGCAAATGATGAAAGGCGGCGCCTTGCGACCATGAATCTGCTCAAAGAGATTGCGATACTCGTTGATCTCGGGCAGCGCCTTCTCCCACCGGCCCTGCGAAAAACGCAGTGAAGTGAGCCCGTATCTTGCCGCCACCTCGACCGAGCCGGGGGACATGCTGACCATCACGGTGCGGCCCTTGAATGACTTTATGGGACGTGGACGAATCTCGACACGCGGCTGTTTGTACCACTTGTTGTCGGCCTCGACGAAACCCGTCTCGAGGCCTTCCATGATCATGAGGGCGGCCTCGTCGAACATCTCGCGCGAGTCGCCGAGGTCCACCCGGAAC
>Ga0302324_100017669_pt1 | contig 14117 bp, 9 predicted proteins | sample Palsa_T0_1_FD_201949 | JGI IMG/M metagenome (GOLD analysis project Ga0302324, IMG submission 201949) | Peat permafrost microbial communities from Stordalen Mire near Abisko, Sweden - Palsa_T0_1 | ecosystem: Environmental > Terrestrial > Soil > Palsa > Peat permafrost | place: Sweden: Abisko... | reverse complement strand
CATGGAGCGTTTTATCGCCTGGGTCGAGTTCGATGGCGCGCGACAGGTCGTCGCGGGCGTGCGCCCAGTCTGCGTCTGACATGGGCGGCGCGTCCGGAGCCCCGAACTTCACGATGGTGCTGTCGGCATCGGCAACCAGGTGTTTCTGCAATTCGGATCGAGCCGCCCACAGGCTGATTGGGAAGTGAGAACGAGACGACAGCCTCTGGTATTGGCGCCAGGCGGCATCCAGATCCTGCTGCTTCTCGCTGGAGAGGTCCCTTGCCAGCTGGTGAGCGCTGCCCCAGACCAGGTACTCGTTCACCAGGAGATACACAGGAAAAAGTATGATCGCCAGGAACAACGCGGCGATGGTGCGCACCACCGTGCGCCGCAGGCTCGGCTTGCGCTTGGCGGCTGGTTGGACTACGACGGGTGTCCATGGCGTAGCAACGGTCTGGCGTGTCGCGTCGACCGGCGGAGTATACCGGGCGGGCTGTGGCGGGGAGGTGCGTTTGGTCGCGTCCTCGTTCCGCGGAGCCCGGCGTGTGCCTTCCCCATCGTCCGGACCGGGCACGGCTTCGCCATTGCGAAATGCCTGCAGGTCTCGGGCAAACTGTGCCGCGGTTTGGTAGCGTACTCGCAGATCGGGATGGAGAGCGCGCTGGAGAATGTTGCGGAGCGCCAGCGGCAACACAGCCGGCAAAGGCAGCACGCGGTCATAGCTGCGGATCACATGCTCGAGCTTGGTGCCGTTCTCTGCCTGAAAGTACGGATGACCCACCAACATTTCGTAGAGCATAACGCCCGCAGCCCACAGATCGGCGCCGGCGTCGACCTCTCCGGTGAGCAGCCGCTGTGGCGAAGAGTACTGCACACTGCCAAAGACGTTCTGCGTGAAGTTGCGCGTCAGCGAGATTGCCTTGGCGATGCCAAAGTCGAGAACCTTCACCTCGCCCGTCGGAGTGAGGCGGATATTGCGCGGCTTCAGGTCACCATGAACAACGCCCCGAATGGAGCGGCCATCCAGCGTGGTTGAAAAGTTATGGGCGTGATCCAGAACCTCGACAACGTCCTGCGTGATGCGCGCGGCCAGCATCGCTTCGAGACCGTGCCGCGCGTACAACTCCGACAGGTCCCGGCCATCGACGTATTCCATCACGATGTAGAAGTAGCGCGGCATCTCGCCCGACTCATAGATGGCGGTGACCCGCTTGTCGATCGCGCACAGCCGGGTTTGCAACTCCGCCCCCAGCCGTTCTGCACTCACGATCTGAAGGCTATCCGGGTCGGTGCCGAGATCGATCAGTTTCAATGCGACGCGGCGTGGGCCAACCGGATCTTCCGCTTCAAAGACGCGGCCCATGCCACCGGCAGGTAACTTCCGGTGAAGAGTAAAGCGGCCTGCTTTCTCCCCGTACACTGCCTCTTGGCTCACTTCGTCTTTACCTTAGGCTGATGAGTGTTATCCCGCATGCCGGGAGCCACCACATTGTCAGTCAGCACACTGCCTGCATGATAAGTCGGCGGCCCCGATATCTGCTCTGCTCCATTCTCTTCGATGATGTTTCCGAAGAGAGTAGGGGCTGCTGAACCTTCGATAAGGATACCCGGGCGCAGCGCCAGGCCATATCCGTTATGCCGGATGAGGTTGTGTTCCAGGCGCGGGCGAGCATTTTCACGAACAGAAACTCCCGCACCAGGATTATCTGCAATCTCAGACGCCCGGATGACAGAGACGACCGATTCACCCTTGCCGGTGATCTCGATACCGGCGTTTTGCATACCACTCACGCGCACGTCGGTGACGCGGAGATCGGAATCTGCAATGCGAATGCCCACTTTTCCTGAACCGGCAATGTCAAAACCGGCGAAACGTGCGTCGTGAATATTCTCAGCGAAAACCGCCACGTTGGGCGAGAAGATCCGCGCGCCGTGCAGCGCCGTGCTCACCACGGAAATACCGCTCCGCAGATGCACATCTTCGTGATATTCGCCGGCGCTTACTTCAATGCTATCTCCAGCTCGCGCCCGCTCGAGTGCGGCTCCAATGGTGGGGATCGCATCCGGACTAACCGTCCAGGTTCGCGGCGATCTCACCACCCCGAAGTGAAGCTTGAGTCCGGATGCGGAGCCTTCCCAGTACGGCCGCGCCCCCACGAACACAGCGGACGCCGCGAGAAAGCCTAGAAGAAACCAGGTCCCCCGAGACGAGTGACGAAAAGAGTGACTGGCAGAATCCCCACCCGATCCGGCGGCACCAGATACCTTCGCGTAGCCCTCTGTCTCGACCAGTACCACCGTTACGTTGTCTTTACCCCCGGCTTCATTCGCAGCGTCAACAAGTAGTCGGGCTGCCTTTTCGGGGTCTCCTGCGTGGTGCTCGATCAAATCCTGGATGTCAGCCGCTGTCATCTGATCTGTCAGGCCGTCGGAACAGAGCAGTAGCGCCGCCGGCTGGGGAAGAGCGAAAGAATGGATCTCGACGAAACCCTCATCGTTGGGCCGGTGAGCCATACTTCCAAGGTCTCTGTACACCTCGTTTCTGCGGGGGTGGCGCATGGCTGCGTCTTCGCTGAGCCTTTGCGAGTCTTCCAACTCGCCTACCGGAGAGTGGTCTCGTGTGATCTTCTCGATTTTCCCCGGAGTGAGAAGGTAAAGCCTCGAGTCGCCCACGTGCCCGACCGTAACCTGGTTCTCCTCGATCAATACGGCTGTGGCCACGCATGCCATTCCCGCCCACTCAGGGTAGCGGGAAGCGGCCTCGAAGATCTCCGTGCTGGCCAGCGCGAACGCCTCCTGTATGCGCTTGTCGCTTCCACCAGTGCGCCGGGACAGTCGTGTGGAGAGGATATCAACCGCAATCTCCGCTGCTCGCTCGCCCGCTGCGTGCCCGCCGAGCCCATCCACCACCAGAAAAATGCCGCGCCGCGCATCGATGAAGAAGCGATCTTCGTTCTCGCTGCGCTTCCGCCCAACGTCGGAATGGCCGCCGACCCGCAATTGCGCAGTTGCAGGCATAGGTCTAGCCCCTGCGGCGCACGAGCGCCCACACCAGGTAAAGAACCATGGTGACGAATCCAAGAAGAAACGGAATACGGAGCCAGAACAGAGTAGAGGTCAAAGCTCTGCCTCAAATTCCAAGGTGCAGACATCGGCGAGCGTGATGCTCGCAGGCGATGGCAAAAGCACCTCGCGGTTACGATCGACCTTCTCGCCGCCTTCGACACGCTCCACGCTGTTAGGGATTGAAGTCCCGTTCACCGTCGTTCCGAATTGACTGAGATCTCTGATGAAAAAGCTCCCTGTGTTTGCATCGCGCCGAATGCGGCAGTGCTCGCGGGAGATATCCGCGGGGCCTTCGAGCTTCAAATCCACCCAGACAGCTTTTCCGCCACGGCCAATCACGATCTCTTCGCTGGTCATCGCGAACGTTTTGTCCACTCCGGAATCCCGATAGCGAACCCTCGCTAGAACTGGGCGATGAGAGCTTTCGCTAGTCCCGGCAGCTGCCGCCGGGTCCCCGGCATTGTTTCGCGTGATGAAGGTTGTCATCGCGCCGGCTCCGAATTCCTTCGGACGAGCGCTGCCCAGCTCCGAGTAGATCTCGATCTCGCCGGGCCGGAGCCGCTCTTCCTGATCGCCATGGAACTGGATCATCCACTGCTTCTCAAGAATCTTGTATTCAGGACGGGGTTCGCGTTTGCTGAACGGACGTGCAGTGCGGGGTTTGTTCAGGTTCGAAAGATGCTCCTTGAGGGCGCGCACCGCTTCGTCTTGAATGAGCTCCGCGATAGGCTGGATGAGTTCGTAGTCTCTTCGATGCAGATATACGTTGAAGATGCAGGGCACGAGAATGGTGTAGCGAACCTTGAACCTCCCGGCATCGGCATTCCGGATCAGCTCGGAGATGATGTCATCGCCCGTGATCTGGCTGGCAACGCTCTCGGCCATAGTGTCAAACCTCACAGCGGCTCTTGATGGGATCAGATGTCACTTATAGCCATATCGTGGCCCGATGCTCAAATGTCCTTCTATATCATAGGCGCTGTCTGCCGGGTGGAGCCGCTAAACGGCAGGCGCACCCGTGAACTCAGCCCAGCCCGGAAGGGCTGGGAAATCGATCTACCGCTCCAAATTGCCTCTTAGAGTGCGGAGTGGCCGTTGCAGTGCGATACAGCGGCTCTCCAACGCCGTCAAGGCTTACGCGAAAGTCGTATCGCTGGTGCCAATCAACCCGGGATTTACTCAACCATTCTGCCGATAAGAGCCTGTCGCTGAGGAATTATGCTGAAAACTTATTGCCAAAGTGCGCCCCTAGAGCTGCCTGCTGCCGAGAGTGCCTCCCCTTCTCTGCCTGAGATACTTTCCGCCTTGTCCTTTGCCTTGGATCTCACCGAGGGCGCCGTGCCGGGGCATGCGCTGCGCACCTGTCTGCTTGGCATGCGCCTGGGGATGGAGCTCGGCTTTTCCCCCATCGCGCAGGCCGACCTCTATCACGCTCTTCTGCTAAAAGACGTGGGCTGCAGCAGCAACGCAGCACGTATGTGCCAGATCCTCGACGGCGGCGATGATCGTGCGGTCAAATCGGGCGTAAAGCTTGAAGATTGGACCCGTCCCGATAGACCTAAACTTTCCACCCTGGGGCTCCTGTGGAACAACGTGTCGCCCGAGAATCCCGTGCGCAGGCTGGGTCGCATCCTGCAAATCGGGTTCACCCAACACGGTAACAATGAGGAGATGATCCAGCTCCGTTGCGACCGCGGCGCCAGCATTGTGCGCAAGATCGGCATGAGCGAACAGACAGCGCTTGCCGTGCGCAGTCTTGATGAGCATTGGGACGGCAGCGGTTATCCGCAGCGATTGAAGGCGGCGGCTATCTCTCCACTGGCCCGGGTGATGGCCGTGGCACAACATCTGGACGTGTTCTCGGTGGAGCAGGGCGCGGTGCGAGCCATGCTCGTTCTGCGCCAGCGCAGCGGACGCTGGTTCGACCCTGAGGTAGTCAAGGCAGCCGAATCGCTGCACATGCGGTCTGCGTTGTGGCAACAACGTCCGCCTAACGGAGTTCAGTCCTCCACCGACCCGGCGAAGGCCGTGCGGGCTGCGGTCATCGCCTTATCACCCCAAGCGAACAACCGCCTCAGCGCCTCGCGCACAGATGTGATCTGTGAAGCATTTGCGGAAGTGGTGGACGCTAAGTCTCACTTCACCTTTCGCCACTCCATGGGTGTTACAGAAGTCGCCCGCAACGTCGGCAAGGCCATGGGGCTCAAGCCGCAGCGGATGCAGCTGCTGAACCGCGCGGCGCTGCTGCATGATCTGGGCAAGCTCCGTGTTCCGAACTCCATCCTCGACAAGCCCGGTAAACTCGATGATGCGCAGTGGTCCGTTATGCGGCAGCATCCTGGACTGACGCGGGCCATTCTTATCCGGGTGAAAGAGTTTCAAGAGCTAGCGGAGGTGGCCGGCGCTCACCACGAAAAGCTGGATGGCACAGGCTATCCAAATCAGCTGACTGCCGGGCGTCTTTCACTCGAATCACGTATCCTCGGAGCCGCGGACGTATACGGCGCCTTGACCGAGGATCGGCCCTATCGCAGCGGCTTCAGCCCTGTGGAGGCGTTGAAGATCATGGAGCGTGACGTTCCTGGCAAGCTGGACGCAGATTGTTTTGCTGCGCTATCTTCCATCGCGGAGGCGGGTAGGGAAACGGCGCCATCGCAACCGGCGAGTGTCGTGCATAGAAGGGAACTGCAGATCCCTGGGCTCCGATCCCTATGAACAAAAAATAAACCCAATAGAATCAATATCGATTTTCGCCGTTCATTTCTCCCCTCAACTTGCCGCAGGCAAGTCAGAGTGCTCCTAATGAACAAAGTGCCGGGCTCCCCAGCCGGTCTTGATATCCAGTCCCGAAGGGACGACCAACATTCTTTACATGCCGCAGAAAGAGTCCCGTGGCTGGCAGGCCGCCGAACATCGTAGCCTCGGGGTATCCGTTCTCCGCCTCCGGAGGTTGGCGTTTGGCAAGTTCGTTGTCTCCGCCGCCGAGCTGATGGAAAAACACGTCACCGATCTTGAGATCTTCGAAACCATCTCAGCGGGTTGCTTTGTCAAGCACTTAATCACTCATCTGAGATGAGGACATCCTCAGCGAGAACTCATGAAGGAAATGAGGGAGCGATGTTACCGTCAACGCTATTGAAGTTATGGAGGTGATCCCTGGGCCCACCTGTTCGCTTAAACGAGTCATGTACTCAGGTCTGAGTGCATGACCTATCCATTCCTTCACATCAATTTTAGTTGAACTGACTTTCTAATCAAAAGGAGAAATAAGATGGGCAACTTGAATGTCCAACTTTTTATGAACAACACCACTATTCCGGCATCGCATCCTTCCGTCTCAGTCACCGTCCCCCCGCAGTACAAGATCGTGGGAGGCGGCGCACGGGTTTTTTATACCGGCGTTGGCAGCCTGTTGACAGCATCGTACCCCTCGATCGATTCGACGGATGTTTATAGAACGTGGAATGCAGCGGCTAAAGATCATGGGCAATCCGATCCGTCAACCATTGCCGCCTATGCTCTCGCGATCTATGACCCAGACGACGAGTGGGACGTTCAAGTCGTCAATAATACGAGTGATCCGGCGGATCACCCGACCGCTGCCGCTACTCTGCCCAGCGGCTACACGTTGACAGGCGGAGGAGCGTTTGTGGACTACAGCACTGGATATGGCCAACTGCTGACGGCGTCTTTTCCAGAGAGCGGTAATACATGGCGAGCAAGCAGCAAGGACCACCTTCAACCCGATAAGGCGTCAATTACCACGTTTGCGATTGGCATGGCGTCGAAGACCGGAGTTTCTCTGGCCAATAGCGTCGTACATCAAGACAGTACCTCGGTGGAGTTTCCAACCGCGATTATCACCCCCCCAAGTCCTGCTTTTACGCTTTGCTGCGGTGGAGCGCTCGATATGTGGGCAGAGCCTGGGAACATGCTGACCGGCTCCTATCCCGATGGGACCGGCGGCTGGATTGCCTCAGGAAAGGACCAGATCGATCATTCGCCCGCTATCATCCGGGCGTATGCGGTCTGTGTCCAGACCCTTGATTGAACAGAGGCAGACGCCACTTCAGGCGGCTGCCTCAACCCACCAAGGCGTGGTCTTGATGAAGACGAGGCCCTTTGTCCCGCCGGGCAGGCTTCAAGCAGTTCGCTTCGGCATCGCCCGGTTCTTAAGGATGAAGTGGCATATATAGCCATTCGGATCCGCTCGAGATAGTCGTGATGGTGTAGTTACAGCATGTCCCGGAAACCAACCCAGCGATGCCTGAGCCCTGTCATGAATTCGACGAAGCGTGCATCTTGTCGAAGGGTCGCCAGATTCTTGTCATGTTCAAACAAAGGATAGCAAGGAAATCCGTCTACAGACGCGAATTCTAACCACTCGACCGCTTGCCCCGGCTTGTTCATTAGAGCGAAAGCGATCGCGATCTGATATGCCGAGTGATGGAAGTGCCCAAATCCCTTTCCCGTCCTTATGGCAAATTCAATCTTGGTTTCCGCGACCGATTCTTCACCCGCGGAAGCAGCTAATATTGCTTGTAAACTGATAAACAAGGCGCCATCATCCTCTGGATAATCCTTCAATAACCGATCAATCATCTCGGACGCCTCTTGGCCTTTCCCGAGATTGAAGAGGACCCAAGCGGTTTGATAGCCGATCAGCGACGGATTCACGTCCTGCGGAATGGTTCGCAAAACGACCAAAGCTTGCTCATACTTCCCTTGAAACACTAGTGTCTGTGCTGTTCTGTAGACAGCAAGATTATTGTTAGGGTTCGTCAAGGCTGCCTCTTGCGACTCGCGTAGAGCCTCTTCAAAATAACCGATGTGGCAGTAGATAAGTGCAAGCTGATTTCGCGCCTCATCCAAGTTGGGATTCAAGGCGAGGGCCCTCCGGTATTCTCGAATCGCTTTTGCGTGGGGAAAATGGTTTGCCGGCGTCCAAAGGAGGCGACCTCGGGCGAGGTAAGTAACGGCTAAATGTGGATCAAGGGACAGTGCTTTCTCAACAGACACAAATGCCTTCTCTTGCCACTGCCTCTCATGAGGAGCAAAAAGAAATAGCTTCCATACATATGTTTGAGCCAGCTCTGCATAGGCTAGTGCAAAGGCGGGATCGATTGCGATTGCGCGCTCGAATGCCAAAAGCGCGGTTTCATTGTCCGCCTTATTTTGGCGCTGGGCATAAAAACGCCCGCGGAGATAGCAATCGTACGCTTCCGGTTTGACGATCAGTGTAGAGCTCAATTGCCTCTGCTCGTATGGAGACAGATCGGCGCGAATTTGGGCGGCGATCGTTGAGGCCACTTCTTTTTGCACCGCCAGGATTTCGCCGAGGTCCCGATCATAATTTTGCGACCAAATCTCGGCTCGAGTGGACAAATCAAAAAGCTTCACGATGATCTGGATCTTGTTGGAGAGCTGTCTCATCGACCCTTCGACGAGCATATCCGAGTGAAACATACTAGCCGAATTGCCAGGACCCTCATCCGCAATCCAAGGGTCTGGGATGGAGGATGAAGAAAACACTTTAAGTTGACGGATCCGGGCAAGTTCACTGACCAAAGCTTCAGTCACAATCTCAGCGAAATAATTTTGCGAATCATCGCCAGAAGTATTCTTGAGTTGTCTTACGACGATTGATTTGGACCGAGGTAAGGCGTCGATTCCACGGTGTTCCCACCAGATTACGGCCGGCAACTGATGGCGAACGGATCGGGCTTGGCTATCGTGAGCGACGCTTTGAGCTTCAGAGCCATCAGCCTCGTCCGCCGCCAGGTCGCCGGCGTTCGGCTCCTGTGTCACGGTTGCGATAAACCGGTATCCCCGCCGAGGAAGGGTCTCGACGAATTTGGGCTCGGAAGGCCGATCGTCGAGCACCTGACGAATCTGGCGAATGCAGTAGTTCAGGCTCTGCTCAATCTCCACATGAACGCCATCGCCCCAGATGTGGTCTGCAAGCGCCTCACGCGAGACGATCTCCGGGGCTCGATCAATTAGAAACTCCAAAGCTCGCAGAGGTTGAGGCTGCAGCTTCAGCGCCACACCTCCGCGGAAGAGCACACGTCGCTCACGGTCCAGCTCGTAGTCGCTGAACCGTATAGCGGGAGCCGGTTCCTGCTTCCTCACGTCGGGCATCGGAAGCCATTATACGGGGCGGACCCTTACCGGCAGTGGTCGGGAATCTTGAGGAATTCTCTTCGAACAGTCTTCCACAATCCTTGGCTTCGCCTTAGTGTTCCGACTGGCCCGGACTCTCAGGGATGCCCGGGTCGTCTAGAATCTGGACCGCAGTTGCCGGGCCAAAGTCGTGCCAGTCCCAAAGAACCCACGCGACTTGCTTAGCGGGAGTCACTTCGACGAGTTGCGGCCCCTTCGCCTTTCCGCCCCGAGAGCAGATGATCGTATTCCCATTGGCCAGGCGAGTAACACTTTGCGCGTTCTGGTACCGGTATTCCTCGGGAAGATCGCTCGGCCGCACCTCCCAGACTGTCTTCTTCTGGGGGTCGACTTCGCGCGTCAGGACATCCTGTTCATCGGTGATCAAAGTATTGCCATTCTTAAGGCGAATTGCCGCCCACGGACTCTTGATGTCGTACTCCCAGATCGGCTGGAACTGCTTGTTGTATTCAATTACCTTGTCCATCTGTAGAAACGACACCAGATAGGTTCCCTGTGCGGTGTAGCGTACCCTGCGGAACTCGCCATGGACCCTCTTCTGGTCGGTCTGGCTAATGGCGGGCAGCGAGTGCTCTACTTCGATCTTGTTCGATTTGATGTTGACCACCATCAGTTTTGGCGGCAAGCCGTTGAGAACGAACATCACCTTGTTAAGACCGATAGGTTGGCAGGTGTGAATCTCGGTGCCCGGCGGAGCGTCGTAGCGCCACACCACCTTTTTCGCCGGTGTCACCTCTGCTATGTATTGCATGCGCGTAAAGAGAACATTGCCGCTGGAGAGCATCCACACATCGTCGTATTCCCAACCCGGACCGGTTGAGTATGTCCAGACGATCTTCCCGTCGTTAACCAGAAGGATTTTGTTATACCCTTCGCCGATGTAGAGCATGGGATGCTGAGCCAAACCCTTACCGGGAAGGTTGGACGGAATCGCTTGGTCCCAGTTGAGCGGCGCGACTGCGCTCTCCGATGGGCTCAAAACGGGCACATCCGGCGCCGAAAAGCGGTGAAGCTGTGCCATCAACGGCGCACTTCGCAGTGACTGGTTCTTGCCTGCATACAGGCCGGATACCGTTAAGCAGATGGTTGTTAGCGATAGGGCCGCTGCACGAATAGCGCCAGGTCTTCTCAAGGTCATGTAAGGCTGCCGCCGCGTCTCAGTTCCTCTCCAGCTTGATCAGTTCGAAGTAATCGAACGCCATGGTGTAGTCGCTCGACGACGGGTTCTTGTTCACAGCGACGAACTCGAGCGTCGAATTCCCCGCCGGGAGACTGACGTTGCCATAATCGTCATTGTAGAAGACCATTCCGCTACTATATTCGTCTTTTGGCCCACCAACCGCGACCCCATTGACGTAGAGCTGAAGCATTGCATGCGAATTCCCACTCTTAAGCCCGGCGCGGAGATCGTACACTCCGGCCGTCGCCACGTCGATCGTGTAGGTGATTTCGTCGCCTACGGCGGTGGCGTTCAGCGACGCGGCGGTTCCGTCCCGGGAGCCCGTTTCCGCATAGGTTGTATATTGCACTCCCGCAGTGTTCGTCTCCGGCAGCAGATGGGCTTCGTAGTAGGTCGTCGGCGCGCTGGCGATGGCCGAATTAACCAGGATGCGGTACGCGTTCTGCGACGCCAGCGTGGGAAGTGTGACCGTGAGCGCGTTGCCGGAGGTCACATAGTCGCCCTCCAGCGCTACCGTTGGCTCGTAGAGATCGCTCGTCGGCGTGAGAGTCTCGACTCTGAGATGGGTGGTTCCGTTGTTCATCAGCGAGGATGAATCGTTCAGGTTCCTCAGGGTAAGCGTGACATTGGACGACGATCCGCCAACCGGATCTCCCAGTAGAATGACAGACCTCCACATGTTGACGTCGTAGGCGGCAAAGCAATCGACAACTGCGGTGTTGGAAGACGTTTCCGACACCGCCTGCCCGGTCGCATCCTTGTAGGCATTGTAGACCCACCACCCGCCGGTGGGGTATGTGCCGGTGGCCGCGTCGGCTTGATCGCCCAAAGTCGCAATGAAATTTGAGGCGCCGCCGGTGTAGCTCCAATCCGAATTTAAGCCGAACTGCATTCCACTGGAGCGGGATGCGCGTTCGAGTTTTGCGATGTACGTTGTGATTTGTCCGGGACTGTAACCTACTGGATCGTTCTCTCCGCCTCCCGAATACTCCGTGATGGCGAGCGGCATCGGTGTAATGCCGTTGGCAGACATCCAGGCCACGATGGTGGCCGCGTCCGCTTCAATATTTTCCGGAGCGCCCGAGGTGAGTGAATGCCAGCTTAGAACATCCGGGAGGCAGTTGTTAGCCTTGCAGAAGGTGAGAAATGCCTCAATGTAACTCTCATCGAAGTAGGCGGTTTCCGGTCCTTGAACCTTTGCGCTTGAATTGAGGCCCTTGACGACTTGATAGGCGTTCAGCCATGCCTGGTAGTAGTCGGCGGTGTTGCGCACCGTGCCACCAGGGCTTTTTGCGCCAGTCCATTGTATGTCCGGCTCGTTCCACGGGAGCCACGAATAAACAGTCAAATTGTTACTAGCCGCATGGTTGTAGAGATCCGCGACGGTAGCTCTCCAGGTTGATTCATTGCCGCCGTCTCCGGGCCAGTATGTTTCTCCGGTCGCATCGACATAGTAGTAAAGACCGACCATCAGCTTCGCGCCGGTTGCCGATACTCGGGAGTAGGTCGCAGGATCGAATAGATTCGGCTCATACTGCCCTGGCTCAGTGGCGCCTGTGACCCCCGGGGCTTCTCCGCTGACGTAGGCCATGTCTCTGTCCTGGCTGACTTTTACGCCGTCGATAAGATATTGAGCGGGATACGTGGCGCTGATCCCGTGGAGAAAGCCGCTGGCCATCTGTTGGGACGGCCCGGTTTGGTCGGAATAATCGATGGTGACGTTGACGGCGGTCTGGGCGTGCAGGTTCTTTGCTGCGGCAACCACGAGGATAAGAAACGAGGCGGCAACTGTCGCCGTATTGATTGCTTTTTTCATCATCGTCCCCTGGCAGATGTTTTCCTTGGCATTGCTTGTTATGGTTGGTTAAAGGCGGATCCTAGTCTGGGTCGTCATTCTTCATTCGTTGAGTGACGGTTTGGACCCCGTTTGGCGGATTGCCTTCCAGCAAGAACAGGCAATCCTCCGAGCGGCGCAGGCCGTCGTGGATGGCAAACCGGCGCACGTGCCCGGTGCGGTCGCCGTGCCACAGCGAGACGCCGCCGTAGGCGCCATCCTTGCGCAAAATGTAATACACGATCTCCACAAAACGCAGCGCGGTCATGTCGTTTCCGTGCCAACGCACGATGCGGCGCAGCGCATCCATGCCGGCCTCTTCAGGAGACATCCCGCTGCGCATGTTCTCGACGATGGTGCGGGCCCCGGCGATCTTGATGTTCGCGGCGGCGTTTCCGCTCGCTCCCGCCGAGCCAACCTCTGGATCGAGGTAGCAGCCGGCTCCGATCACCGTAACATCGCCCGCCACTCCGGCCATTCTCCAGGGAAGCCCGCTACTGGTCGCCGCGCTGGAAATCTCGTTCTTTTCATTCACACAGGAAACATAGAGGGGCTCGGCGGCGGGAAACAGGGCATCGTAAACGGCGCGCCAGGTCCATTGCGGGCTGAGACCTGTCTGCACCGCAATGGGCTCAAGTCTATGGACCAACTGGTCCAGGTCCTTTTGCGACGTGGCCATGAAATGCGCCTTCCTCTCCGATTCTGGCCAGGAAGGATCGTAGATCGCGGCTCCCAACAGGCCTGGATCGGATCGGATCTGCTTCCAGACGGTCCATGCCTGGCGGGTGCGTTCGGTGACGAGCTCTTCCTTTGAAAATCCCTGGGCAAGGGCAAAGCGCTCTGCGTCCGAGCCGACCAGCAACGAATAGCCGGTACGCTCCATCACCGCGCGCGCCAGAAGCGAAGCGTTTCTGATGCTTCCCACTCCGCCCAAGGCCGCGCCGCGCCGCGTCGGGCCATGCAGGCAGCAGGCATCGAGTTGAACCTGGCATTCTTCGTTGGGGAGTCCGCCGAGACCTGTGGAAGAGTCGTTGGGATCGTCCTCCTGGGTTTTGGTGACATGCAAGGCGGCATCCAGCGTGTCGCTGCCCTGCCGCAGCATGTCATAGGCGGAATCGATTCCTATCGTCGCCGTCATCCTGCAAATCATCGCGGGCAATCTGGGCACTGCCGGACGAGTTGGTTTGGGATGCTCATGGGCAGCGTGTTCATCGGATTGGTGATTGTGCTGCGGGCCCGGGGCCGGGTCCACGGTTTGCGTGTTGCCCCGGGGACCAAGCGCTACCGATGCCGAAGACATGGCCGCCGTGGCCAGGAAATCTCTGCGCGTAAAGTTCATGAACCTTCCTTCTGAAGCTCCTTCGGATGCTCTGCTTTGTATCGCGGCTACCGCGGGTAGCAACGTCTGTCCATCCCGCGGTATCCGCGTATCAGGGCAACACTCCAGTCGTGCCGCACAAGATTGAAAATACGTCGGGCTTTAGAGTCTTCGTGACAACTGGGCTTTGCAAATCCAGCCCCGCAGGGGCGACTTGAAAGTAGCCCAGGACGCCAGTCCTGGGAACAGATCGCAACCATCGGCTAGTCCCGGAGGGACGGCTGAAACGGGTGAAAATGAATTCAGCCGTCCCTTCGGGACTAGATATCTCCCCGAACACAACACCCAGGACTCCGTCCTGGGCTACTTTCAAGTCGCCCCTGCGGGGCTGGATTTGCAAAGCCCAGTTCTCACGCAGACTCTTTAGCCCCTGCCAGAACCTTCTCTGAAATGTAGAACTCTTCAGGCCCGCGGACGAATCCGCGGGCCTGAAGTTTGCGAAGCATCAATAGCTGGTGAACTTCCATTGCTGCCAGGTATTGCCCCCGTATGTG